>OCTA010001051.1_pt1 | contig 25611 bp, 20 predicted proteins | sample 1538991 | NCBI WGS metagenome assembly OCTA01 (sample SAMEA3539302, study PRJEB22396) | soil metagenome | biome: tundra; feature: field; material: soil | place: USA | collected 2010-05 | depth 0.15 m | reverse complement strand
GACCACCTGCGCTTGCCCTGTCTTCCGCGGTCACACTTACTGCGACTTTCTTAACTCGCGACCTACCAATGCCTTACTCCCCGCCAATAGAGCCATCGAATCCCGCCAGGCTCGATAATCGGACCGGAGGCAGTTCCTTTGTGTGGAGGTCCCCGACCTGCCTGTCGTGCGGCGGCCCGAGTGGGGCAAAATCGCCCCACGAAAAAACGTAACTTATTGATTCTATTGTGACACCACCTCAATCTGTGTGGCAAAGTCGCCCCGCGGACCTGCCGGTTCTGAACCCTGCCCGTCTCGCGGCCGACTGGATCGCGAACGTTTCTACTCCAGGTTGACCGTGGTGGCGCCCGCCAGTTCGATGGCGTTGAAGAGGAACTTGAAGGTCCCGTGCGGCTGGCCGCGGAACGTGATCTCAGGCCCGAACAGATATACCTTGCCCTTACCCACGTTGGCTTCCACGGCGCCGACCGTGCCGTTCAGGTACTGCTGTCCCCAGCCCCAACCGCTCCGCAGCGGGTCGCTCGAGAACCACGCAATCGGCCGCGTGCCCTTCAGAGCGGCGTCCGGCAACAGACGGAAGGCCGGGCTGTTGTCGTAGAAGACATCGAGTTTCTCCGGCAGGCCGTATGCAATCGGCAGGCTCGTATCCACGCTGGCTTCGAGCACCGATCCCGGAACGTAGAACTTATCGCCCGCCAGGCGCCGTGGAGCGCCGTCCGGTCCCGCTTCGGTCAGGGCATTACTTAAAGGCAGCCCGAGATAATAGCCGAAGCTGGTGGAGTTTCCGATGGCCAGCACCGTCCCGCCTTCTTCCACGAAGCTGCGCAGTTGCGGCTCGGTGGTTGCGGCCGTGATGTTGCCGACCTGGTTCTTGTATTCATCCGGGATGTTGGCGTTTCTGTTGCCGCCGCGTCCTCCGCCCGGCGCATCCGGCCCGCCTCCGCGTCCTCCGCGCCCACCGGCTCCGGGAATCGCACCGCCGGGGAAAATCAGAACGTCGTATTTGCTTTTCAGGTCTCCCGCGTCGAGAGCCGGCGCATACACCCGCTCATACGGCGTCGGGAATGCCTGTTCGAAGAGCCATCGGATATGGCCCGAATCCTGCGATCCGCCGTAGCGGTCCCACAGGCCGACCCGCACCGGCCGCAACTTCAGCGCCGCTCCCGTCGGCTTCACGGTGGTGACGTCGAAACTCAACCCCACTTCAGCCGCCAGTTTCGCGAGCAGCGGCGCAGTGGTCGCTTTGGCGGGAATATAGATCGTGCCCACCGGATAAGTCTTGCCATTGGCCGTAAACTCCTGCTTCAGCCAATACACATCCTCGCCAGCGGTGAGCAGACGCGTGGTGCCGGCGAAAGAATCGTTCACTTGATGACTCAGCAGGTAGCCCGCAGCGCCCTCCGCTGGTCCCACCTTTCCTTTCGGCGGCTTGGCCAATCCATCGATCTTCTGGAACGGGCCTTCAAAGCCATCCAGGATGCGATCGAATTGCACGCCCATCTGAAGAGCCAGCGTATATCCGGTGATATCGTAAGGCGGCCTGGGCGGTCCGCCCGGATACTGGAAGTCGTTGGGGTGGTCCTGCGGCTCGAACATATCGCGCAGGTGCGGCCGGAATGCCTGGGCCGCCAGCGCAACATAAGACCCGGCCGGATAACTCTTGCCGGCCACCGTGAAGTCGGCCGTGGCGCGGTCGACCACCACGCCCGCCTTCTGTAGAGCATCCACGAACTTAGTCGCCGTCAGGAAGTCCGGCTGGTCCGCGGGAATAATGTAGCCGCGCGGATCGCGCGTCTCCGGCGTGTGTAACTGGTCCCAATACTTGACCGGGATGCCCGCGCTGAAGTAACCCTGCAAGACCTCCGTGTCGCCGCCCGGGCCGCCTGCCGCCGCGCCTCGCCTGCCGCCGCTTGGTTCCGGCTGATCCTTGGCGTAGGCTGCCTCGAGCGCGGCTACCCGTTTTGGCGTGAGCGTCCAGTAATCCTCGCTGCCACGCTCGATCGAATTCTTCCCCGCACGGTAAATGCGGTACAGAAACTCTTCCCGAAACCTGGAGGCGACGTCCAGAATCGCCAGATCGGCCGTGAGCAGGTAATCGATGGTTTGCCGCTGGTGCCACTCCGCCCGCGGGCCGATCGGCAACGGCTGATTTCCGTCCGGCAGCAGCTTCGACGCAATCAGCGGAATGCTGATCGGCGTCGGGTTGCCGATGATCTCCGAGAGCAGCCCGATCTGATTGTGGAACCCCGTGGTCGTCCGGTCGCCGCCGTTGAACCATGTCGAGTACGGCGCATTGGTGCGCATCACAGCGCCCGGCTTGCCCTCTGCCAGGAATCTCTCATGCACCGCCGCCGAGACCAGATCGATTCCGATCGGCACCAGCGGGTCCTGGTTGTAATTGAACGGATCGCGGAACGGCGCAAAGAATAGCACCGCTCCCGCCGGACCGGTCTGGTGCTGGTTGTACATGATCTGCGGAATCCATTCGATGTACATCTGCCGGTTGATGGCTTCGGTTTCCGGCTGATTGGCGATGTAGGAGTCGCGATTGTTGTCGTGTCCCACATACTTCTGATACAGGCGCGGAATCGATTCCGTGCGGCGCAGCTTCGGGTCGCTTTCGCGCATATACCAGTTCGAAACCAGTTCCATGCCGTCCGGGTTCGCCGGAACCAGCAGCAGGATGTCGTCGTTCAGGATGCGCAGCATCTCGGCGTCGGTGCGGGTCAGAAACTCATATGCCTCGGTGAACAGGGCTTGCGCATTGACGCACTCGGTGGCATGCAGGCCGCCATCGATCCACACTACGGACTTGCCTTCGGCGGCAAGCTGGCGAGCCTGCGCGTCGGTCAGGTTTTCGGCCCGCGCCAACCGCTGCGAGATCTCCTTGTAGCGCGCCAGATTCTTGAAGTTGGCCGGCGACGTGATGATCGCCATGACGATCGGCCGTCCTTCGGCCGTCTTGCCGATCTCCACCAGCTTGATGCGGTCGGACTGCTTGGCCAGTTTATTCCAGTACTCGAGTAACTGCGTGTAGTTGGCGAGGAAGTAGTCGTCCCCCACCGTGTACTCGCCGATTTTCGGCGGTGTGATGGTCTTCTGCGCCAGCGCGCTCGAGCCCGCGACTAAAGCCAAAGTCACGGTCAACAGCGCCGCCAGAGTCGGTTTCTTGATGTGCATGTGAAGTCTCAAAATCTCCTCGCTCAGAAATGAAGCCGCAGCCCGAACTGCATCTGACGCGGCGTATTAGCCTGGCTCGTGACCACGCCCCAGGTTTGTGGACTGTCGATATCCAGGGTCGGATTAGACGGCTGGAAGTGGTTCATCACATTGTTAGCCTCGATGATGAGCGTGGCGCCAATTCTCTCGCGGATGCGAAAATCCTTGGAAGCGGTGGCGTCGACGTTCCAGGTCGGAAAACCGCGCAGCACGCCCGCGCCGCCAGCCGAGGTGTCCAGCCCCAGCACCAGCCGCCCGAAATCCGAATAAACCGCGGCCGGGTTGGCGAACATATTGATTCCCGAACCGCCTTTGGAGATGTCGCCATTCAGCCCCGCGCCGCTCGTCACCGTGACATTGTCGTGCTCCGAGTTGCCGCCCGTATACGGCGCGATCAGAACCGCGTTCTCATTGGCGGAGTTGCTGTTGCCGTACTCCTCGCCGAAGGATTGCGTATTCTCGGTGCTGCCGGTGCCAATGCTGACTGCCAACGGCGCTCCGCTCTGTGCCGTGAATAACGGCGTGACCGCCCAGCCGCCCAGCACCTTCCCCAGCAATCCCCTCTGACTCTTGAAGAATGGAATCTGATACACCAGCGCCAGGTTGTAGACGAACCGGATATCGAACGATTGCGGCCCGTAGGAGACCTGCATGTTCCACGGATCCACCACGGTTTGGCCGCTGCTGCTCTGCGCCGAGTCTCCCGTTCCCATGGCGCGGCTCCAAGTGAAGTTGGAACGCGCCGTCAGGCCGTGCCAATCCTTGGCCGTGAAGGAAAGGAATGCCGCATTGTAGTTCCCCCAGCCGGTGCTGGCCGCCAGCTCATAGGATTGAAGCTGCGTGGTGACCGCGCTGCCCGGCGTGCCGGGAGATGCCAGCAGGGTGCGCCCCAGCGTCCAGGAAGACGCCGCGTTCAGCGCGCTCCAGAGGTTGTAAACCTGCGTCGATACGATCGCCGTTTTTTGCAGCTTCGCCACCGCCGCCGTGCAACTGCCGTACGCCGCGCAGTACGCGGAGCCGGCGCCGCCCAGCGCCGCTTCAAAGAATGGCTGCGCCTGGATCGCCTGGCCGCCCGCGACCTCCTGGTACAGGGCGGCGAAGGCATTCGCAAAGCTCTGTCCGTCCAGCGTGGTCATGGTGGGCACCGCATCCACGTTGACCAGGTTGTACTCATTGCGGATGATGCGGCCCACATAGCCGGCCTCGAGCACCAGGCGGTGGGAAAGCTCGCGCTGAATCGTCAAATTGAATTCATCGGATCGGTCCGGCCGGAAGTCGAGGTCCACGCCGGCTCCATCGCCCGCTGCCGCGTTGCCACCCACTCCTGGAACATACGGCTGAGCCAGCGTCTGGGTCACCGCCGGCAGCGGAGCCACCAGACCATCCGTGCCGATGCGGAACGCCGTCGCCGGCGTGACGCCATTGACTCCCAGGCATTGATCGGTCGAGCTCGCGCCGATGCACTGAACCACCTGCTCCAGGCCGGCTCCCAGCACCGGGCTGCCGACCACCCGTCCGCCGTTCAGCCGGCCGTAAATCCGGCTGTATCCGCCGCGGATGACGGTCTTGCCCGGACCGAACAGAGCCCCCAGAACCCCGTCGCTGAAACTCGGGTTCCACGCCACCGCCAGGCGCGGGCTGAACTCGCCGTAGAACGGATTGAACGGATACTTGCGTCCGCCGGCCACATTCGGCGTGGTGGCAAACCCAATCGTCGGATCGTATACCTGCCCGGCGAGGGCCGCTTTCTCCTTTTGCTGCAAATACGATTCCAGGCTGATCGGCTGGTCGGCCGAATCCACAAACTGCACCTGTTTCCCTTGCAGCTCGTATGGCGGCATTTCGATAGCATATCCCAGGCCGTAAGTCAGCGTCACGGATGGGCGCACATGCCAGCTATCGTTGAAATAGACGTTATAGCTCGGCACGACGGCATGAATCGAGATCGGGTCCCCCACCGTGTCCAGGTTCAGATTGGATCCGCTGCGCGTGTACATCACCTGCGGCTGTGACACGATGCCCAGCACTTCGCCATACAGGTTCGACCAGTTCGTCACCTGCGACGCGGGCAGACCGGCGGGTTCGTAAGCCGACGAGAAAGCGATGCCCGATCCTTCGCCGACTTGATAGACCGTGGATGCGTCCGTGGCAATGCCGTTGTCGTTGCGGGTGTAGTAGTCGAAATTGCGCTGATAGGAACCGCCGAACTGCAAGAGGTGGTTGGCATGGAGCCTGGTCAAGTCGTCGCGGTAGGTTTGGTCGTGTCCATCCCAGGCGCGCTGGCGCGTGCTCTGCGTGTCCACGTTGTAAGGATCCAGCGAGTTCGACGTTTCACCGCCGATTTCGAGCGCGCCGCCCAGGCCCGGCAACTGCGGCGTGCCTCCGTCCGTCGTCCAGGACCAGTAATTGCGAAGAAAGTTGAAGTGAAAATCGTTGGTCAGTTCCGGCGTCACGATCGTCGTCAGCCCGGCCACCAGGTAGTTGGCTTTCTGCGGCCGCGGGGCCGTTGCCGTCGCTTGCCCGAACGTGTCGCCCGGCAGCACGCCGCCGATGTCCACCTGATTCGACGTCAACTGCTCATAGCTGTAGTAGCGGTCGCTGACGGTGAAGTGGTTCTTCTCGCTGAAGTCATGGTCCAGCCGCACCACGCCGAAGTTGGAAACCTGCGGCAGCTTCACGGTCGATATGTACCCCTGGGTGTTGTATTGGTCGCCGAACGAAGGGTCGTTCGGCAACGGCATTTGCTTGCTCCAAATCTGGTTGACGGTCGGGTTCAGCCCGAGGCCGCGCGGATCGCAGAGCGCTCCGCCCCCGCAGGTTGCCGGCTGATACGTGACGCCGTTAGCCGTCACCGGAGACGAGTTCAGATTGTAGGCCTGATAAACTCCCGCGCTGTTGGGAACCTGGATCACGCCCGCGCGCAGCAGCGCCGATGGCACATCCTTCTCTATCGTAGTGGCGTTCGGATAACGAAAGCCCTCGTAGTTGGCGAAGAAGTAGGTCTTCCCACCCGCGAACGCCGGCAACAGCGGTCCGCCCACTGCGCCGCCGAAACGGTTCTTGTGCGTCTTCGGCAGCGGCGTGTACAACAGTCCATCGGCCGGCGTGTGGTTGTCCTTCCATGTATTGGCAGCGCCTACGTTGGTGGCGAAGAAGTAGTCGTAGAGCGCGCCATGGAACTGATTGGTTCCGCGCTTGGTGACCATCTGGACCTGGCTGCCGGCGGCGCCATTGAAATCGGCCGTCTGGTTGGTGATTCCCACCTTGAACTCCTCAATGCTCTCCACCGGTGTCGGGAGCACGCCCGATGTCGCGCTTCCGTTGCTGGTCGTATAGGTCGAGTTGGTACCCGCCATGTCGTCGCTGTTGTTGCCGCCATCGAGTTGGAAGGCGCCCTGATCGTTCTGCGTTCCGGCCACCTGTCCGGAAGGCGTCACGCCTACCTGCAAGACGGCAAGCGAGGACGCGTCGCGGCTCAGGTTCGGTACCAGCAGCAGCGAATCGCCGGAGATCGTGGAGCCAACGGTCGCATTCACCGTCTGTAGCTCCGCTCCCGCCGAAGCCGTGACTTCCACCGTGGTCGTAGTGGCGCCGACTTCCAGCACCACGTTGAGCGTGAGCGCCAGCCCCACATCTACGGTCTGCGATTTGACTCGGGCCAGCCGGAAACCGGGCTGCGTCACCGTGAGATCGTAGCTGCCGAGCGGCACGCTGTTGAATATATACCGGCCCGTCTCGTTGGTCACGGTTTCCCGCTCGGCATTGGTGGAATTGTCGATCAGTTTGACCACCGCTCCGCGCAGGACGGCGCTCTGCGGGTCGGTCACCAGGCCGGACACGGCTCCGGTCGCGGCCGATTGCGCAGCCGCCGGCATCGCCGCGGCCACCAGCAATAGTCCCAGGCAAGCCGCCACTTGCCCCGATCTCCCATTCGTGTTTACTCGATTCTTCATGCGGATCTCCTTCTGGAAAATTTCGCCAGTCACTTTTCTTGTATGAGTTTCTCCCCAGCCAGGTTGAGCCTGAGGAATAAGTGCCAACTGAATCAATATTTTAGGAATGACAACAGCAGGACGAAAACGCTCGGGGACGCGGCAGAGAGACGATCGACAGGGACCATTGGCGACGGCTGAGCATAGAATACATTATTGTCTATAGAGATTATAGGATATTGATCGAATTGTCAAGAGGAAGCTGGGGAATCCGTGTGGGGCTATCCCCAACTAACCTTCGTCAACACCGGCCTTCGTCCCCTTTGTCGGGCTTGACTCGCAGTTCACATCGCACGTAGCTTGAAAAGGGGTCGGATATATCCGAAACAGTCATCATCGGCGCAGGACCCGCGGGCCTGACGGCTGCCTATCAACTCGCAAAGAAAGGACTTTTAGCAACGGTCCTGGAGGCCGATGAAGCATACGTCGGCGGCATCTCACGCACCGTGGTCTATAAGGGCTTCCGCTTCGACATAGGGGGGCACCGGTTCTTTTCGAAGTCCGAACAGGTGGAAGCTCTCTGGAGCGAGATTCTCGGGCCCGACCTGCTCGAACGGCCCCGGTTGTCGCGCATTCTTTATGGCGGCAAATTCTATTCCTATCCCCTCAAACCCGTCGAAGCGCTCTGGAAGCTTGGTCCCATCGAGTCGGGGCTTTGTTTCCTGTCATATCTGCGGGCGCAGATGTTCCCGGTTCGAGACCCGCGCTCATTCGAAGAATGGGTGAGCAACCAGTTTGGCGCACGGCTTTTCCGGATGTTTTTCAAAACCTACACGGAAAAGGTCTGGGGCATTAGCTGCCGTGAGATCTCTGCGGATTGGGCGGCGCAGCGCATCCAGGGCTTATCGCTGTGGTCAGCCGTCAAGAATGGCTTCAGGTCCGGGTCTACGAAGGCGGGCGGTGAGATCGTCAAGAGCCTGATTCACTCGTTTCGGTACCCGCGGCTCGGTCCGGGCATGATGTGGGAGAAGTGCGCGGAACGGGTGCGCGCGATGGGCGGACGCGTGCTGCTCGGGTGCAAGGTCACGGCATGCCGGTTTGACGCGGAATTGAACCGGTGGTCGATCGAGTACATCCACAGTGGAGGAGCGAGCGAGTCTATTTCCGCCGACCACGTGATCTCATCGGCCCCCTTGCGCGAGCTGGCCGCGTCATTGTCTCCGCCCGTTTCCGAACAGGCTGCCGCGGCGGCAGCCGGGTTGCGGTATCGGGATTTTATGACGGTCGCGCTGATTGTGAAAGACCGCGGCACTCTGCGGGACAATTGGATCTATATCCACGATCCGTCCGTCCAGGTTGGCCGCATCCAGAACTACAAATCGTGGTCGCCGGAAATGGTGCCCGACGAGGCCCACTGTTGTTACGGTCTGGAGTATTTTTGCAATGAAACCGACCAGCTCTGGAAATCCAACGATAGCGATCTGGTGGCGCTTGCCACCCGCGAACTCGTGAAGATCGGGCTGGCGCGGCGCGAGGACGTGGTGGACGGCTGTGTCGTCCGGCAGCCCAAGGCCTACCCCGTTTATGACGATGCTTATGTGCGGCATGTGGCAACCTTGCGAGCCGAGTTGCAGCGTTATCCCAACTTGCACCTGGTCGGGCGCAACGGCATGCACAAGTACAACAACCAGGACCACGCCATGATGACCGCCATGCTGACGGTGGAGAACATCGCGGCCGGGCGGCAGGTGTACGACGTGTGGCGCGTCAACCAGGATGCGCAATATCACGAAAGCGGCCTGGCAGAAGAGGCGAAGCCTGCTGGCGCTCTGGCGAAGCCATGCGGGGCCAAGGCGTAGACGAATGGTCACACTGGCCGGCATGCTTCTGGCATTGCTGATACTCATCATCAGGGTGGATAAGAATTGGTTGGAGTGGCTGGCACTGATCGGCGTGCTGCTGCTTGCGCGCTTCCGCCCTTCCTTCGGCGCCAAGCAGTTTCGGCGGGTGGAGGCGCTCTGCGGACGGCTGGCGCGCAAACGCGGGCTGAGCGTAGCGGCGATTGGCCTGACCACGGTAGCCCTTCGGCTGGCGCTGCTGCCCCTGATGCCGGTTCCGCAACCGCTGATCACCGACGAGTTCAGCCACCTGCTGCTGGCGGACACGTTAGCGCATGGGCGCCTCGCCAATCCGGCGCACCCCATGTGGCAGTACTTCGAGACCATTCATGTGATTCAGCAGCCCACATACAGCTCCATGTACTTCCCCGCCCAGGGGATGTTTCTGGCTGCAGGGCAGTTGCTGGGTAATCCGTGGTTCGGTGTGCTGATCAGTGTGGGTCTGATGTCAGCGGCGGTCTTGTGGATGCTGCAGGGCTGGTTTCCACCCGGTTGGGCACTGCTCGGGGGAGTCATTTGCGTTGTGCGCTACGGGTTGTTCACTTATTGGATGAACAGTTACTGGGGCGGAGCGGCGGGCGCAATCGGAGGGGCCCTGGTTCTCGGCGCCATACCGCGTATCCATAGATCGATGCGATGCCGCAACTTCGTTCTGCTAGCGATCGGGCTTCTGATACTCGTCAACAGCCGGCCGTTCGAAGGCGCCGCGCTGGCCCTCCCCGCGGCCATTAGCCTCCTGAACTGGTTGCGGCGGCAGCGCGGCGCCATGTTGCGCAAGGCGTGGTTGAGAGCCGTGCCGGCGTTCCTTCTCGTCCTGGCGGCCGGGGGGTTCCTGACGACGCGATACTTCCGCGCCGTTACGGGCGATCCGCTGCTGGCGCCTTACCGCGTGAACCAGCGGACCTACGGTTGGCCCTTGACATTGGCGTGGTTTACGGTAACGCCGGTTACACACACCTGGCAGCCGATGCACGATTACTATCTCTGGGAGGTGCAACAGCACGAGAAGTTCCAGGTGAGGACGCACGTGATGGAGAACGGCCTGGACGCCATCGTTCTGTGGAGTTTCTTCGTGGGCCCGCTGCTTTCGGTGCCGCTTATCTTTCTACCTGCCGTATGGCGCGGCCGGCGGCGCCTGCTGATAGTGACGGCGGGATCGATGATTGTAGCCCTCGCCGTGGAACAGTCGCGGTACCCGCATTATGCCGGGCCGGCAACCTGCGTGGCCCTGGCGCTGGTGGTGGCCTCGCTGCGCCACATGAGAGCGGCGGGCCGGCACATCGGAAGAAGACGGGCGTTGCCGCGCATGCTTTTGGCTGCCGCGCTGGCGTGTCCCGTAGTGCTGGCGCTTATGCCTGTGCACCGTATTGTCCTCGGAACGGTGAACCCCTACACGTGCTGGCGTTGCAGCACTCCGGGAAATCTCGAGCGGGCTTCAGTCTTGAACCGATTCCGCGATATGCCCGGCCTCCATTTACTGATCGTGCGGAATGGTCCGAAGCACAACTGGATGAACGAATGGGTCTGGAACGAGGCGGACATCGACCATGCGAAGGTGGTTTGGGCACGGGACGCCGGCGACGGCAACCGAGCGCTGTTGCAGTACTTTCGGAACCGCACCGTGTGGATCGTCGAGCCGGATTGCACCCCACCACGCGTGACTAAGTACACCATCTCGCAATCGCGATAGCGTTTGTTCCGGCAACCCAGGCGAGGCATGCCTCGCCCCTCCAGCGGACTCTGCCAATTCAAACAGACATCTGAATGGAGCATTTGTCGCGTACCATGACTCCGTATACTTTCGATAACTCAGGTGCATAACCCTCCGGAGTATAGTCTCCCGCGCACCGGTGCCGGATAATCATTGAGAGGAAAGCCCCCGATGAAAGTGGTGGTGCTCTGTGGCGGTCTAGGCACACGACTGCGCGAAGAGACTGAATTCAGGCCGAAACCCCTGGTAGAGATCGGCGGCCGGCCGATACTTTGGCACATTATGAAGACCTACGCCAACTACGGGTTTCGGGAATTCGTGCTGTGCCTTGGGTACCGGGGCAACATGATCAAGGATTACTTCCTGAATTACGAGGCGATGAACAACGATTTTACAATGTGCCTCGGCCAGAAGTCGCATATTCACTATGACGGTTGTCATGAGGAGCAGGGCTTCCAGGTAACCCTGGCGGATACCGGCCAGGAGTCGATGACCGGCGGACGCGTCAAACGAATCCGGAAGTATATCGAGGACGACACGTTTCTACTCACCTATGGCGACGGGTTAACGGACGCGAATATCGCCAAGATCGTCGAGTTTCACAAGTCCCACGGAAAGCTGGCGACTGTGACGGCGGTGCGGCCCATCTCCCGCTTCGGGAGCGTGACTCTCGATCCGGAAGGGCACGTCGACCGGTTCAAAGAGAAGCCCCAGGACGATGGTTGGATCAGCGCGGGCTTCATGGTTTTCAATTGCGGCGTGTTCGACTACATCGGGGGGGACGACTGCATCCTGGAGCGGGAGACGCTGGAGCGGCTCGCCGCCGATGGCGAACTGATGGCTTACCAGCATGACGGCTTTTTTTATGCCATGGATACTTTCCGCGAATACCAGTATCTGAACGACCTCTGGAAGGATGGCAGGGCGCCGTGGAAGGTGTGGAAATGACCGCGGGGTTCTGGCGGGATCGCCGCGTGCTGGTGACCGGGGCCACCGGACTGCTGGGTGGCTGGTTAACGCGCCGCCTGGTGGATCAGGGAGCCGAGGTGGTCTGCCTGGTGCGCGACTGGGTTCCGCGAAGCGAGCTCCTGCGTTCCGGGACGATTGAGCGGGTGAACGTGGTGCGCGGCGACATTTGCGACCGCGATACAGTGGAACGCGCCATCGGCGAGTACGAAACCACGGTCGTGATTCATGTGGCTGCCCAAGCCATCGTGGGAATCGCCAACCGCAACCCGATTTCGACGTTTGAAAGCAATATTCGCGGCACCTGGACGGTGCTCGAAGCCTGCCGGCGCTCGCCGGGCGTGCGCTCGATTGTGATCGCATCTTCCGACAAGGCTTATGGCTCACACGACAAGCTCCCCTACACGGAAGACGCGCCGCTGGCCGGCCGATTTCCCTATGACGTAAGCAAGGCCTGCGCCGACATGATCGCACAGTCCTATGCCTGCACTTACGATTTGCCGGTGGCGGTGACGCGCTGCGGGAATTTCTACGGCGGCGGAGATCTGAACTGGAACCGCATCGTGCCCAGCGCGATCCGGAGCCTGCTGCGGGGTGAGCGGCCCGTCATCCGCTCCGATGGCAGCTATGTGCGCGACTACTTCTACGTGGAAGACGGAGCCGCCGCCTATCTGTTGCTGGCCGAGCGGCTTTTTGGCAGGCCTGAACTGCGTGGTAAGGCCTTCAACTTCTCCAATGAAACCGAAGTGACGGTGATGGAACTGGTGAGCCGGATCGTGAAAGCCATGGGAACCGACCTGGAGCCGCTGGTGCTCAACGAAGCGACCTGCGAAATCCCCCGCCAGTCGCTGTGCGCCGCGCGCGCCCGCACGCTGCTGGGCTGGTCGCCGCTGTTCACGCTCGATGAAGGACTGGAGCGAACCATCGCCTGGTACCGGGAGTTTCTCGCATGACGGAAAAAGGCGAGCGACTTCGCCAGCGGATTTTGGACCTGGTGACGGAGTACACGCGAGAAGCTTTTCCGGCCCGGAAGTTTTCCGCCGGCTGCGATCCGGTGCCGGTTTCCGGCAAGGTCTTCGACGAGGCCGAAATGCGGCTGCTGGTGGATTCCTCGCTGGATTTCTGGCTGACGGCCGGGCGTTATGCGGCGCGGTTCGAGCGGGAATTTGCCGACTGGATGGGAGTGCGCCAGTGCCTGCTGGTAAACTCCGGATCGTCGGCCAACCTGGTGGCGCTTTCCGCGCTGACTTCGCCGCGCCTGGGCGAACGGCGCTTGCGGCCCGGCGACGAAGTGATCACGGTGGCGGCCGGCTTTCCCACTACCGTGAATCCTATTTTGCAGAATGGCCTGGTTCCGGTCTTCGTGGATGTTACGCTGCCCACTTACAACGTCGACACGTCGCAACTCGAAGCCGCTCTCTCGCCGCGCACTCGCGCCATGATCTTCGCCCACACATTGGGAAATCCATTCGATGTGGGCGCGGTCGCGAGCTTCGCCCAGAAGCACGATTTGTGGCTGGTGGAAGATTGCTGCGATGCCGTCGGATCCACCTATTTCGGACGCAAGACCGGCACTTTCGGCGACCTGGCGACGGTCAGCTTCTATCCGGCCCACCACATGACGATGGGCGAGGGCGGCGCGGTGTTGACCAACACGCCGCTGCTGCACACAATCGCCGAATCCTTCCGCGACTGGGGCCGCGACTGTTGGTGTGAGCCCGGCTGCGACAATACGTGCGGCAAGCGATTCAATTGGCACCTGGGCGATCTGCCAAGCGGATACGATCACAAATACACGTATTCGCACATTGGGTACAACCTGAAGCTCACCGACATGCAGGCGGCGGTCGGGGTGGCGCAACTGGAAAAGCTGGACGGATTCGTCGAGGCGCGGCGCCGTAACTTCAGAGCGTTGCGCGAAGGCCTGGCGGGCCTGGAGGAGTTTTTCGTCCTGCCCGAAGCCACCATTGGCGCGGAACCGAGCTGGTTCGGTTTTCCGATCGCGGTTCGGCCGGATGCTCCGTTCTCGCGCAACCAGGTGACGCGTTATTTGGAAGACCGCAAAATCGCGACGCGGCTGCTGTTTGGCGGCAACCTGGTGCGCCAGCCGGCTTATCGCGAGTCGCGCTACCGGGTGGTTGGCTCGCTCAGCCAGACCGATACCGTCATGAACCAGGTGTTCTGGATCGGGCTCTACCCGGGAATTGGTCCCGTCGCTTTGGAATACATGCTGGAGACTTTGCGCAGCGCTCGTTCGCTGGCCGCACCTGTGGGAGTGTGAGATGGACAACCTGATTACCAACGAAGGCGCCGCGGTTTTGATCGGCAACAAGCTGGTGGGCGACCGGCACCCGTGCTACATCATCGCCGAGATTGGCATCAATCATAACGGCGATATCGATCTGGCGCGCCGCCTGATCAGCGTGGCGGTGGCGGCGGGCTGCGACGCAGTGAAGTTTCAGAAACGCACCGTGGAAGTGGTGTATTCGCCGGAGGAGTTAGCCAAGCTGCGAGAAAACCCATTCGGCACCACCAACGGCGATTTGAAACGCGGTCTGGAGTTCGGCCATGACGAATATCGTCTGATCGACCGCTACTGCCGCGAGGTCAAGATGCCATGGTTCGCATCGTGTTGGGACGAAAAGTCGGTCGACTTCATCAACCAGTTCGATCCGCCGTGTTTTAAGATCGCCTCGGCGTCGCTCACCGACGACGGCCTGCTGCGCCACACTCGATCGAAGGGCAAGCCGATAATTCTTTCCACCGGCATGAGCACCGTCGAGGAAATCGATCATGCCGTCGGAGTATTAGGGACCAAGGATCTGGTTTTGTTGCACGCGTGCAGCGCCTACCCGGCGTATTACCCGGAGTTGAACTTGAGAGCGATTGCGACCATGAGGGAACGCTATCGCATCCCGGTAGGATATTCGGGCCATGAGACCGGCCTGCCTTCCACAATTGCCGCCGTGGCGCTCGGTGCTTGCGCCATCGAACGCCATATCACGCTGGATCGATCCATGTGGGGGTCGGACCAGGCTGCCTCACTCGAGCCCAACGGCATTACCAAGATCGTGGGCTATGTGCGTATCGTCGAGCAATCGTTAGGCGACGGTGTAAAGCGCGTGGTGGAACGCGAGCGGCAGATCATCAAGAAATTGCGCCGCGTGGGAACGGCTGCCTGAAATGGGCGCGCTGAAAGCGATGGCGCTGGATGTCGACGGAGTGCTCACTGACGGCGGCGTCTGGTGGGGCCCCGAGGGAGCCGAATGGAAGCGATTCTGTTTCGCCGATATCATGGGTGTCTCGCTGGCGCGCAAGGCGGGCTTGATCGTAACGCTCATCTCCGGCGAGGACAGCCCGCTCGTGGATCGTTTCGCCGCGAAGATGAATCTCACTGATGTCGTCAAAGGCTGCAAGAATAAGGCTGCCGCTCTGCGGGCCTTTGCGGAACGGCACGGGCTTGGCCTGGAAGAAATCTGCTTCATGGGAGACGACGTGAACGATCTGGCCGCCATGAAACTGGCGGGATGGGCGGCCGCACCGGCGGATGCGCGGGCAGTTGTGCGATCATGCGCGGATGTGGTCACGCGAGCATCGGGCGGCAACGGCGCCGTACGGGAACTGGTGGATATGATTCTGGCCGGGCAACTGCCGAGCGCCGGCCGCGAATCCGCATAACCATGATCAAGCTCTCCGATTATGTCGTCCGTTTCGTGGCCAACCTCGGCGTCAAGCACGTTTTCCTGGTCACCGGCGGCGGAGCCATGCATCTGAACGCGTCGCTGGCTCAGTGCAGGGACATCGAGGCCGTTTGCAATTCGCATGAGCAGGCGAGCGCCATGGCCGCCGAGAACTACGCCAAGGTCACTAATCAACTTGGCGTAGCAATGGTGACCACGGGACCTGGCGGCACGAATGCGATCACGGGCCTGGCAGGAGCATGGCTCGATTCAACGCCGGTACTGGTTCTTTCCGGCCAGGTGAAGCGGCCGGACCGTATGTTCCACCCAGACGGGACACCGCTCGGCGTGCGCCAGCTTGGCGTTCAAGAAGTAGACATCGTTTCAATCGTGCAGCCGATCACGAAGTACGCAGTCACGGTGCTGGAGCCGGCGAGCATTCGCTATCACCTGGAGAAGGCCGTATGGCTGGCGGGTCATGGCCGTCCGGGGCCGGTGTGGATCGACATTCCGCTCGACGTCCAGGCGACCCCGATTGATGAATCCTGCCTTGCCGGTTTCGATCCCATGGAAGCCGGCGCTCTGCCTGATGACTCGGAGCTTAAGGCCAGAGTGCGAGAGACCATAGAGGCGCTGAATCGCGCGCAACGGCCCTTGCTGTTTGTGGGCAATGGCGTTCGCCTGGCGCATGCGGAGGAGGACTTCCGACGCCTTCATGCTCGGCTGCAAATCCCGGTGGAGGCAACCTGGTGCGCCGCCGATATCGTCTCTACCGAGGACCCGTTGTTTGTCGGCCGTCCCGGGTCGCTGGCGCCGCGTGGTGCTAACTTCGCGTTGCAGAACTGCGATTTTCTGTTGAGCATCGGGGCTCGTCTCGATTTCGCGATCACCGGCTACTCGCCCGAGAAGCTCGCCCGCGCGGCGCATAAGGTGATGGTCGATATCGACCCTGCGGAGATTCAAAAGCTGGCGCCATTCATCGACACGCCGGTTGTGGCGGATGCCGGCGCGTTCATACGAGAAATGCTACGCCAGTCCGATGCCGTGGAAAACAAGGACCGCAGCTACTGGACGAGGCGTTGTACGGATTGGAAAACACGCTACCCGGTGGTAACCGAGGAACATCGGCGTCCGGAAGGCCGCGTCAGCATTTATCATCTGGCGGAAGTGATCGGGCAGGAAACCGCACCGGAAGACCTGATGATCTCAGGCAATGCCGGCAGCGGAATCGAGATCTTCCTTTTCGCCTGCCCCACCCGAACCGGCCAGCGCATTTATCACATGGCCGGCCTTGGAGCCATGGGTTGCGGTTTGCCAATGAGCATCGGTGTGTGCCTGGCCGGTGGCCGCCGCCGCTCGGTATGTGTAGATGGCGACGGCGGATTTCAGTTCAACATTCAGGAGCTGGCGACCGTGCGCCAGCTCGATCTGCCCATCAAGTTTTTCATTCTGAACAACGATGGTTATGCCTCCATCCGCGCGTCGCAAACCGCCTTCTTTGGCTCGCCGCAGATCGGTTGTGATGTGCGAACCGGCCTGATGATCCCGCCTCTAGCCAAGCTGGGTGAGGCTTACGGAATTCCCAGTGTGCGCATAGCGACGCAGAAGGGGCTGCGCGAACAGGTACGCACGGTGCTCGATATGCCCGGCCCAGTGCTATGCGACGTCGAAGTGATTCCCGACGAGCCGCGCGTGCCGCGTTTGTCCTCCGTTCAGCGTCCCGATGGGTCGCTAGTTTCCAGGCCGCTTGAGGATCTGTTCCCGTTCCTCGATCGCGACGAGTTTTACGCCAACATGATCGTTCCACCCCTGGAGGAGTGAAGTGATTATGATTCTTCTACGAAGCTTCTGCATCATGCAAGGAAGACTGCTTCCGCCGGTGGATGGCCGCATCCAGTCCTTCCCCCGTGAGCAGTGGGAACAGGAGTTTCCCCTAGCCGCGGCCGCCGGGCTGGGCGCCATCGAGTGGATCTATGACACCTACGGACTGGGCGCGAACCCCTTGGAGACCGGCCAGGGCGTGGCGCGAATCGGATCGCTCGCCCACGAACACGGGGTGGCCGTCCACTCGATCTGCGCCGACTATTTCATGGACTTTGCATTCGTCCGGAGCGGCGACGCCGAGCGCACCGAGCGCCTGGCTCGTCTGGGATGGCTCCTGGGCCAGGCGAAGCGTCTGGGCGTCACCCGCATCGTGCTGCCGTTTGTCGATCAGTCGGCCATCCGTGACGTGGCCGATCGCGAAGCCGCCGTCGACGCGCTCGACCGGGCGCTGCCCGCCGCGGAGGCAGCCGGGATCGAGCTGCATCTGGAAACGTCTCTCGCTCCCGACGATTTCGTCAGGTTGCTGGCCTGCCTGCCGCACCCTCTGGTGAGGGTCAACTACGATTCCGGAAACAGCTCCTCCCTGGGATACAAGCCCGCCGAGGAATTCGCCGCCTACGGGGATCGCGTCGGCAGCGTCCACGTCAAGGACCGCGTCCGCAACGGTGGGACCGTGCCCCTGGGACAGGGCGATGCCGATCTCGACGCGATGTTTACCTGTCTGCACAACCTGAACTACGCTGGAGACATCGTGTTACAGGTGGCGCGCGGCATTGCCGGCGACGAGCTTGCATGGGCGCGGCACAATCGCGCTTTCGTCGAAAGGAAAATCCACTAAGATGGACCTGGCACTGGAAAACAAGGTGGTTTTCGTCGCAGGCTCCTCTCGCGGAATCGGCAACGGCATTGCTCGTGTGTTTCTGGACGAGGGCGCCAACGTGGTTCTCACAGGCCGCGATCCGCAGGCGCTCCAGGCCGCATACGCCGACCTTTCCGGCGGGCGCGAAGAGCGCGTCGCCACCTTCCCCGGAGACCTGTCTTCTCCCGCGGTGATTCAGGACGCGCACCAGCAGGCGCTGGGCCGGTGGGGCGGTGTTGACGTGCTCGTGTGCAACGTGGGCAGCGGAACCGGGCGCGGCGGCTGGCAATTGGCGGCCAGCGATTGGGAGGCGATCTTCGAAGTGAACCTCTGGAGCGGCATTCGCCTGGTGGAAGTCTTCCTGCCCACCATGGTCAAGGCCGGACGCGGCAACATCCTCTTCATCAGTTCCATCGCGGGCCTCGAAAGCCTCGGCGCGCCCTTACCCTACAGCGCCGCCAAGGCAGCTCTCACAAAGTACGGCAAAGACCTCGCCCGGCAGGTGTCCGGAGCCGGCATTCGCGTCAATACCATCGCCCCTGGAAACGTGCTCTTTTCGGGCGGCTCCTGGCAGCGCAAGCTGGATGGCGACCCGGCCGGCGTGATGTCGATGATTCGGCGCGAGGTGCCTCTCGCCAGGTTCGGCGAGCCGGAGGAGATTGGCGCGGCGGCCGCTTTCCTTGCGTCTGCGCGTGCCTCATTCATTACGGGCGCCACGTTGGTCGTGGATGGAGGTCAAACCCGAGCATGACCGACTTATTCAGTTTGCATGGCCGTGTAGCGGTGATCACGGGAGGCGCGGGCCTGCTCGGCAGGAAACACGCCGAAGTCATCGCGGCTTACGGCGGCATTCCTGTCCTGGCGGACGTCGTTCCTGCCGAGGAGCAGGCTCGCGCGATCGAACAGCGCTTCGGCGTTTCAGCGTTCGCGCGCAAAACCGATATCACAGACCCCGCCAGCGTCCGCGGCCTGCTCGACGAGATCCTCGCACGGTTTCAGCGCGTGGACATCCTAATCAACAACGCCGCTAACAATCCAAAGGTCGGTCAGAGCGGGAATGTGAACTTTTCCCGCCTGGAGAACTTCCCGCTCGACCAGTGGAATGCCGATATCGCGGTCGGCCTGACGGGTGCGCACCTCTGCAGCCAGATCCTGGGGACTCACATGGCACAAGGGTTTCGGGAACACGGCCGGCCGGGAGTCATCCTGAACGTTGCTTCCGATCTGGCGATCATCGCCCCCGACCAGCGCATCTATCGGCAGCCCGGGCTTCCCGAGCACCTGCAGCCGGCCAAGCCGGTCACCTATTCGGTGGTGAAGAGCGGGCTCGTCGGGCTGACGCGCTACCTGGCGACGTACTGGGCCGATTCCGGAGTCCGCGTCAACGCAATCTCGCCCGGAGGCGTCTACACCGGCCAGCCCCAGGCCTTCGTCCAGAAACTGACCTCCCTGATTCCCATGGGCCGCATGGCGAATGCCGACGAGTATCAGGGCGCCGTGCTGTTCCTGGTGTCCGACGCCTCGTCTTACATGACCGGCCACAACTTGATTTGCGATGGAGGGCGAACCGCATGGTGAACCCAGGCGCCGGCCGACTGGCTGCCTCCTCTCTGTTTTCGCTGACCGGCAAGACTGTTCTCCTCACCGGCGCCAGCGGCTTTCTGGGACGTACCATTTCCCGTGCCCTGCTCGATAACGGCGCGACCCTTCTCGCGCTGGGAGCTTCGGATCGGGTTGCGGCCGAGGCCGAATCGCTGCGCGCGGTTTACGGCGCCGAGCGCATCCATCCCTATCGCGCCGACCTATACGACATCCCGGTCGTGGAGGAAGTCCTTGCCAGGATCAACCGCGAGCACCCCACTGTTGACGTAATCGTCAACAACGCGCACGAATTCAGTTCGCGCACGGGCTTCAACGTTCCCGAGGGACACCTGGAAAACGCCACGTTCGATGGCTGGATGCGCAATCTCACGGGTGGCGTCTATTGGGCGGCTCTGATCACCCAGCGCATCGGTGGCGGTATGAAGGCGCGTGGCCGGGGCAGCATCGTCAACATCTCCACCATGTACGCCGCCGTGGCGCCCAGCCCGCAACTGTACGCGGGCACCGCCTTTATCAATCCTCCCGGATACTCCGCCTCCAAAGCCGCCCTGCTTGCCTTCACCCGTTACACGGCGTCGTTCTGGGGACCTTCCGGAGTGCGCGCCAACGCGATTTTGCCCGGGCCGTTCTCCAACACCGAAGAGACCACCGCCAACAGCGTCCAGAAGGACGATCCCTTCCTCGAGCGCCTCATGGCCCGCACCGCTCTCGGGCGTTTGGGCGAGCCGGCCGAACTGGCTGGGGCGGTGCTCTTTCTGGCTTCCGATGCATCGAGTTTCATGACCGGCCAGGCTTTGATTGTGGACGGCGGTTGGACAATAACATGAAAGTCCTCATCACAGGCGGCAGCGGGTTCGTAGGGCGCAACCTCGCGGAACAATACGCAAACCGGCTTGAAGTCCTGGCGCCAGGGCGAGCTGAATTGGATTTGTTGGACGCGGAAGCAGTACACCAATACCTGGAGCAACACCGGTTCAATGTGGTAATCCACGCAGCCGCGGAGCACTCGAATCGCGGGTTGCCCGCAGCCCCGGAGTTGCTGGATCGGAATTGCCGGATGTTCTTCAACCTGGCTCGCAACGAGCGCCTGTTTGGACGGATGTTGTTTCTCAGTTCGGGCGCGGTGTATGACCGCGCGCATTGCCGGCCGAAAATGACCGAGGACTATTTCGATACCCACGTGCCGTCAGACGATTACGGCTTTTCGAAATATATCTGCGCCAAAGCGATCCAGGCCACCGAGCGCGTCTACGAGGTGCGCCTGCTCGGAGTTTTTGGACCGTATGAAGACTGGCGGGTAAGGTTCATTTCGAATGCCTGCTGCCGCGCAGTCTGGGATATGCCGGTGGTGATCCGGCAGGATGTGCTCTTCGACTACCTGGATGTCGCGGATTTGGGTTGGATTCTCGAAGCTTTCTTGGAAAAGGATCTGCGCCACAAGCACTATAATGTTTGCACCGGACGATGCTTCGCTCTCAGCGCTTTGGCTGAAAAGGTCGTGCGGGTTTCCGGCAAGAGCCTCGGCATCGTAACCCAGCGCCCCGGCATGGGACGCGAGTACAGCGGCGACAACGCAAGAATGCTGGACGAGATTCCGGGTTTTCAGTTTCGTGAAATGGACGAGTCGATAACGCGGCTGTACCGGTGGTACGAAGCGCGGAAAGAAGCCATGGACCCGGGCCTTCTACGATTCGATGAGTGACTCGATGCAACCCACTACCAAGGAACGGGCGATGCCGGCCATTGTGATCCCGGAGGAAGTGCGGAGAACCGCGCAGGAAACGGTGGGGAAATTCTTCGAACCGATCTCGAAAGTAGACCGCGTTACCAGCGCCGCCGATTTTCTGGAGCCGTCGAAGGCTCATAAGCACGCGGCAATTCTCGAACGTTACACAATGCTCCCCGGTGCCAGATTGCTGGAAGTTGGGTCCGGATTCGGGACCAACCTTGCGGCCTGGATCAAGCACTACGGGGTGGATGGTTATGGCATCGAACCGGGCGGCGAGGGCTTCGAGCACGGGCTCGAGGCATCCCGCACCGTGTTCCGCGAAAATGGCATCGACCCTGGACGGATCATCGAGGGATGCGGCGAATCGCTGCCATACCGGGACGAGAGCTTCGATATAGTGTACTCAGCCAACGTTCTTGAGCACACCAGCGACCCGGCGCGGGTACTGGCGGAGTCGGTGCGCGTACTGAAGCGAGGCGGCCTGTTGCATATGGAAATGCCGAATCACCTCTCCTACTTCGAAGGCCACTACATGGTGGTGCAGCCGCCCATCGTGTGGAAGCCCATGCTGGCATGGTGGGTCGGGATGTGTTCGGGAGGGACCCGGCGTTTGCGCGCGCGCTGCACACTGAGATCAATCCAGCCTGGTGCCGCAGAACAATCCGCGAAGTTGACAGGGCATATCCGCTGGAACTGGTTTCGCTGGGCGGGGACATATTCCTCGAGAGGCTGTCGAAACCGTTCCGCTTTGAGACGCAGATGGCCGCTGGCCGTATTGGGAAGCTGGTCGGTATGATGCAACGGCTAAACGGCGCCAACTGGATCGGGCGCCTCATAGTGGCGCTGCAGGGACATTTCCCGATCTATCTCACGGTGCGAAAACTGCCTAGCCGCGCTGGCGCCGCGGCACCGCCCACGGCGGAATGGCCCCGTGTCGCGGGCCACGGGTAAGGAGTAGAAGGGCCTTGAGAATCCTGATCACTGGCGCGAGCGGATTCGTCGGGTGGGGCCTGGAGGAGCAGTATGCCGGGAAGTTTGAGGTTTTCGCGCCATCGCGGGTCGAGCTGGACTTACTGGACGCGGAACGCGTGCGCGGCTACCTGAGCCGCCGGCGCATTGACGCCGTGATCCACGCTGACACCGAACACTCCAATGGCGCCATCGGCGCCAGGCCCGATCTGCGACAACGGAACTGCCGGATGTTTTTCAATCTGGTGCGCAATGAACATCTCTTTGGCGGGATTCTATTTCTGAGTTCCAGCGAGGTGCACGACCGCGCGCGTTGCCGGGCGAAGAGGGCAGAGGACTGTTCCGCTGCCCACGTGCCGTCCGACAATGATGGCTTCGCGAAATGCATCTGCGCCAAGGCGACCGAGGCCATGGAGCGCGTCTACGAGGTGCGCCTGTTCGGAGTTTTTGGACCGTATGAAGACTGGCGGGTAAGGTTCATTTCGAAGGCCTGCTGCCGCGCAGTCTGGGATATGCCAGTGGTGATCCGGCAGGATGTGCTCTTCGACTACATGGATATCGTGGATTTGGGGTGGGCTCTCGAAGCTCTCTCGAAGAGAGACCTGTGCCACAAGCACTATAATATTTGCACCGGACGCTCGTTCGCCCTCAGCGCGCTGGCTGAAAAAGTCGTGCGGATTTCCGGCAAGGGCCTGGGCATCGTAATCCAGCGGCCGGGCATGGGACGCGAATACAGCGGCGACAACGCGAGAATGCTGGATGAGATTCCGCGCGGTCACTTTCGCGACATGGACGGGTCCATAGCAGATCTGTTCCGGTGATACGCAGCGCGCAAGGATATGGTAGATCCCAGCCTTCTGCGATTCGATGAGGGGCTCTAATGCATCATATTCGGCAATATAAGTTCTCTGCACCGGTCGGAGGGCCGCCATCAGAGCGGACAGCCCATCCACAAATCCCTTCGCCTGCCATCACGCGTTTTCCCGCGCGCCCATGTCCGGTTTGCGGCTGCACTCGTTCCACGCTGCTGTTCGAGCAGTCCTTCGATCAACTTTCCGGCGCGCTCCTCTTGGACGGCTACGATGTCGTGATCTGTGAACAGTGCGGAGCCGGTTTCGCCGACGATATTCCACCTCAGTCGGCATTCGATGGCTACTACCGCGATCTGTCAAAGTACGACTACGCCGACCGCGGTGGGGCAGAGCCGCCCGGGGCCGAGGACCGGTTCCAGGACATCGCCGCAGCCCTAGGGAGGTTCATTCCGTCTCCGCACTCGCGGGTGCTGGAGATCGGCTGTGCCTCCGGCCAATTGCTAAAGGTCCTCAAGGAGTGGGGTTTCTCGAACGTGGAAGGCGTGGACCCGTCCCCCGGTTGCATTCGAGCCGCGTTTGAGCTCTACGGTGTTCCGGGCGTAGCTGGCACGGTATTTTCGATTCCGCAGCCGGAGGTGCCCTACGACGTCCTGATCCTGATCGGAGTGATGGAGCATATCCGCGACCTGGAATGCGCGGTGGATCGGTTCCACACGCTGTTGCGGGAAGAAGGGCTGGTTTATCTAGAGGTGCCGGATGCCAGCAGGTACGTCGCGGATCTGGATGCACCATTTCAGGAGTTCAGCGTCGAGCATATCAACTTCTTTTCCAAAACGTCGCTGACAAACCTCATGCATGCCCGCGGCTTTCGCGCCCTGTCAGCAGGACATGCCATCCGGCCCCAACACGAGGTCACATGCCCTTCGACGTACGGGGTTTTTGAGAGGTCCGCCGCTGCGGATCCCTTGCAACGGGATGTCGAGACTGAACCCGGCTTGCGCGCCTATATCGAGGGCTGCAAGAAGGAGGACGCGCGCATTCGGGCCATCATCCAAGGCTCGCTTCGCCCCGGAGAAAAAATGATCGTCTGGGGCGTGGGTGCCCACACCCTCCGCCTCCTCGCTACCGGTGGCCTCGACCCCTTCAAAATCGCCCTATTTACAGATTCCAATCCCAAGTACCAGCAGCGAAAGTTGAGCGGTATTCCCGTAGTGAGCCCGAAGGAACTGAGGAACCACCCGGAGCCGATCCTCGTTTCGTCACGAAGCTTCCAACGGGAGATTCAAGACCAGATCCTACACGGCTTGAGCTTGCCCAATGCCGTTATTCTGCTTTATGGCCCCACGGGCGACACGGCGAAGGCATGGTAGAAGCAAGCATGAAGACCATCAGCATAGTCACCCAGTGCTACAACGAGCAGGCCAACGTCGAAGAAGTGTATCAGCGGGTCCGCGACGTGATGGTTGTCGTCGGCCGGTACCGCTACGAGCACATCTTCATCGATAACTGCTCCACCGATCGCACCGTCGAGATCCTAAAAAGAATCGCCGCCGCGGACAGTAACGTCAAGATCATCGTCAACGCCCGCAACTTCGGCCACGTCCGCTCGCCCATTCACGCACTCTACCAGACTTCGGGCGATGCGGTCATTGGAATCATGGCGAATCTCAAGGATCCGCCCGAGCTCATTCCCGAACTCATCGCTCAGTGGGAAAACGGCTTCTCGATGGTTCTGGCCATTAAGCGGACCAGCCATGAGAATCCCCTCATGTTCTGGCTTCGCAAGCGCTATTACCGGCTCGTCAAGCATCTCTCTTCCATCGAGACCTTCGAGAACTTCACCGGCTTCGGCCTCTACGACCGGCGGGTGATCGACATCGTCAAGTCGATCGACGATCCCTATCCCTATTTCCGTGGCATGATCGCCGAGATCGGCCTTCCGCACGCAACGGTCTTCTACGACCAGCCCGTCCGCAAGCGCGGAAAGAGCAAGAATAATTTCTACACCCTCTACGACCTGGCGATGCTGGGGATCGTCAACCACTCCAGAGTTCCGCTGCGGCTGATGACCTTTTCCGGCTTCGTTAGTGCTGCCATTTGCGGCCTGGTGGCGTTCGGATACCTGGTTTATAAGCTGCTGTACTGGAACCGCTTTTCAGTGGGCATCGCACCCTTGGTCATCGGCATCTTCTTTTTCAGCTCGGTACAGTTGATCTCGGTTGGAATTTTGGGTGAGTACGTCGGCTCCATTTATACCCAGGTACAGAAACGGCCGCTGGTGGTGGAGCGCGAGCGCATCAATTTCGAACACGAAGCGGGAATGGCTAAGGGTGAATGAGCTCTTGGTGGCGGGCGAAGAGAAACACGCGGACGTGATCGCCGGAGATCGCTGGCTTTCGCCGCCACACCC
>OCTA010001048.1_pt1 | contig 25660 bp, 17 predicted proteins | sample 1538991 | NCBI WGS metagenome assembly OCTA01 (sample SAMEA3539302, study PRJEB22396) | soil metagenome | biome: tundra; feature: field; material: soil | place: USA | collected 2010-05 | depth 0.15 m | reverse complement strand
AATTTCATAAGAAGATCAAACCTTTAAATCAGAATATGGAAGTACATCACCACCCAGACCTGCACCACAGAAATAAACACTGGAAAGAATATTTTCTTGAGTTCTTAATGATATTTCTTGCCGTAACCATGGGTTTTTTTGCAGAGAATATCAGGGAAAGAATTTCTGAAAGAGGTAAAGAGAAAGAATTTATAGAAAGTATGGTTGCAGATCTGAAAAGTGATACTGCCAATTTCAGATATTATATTTTAAATGGAACAGCAGTAACGCAGAAAATAGACTCACTTATAAACATGTTGCGCTCCCAGGGAAAAGATACCCAAACTGCAACGCTGTATTACCTTGCCAGAACAATCAGCACTAAATCATACCCCGTCCAGATGTTTGACCGCACCTATTCCCAAATGAAAAGTTCCGGAAACCTGAGAATTTTGCATGTGCAGTCAATTGCAGACAGCGTCACGGCTTATTATTATGATGCCGGCCTTATAACATCACAGCAAAATTTTATCAATAATTTTTTACTGGAATATATAAAAAATGTGTCTGTTGTATTTGACGCCGCCGTATTTCAAAAGATGTATAATCACGGTTTAACTATGGATAGCTCTGCAAATGCGCGGTTTCAATATCTGATAATGCCGCCGGATGGAAACCCGGCATTATCAGATGAAAGTAAACCGGCTATAAATGCGCTGATTGGGTCTATTCATTTTCTTTATGCGAGAGTAATCAATATGAACACCATCATTAGCTATGAAAATAAAAAAGCTGCTCTTTTGATACACTTATTGCAAAAAGAATATCATTTGGAAAATGAATGACTAAAAAATATAGAGTCAACAAACAACAGTCAGCTGTCGATAGAAAATAATGATACTATTTCCAAACCATAAATTACAAACTATCAACCATCAACTAATATTGAAGTACATCATCACTCAAACGTAGAAAAGAAAACCCTCAAAGAATATTCCACGTAGTTCATTCTTCCATGGATGGGGTCTGAAGCCACTCAATTTACAACAATTTGCTGTGATTATTACCTGAATGACAAGCCCCCCAGGGCTAACGACAGAGATGAAGATTCTGATTCAGTCCGGTAATAATTTCTTCGAGTTTTCTTTTATCCTATAACCTTTGATATGTCAATCTTATCAAGATAAGGTTCAAGCTTTGTATTTGTGGAGAATGACGTAAACTTAGTTGTTGCGTTTATGCCTCCGTTATATTGCACCTCTACATAATAATTATTCAGCTGGTAAAGATTATAACCAATTTCCTCTTCAAAACGTTGGGATAAAAAGACACCAAATTCCCAAAGTGCAGATCCTTTTTCAAACTCATCCGGTGAGTTAAATTCATATAGGGTTATATCCTTCATTACTGAATACTAATTTGATCTGGGGAATTTACTATTTAGGATTATGTATTTAGTTCGCAAACCTTGGTTATGTCTAAAATAGTTAGTATTTTTGAGCTAAATATATTAGTTATGCAAAAGGCATTAAGTATAAAAGATTTTAGGAAAAAGTTTAAAACAGAAGAAGACTGTGTAAGTTATTTAGTGGAAGCCAAATGGGGTGATGGATACCAGTGTGTTAAATGTGGCTGTGAACAATATGTAAAAGGCCGACAATGGTTTTACCGGCGATGTAGAAAATGTAAGTATGATGAGTCAGTAACGGCTAACACAATGTTCCATAAATGCAAACTGGGCTTATTAAGAGCATTTGAAATAGGGTTTCGTATTAGTGTAAAAAAGAAAGGAATGTCTACTAACGAATTGGCTAAAGAGTTTGATTGCCAGCAAAGAAGTGCCTGGTTATTAAAAGCGAAGTATCAAAATGCCATGAAAAGTTCTAATAAATACCCATTGGAAACGAAGGTGGAAATAGATGAATTTTTAGTGGGAGGATTTGACGAAAACAAGCAGGGACGGAGTCCGGAGGCAAAACAGTTGGTTGTTTTAGGAATCGAAAAAGTAACTGATAAGAGGGGGAAGATAACAATAGGAAGAGCTTACGCCAAAGTTATTGAAGATGCATCAGCCAAAGAATTACAACCATTCTTTGAACAGAAAGTTGATAAGGACAGTAAAGTAACTACAGATGGTTGGCGGGGATATTGGCCACTTAAAAAAGATTGGTCAATAGAACAAGTACTGAGTGAAAAGGGCAAAGGATTTCCGGAATTGCATATCCATATTATGAATATTAAAGGATGGCTAAGAGGAATTCATCATAAATGTAAAGGCAACCGGCTTCAAAATTATTTGGATGAATTTCATTTTAGATTTAACAGGAGAAGCTTTTTAGCAACGGTACTTGATAAATTAATTGGCAGAGCCGTGGCTTTATTGCCGATAACCTACAGCCAAATAAAGAAATGCGAACTAAATACATAATCCTAAAAAATTATTTCAACAGTAAAAATTGAAGTTTTCTTTTACAATTTCATTCAGCATTTTTCTATGTAAATTCGTATTCAATGGAAACGATCCTTGACATACCGAAATATTCGCTGAACGAACAGGAGGAAAAAAAGGAAATCCTCAGGCATTACCGTTCCCTCTTAAGAATATTAAAACCCAAATTAAAGCCGGGTGACAAAGAATTGGTTCGTAGGGCCTTTGAACTGTCGGCAGAAGCCCATAAGACTATGCGTCGCAAAAGTGGCGAGCCCTATATTCTGCATCCATTGGCGGTTGCCATGATTTGCGTAGAAGAAATTGGTTTAGGCGTTCGCAGTACTATTTGTGCCTTGCTTCACGATACCGTTGAAGACACCGATCTTACTTTAGATGATGTGCAGAGAGAATTTGGCAGCGAAATCGTCAAAATTGTCGACGGACTCACAAAAATTTCAAATGTACTTGACACAAACACGTCAAAGCAGGCTGAGAATTTTAAAAAGATTTTGCTTACCCTGACCGATGATCCGAGGGTTATCCTGATAAAACTGGCAGACAGGCTTCATAATATGCGTACGCTTGATAGCATGAAGCGTGAATCACAATTAAAAATTTCTTCTGAAACGGTTTATGTATATGCTCCGCTGGCACACAGATTGGGGCTTTATAATATTAAAACCGAAATGGAGGACCTGGCCATGAAATATATGGAACCGGATAGTTACCGGTACATAGCGCAAAAGCTGGATAATACAAAAAGGGAGCGCACACGCTACATTAATGAATTTATAAAACCTATCAAGGAGAAATTAACCGGGGGACACTTCAATTTTGAGATTTACGGAAGGCCGAAAAGCATTCATTCTATATGGAATAAGATGAAGAAGAAGAGCATTTCCTTTGATGAAGTATACGATTTATTTGCCATCAGGGTAATCCTGAACTCTCCACCCGAAAAAGAAAAAGAAGATTGCTGGAAAGTATATAGCCTGATTACAGATGAATATAATCCTGCACCAGAAAGACTCAGAGACTGGTTGAGCAATCCGAAAAGCAATGGATATGAAGCGCTTCATACTACGGTGATGGGGCCCCAGGGCAAATGGGTAGAAGTACAGATCCGGACTAAAAGAATGAATGATATAGCCGAAAAAGGATTGGCAGCCCATTGGAAATATAAAGAGGGTACGGATGAAGAAAACCGGTTTGATAAATGGTTTCAGCAGATTCGCGACATGTTAACCAGCCAGGATGCTAATTCAATTGATTTTCTCCAGGATTTTAAGGTTTCATTTTTGGCTGAAGAAATATATGTTTATTCGCCTAAGGGCGATGTGAAAATGCTTCCAATCGGGGCATCGGCTCTTGATTTTGCCTTTGCTGTTCATACTGCAATTGGTGAAAGGTGTATTGGGGCAAAAGTGAATCATAAACTGGTTCCCATCGGCCATAAATTACGCAGCGGGGATCAGATAGAAATTATCACATCAACAAAACAAAAACCCAATATTGAATGGCTGAAATATGTTGTAACTACCAAAGCAAAAACTAAAATTAAAGATTCTTTAAAGGAGGAAAAAAGAAAAGTAGCAGAAGAGGGCAAATATACGCTGCAACGAAAACTGGATAATATTGGCGCAGCAATGTCCCAGGCTAACATAGAAGAAATTACCGCATTTTACAAACTTTCATCTCCTCTTGACTTGTATTATGATATTGCTACGAAGAAAATAGACCTCAAGGAACTAAAGGAATTTAATGTCTTTGGCGACAAAATTTCCATACCAAAACCTAATAAGCCTGCTGTTGAGGAAAAAAGTGATGCAGAAAATAGGAATATTAATAAGAAAGAAACAGAGCTGATCATTTTCGGAGAGAGCAGTGATAAAATCATGTACACCCTGGCCAATTGTTGCAAACCCATTCCGGGAGATGATGTGTTTGGTTTTATTACGCAGGGAGAAGGTCTTAAGATTCACAGGACCAATTGCCCCAATGCAGCGAGGCTGTTATCTCATTACGGCCACAGGGTAGTAAAAACAAAATGGGTAAAAAACAAGGAGATATCATTTCTTACAGGAATAAAAATTGTTGGCCTGGACGATGTTGGCGTTATCAATAAAATTACAAACCTGATCAGTGGTGATTTGAAAATTAATATTAATGCACTTACCATAGAAGCCAAGGAAGGATTATTCCAGGGCAATATTAGAGTATATGTTCATGATAAGGATGAGCTGGAAGAACTTGTACAACAATTGAAAAACCTTCCCGGGATAGAGAGCGTGGACCGATACGATACTGAATAACTATTTCATTCCCTTTCTCAAAAATCCGAATTAATTATCTTCGCCGCCATTATGTATAAATTGGTGCGAAATATTTTGTTTTGGTTTGATGCTGAGACCATCCATTATTTTTCGATGAATTTACTCAGGTTTGCCTGCAGGTATACCTTTATAAGAAAGCTCCTTCAAAAATATTTTAAACCTTTAGGAAAAAACCTGGAAAGAAACCTTTTTGGACTCACTTTTTCTAATCCCGTTGGATTAGCAGCCGGATTTGATAAAAATGCAAAATATCTGAATGAATTGAAGATTTTAGGATTTGGTTTTATAGAAATAGGAACTGTAACACCTTTACCCCAGGAAGGAAATCCAAAACCAAGGTTATTTCGTTTGCCAAAAGATAAAGCAATTATAAATCGTATGGGATTCAATAATGATGGAGTAGTTGCCATTTCTGAAAGGTTATACCGGTATAAGAATGAACAATCTAGCTACAACGGAAGTAAAAAAGAAAATAAATTAATTATAGGTGGGAATATAGGTAAAAACAAAAAAACACTTAATGAAGATGCGTGGAAGGATTATGAACTTTGTTTTAATCTTCTTCATGGCGTTGTTGATTATTTTGTGGTAAATGTGAGTTCTCCAAATACTCCCGGTCTTCGTGAACTTCAACAAAAGGATTCTCTGAGAAAAATTCTAACCCATTTGCAGGAATTGAACAAGATCAAAGAAAAACAGAAGCCATTGATGTTAAAAATTTCACCAGACCTTTCAACAGGCGAATTGGATGATATCTTAGACCTTGCCATGGAAATAAAATTAGATGGTATTGTAGCTACGAATACCACAATTAGCAGGAATAACTTAATATCAGGAGAAAAAAAAATCAGCAATGCAGGAGAAGGTGGCCTCAGTGGCAAGCCTTTGAAAAATGAATCTACAAGGATTACAAAATATATTTTTAAGAAGACTGCCGGGACCATTCCTGTCATAAGTAGCGGTGGTATTTTCGATGGCAAAGATGCTTCAGAAAAGTTCAGCGCGGGGGCCGGCCTCGTTCAGGTTTGGACAGGTTTTATTTACGAAGGTCCTGCTATCGTTAAGAAGATCTGCGAATCGATTTAAGAATATTGATACCAGTCAACAATTGACCATGAGTTATTTATTCACGGGCGAAAGCCTCCTTAGCTTTTTTATCCTGGTAATTCTGGAAATTATTTTAGGGATTGATAATGTAATTTTCGTAAGCCTCATAATCAACCGGCTACCTGCAGAAAAGCACAGGAAGGCAAGGTTATTCTGGGTTCTTCAGGGCATTTTAGTGAGAAGTATCTTGTTATTGGGATTGGGCTGGCTATTATTACAGAAGGGTAAACCCATTTTCACCTTATTTACAAAAAGTTTTGATCTTGCGAGTTTGGTAATGCTCACAGGTGGCTTATTTCTTATTTATAAATCCGTTCATGAAATTCACCAAAAGCTTGAAGGCGACGATTATATTCTACAAAAAACGAATAACTGCTTCTATAAATTTTCGCAAGCTGCATTTCAAATCATATTGGTTGATCTCGTGTTTTCTTTTGACAGTATTATTACTGCCGGAGGCACCGCAAAGTATGTTCAGATAATGATCGCAGCGGTAGTAATCGCATTGGTAATAATGTTTGTTTTTAGCCCTAAGATAGCCGGTTTTATTCAAAAACATCCAACTTTCAAAATGCTTGCCTTGTCCTTTCTCGTTATGATCGGGCTTAGCCTTGTTATCGAAGGCTGGAATTCTGAAAAGGCTGAAGACCTTCATTTGAAAAACTATATTTATTTCGGTATGGCTTTTTCATTTTTGGTAGAGTTACTGAATATGCGAGTCAGAAATAAACAAGCCGGGAGAATAGTCCGGTTAAATGAGCCACAGTTAATAAATGATGATGTTGATGAAAAGGATCGCACTGATTAGGTTTCTGATTGCTGAAATTGATAAAAGCAGGGAAAATTAGAAATGAGAAAATCAGATTCACAGATGCTAATTATACCTGATATGGTATCGTTAAAAATGGGAAATGAATAAATGCACTTAGAATTATGATGACTTATCAAAATACTCTATTGTCCGACTATGATTTCCATGGAAAGCTGAACAATTCAATGGTAGTAAATGTTTCTGTTGCAATTTAAGAGTCTGCATCAAAGAAAATGTAATTTGCATTGAATCTGTGTTATAAGTTTTCCAGCATTTTAAATTTGCATTAAAGATATAATTATGAATATAGGAATCGTTTGTTATCCAACTTATGGCGGAAGCGGGGTATTGGCGACGGAACTGGGAAAGGCTTTAGCAGACAAAGGCTATAATATTCATTTTATAACCTACCAGCAGCCGGTGCGTTTGAATTCCTTCCATGCAAATATTTTTTACCACGAGGTTAGAGTTCCTACCTATCCTTTGTTTGACTATCCTCCCTACGAAACTGCTTTAGCGAGCACTATGGTGGATGTAATTTCAAATAATGACATAGATGTTTTGCATGTTCATTACGCTATTCCGCATGCTTCAGCTGCCTATATGGCTAAGCAAATTCTAAAAAAAGTTGGAATTGAAATTCCGGTGATAACCACCTTACATGGAACGGATATTACCTTAGTTGGGAAAGATAAAACGTATTCTCCGGTTGTTACCTTTTCGATGAATGAAAGTGATGCAATTACTGCCGTCTCAAAAAACCTTCGCGATGAAACTTTCCATAACTTTAAAATGGAGAAGGAAATTGAAGTAATTTACAATTTTGTGGACATAAAGCGTTTTGCCAGAACACCGGTTGCCGCTTTCAGGCAGATACTTGCTCCAAAAAATGAAAGGATCTTGCTGCACGCGTCAAATTTCAGGAAAGTAAAAAGGGTGGATGATGTAGTGACTGTTTTCTCAAAAGTTAACCAGGTGATACCTTCAAAGCTTTTGTTCGTAGGAGATGGACCTGAAAGATCGCGTATTGAAAGTCTTTGCCGTGAACTTGATGCCCATGCGGATATTAAATTCCTCGGTCGGCAGGAGCAAATGGAGGATATTCTTGCAATTTCTGATTTTTTTATTTTACCAAGTGAATATGAAAGCTTTGGATTAGTTGCGCTGGAAGCTATGGCCGGTGGTGTTCCTGTGCTATCAACAAACGCAGGTGGACTGCCTGAAATCAATATAGATGGAGTCACCGGATACCTTTGCAATGTTGGAGATGTTGAAACGATGAGTAAAGATATTATCGACATTTTTTCAAACGAAAGTGTCTACAGGGAAATGAAGAAGCAGGCGCTCCTCCAGGCGAAAAAGTTTGATATACACACGATCGTGCCGGAGTATGAAAAGCTTTATAAAAGAGTTAGCGGGAAAAAATGAATAACGGTCTCCTGGAAAATTTCATCCGGTTTATGAATATGGTCAATGACGAAGCCATTGTTCAGGATTCACATTATTGCTTTCTTTCATTATTATAAAATCAACCTGCCCCTGACCTTCATCGTTAGAGCCTGCTTTTCCAATCACTTGCCCGGTTGTTACCTGGTCTCCCCTCTGTACATCCGCAGTTGCAAGATTGCTGTAAACAGTAAAATATTTACCATGTTTGATAAATACGGCCTGTTTATCCTCAATGTAACTAACCAATGTTACTTCCCCATCGAAAACAGCTTTTACCGGTTCCCCGATTTTGGCACCGATGGTTACCCCGGGGTTGTCGTAAATAATACCACCCGGCAATTGATTTGATCCAAAATGTGCTGTTACAAAACCTGCAACAGGCCATGGCAAGGACCCTCTGTTTCTTTCAAAACTGGCATTCAGCGCTTTGTCTGCTTCTGTGGTGACCAAAATGCTTACACTTGGTCTTTTCCTTTCAGCTGTAACATTTCTTGAGGCTGAATTTTTGTCGGCTGTGTTAGCCTTTGTATCCGGGTTATTTTTTTTCAATTCTGCCAACCGTGCTTTTTCTTTCTTTGCTGCTTCGTTTCTTGCGATTTCCATTTCTCTCCTGATCATAGCGGAAATCATATTTTTCAGTCTTGCATCCTGTTTCCTTTTTGCCTTTACCTGAGCTGTCAATTCCTTTTGCTGGCTCTTAAGTTTATCAACTATAAGTTCCTTTTCTTCTTGTTGTTTCTCCAGCACCGTCATTTCTTTGCCTTGTTCCTTGAGTACCACATTTTTTTTCAGTTTGGTTCCTGAAAGTGTTTTGATTCGATCTTCCAGCATAGACTGGGTTCCCAAAATATTATTGGCCTGCATTTCCCGATAGCTTCGATAAGATTTCAGGTAGGCAACTCTCTTTATTGCATCATTGAAACTGGAAGATGAAAAAATAAAATTAAGGAAGTCATAATTACTTCTGTTCTTATAAGCATAAACCATGCTTTTTGCATATTCCTGTTTCAGGGTATCCAATATGCGAGACATTTTATTTACCTCCAGTTGAGACAGGTAAATATTATTATCGAGGTTTTTGATTTCTTTGCTTATGTTATCTATGATATTCTCCTGGAGTCCTACCTTTTTATTAATAAGCGTAAGCTGACCCATATTCACTTTCGTGGTTTTCTTTGTCTCATTCAGCGCTTTTTCTGTTTCCTCAATTTCTTTCTTAAGTTGTTCGCGTTGTTGTAATAATACGTCCTTATCTTCGGGCTGCTGGCCTTTAACATTTAGAAGAAGGAAAAGGAAAGCAACAGCTGTTACAATTATTGTACGCATTCATCAATTTTTTAAGGCCAGGGATGTTTGTAATTATTTTTAAAGGAACCCCTTGTATTATAGCATTAGGAATAATTTTAAAAATAACGTTTATTTTGTCTTATAATTCCGGGGAATATTAAAAGGAAATGATAATTCCTTGTTAAACTCAAATTGTTTGAAAGAGAGGTTTATATCAACTTTTGTTTTTTCCGCTACGGTTATTTCGCGATAGGTTGCAAATGAAAACCCGCCATATTGCTCATAATCCCCATAAGTAAGGTCTGCTGTTCGGTTTTGTCCTACATCAATATCATCCAGCTTACTTCTTTCAAGCACACTATTATCAGCAGAAATGGTTAAGAGGTTTTTAAAAAAATCACCGGCAGTTCCGATCAAATAGTGGTTTTCTGTTTGCCGGAAAGCGACAATATTACCACTTGTATAAATGGGGTTTCCAATAATCAGATCCTGCAGGGTAGAAAAATTTAAAGGTATCTGTGCGATATCTTCAATATAACTGAAAGGGTGGTATTCTACCTGCTTATTCAGTTTATTTATGATAGTGATCTGATCTTTCTTTATTAATATCCTGAACGCTTCAATATTGAGGAAGGTAGCATTAATTGAAATCCAGAGCACGCTATCTTTATACAACCTTACAAACGCGTAAAAATCAGGCTGCTGGCCCTTCTGGTCTTCATACTGTACTTTTATTTTTGCGGAAAAGGTCAGGAAGTTTATTCTTTTTTTTTCAAGAGCCTTTAAGATGTCATAAGCGCCCTTCAGAGAATCAATACTATTTGGAGCCTGGATAATAACCAACTGGGTATCCTTTTTATTTATGGCTGTTTGTAATTTTTTTGTCGACCTGCAACTGGTTGTCGACCAAAAAACAATTGAAGCTAAAATAATCAACTGCAAATACTTCATTAATCGACTTTGCTTTTATAATTATTAAATTTTACCGGTATGCCCGAATCCTCCTTCCCCTCTTTTTGAAACTTCCAGTTCTTGTGAAGGTTGAAGCAAAGCCCTCTCCACCTTAGATATAACTAATTGGGCTATGCGCTCACTGTTACTTATTGTTTGTTCCTGGGATGATAAATTTATCAATATTACTTTTAATTCACCACGGTAGTCGCTGTCAATGGTTCCCGGAGAATTAAGGCAGGTTATCCCCTGCTTAAATGCAAGGCCGCTTCGCGGGCGCATTTGACCTTCATATCCTTCAGGAATTTCTAAGAAAATACCCGTAGGGATCATTGCCCTTTCAAGAGGTTGTAATATAACCGGATTTTGCAGGTTAGCTCTGATATCTATACCGGCAGAACCAGAAGTTGCATATTCAGGTAAAATATTTCCAGATGTATTAATAATTTTTATTACTACTTTATGCATTAAGACAAATATAATGATGCTTCTGCTCAAACTATGTTATTTCCTTAATTCTTGACGGAAAAAATTAATGCTGTTGCATAAGCGGCTACACCTTCCTGCCTGCCGACAAATCCCATTTTTTCTGATGTTGTTGCTTTAATTGAAACTGCATTTTCATCTAAAGAAAGTATCGAAGCAATTGCTTTTTGCATCTGAGGAATAAGGGGTTTTATTTTGGGCAGTTCAAGGCAAACTGTAGAATCAATATTTCCTATTGCATATCCTGCATTGTGAATTAAAACTAAAGTATTTTTCAAAAGTATTTTGCTGTCAATATTCTTGAATTCAGCTGAAGTATCGGGAAAATGTACTCCAATATCTCCCAGGCAGGCAGCTCCAAGCAAAGCATCACAAATTGCATGTATCAAGACATCTGCATCGCTATGGCCCAGAGCCCCTTTTGTATGGGGAACTTTTACTCCACCAAGCATGAATTCCCGCCCTTCAACCAACTGGTGAAAATCAATCCCAAAGCCCACCCTAATTGACATATTCTAAAAAAGTTTTGTTTGCTATCGATAATGATCAATTTTGACAAATATAATATGATTCTAAATGCATTGCGGATTGTGAGGATTCTCAAAATCAAATTTGTCGGTAGTGATTTCGGTTCAAAATGAAAAAAAGCCTCTTGAATGAGGCTTTCAAATCAAAATATAGTGAACCATTAACCTTATTCAGTAGTTGTTGTGGTTACAGCTGTTTCCTTATCCAAATTAAAAATAATGCCAAAACGCAAGGTATTTGATAACGGATTTCGGTTGATTCCACTACCTGAAGGTACCAGGTAGGAAAAATTGAGCCCTATCATGTTGTAATTCAAACCGGCACCCATCGTAAAATATTTTCTGTCTCCTTTAGTAGGATCCTCATAAAAATATCCTACCCTGAAAGCAAATTGCTTATTATAGGTATACTCTGCACCAACGGATATTTGAAATTCCTTCATTTCTTCGCTAAATCCACCGGGAGCATCAGTAAACGAACTAAACCAACTGCCCACTACTCCTTCAGTATGATATTTTGAAAGGCCAGCAGTATCACCAAGGGAAGGTGGGGTAGGAACCAACAGCTTATTTACATCCATTGCGAAAGAAATTTTGTTGCTTTCATCAAATGCCTTTACATAAGCAATTCCCAATCCCATATTAGCAGGGATGAAATCTTTTTCTGAGGCGTCGTTTGTATATGATATTTTGGAACCAAGATTCGTCAAAGCGACTCCCCAATTAAGTCCCGAAACCGTATTACCTTTTGTACCATCGTGAAACAAGGAAAGATCACCTGCAACAGAGCTTCCTGTCTTGTAGGTGGAACCGCTTGCTGATTGCCCGCTTGCTAAATTGGAATTAATATATCTTATGGCAATTCCAAGTCCGAGATTACCGCTTAGTTTTCTTGAATATCCTGCGTCGAAAGCAAATTCGCGGGGCATATAGGTCTGAAGGTTATTACCGAGGTTATCTGTAAACTGAATATTTCCCAGGCTGAAATATCTTAATGAAGTGGAAATTACCTGCTCGTCATCTAATTTATAATATGCGGCAAGCGAGGCCAGATAAACATCATTCAGGCCCAATCCTTTTAGCCAGGGTGTATAAGTGAGGCCAATACCGGACTTACTTTCAGCGAAAGGGTATTTTGCCTGGTTCCAAAATGATGAATTTGCATCAGGTATGGTAGCTACACCTACATCGCCCATACCTCCAGAGCGGGCATCGGGTGAAATTCTCAGAAAGGGTACTGCAGTAGTAACCACATTAATCGGATTTGAACTGCTTTGTGCTTTAACGACAAACGCACTCCCAACCAGCATGATCAATGCCGTTAATCTCAAAGTTGCTTGTTTCATGTATAATTGTTTGCTTGGTTAGGTAGAGGTCAACCTTATAGGACTTTGTTTTTTTTGGAATTGTAAAAATAATTTTTATTTTGTAATGGACAACAAAAATGTATCAATTAGCTGCATGTGAAGTGGCTTATCATGTAAGTGTCTTTTTTTTTAAAGTGCATTCAAATACACCAAAATACGCTCCAATTTTCCTTAATTCTACATCAACGAAATAATATTCTTTTTATTGTGATCTAAATATTTTGAGACTGGCGCTGTAAATTATATAGGGTTTTTCAAATTAAATCATAATATATAGCTGAATTCGGAGTTAAAGAGAATGAATATGTGAATGGTTTGCAAAAGTAGTTTGGTATCATAAAAATTGGATTTAGCCTTAAATTTTTAATCAAATAAAGTAATTATATTCGCATCGATAAACTGTTACCCTTTACATTTTTACACAATAAGAAAGAAAACCTTTCGTTAATAAATCTGCAAAACGAATGCACATGCAAAAATCAATATCTGCCGGAACCTTATGCCTTTCTATCCTGGCTTCATCATTAACATTCATGTCCTGCCATAAACCAAAGGATAAATCATCCGTAACCGGATGGAATTATGATGACAAAAAGTATGGAAACTTTCATGTTTTAAAAGCACAGGAACAAAAGACCGGCCCGGGACTTGTTTTTGTCCAGGGAGGCACTTTTGTAATGGGGTCCAAAGAGGAGGATGTAATGGGCGACTGGAACAACATCCCGCGCAGGGTAAGTGTCAATTCATTTTACATTGATGAAACCGAAGTTGCCAATGTACACTATCGTGAATATTTATATTGGCTTTCAAACACATTCGATAATGACACAGCCATCATGAGAATGGCATTACCTGATACATTGGTCTGGAGAAGTGAACTTGCCTATAATGAACCATATGTATTTTATTATTTCCGGTATCCGGCTTACAATTATTATCCTGTCGTAGGGGTAAGCTGGGAGCAGGCACATGATTTTTGTATCTGGAGGACGGACAGGGTAAATGAAAAAATATTAATTGATAAAAATTATTTAAACAGCAAATCACCATTAGCTGCTATGAAGGGTGGCCAGGGTGATCAGACATTTAATACTGATACCTACTTAATGAACCCGGATTTGATCAATAATAAAACGGCTCCCAAGAAAGGCGGCCTAAAGGATGTGAGTGGCAAAACCAGGAAGGTAATTACTTTTGAAGATGGTATTTTATTACCGGGATACCGTTTACCTACAGAGGCAGAGTGGGAATATGCAGCTTATGGCATTATTTCAGAAAATCCCCATCCCCGCACTAAAGAAAAAAATAAAGGGGAAGAAGTCCTTTCTAACCAGCAGGTATATACATGGAGCAAAAATATAAATGGACTTCGTGATAATCGTCATGGCAGCTGGCAAGGTAGTTTTTTAGCTAACTTTAAGAGAGGAAATGGTGATTACATGGGTGTTGCTGGCGGTTTAAATGACCGTGCTGCCATTCCCGGACCTATAAAGTCTTATTATCCGAACGGATACGGTTTATATAATATGGCCGGAAACGTTAGTGAATGGGTAGCAGATGTATATCGCCCGCTGACTTCAATGGACGAAAGTGATTTTAACCCATACCGCGGTAATAAATTTACTGAATTTTATAAAGATGCGCAGGGAGATTACGAAAGAGATACACTGGGTCATTTGAAAAAGGTAGTTGTTCCTGATGCTGACGTTCAATCCCGCCGTAATTACCACAAAGGAGACGTAATCAATTATCTTGACGGAGATTCAATTTCCGCCGTTACCTATGGTTATGGAATTACTTCTTTAATCAGCGATAAATCGCGGGTAATAAAAGGTGGAAGCTGGAATGATCTGCCTTACTGGCTATCACCTGGTTCAAGACGATTTATGGATCAGGATCAGGCCAGCAGCACTGTCGGATTCCGTTGTGCTATGACCAGGCTGGGAAGTCCTGAAGGAAATGGCTTCAAAGAAGGTAATATTTTCGGAGTGCGCAAACAAAATAAGAAGAAGAACGGCTAATTAATTTTTTATAAAATAAACCTCTTATTGGAAGATAGGAGGTTTTTTTATTTTTTAGAATAACAAGAAACTACCTGCTAAATTTGCCTCATGCAGATTGAGGAAATATATAAGATTTACCAGCAATATCACTCGGTTCAGACAGATACCAGGAAACTAAAAAAAGGGGATTTATTTTTTTCCTTGAAAGGGCCTAATTTCAATGGTAACTTATTTGCAGCTGAAGCTCTTGAGAAAGGGGCTTCTTACGTAATTGCAGATGAAAAAATACCCATCTGGAATAAACAAATTATCCAGGTAAATAACTCTCTGGAATCTCTGCAGCAGCTGGCCTATTTTCACAGAAAACAATTTAGTATTCCTTTTATCGCAATTACCGGCAGTAATGGGAAAACCACGACAAAGGAACTTCTGCATTCGGTACTGAGTACCACATTTAAAACCTATACTACCGAAGGCAATCTAAACAACCATATTGGAATCCCAATAACGATCCTGAAAATTAAGCCTGATGCTGAAATGGCTGTAATTGAAATGGGAGCAAATCATCTGAATGAAATAGCCGGTTATTGCGTTTATTCCATGCCAACACATGGAATAATAACAAACTGCGGAAAAGCTCATTTGGAAGGTTTTGGCAGTGTGGAAAATATCAAAAAGGGAAAGGGTGAACTTTTCGATTACCTCAGGGACCATAACGGTACCGTATTTGTAAATGCAGATGATTTGGTCGTAAAGGAGTTGAGCAGGCAAATAGGGAATGTTATTTTTTACGGATTTTCAGGTAAAGATTTTCACGGAAAAATTATTAAAAGTGACCCCTTTGCTGAAGTTCTTGTGGAATGTGAACCTCCACTGAATATCAAAACGAATTTAGCAGGAGCTTATAATTTTTCAAATATAATGGCCGCAGTTACTGTCGGTAAATTTTTTGGAATAGGAAATGAAAAAATTAAAAGCGCTATTGAAAATTATAAACCTTCTAACAGCAGGTCTCAATTAATTGAAAAAGGAAGCAATACAATCATACTGGATGCCTATAATGCAAACCCCGGAAGCATGAAGGCTGCAATCGAAAATTTTGCAGCGATGAAAGGCAACAAAAAGGTTTTGCTTCTCGGGTCAATGATGGAACTTGGCGCGGACAGCATAAAAGAGCATAGCGAAATTATGTCACTGATAGATCAAAACCAATGGGAAGCAGTTGTATTGGTTGGAAAGGAGTTCAAAAGTGTAAATCATAAGTATATCAATTTTGACGATGCTTTGCAAGCCAGGGTCTGGCTTAAAAAAAAGAATTTTGAAAATGTCCAAATGCTCATAAAAGGATCAAGAAGTATGCAAATGGAAAAAGTATTGGAATAATGTACATTTGCAATCCTTTTTTGGAGACTTGTCCGAGTGGTTGAAGGAGCACGCCTGGAAAGTGTGTATACGGGAAACTGTATCAAGGGTTCGAATCCCTTAGTCTCCGCTCAGATACAATTCAAACGAAATAAAAAGCCCGCATACTCAATGTTTTCGGATTTTTTTTGAGATCACTTAAAATGTTCAATTAAGCCCCTATTATTCCTGAATTCGGTGATTTTTAAAAATGACTGACGAAATTTAAACTTTTTAATTGAAGATCCCCCTGCTCAATATTTGAACATGCCCTGCCAATCAAAGAATGAGGGCCTGATAAAAAAATTAATCCATTGTTTTAAATCCTGATAGGGGTTTACCTTCCAGTGCAAAAAAATCAAACGAAATTATTTCATTTTTTCCTTTCTTCAACCAGGATGCCGGACAATAAAGTCTGTGCTGTGGCCCTATATTCCAGTACCGGCCAAGGTTGTGGCCGTTTACATATAGCATACCCTTTGAATAATTACTCATGTCAAAATAGGTATCGCCTGTTTGGTCAAGCAAAAATTCACCTTTAAAAAAATTACAAGGCGTATCACTTTTAAATTGCAGTGAATTTATTTTTGGCGGTTGCTGAATAAATGCTTCGTCCATTGGCAATAAACTCATTTCCCAATTCATCAATGTCATTCCGTTTAAGGTAACGCGGTCTGTGATTCCCTTGCGGTCAATCATAAACTGGGCAAAGTTGATATGGCCCATTGCTTCCACTACAATTTCTAAAACGGGATTCGCTGCATCAGTCTTAGGAAGAGTTACTTCCCATTTACCGCCGTCACGATAAACAGTATCAATAAATTTTCCATTTAAGAAAACCAAGGCATAATCATGGGGTTCCCAGATTTTTAAATTGCCGCTTTTTTGCCCAATAAGTTTTGTTTTGTAAATAATCAATCCCTGGTTTTGTCCGAATGTTTCTATCGGCTTTGGTTGAGGAGACTTTATCGCAGGCACATCATAGTTAAAGAGATTTTGCATCTTTTTCATTTCAACCGGGGGCACATCAATGGTTGCAATTGGTTTGGGTACATCCGGAATTTTATACGACACATTTTTTGAAATTAAATTGCGAAGCATAAAATATTTTGGTGTTGGCAGCCCCTGCTCATTTATAGGAGCATCATAATCATAGCTTGTTACGTCGGGTTGATATGCTGTGGGCGAAAAAGCATTGGCGCCAGCCGTAAAACCAAAATTTGTTCCGCCATGGACTACATAAAAATTAAACGATTTTTTATTTTCTAATAGGAAGATTACTTGTTTCTTTAAGTCATTGGTATCGGGCCTTTGCCATTTTTCGCCCCAATGTGTTAACCATCCCGGATAGGTTTCACCACTGAATGCAGGCACATAAGGATTTCTCTTTTTTGCTTGCGCGAAATCTGCTGAATCGCTGCCGCTATCTAAGCCAATTGCAGCGCCGTTAATGTTACCTGCTTCAAGCATGTAAGGAGTTGGTCCATCGGAAGTGTAAAAAGGAACTTTAATACCTTTCTTTAACCAAAGGCTTCTTAGTGCCTCTAAATATTCTTTATCATTACCGTAACTGCCATATTCATTTTCAATCTGTACCATCAATATTGGGCCGCCATTAATACACTGTAATGATGACACTTCTTTTGCCAGCCTTGTTATGTACTTTGTCACTGCTGCCATATATCTTGTGTCCATACAACGAATCTTTATATCAGGGATTTTTAAAAGATAACTCGGCAATCCCCCAAAATCCCACTCTGCACATACATATGGGCCGGGGCGCAATAACACCCACATGCCTTCTTCTTTGCAGATGCGAATAAATTCAGCAATGTTTCGATTTCCTTTTGAAAAATCAAATTTCCCTTCTTTTGTTTCATGGTAGTTCCAAAAAATATAAGCAGCAATCGTATTGCATCCCATTGCTTTTGTCATTTTAATGCGATGCCGCCAGTATTCCTTCGGTATTCTTGCAGGGTGCATTTCACCGCTAATAATTTGGAACGGTTTCCCATCTAACAAAAAATCGTTTTTACCCAGGGTAAACCGGTGTTTGTCCTGGCACAATGAAGCAACTGAAATAAAAAGTAATAAGACAAGGCAGAAATGTATTTTCATAAATCACTCTTTTTATTCCACCTTAATTTTAAATGTTGATGCAGGCAATAATTCTGTGTTCACTAAGTTGGTATCAGTAAAAGGATTCCATCTATAATAAACAAACTCAGGATTCTTATTATTTTCAATTATATCCTTTTATAGCCTTAACCCTTAATCACCATAGCGCTTTCCCCTGATAATAATCCAGGATCTTTGCCCTGAGCACATAATCATATTTGGCAGTGATAAGATTAATATTTGCTTTATCCAAATTATTTTTTGCAATTAAATAATCCACTGAAGTTATTACGCCGGCATTAAATTTTAGTTCTGCTGCACGAAATGATTCGCCAAATGAGTTTACCTGATCGGCTAAAATTTTATAGATGTTGGTGGTGTTAGTAAGATTTACGTATGCTCTTTCAATGGATTGTTGCAATAACGTTTTGGCACTTTGCTCCACCAGTTCATTATTTTCCAGGTCAATCTTTGCCAATTTAATTTTGCTTCTAACCTGTGAAGCATTGAATATGGGAATACTCAATCCGAGATTAAATGTAGTGTACCTGTTATTATTCAGCTGGCTGCCATAGGGGATCTTTTGAATATTATAATTATCCTGGGAGGCATAAACAGGAAGTTGTGTCCCATTATTCACAACATAATTATTTGTAGCAACATCCGTAGTGTTAACATAATTTGATTGCGTTGCAACACTTGAATAATTGGTATTGATATTACCACTAAAATAAAGTGAAGGATATAATTGTCCCTGTATGGATCGGATTGTTTTTTTGGCACTTTCACTACGATAATGAACCGCCTTTATTTGGGCAAACTGTTGTAAAGCTGTCGCATAAATTTTATCGGGTGCTTCATCGTAACTAACGTTATATGTTTCCAAAGGAAGTTTTTCTACATCCATGCTTTTGTCATACAGGATATTCAGCAACTGGGCAAGGTTTAGTTTGGCTGTTTCAAGGGCAGCCACATTATCTGCTACTGCAATATCATCATTGGCTTGTTGTCCCTTCAGGTCGTAGTATTGAGAAGGTTGAATGGCTCCTGACTGGTTTAATGTTGCCAATCTCTCCACCTGCTTAGCGGTTACCTCGCCCTGGCTGCGTGAACTTTCCAGCACCTCTTCAGCACTCAGCACCTGAAGGTATGCAAGGATGATATTTATAGTCAGGTTATCTTTTGCCTGCTGCAATTCCATTTTTGAAGCTTCATACCCGAGGTTATTGCTTTTTATTAAATTTTGAAGAGAAGAACCGTTAAACAATAAAATGTTGCTGGAGGCTCCATAAGTCGCATAACTCACATTTTGAGTGATAAAAGCATTTGTAAAAGGATTAATGCTCCGCCCCTGGTTGATTCCATGATTGGCTATCACATTTAAATTTGGCAGCATTTGCAGCCGGGATTGCTTCAGATTGATACCTGCTTTTTCCATTAGCAAATTGGATTGCTTCACATCGAGGTTATTTGCAATACCCATTTGTATTGCCTGCTGAAGGGTTAATTTATTTTGTGCCTTTATGCCAAGGCAACCTACAAACATCAGTAATGTAATAATAATAGTTTTCATCTTCGTGTTATCTTAATAGTTATTTTATAAATTCTCAACTTTCCTTCTCTATCCTGCCATCCAGCAAATGAATAATTCTTGATCCATAAGCTGCATTTTTTTCAGAATGAGTTACCTGAACAATCGTGACTCCTTCTTTATTCAATTCTTCGAAAATGCCCATTATTTCTTCGCCTTGTTTTGAATTCAGGTTTCCTGTAGGCTCATCAGCAAGAATAAGTTTAGGCCTTACTATCAAAGCCCTTGCTATACCTACTAATTGCTGCTGGCCGCCGGAAAGCTGGTTGGGAAACAAATCTTTTTTTCCGACAATTTTAAAACGATCAAGCATATCTGCTACCATGCCTTTGCGTTCATTGGTTTTAATATTCTGATAAATTAATGGCGTTTCAATATTTTCATATACCGTTAGTTCATCTATTAAATGATATGCCTGGAATACAAAGCCAATATGGCTTTTGTAGATTTCTGACCGTTGCTTTTCCTTCAACTTAAATACATTCTTTTCCATAAAGAGGTACTCTCCCTCATTAGGCTCATCCAGCATTCCTATCACATTGAGCAAAGTAGATTTTCCCGAACCTGACGGCCCCATGATGGAAATAAATTCACCTTGTTTTACATCAAGATTAATATCTTTTAAAATGAAGGTCCGGTTAACACCTGTGTTGAACCATTTGAAAATTTTCTTTAATTGAAGCATTATTTTATTATTAATTATTGATTGATTGATTTAAGGTATGAGGTATCAGATTTCAGGTATCAGCTCCTAACTCATTACATACTATCCACTACTCATTTTTCACTATTCACTACTCACATCTCATTCCACACCCAAACTTTTCACCGGATTGGCCAGCGCTGCTTTTATTGCTTTGTAGCCAACCGAAATCCATGCAATGATTACTGAAATAAAGATGGCCAGCAGAAATACGTCCACTCCCATATTTATCCGGAATACAAAATTATTCAGCCACGCATGCATGATGAAATAGGCCACCGGTGCAGCTATTACAAAAGCCACCGCAATTAAGATCGTAAACTCTTTGGAAAACAATAAAATTATATTTCCAACAGATGCGCCCAGCACTTTTCTTATACCTATTTCCTTTGTCCTTCTTACAGCCATAAACGAAACCAATCCATAGAGGCCCAAACATGAAATAAAAATAGCAAGCCCTGCAAAAATTTTATACAACAGTTCAAGTTGTTTTTCCTGTTCATAGAATTTGGCAATGTTCTCATCCAGGAAAGAGCCTGTAAAAGCATACTCAGGAAAATACTGGTTCCATGCTGATTGAATATTTTCCTGTGTTTGATGAATGTTTGATGAATTCATTTTCACAGCAGTAAGGCCATAAAATTGTTTATTCTCCGCAATTAATAGGGGCTTGATATTTTCTCTCAATGAATTCGTTTTAAAATCTTTTACGACACCTACGATTTTCTTCCATTCACTCTGGCCTAACCGTATATCTTTCCCTATTATGTCATTTGCATTTTGCACTCCCAATTTATGAGTAAGCGTTTCATTAATTACAATCTCGTACGTAGTATCACTTTTTCTGTAAGGCCTGCCTGCAAGGAACTGAAGTCCAAATGTTTTAAAATAATCTTCATCGGCGAACTTCAGTGATACCTGGAATTTTTCATCTTCCTTATGATTAAAAGCAAAATTTGAACTCCAGTTATTTTCAGATGAAGGTGCATCAGTGGTAAAAGAGACTGACTGCACACCGGGAGTTTGTAATAACTTTTCCTTGAAAGCCGGCAATCGTGCAAGCATAATGCTGTCTGAATTGCCGGATAAAAGATAGACTGCTTCTTTATTGAAACCCAAATCTGCATTGTTGACAAAATTCATCTGGCTGATTGCGACAATGGTTCCTATGATCAATATTTGTGAAATAGTAAATTGGGTTACTACTAATGCTCTTCTGAGTGAAATGCCCCCAACTGTTGCGGCAGCCATTTTATTTTTTAAAGCGAGAGCAGGTTTATATCCTGATATTATTATTGCAGGATAAACGCCGGACAAAACAGTAATACATACTCCTAAAATAATTACAAAAACAAAGGTTTGCAGGTTAAATAAACTCAGGCCTTCCTCAATAGAATCTATATGCCGTATGTAAGGCAGACACAAAGTTGCAATAGCAAATGCCAGCAAAATCGATAAGATTACCAACATACATGTTTCCCCGATTACATGTAAAAAAATCTGCTTACGATTACTTCCCAACACTTTTCTGATTCCTATTTCCTTTGATCTGCCAACTGCCTGGGCCGTAGAAAGGTTAATAAAATTAATACAAGCCATTACCATGATGAATATCCCGATCAACATTAGGGTAAGCAAAGTTGATCTGCTGGTTATATGATTGCCAAAAATTTCAAATCTTTTATCAAAATGAAGTTGACTCAATGGCTGGAGAAAATTAATCCTGGAGTATCCTCTGCCATCTTTATAATGATCTTTGCCGAAACTGAGCAATTGAGCATCTACTGTTTCAGCCTTTGCATTTGGAGGAAGCAGAGCAAATACCTGGAAGTTGCTCGACAAGGTATTCCAGTCATTGGAGTAAAAAAAGTGATGCCCGTTATTTTTTAAAGTTTCATAGGAAACTAATACGCCTAATGGAAAATCTGAATTAAGGGGCACATCTTCTATAATTCCTGCAACCTTTAGAGGGACTGCATTGTCGAGGGTGATCGTTCTGTTAAGAGCCTGATCCCAATTACCGAAATATTTTTCAGCTGCTTTTTTGGTTAGTACAACTGTATTGGGTTCACTTAATACGCTTTCATTTCCCTGCAGCCATGTATATTTAAAAATGTTGAAAAATTTGGGGTCACAAAAGAAGGGGCCCGATTCTTCAATAAACTTTTTATCACTTAAAGTTCCATCAGGTTTATTTACGGTTACCTGGCTGCCATAATCGGCATTGACACATCCAAATAAAACATTGGGAATTTGAAGTCGCAAAGCATCCAATGCGGCTACGGGAATGCCGGGGTTATAATTAACGCCTTCGGCAAAATTATCCTGGGTTACTACATGGTATATTCTTTTATAATTGGGTTGAAATGTATCATAGCTCAATTCATATTTTACCACAGTAAAAAGTAACAGGCAGGAAGCAATACCTATTGCGAGGCCGGAAATATTAATGATTGAAAAGGCTTTATGCCTTATGATATTTCTCAAGGTCATTTTGAAATAATTTCTTACCATGTACGATCTGTTATCAAAATTTATTTTCCGGAATTTGCATCAATAAAAGAAAAGGGAGTAATCATTTCCTACCAATAATTTTCAACCTTCATACCAATGATCTATCGTATTGATAAAGAATGAGTAAGCGTAATTTTATCCTGGTAAAGTGTCCGAATATGAACACTTAATTTGAAAAACGGACACTTTACCCTGCAGTGAATTACTCAGTTCTCAAACTCTTCACCAGGTTGGCCGCCGCCGCTTTAATTGTTTGCAGGCATATTGACGTTATAGTAATGATGCCCAGCATCAACAATGAAAATACGAATGGCAACGGAGTGATTGTAATATGATACGCATAATTATTCAGCCATTTGCTCATAATTATATAAGCAACCGGACAAGCCACCATCGCGGCAACTGCGATGATTGCCGTAAATTCTTTTACAAATAAGATTATAATACTCTTAACAGAAGCGCCAAGCACTTTGCGGATACCAATTTCTTTTACCCGCTTATGAATGCTTAAAGAGATCAATCCAAGTACACCTAACAATACAATAACCAGCAGCAAGACAGTGGCAGTGTAAGCCGCTTTTTTCAATTGCAATTCTGTTGCATACATTTTCTTTAATGTATCATCCATAAAACTATATTCAAAGGAAGTTCCGGGTAAAAGCGCACTCCATTTCTTTTGTATAGCTTCAATACCTGCACCGATATTTCCCGGTTTTAATTTGAAAGAGAGGTAGCGGTAAGCCTTTACATTTCTTGCATTAAGAAATATCATTGGCTGAATGGCTTGTTGCATTGATCCAAACTGGAAATCGGCGGTAACACCTTTCACAGTAAATATGGTAGGATCCCCGGGAATGCGTAATTGACGGCCAACCGCGTCGCCTGCAGATACATAGCCTAATGCATCCACCGCCTTTTCATTTAAAATTACTTTCCCGGGATCCGGTCCGCGATCGTCAAAGAAAGTTCCTGCCCGTAAAGGAATCTGGTAGGTAGTTAAATAGTTTTCATCTGTAACCAGTGATTCCATGGCAATGGCGCTTGTGGAGTCGCTGCCATATTTATATACTGGCGGTTGATTGCCGTTATTGCCGTTAGGGATCTCATAAGACAAGCTAACGTTGCTCACTTGTGGCATAGATGCAAATTCATCGCGTACCGCTATCATTTTATTTACTCCCTTTGCAGACCAGTCTCTCGGCACTTGTGATGCGACGATATATTCCTTGTTATAACCTAAGTTTCTTCCAAAAAAATACATTACCTGTTGCGATACGATAACTGCAGTAACCAATACAATCATGGCGATACAAAACTGGAAACCAACCAGCGACTTTCTTAAGACTACATTTTCTTTTACACTTTTAAATTTTCCCTTTAATGAGTCAACAGTATTTATTGATGACAGCACAAGGGAAGGATATACACCGGCTAATAATCCAACAATAAGGATTGTAATTAACGGAACAAAAATATAATACCACGGGAAAGAGCTTAATGCAGGAATACCTTTGCCGACAAGTTGGCTAAAAATATTTTGCAAAAGCGGGTAGGCTGCCAACGCCAGCATGGTTGCAACAGATACCAATATGATCGATTCGGTAAGGAACTGCATAACTAACTCCTTTCGCACACTGCCCAATACTTTCCTGATGCCAATCTCTTTCATCCGGCTGCCGGAACTGCTGATGGCAATATTTATAAAATTGACTACGGCCATTAATAAAATAAATAACGCAACCGATGATAAAGTATAGATCATGCGCATTACGAAGGCATTGTCTTTCTCTTTATAATAATCAGTTAGCAGCACAGGGTGTACCGTAAGATTAGCGCTGATAGCGGAAGATGCATTTTGCTTAACAAATCTTTTAATAAGCAGTTCAAGGTTTTTGGCAGAAACACCTTTTTTTAATTCAACGTAAGAAGCAATATAGATATCATCCCATGCATCAGGATTATTGTGGCCAAAATAGGTAAAGGTATTGGTTGGGATAAAGATGGTATTGTGATTATCCGAATTTAATTGCGTGACTGAATTTTCCGACATTTCTTTTAATACACCGGTTATCTTAAAAGCGTGATTGCCGCCCAAAAAACTTTGTATGGAAATAGTTTCTCCAGCAACATTTGTTTTGCCAAAATATTTGTTTGCTATGTCCTGTGTTATCACTACCGAAAAAGGTTCAGTAAGTGCTGTTGCAGGATTGCCATACAATAATTTAAAACCATACATATTCAACAGCGTACTATCACCCAATTGTATATTTTCACGGAAATGCTTATCGCCTTTTGAGACGCCGGAAGTAATACCATCCCATCGATAATAGTTTGCTACCAGACCTGGGTAATCCTCTTTTAACCTTTTGGCGATTGGGCCAAGCGTAGTGATATCAGGCCCCATATTGGGGTCTTTCCAAATGCGTTGTAAAAAGTATTGCCTGTTAGCGTTGCGTAATTGTGTATTTACTTGTAGTTCGTTATACACATAAGCGGCTATTAAAAGGGTAAACACTATACTTGCAAATAATCCAACTACATTTAGCAAAGCGTAAAAGCGATGTTTTACCATGTTGCGCCAGGCGATTTTGAATGTGATACC
>OCTA010001047.1_pt1 | contig 25676 bp, 28 predicted proteins | sample 1538991 | NCBI WGS metagenome assembly OCTA01 (sample SAMEA3539302, study PRJEB22396) | soil metagenome | biome: tundra; feature: field; material: soil | place: USA | collected 2010-05 | depth 0.15 m | reverse complement strand
GCAGCTTCTCGCCCGACGGCCGCTGGGTTGCGACGACGAGCATGGCGTCGGGCGGGCGCACGATTCACCTGCTCCCGACGAAAGCCGGTGAGCCGCGGACCTTGCCGAGACACAACCTCGGCATTCACCGGGACTGGTGGCTTCCGGATGGAAAGCGGATCCTCGTCGCGGCGAACGCTCCCGGCGAAGGGCTACGTCTTTTCGTGCAGGACGAGGGCGGTGCGGCGCCACGCCCCATAACGCCGGAAGGGATCGCCATCGGATTCTTCCCTGTGTCACCCGACGGTCGCGTTGTCGTTGCCCAGGGGGCAGACGGGCTGTTCTACGGATACCCGCTCGAGGGCGGCGATCCCGAGTACATCCCCGGCCTCGTCGCCGAGGATCGCCCGATTCGCTTCTCGCCGGACGGCAAATCGCTTTACGCCTATCGGCGGGGCGAGCTGCCGGCGCGCGTCTTCTGCCTCCGTCTCGACTCCGGCGCCAAGGAGACCGCCGCCGAGCTGATGCCCGCAGATCCCGCGGGCGTCGTGGAGATCGTCTCGGTACTTCTCACGCCCGACGCGAGCTCGTACGCCTACAGCTATCACCGCATCCTGTCGGACCTCTTTTTGGTGGAGGGATTGAAATAGGTCGTTCGCCGAACGATCAGGCCGCCGCCGCCCTGACTGGGACGATGTCGCCGAGCGCCGAGACGAACGCCTCCGTCTGCGGCCGTGTTCCGACGCTGACCCTCAGCCAGTTCGGGAGCGACGGGAATTTCCGTCCGACGAGGATCTTCTTCGCGCGGAACGCCTCGATGACGGGCGCCACGTCTCCGCCGACGTCGATCATGACGAAGTTAGTCTCGGATGGCATCGTGCGCCGGCCCTGCTTCGCGAGCTCGGCGACGAGCCAGCGGCGCGTGTCGTTCAAGGTCTTCTTCTGGCGCGGCACGAGATCCGGATCGGCGAGACACTCGAGAGCCGCGGCGAGCACCGCCGAATTCGTGTTGCTCCACGAAGCGAAGGGGACCATCGCCTTGATCTTCGGCTCGGCGCCGATCGCGTACCCGAGACGCAGACCGGCCATCCCATAGATCTTCGAGAACGTGCGGGCCACGACGACGTTCGGGTGCGCCGCGATCAGCTCGCACGAGCTCCGGTACCGCGGGTCCTCCACGAAGTGGTGATAGGCCTCGTCCACGAGAATCGTCACCGACGCCGGGACGCGCGCCGCGAAGGCCGCCATCTCGTCGCCCGAGACGAGCGTGCCGGTCGGATTGTTCGGGTTGCACACGTAGAGGAGGCCGGTCGACGCGTCGCAGGCCTCCGCCATCCGCGGCAGGTTGTGGCGGAAGTCAACCGTCAGGGGCACTTTCACACCATCCGCGTGGAGCACCTTCGCGAACATGAGGACCGCCTCGAACGTCGGCTCGGCGGCGACGACCCTCTTGCCGGGGCCGCTGAAGGCCATGTCCGCCATGCGCAGGACCTCGGAGGAGCCGCAGCCGAGGACGACCCGTTCCGGCGCGACGCCATGGTGCTTCGCGATCGCCGCGCGGACCTCCTCCTCGAGCCCGTCGGGATACCGGTTCGGGGGCGCCTTCGCCGCGGCCTCGAGCGCTTTCGCGGAAGGGCCGTAGGGGTTTTCGTTCGAGTTCAGGAGGACGGCGTCGAGCGGCCGTGCACGGCGCCCGGTCGCCGCCTCGGCCGTGCGGCGAACGAGTGGAGAGTCCAGCAGGGCTGCTCCGGCGGCGGCACCGAGGGTCCCGGCGAACATGCGGCGGGAGATGGCGAACGGCATGTGAACCTCCTCTGCGGGCGGTCTTGTACGTCATCTCGTGCTTCAGGTCTCCGCCGTGACGGGTCTTATGGGCCTGGTTCACCGCCAGGAGAGGGCACGTCCACTTCGTCCACGATCGCCACGATGAGCGACCTCACCGGCGCTTTCGGGTCAGCGAGGATCTGGCGCGCGGAGTTTCCCTCGTCCTCCACGATGACGGTCTCGCCCACGCCGGCCCCCACCATGTCGAGCGCGAGGATGTACCGGGTGCCGTCGAGCGTTCCGTCCGGGAGGACAGCTCCCACGAGAAGCTGCTTTCTCCCGCTGTAGTACGGGTGCTGGACGGTGCTGACGACCGTTCCGAGGACGCGCCCGAGGATCATCGGGTCCGCTCCGGAGGCTCGAGGGCGTGCTGGTCGACGATCCCCACGACGGCGTGGTCCACCGGGATGAACCACGGATCGTGGAGGAGCGCCGCCTCGCGGGATGCCTCCCACGTGACGAGGTCGCCCGAGGAGGCCTGTGCCGAGGCGTCGGTGGCGACGAACGGCTCACCGTCGTCCAGAAGGTCCGCCGTGAGCGGCCGGACGATCAGGAGCTTGAGCCCCTTCATCGCGTCGGGCTTCACCGTCGCGACCAGCGTGCCGATGACCCTCCCCAATTTCATCCCCGGAACTCCCTGAAGAAGCGGCTCGGCGAGCCGAGGGTTTCCAGGACGGCCGGGTCGGCTCGCGGGATGACCGCGGTCGAGAAACCCTGCGCGCCCGCCTTTTCGAAGGAGCTCCGCGCGAGAGCGATCGCGGCCTCCACGTCGTGCGTCTCGCCCCAGAGGCTCGCGATGGCTTTCCCGCCGAGGCCGTCTCCGACGCGCAGCTCCACCAGGTCGACGAGCGCCCCCTTGAGCGCGGCATCGACGGCGCGGACGAGAGCCGGAGGCGTCGCGGCCTGAAGGACGCCGAGAGTGTCGCCGGGGGCGGGCCAGCGGATCACGCCCGTCCTGATCGCGGGCGCGAGGCGAGCCTCGGCGTGCGGGAGGAGCACCTCGTCGACGACGTGAGTGCCCGCGGTGTCGAGCGCCCGGCGCCACGAGCGCTCCACGGGCCCGACCTCGCCGCCGAAGAGGATCAGGTAGCGGCCGCCGTGGATCGTGCCCGTCTGGAGCACCTCCACCTCCGCTTCCTTGGCCAGCGCGTCCAGAACGGTGAGGCCAGGCGGAACCTCGTCGAGAAGGAGCATCGAAAGCGCGGGGCCGGGTTCCTCGTCTTTCACCGGCACGTCACACGATCCGGAAATGGTCGACCAGCGTGCAGCGGCGCCACCGGGAGAACGAGCGCGGGCTCGTCATCCCCTCGCCCGTGGGCGACGCGATCGTGAACGAGGTGTAGCCCTCGCCCCCGTACCCGAGGCCGGCCAGGTTGGGCCCGTTCTTCACGAAGATCGAGCAGTTGCACCGGCGCGCCATCGTCGAAAGGGCCGCGAGGTGGTGCGAATGCATGACGGCGGTGTGGAAGCACGCTCCCTCGGCCGCGACGGCGAGGTCGATCGCGTCGTTCACGTTCCTCACGCGCGTGAGCGGCAGGATCGGCATCATCTGCTCGGTCCAGACGAGGGGGTGCTCGTTCGACACTTCCACGAGAATCGTCCGCACCTCGGGCCCCGCCGCGATGCCAAGTTCCCTGAGAATCACCGACGCGTCCTTGCCGATGTATTTCTTGTTGACCACGGCGTGGCCGCGCGGCCCGGCCCCCTTCTCGAAGATCACGTTCTCGAGGCGGGAGAGCTCGCGGGCGGGAAGCTCGAAGGCCCCGGCCTTCACCATCGCTCCCTTCAGCGCGTCGGCGATCGCGTCGACGGCGATGACCTCCTTCTCGTCCGTGCAGATGACGTTGTTGTCGAACGAGTGTCCGAAGACGACGTCGCGTCCGGCCTTCTCGATGTCGGCGGTCTCGTCGACGATGGCGGGCGGGTTGCCGGGCCCGGCGCAGATGGCCCGCTTGCCGGAGCTCATCGCGGCGGCCACGACGGCGCCGCCTCCCGTCACGACGAGCAGCCGGACCCGGGGGTGCCTCATCAGCTCGCCCGCGGACTGAATGGTCGGCTCGGCCATGCAGGCGACCGTGTCGGGCGGCCCCCCCGCCTTCACGATTGCTCCGTTGAGAAGGCGGACCGTTTCCTGAGAGACCCTCCTGGCCGAGGGGTGCGGGTTGAACACCACGGTGTTTCCCGCGGCCACCATGCCGATGGAGTTGCAGATGATCGTGGAGGAGGGGTTCGTGACCGGCGTGATCGCCCCGATGACGCCGAACGGAGCGGGCTCGACGAGGGCGAGGCCGTGGTCCCCTGTGGTGGCCTGAGGCGTGAGCTCCTCGGGGCCCGGCGTCTTGTTCGTGACGAGGAGGTTCTTCCGGACCTTGTCCTCCACGCGTCCGAGGCCCGTCTCCTCGACGGCCAGCGCCGCGAGGAAACGCGCGTTCTGCCGCATGGCCTCGCGCATCGACTCGATGATCGCGTGCCGTTTCTCGAGGCCCAGCGCGTCGAGGGTCCGGAACGCCGCCGAGGCCGCCGCGACCGCGTCGTCGAGGCTCGAGAAGACGCCGGAGCCGAGGCCCGACGATTCGCCAACCGCGTTCCCTTCCGCCACGAGCTCGCGGGCGATCAGCTCGGCCAGATGCCGGATCTGCTCGGGGCTAGAGGCGCTCATCCCCGTACCCGTGCTCGGACGAGTTCTTCTCGAACAGCGTCTGGCCGCCGATCTCCCAGGTATCCACGATCGCCATGATGACCGCGTCGCAGGGACGGTCCTTGGTGACTTCGGTCTGGCGGGCTGAGGAGCCGGACGCATAGAGGACATACTCCCCAAGGCCGCAGCCGACCGCGTCGTTGGCGACCACGAAGCCACCCTCTTTGAGGTTCTCGGGATTCACCTGCCGGAGCAGCAGGAACTTGAGCCCCTCGATCCTCGGGTCCTTCCGCGTCGCCACCACGGTCCCGACTACCTTTGCCAGGAGCATGGCCTCACCGCCTCCCGTTCACGACCGCTCCGCCTACTTCTTGACGCCGTGCGCGCCGGTCTCCTTCCCGGCCTCGGCCGTGCGGCCGAGCGGAAGGACGAGGTCGACGTTCACGTGCGGGCGGGCGATGATGTGGGTCGTCACGATCTCGCCGATGCGAGCCGCCCCATTCTGCCCCGCGTCCACGGCCGCCTTCACGGCCGCCACGTCGCCGCGGATGATGGCGGTGACATAGCCTCCCCCCGTCTTCTCGTAGCTCACGAGCTCCACCTTCGCGGCCTTCACCATCGCGTCGGCCGCCTCCACCATCGCCGCGAACGAGCGGCACTCGATCATTCCCAGTGCTTCGGCCATCTCCGATCCTCCTGTTCCGTTCTCTCCCCGCGTCCGGGGCGTTTCTCTCTGGTGATGACGTGTTCTACGACTTTGCCACGCGTCCTGAAAGGCCCTGGATCGCCCGCTCGGCCGCGGGCAGAGCCACGTCGATATCGCGATCCGCTCCCGCCAGGTAGACCCTGCCGAACGAGCCGAAAGAGACGATCTCCAGCACCTTGATGTGCGCGGCCTTCTCCGCCTCGTTGGCCGCCAGCGCGGCGTTCGCGGCAGGCTGGCATTCCAGGATGTAGAGCGACTGCCCCGCCACGATCATGTGGCCGTGGCGGGTCCGGTTGATGAGCTGAGTCTGCCGGTCGTCGAGGCCCCGGATCACGGTCGAGGAGAGGATCTCGGGCTTGATCCGATCGCCCTCGGTCTTGCCGATCTCCCCGAGAATCGCCTCGCCCGCGCGGCGCACCTCCGCCTGCTCGTCGTGATGGAGCTCCAGGAGGCCGTAGAGCCGCTCGACGATCTGCATTCCGGGCGTGACGGCGGTCGCCTTGACCGCGATGTCGGTGAGCCGGTTGATGGCGATCCCCGGGGAGACCTCGATGAAGAGAGAAGCCTGTCCGCCGACGGGCAAAAAGCCCTTCGCGACCGTCCCGAGGAAGGCCGCGTGCTGCTCCTGAAGCGAGTCGAGGAAGACGTAGCTTCTCAGGTCGATCACTGCTCTCAGTCCCTCCGGCCCTTCTGCGCCTCGCGCCCGGTGAGCGACTCGATCGCCCGGATGGCCGCGACCGAGGCCACGTCGATGTCGCGCTGCTCGCCCCCGAGGTAGACACGTCCGAAGGCGCCGGTCATCCGGACGTCCACCACGTTGATCTCCGCCGCCTTCTCGGCCTCGTTCGCCGCGAAGGCTGCGTACCCCGCGGGCTCCACCTCCAGGATGTAGAGCGACTCGCCGGCCACCAGCATCATCCCCTGCCGGTCGCGGTTGATGAGCTGCGCCTGGAGGGCGTCGACGCGCCGGATGACCTGCGAGGAGAGGACCCGCGGCTTGATGCGGTCGGTCTCGTTCAGGGAAAGAGCGGCGAGGATGGCGGTGCCGGCCTGCCGGACCTCGGCCTGCGAGGAGCTGTGGACCTCGAGCATCCCGTAGAGCCGCTCGACGACCTGCATGCCGGGGCGCACGTCGGTCGCCTTGACGGCGACGTCGGTGACGCGGTTGATCTCGATGCCCGGAGAAATCTCCACGATGAGGGACGCCTCGAAGGCGATCGGAAGGAACCCGCGGGCGATCGTTCCGATGTATGCCGCCACCTGCGGCTGCAGCGAGTCGAGGGTGACGAAGCTCCTCAGGTCCGCCATCAGGTGGCGCCTTTTGCTCGGGCTTCCTTGACGATCTTCACGCCGACCGAGGCCCCGATCCGGGTGGCGCCGGCCGCGATGAGCCTCTGCGCGTCCTCGGCCGACCGGATCCCTCCCGACGCCTTCACGCCGAGCTTTCTGTCGACGGCCTGCGCCATCAACTCCACGTCGCGCGCCGTGGCGCCGCCGGTGGAGAACCCCGTGGAGGTCTTCACGAACTCCGCCCGGGCCTTTCGGGCGGCCACGCAGCCGGCCACCTTCTCGTCGTCCGTCAGGAGCGACGTCTCCAGGATCACCTTGAGAATCGCGCCGCCGTCGTGAGCGGCCTCCGCCACGGCGCGAATGTCCTCCTCGACGGTGCGAAGGTCCCCCGACTTGAGCGCCCCGATCGCGATGACCATGTCGATCTCGCTCGCGCCTTCGCGGACGGCACGCCGCGCCTCCAGCGCCTTCATCTCCTTGGGAATGGCCCCGAGCGGAAAGCCGACCACGGTGCACACGACCGAGGAGCTGCCGGCCAGGCGGGCGGCGCAGCGCTTGACGAAGACCGGGTTGACGCACACCGACGCGAAGCCGAACTGGGCGGCCTCGTCGCAGAGCTGGTCGATGTCCGAGTACGTGGCGTCAGCGCGCAGAAGAGTGTGGTCGATGAAGCTTGCCAGGTCTTTGGGCACCTCGCCGACGCCGGGAGCAGCCGACACCCGGCATCCCGGCCCGACGCACGCGATCATCGAACGGACCGTGTCGGGACAGCGCGTCACGCAGTGCCCGCCCGCCGGACACTCCGTGGCTCCGGCGGCCGCGCAGCCCGCGCACGTGGGCGGGACCAGGAGCGAGGGATTCGCCGCCAGGATCTGCGTGATCCGGTCGACGAGCAAATCGAAGTCAGGTGAGGACATGGGCGGCGAGCTCCTCGAACCCGCCGGACGGTGCGGACCCTCCGGCGCATTCCCGCGGTTGGCGTCGATGGCGTCGATCATAGCGACTCGGCGTCTGTGCCGCTCCGCGGTGCACTCGGTGGACAGGAAGACGTCCACGATCCGGAGCGCCAGGGGCTCGGCGAGATAACCGGCCCCGAGCGTCAGGACGTTGGCGTCGTTGTGCTCCCGGGCGTTCTTCGCGGTCGCAAGGTCGAAGGCCATGCCGGCGCGGACGCCGACGACCTTGTTTGCGACCATGGCCGAGCCGATACCGGCGCCGTCCACGATGATGCCCCGCCCGGCCTGCCCCGAGGCGACCGCCTCGGCGGCGGCGCGCGCGAAAACGGGATAGTCGACAGCCTCGGTCGAGCTCGTCCCGACGTCGAGAACGTCCACGCCCCGGGACGTCAGGTGCCGCTTGATCGCTTCTTTCAGGACGAAGCCGCCGTGGTCGGCGGCCAGGACCACCCGTCCGGCTTCGGCCATCCCTACTTTCGCCTCCAGACGAGTCGAGGCAGGCGCCCGACGATGCTTTTCACGGCGCGAAGTCTACGCCTGACAAACCTCACTCATAGCGCAGCGCGTCCGCCGGATTCATCCGTGCGGCGCGGCGCGCGGGGAGCGCCGAAGCGCCGAGGACGAGCAGGAAACCGATCGCGAGTATCCCGAAGACGTGGAGGGGCTCGGGCCTGAACGGCATCCACGAGAGGTAGTAGACCTTCGCGATCTCGGGCGGGAAACGCACGGCGCGGAATACCGTGAGTAGGAAGCACACGAGAATCCCGAAGGACACGCCCAAAGCGAGGCCCGTGCCGCCGAGCAGCATCCCCGAAAGACGAAAGGTGCGGGCCACGAGCGCGGGCGGCGCACCGAGAGCCGCGAGGACGCCCACCTCCCGCGTCTTCTCCGCGAGGAGGACGACGAGCGACGAGACGACCGTGCCGGCCGCCACGGCCACGATGAGCGTGAGGACGACGAACAGCAACGTCTGCTGGACGGCGAGCGCTTCGAAGAGGTCGCGGTTCAGGATCTTCCAGTCGAGCACGGTCGCGTTCTCTCCCAGAAGTTTTCGCGCGGCGGCCACAGTCTCGCCCGAGGCCGAAGGCCGAACGAGCTTCATCTCCCACACGCCTTGGCGGGCGCCCGGGGGCGCGAGCCGCTCGAAGACCGCCAGCGGGACCACCGCCCAGCCGTCGTCCACCTCGGAGAACCCGGTCTCGACGACCGCGGCGACTGCGAGCGGGGTTCGCGCCGGAACGGCGAGGCCGGCCGCGAGCGCGGCTGACGAGGTCTCGAGGACGATCGCTCCGCCCGCGGATGCGCCGAGCCTCTTCGCGAGCCCCGCTCCGAGGAGGACGGGCGTCTCGCCCTTCGCTTCGACGTCCGCGAAGGACTTCGCGAGGCCGGGAACCGCGCCGAGCAGCCGCGTCGTGGCGAGGCCGTCGGGCAGCTCGAGCGCCTTCACGAGCGCGTCGACGCCGTCGGGCGCCCGTGATGACAGCAGGAGGGCCGGCGCGAATGCCGTGCGGGCGACGGCCGTCACGTTCGGCAGGGCGCGCAGTTGCGCACGTTGCTCCTCGACGTTCGCGCCCGGCTGCGGCATCGCGACGACTTCCGCGCTCGTCCCGGCGAGCTTCTCGGCGAGCTCGTGCCGGTAACCCGACATGAGCCCCATCGCGACGACGAGCGACGCGGCTCCCAGGGCGACGCCGAAGAGGGCGAGAAGTGAAACGGTCTTCGGCAGCCCGCGCCGGCTGCCGAAAAGAAACCGCTTCGCGAGGAAGGCGGGAACGTTCATCGGCTCACGGCCGGAACCTACTCATCAGTTCTACCACTCCTCCTGCTGCACCTTCCACGCGCCGCCTTCCTTGACCATGTGGACGACGCCGTTCTTGAGGTTGCCGTCCTGCTTGCCCGAGACGGTGAGGTCGGCCGTGTCGCCCTTCTCGACGACCTTCAGGACCTTTATGTCCGTCGCGGACATCATCTTGATCAAGCCGACCATTTTCTTCGCGTCCGGACTGTCGAGGTTCTTCGCCTGCTCCTTCGTCATGAGCTTGCGCATCGCCCCGAGGTCCTCCTTCTGCACGGCCTTGAGGAAATCCGTGTACACCTTCGCCTGCGGGCTCTTCTGGGCCGCCGCTGTCTCCGCCGCTGTCGGCGGTACGGGCTTGACCTTGCGGGTGATCTCGGCTTTGAACGCTACGTCGAACGAGTACGTGTTTCCGAAGAACTCGTGCGGTTTCGCGCTCTTGTAGCGGCCGTCAACCGTCTTGCCGTCGAACATCTTCTTCGTGAAGACGTCCTCGGAAGAGAGGCCGCTCGGGCTCGGGCCCTTGAAGCCGTTGTGCCGGAACGCGGTCGAGATCGGCTTGCCCTCCGCATCGATCGTGATCTCGAACGCGTGAAGCTTGCCCGCGTCGGCCATATGGATCCGCTCGAACTGATCCTCGAGCGCCATGCCCTCGAGCGGGACGTCGCTGACGATCACCGTGACGTCTTCCTTCGTCTTGTCGAAGAAACCAGGCCCGGCGGACGCATAGGCGTACTTCACGTCCGTCGACTTGCCGTTGACCGTGAGCTTGCCTTCAGCCTTTCCTTCGGCGGCGGCGGCCCGCGGCGCCAGGGCCGCGACTGACGCTGCGAAAATGAACCCTGCGAGGAACACACGAGCTCCTGACTTCATTCAGCCCTCCTTGTCTGAGAACACGTCAGCGCGCTTCGCCGCGCTCCACGAGGCTCACGAACTCGTCGAAGAGCGCGCCCGAGTCGTGCGGGCCCGGGGCGGATTCCGGGTGGTACTGCACCGCGAAGACGGGGCGGTCCGTCGTCCGGAAGCCCTCGCACGTGCCGTCATTGAGGTTCACGTGCGTGAGCTCGACGTTGGACGGCAGCGAGTCGGCCGCGACGGAGAAGCCGTGGTTCTGGGACGTGATCGCGACGCGGCCCGTCTGAATGTTCTTCACGGGATGGTTCGCGCCGCGGTGGCCGAACTTGAGCTTGTACGTGGTGCCGCCGAGCGCGAGGCCCAGGAGCTGCTGCCCGAGGCAGATGCCGAACACGGGTACACCGGACTCGACAAGGCGCTTCACCTCCGCGACGCACGACGACAGCGCGTCGGGGTCGCCCGGCCCGTTCGAAAGGAAGTAGCCGTCGAATCGCCCCGCGAGGAGCTCCTCGGCGGTCGCCGCCGCCGGAAACACCGTCGGCTCGAGACCGCGCGCGGCGAGCATCCTCAGGATGTTCCTCTTGATGCCGTAGTCGATCGCCGCCACTCGCCCTTTTCGCGCGATGCCCGGGGGAAGCGCGAAGCCGTAGCGAGTCGTGGTCCCGACCGTGAGCGCGAGAGCGGCGCCCGCCATCGTCGGTTGCTCCTTCACTTTTTCGACGAGCGCCGTGACGTCGGCCTCGGACGCCGTCTGGGTGGAAATCGCGCCACGCATGACGCCCCGGCTCCGGAGATGCCGCACGAGGGCGCGTGCGTCCAGCTCGTCGATGCCCACGACGCCGCCCTCCCCAAGCCCCTGTCCGATCGGCTCCTTGCCCCGCGCGCTCGAGAAACGGTCCGGGAAATGCCGCGCGGCGAAGCCCGCGACCTGAATCCGTGATGACTCCACGTCCTCGTCGTTGAGGCCGTAATTGCCGACGTGCGCGGCCGTCATGACGACGATCTGCCCACGATAGGACGGGTCGGTCAGCGTCTCCTGATAGCCCGTGAGCCCTGTGTTGAAGACGACTTCGCCGAACGTCGTTCCCGGCGCTCCGACGGCGCGGCCCGAAAAGGTCCGGCCATCCTCGAGGATGAGGACCGCGCCGCTCATGCCGTTCTCCCGACCGCCGCCGCGATGGGGCGGATCTGGTCCATCAGCTCGCTGAACATGTCGGGCGTGAGCGCCTGCGGGCCGTCCGAAAGAGCCTCGGCCGGCTTGTGGTGGACCTCGACCGCGATGCCGTCGGCGCCGGCAGCGATCGACGCGCGCGACATGGGCACGACCTTGTCGCGGCGCCCGGTCCCGTGCGACGGGTCGACGACGATCGGCAGGTGCGACAGGCGCTCGACCGCCGGCACGACCGAGAGGTCGAGCGTGTTGCGCGTGAAATCCGAGAACGTGCGGATGCCTCGCTCGCACAGGACGACATTGGGGTTGCCTTCCGAGAGGACGTACTCGGCCGCCAGCAGAAACTCTTCCAGGGTGGCCGACATTCCGCGCTTCAGGAGCACGGGCTTCCCGGTGCGACCCGCCTTCTTCAGAAGCTCGAAGTTCTGCATGTTGCGCGCGCCCACCTGAAGGCAGTCGGCGTACGAGGCCACGAGGTCGACCGTCTCGGTGTCGAGCACCTCGGTGACGACGGGCAGGCCCGTCGCCTCACGGGCTTCCGCGAGAATCTTCAGGCCCTCTTCGGCAAGGCCTTGAAAAGCGTAGGGTGACGTCCGCGGCTTGTAGGCACCGCCGCGCAGGAGATCGGCGCCCCGCGCCTTGACCTCGCGAGCGATCGTGAGCGTCTGCTCCCGGGTCTCGACGGCGCAGGGGCCCGCGATGACGACGATACGCGTGCCGCCGACGGGGACGCCGCCCACGGAGACGATCGTGTCCTCGGGGTGGAACTCGCGGGAGACGAGTTTGTACGGATGCGAGACCCGGATGACCTCGAGAACGCCCGGCAGGCTCTCGAACGCGCCCGGCCCCACCGCGCCCTTGTTGCCCGTGATGCCGACCGCCGTGCGCTGCGCGCCCGGAATCGGGTGGGCTTTCAACCCCAGCCGCTCCGCGGCGGCGACGACGCGTCCGACGTCCTCGCCCGTGGCGCTCCGGTCCATGACGATCAGCACGCGTCCGCCCTCTCTTCCGGCGACGTTTATACTTCATCCCGCCGCGTCTTCCCTCATGGCGGCTCCCGGAGGCACCGATGTCCCCAAGCGCGCGCACCTCCCTCCTCCCGGCGGCGGCTCTCGCCCTCGCCGCGCTCTCGGCCTTTCCCGCCGAGGCTACGTATGTGATCTACACGGTGGACGGCCAGAGGATCGAGGCGCGGGACAAGCCCGTCGTCCATGGCCGGCGCGTCATCTACCTCACCCCCCTCGGGACCTCCCAGACGATCGCGATCGACGAGTGGGATCAGGTGCGCAGCGAGAAGGCGAACCGGGAAGGCCTCGGCGGCGCCTATGTCCTCGACGATCCCACCGGCCGCACCTCCACGCTGACCGCTCCGGAGACGAAAAAGCCATCGCTTTCGGAGTACATCAAGCAGAACGGCCGGAAGCTGGATACCGAGCGCCCGGAGGCCCGGACCGGCGCGCTCGTGTCCGAACGGGAATCGCGCGCCGCTCGCGCGCCGGCCGGAAGGGCGGCCGCCGAGGCTCCGCCCGTCGTTGTCGACCCCGTCGTCAGCGACGCCTTCATGCGCGCGCTCGACGGAAGCAACGTGAAGGGCGTCAAGCTCGGGAATCTTCCCTCCGCCCTCCGCGTCCAGGCCGTGACGGACAACGAGCAGCAGGTGTTCCTCGCGCTCATGGCGTCGGCTCGCGGCCTGAAGGAGGCCCGCGCCGCGGGCAAGCCGCTCGAGAAGGTGGAAGTCGTCCTCGCGACGGTCAACGGCGAGGCGGCGGCGCGCTTCGACGTCTCGCCCGACGACGCGGATGCGCTTCTCAACGGGCGCATCTCGCCGTCGAAGTACTTCGTGACGCGCGTGATCTTCTGACGCGCCAATGGACGCCGGCACGCTGGTTCTCGTGCACCTCGTCCAGCCCAAGGAGAAGTACTGGGGCGTCATCCTCGCGCTCGGGCCCGCGGGTGTGACGCTGCGCGGCCTCGAGCTGGACCTGTTCGACGACTGGGCCCGCCAGCAGAGGCCCGGCGCCGACGCGGAGCTGGGCGTCGCGACGCTCTTCGTCCCCCTGCACCGGATCGAGAAGCTGTTCGAGGACTCGCGCGTGGGAAGCGTCGCGAGCTACGCCGAGCGCTTCTTCGACATCGTGGGCTCGGACGTGCGGGGCTTCCTCGGCCGGCAGGTGGCGGGCGCCGCCGCCTCGCCCTCCACGTCCCGCCCGAACTGACCGCGCGTCAGCTCCCGGACTTTTCCGACAGCTCGAGGAGAATCCCGCCCGTCGACGCCGGGTGGACGAACGCCACGCGGCAGCCGCCGGCGCCGGCGAAGGGCGTCTCGTTGATGAGCTTCACGCCGGCCGCCTTGAGCATGGCGAGCACGGCGTCGATGTCGCCCACCTCGAGGCACAGGTGGTGGATGCCTGGGCCGCGTTTCTCGAGCGCCTTTGCGATCGGCCCGTCGGACGACGTCGACTCGAGAAGCTCGAGATGCGACTCTCCCACGGCGCGGAACGACGTCACGACCTTCTGCGACGCGACCTCCTCGCGGTGCTCCTCGATGAGGCCGAGGAGATCCCAAAACGCTCCGCCCTCGGCCAGCGATTTCACCGCGATTCCGAGGTGGGAGACTCGGGTGACGAGATCTTTAGGTTTCGGATCGAGGGATTTCGGAACGGGGGATTTCTCAAAAGGTGAATAGAGCGACGGCGGACCGCCGTCTTCTTCGAGCGCGCCGATCAGCGTGCGGGCGGCGCTCATCGGGTCCTCCAGCCGCGCTTCCACATGGGCCGCGGCCTTCTCGAGCGCCCCGCGATCGCCGCGCAGGCTCTCTACCTTTCTAAGAAAATTCTCTTTGACCAGCGATTCGATCCGCTTCTTCGTCCGCTCGCGCTTCCGCTGCGCGCCCTGCGGCCCGTCGAGGAAGGCGCGGTGCTCCGCGAGCTTCGAGGCCAGCTCGTCGAGGCCGGCGCCCGTCGTAGCGACCGTTTTCACGACCGGCGGCAGCCACGCTCCGTGATCGCCGAGCTCGAGCATCTGGAGGATCTCCTGCACGACGCGGTCCGCGCCGTCACGGTCGGCCTTGTTCACGACGAAGAGGTCCGCGACCTCCATGAGACCCGCCTTGATGGCCTGAATGTCGTCCCCCATGCCGGGCGTCAGGACGACGACGCAGCTCTCCGCGAGCCGGAAGACCTCGACCTCGTCCTGGCCCACGCCCACCGTCTCGACGAGGATCTCGTCGTACCCCGCGGCGTCGAGCACGTCCACGGCGTCGGCCGTCGCGCGCGCCAGTCCGCCGAGATGGCCGCGCGTCGCCATCGACCGGATGAGCACGCCGGGATCCGTGTAAAGGTCCTGCATGCGGATTCGGTCGCCGAGAATCGCGCCGCCTGAGAACGGCGACGACGGGTCCACTGCGACGATGCCGACCTTTCGCCCGAGGATGCGCGCCTTGCGCGCGAGCGCGGCGGTCAGCGTGGACTTGCCCGCTCCCGGCGAGCCGGTCAGGCCCGTTACGCGGGCGCCGCCCGTTCGCGGAAATACGAGCGCGAGAAGCGCTTGAAAGCGTGGATCGCCCGATTCGGCCCACGTGATCGCGCGCGCGACCGCGGGCACGCGCCCCGCGAGGATGCCTTCGGCGAGATCCTGGACCGCCCCGGAGACCGGCACCTTCGAAGTGTAGTCGACCGAGCTTGCCTACTTCCGCGCTTCGGCCGCCGCGGCCCTCATGACGGCGCTGATGCGGTCGAATGCGGCGCGCCAGGCCTCGGCCATCTCGGGCGTGAATTCGGGCCCGAGGCGCTGCGCGAACATGCACAGGAGCGCCTCGCGGAACGTGTCGAAATGGACGTCCTTCGCGCCGTACAGCACGTGGCGGCGTCCCAGCTCGCGCAGCGACTCGTCCACGACTCCGTCGTCGTCGAGGCCCTTCAGCGCGAGGCCCAGCGCCACCACGAACATCGCCCCCTGATTCTCGACGTCCGTCGAGAAGAGAGATTTCAGCGAAGGGTCGAGCGCGAACAACGTGTCGTAGAAATCCTTGCCCGCTCCCCGTGGAAGCGGCCGCAGGCGGTCAAAACTCTTCCGGACGAGGGCGATCTGCTCATGGGTCATCATCTCGTCACCTCGCGAGGCTCTCGGGCCGCGAATTCCATGCACGAGGCTCCATACACTCCAGAAGATACATCCCGCGGACGCTTCGCGACCCGGTCAACCCGCACTACGGGGCCTGAATAATGCGTCTGAATCATGGTCATTGGGCAGAGTCGAACCATTTTGTGGAGGAGTGGCTCGTCCATGAACGGAGGGTGTGTATGAGAAAGCCAGGGTCCTGGTTCGAAACGGAGCTTGAACAGCGCGGCGTCTCGCGTCGCGAATTCGTCGAGTTCTGCGGCGTGATGGCCACGGCGCTCGCCCTTCCCAAGGTCTTCGGGGCGAGGATCGCCGAAGCCGTCCTGAAAGCCGAGAAGCCGGTCATCGTCTGGCTCGAGTTCCAGGACTGTGCGGGAAACACCGAGTCGTTTCTCAGGGCCACCAAGCCGACGGTGGCTGACATCGTTCTCGACGTCCTCTCGGTGGACTACCACGAGACGATCATGGCGGCCGCCGGCCATCAGGCCGAGGACGTCCTCGCCAAGACGGTCAAGGAGAAGAAGGGCGCCTACCTGGCCGTCGTCGAGGGCTCGATCCCCACGGGGGCCAACGGGGCGTACTGCACGATCGGAGGACGATCCGCTCTTCAGATCGCCCGCGAGGTCTGCGGAGGCGCCGCGGCCACGATCGCCGTCGGGACGTGCGCGACATTCGGCGGCCTCCCGGCCGCCTCCCCCAACCCGACCGGCGCGCTGGGTGTGGCCGACGCCGTGCCAGGGCTGAAGAACCTCGTGAACCTCTCGGCCTGCCCCATGAACCCCGAGAACCTCACGGCCCTCGTCGTTCACTACCTCACCTTCAAGGACCTGCCCGCCCTGGACGGTTACCGGCGCCCTCTCTTCGCGTACGGAAAGTCCATCCACGACAACTGCGAGCGGCGCGCTCACTTCGACGCCGGTCAATACGTGGAAGCCTGGGGCGACGACGGGCACCGCACCGGCTACTGCCTCTACAAGATGGGATGCAAGGGCCCCGTCACCTTCCAGAACTGCCCGGTCGTGAGGTGGAACGACGGGACGAGCTGGCCGATCGGCTGCGGCCACCCGTGCATCGGCTGCGCCGAGCCCGACTTCTGGGACAAGATGACGCCCTTCTACCGCCACCTGCCCACGATTCCCGGCTTCAGGCTCGGGACTCCCGTCGACAAGGTCGGACTCTGGGCCTCTGCCGGCGTGGCGGCGGCTTTCGCCACCCACGGCCTCATCTCCCTGGTCCAGCGCGCCCGCACCGGAAGCGTCAAGGACGAGCACATCCCGCCGCCGCCCCCTGAGGACGAGCCCGAGAAGCCCGGCTCGCCCGAGAAAGGAGCCTCGTCATGACGCACATCGTCGTCGATCCCGTCACGCGCATCGAGGGGCACCTGAGAATAGAGGCCGAGGTGGACGGTGGCCGCGTCACGGACGCCTGGTCGTCGGCGACCATGTTCCGGGGCATCGAGCTCATCCTGAAGGGGCGCGACCCGCGGGACGCGTGGGCTTTCACGCAGCGCATCTGCGGCGTGTGCACGACGGTGCACGCCATCGCCTCCATCCGTGCCGTCGAGAACGCCATCGGGGCGCAGCCCCCTCAGAACGCCCGGCTGCTGCGCAACCTCATCATGGCTTACCAGTGCGTGCAGGACCACGTCATCCACTTCTACCACCTGCACGCCCTCGACTGGGTGGACGTCGTCTCGGCCCTCTCGGCCGATCCGGCCAAGACCTCGGCCCTGGCCGAGTCGATCTCGGACTGGCCGCTCTCGGGCACGAAGTACTTCGCGGGCGTCAAGGGCCGCCTGAAGACGTTCGTCGAGCGCGGCCAGCTCGGTCCCTTCGCGAACGCCTACTGGGGCCATCCGGCCTACCTTCTTCCACCCGAGGCCAATCTCATGGCCGTGGCCCATTACCTCGAGGCGCTGGACTGGCAGCGCGACGTCATCCGCGCGCACGCCATCCTGGGGGGCAAGAACCCGCACCTGCAGAGCTTCCTCGTGGGCGGCATGGCGACGCCCATCGACCTCGATCGTCAGGCCTCCATCAACGACGGGTCTATCGAGGAGCTCAGGCAGCTCGCGGCCAAGGCGAAGGACTTCGTCTCGAAGGTCTATATCCCCGACCTCCTGGCCGTGGCTTCGTTCTACAAAGCATGGGCGGGCGTGGGCGGCGGCGTCGGGAACTACCTGGTCTACGGCGATTATCCCGAGGACGACGGCCCCAACCCACCGCTCTTCCTCCCGAGCGGCGTTCTGCGCAACAAGGACCTGAGCAAGGTCGAGAAGTTCGACGCGGCCAAGATCACCGAGCACGTCAAGCACTCCTGGTACGACTACTCCTCAGGAGACGACAAAGGCATCCACCCGAGCCAGGGCGAGACGAAGCCCAACTACACGGGTCCCACGCCGCCCTACGAGAAGCTCGACGGGACGGCGAAGTACAGCTGGCTGAAGGCACCCCGGTACGACGGCCTGCCGATGGAGGTAGGGCCGCTCTCGCGGATGCTCGTCGCGTACGCCTCCGGCCACACCCGCGTCAAGGAGCTCGTGGGCGACGTGCTCAAGAAGCTGGGCGTGGGTCCCGAGGCGCTGTTCTCGACGCTCGGCCGAGTGGCGGCGCGCGGTATCGAGACGCTTCTTCTCACCGAGAAGATCGAGGGATGGATCGACCAGCTCGCCGTCAACATGCACAGGCGGCAGCTGAAGATCCACGACAACTCCAAGTGGGAGCCCAGCACCTGGCCCAAAGAGGCGATGGGGGTCGGTTTCCACGAGGCCCCGCGCGGGGCCCTCGGCCACTGGGTGCACATCGTGGACGGCGCCATCGCCAACTACCAGTGCGTCGTGCCCAGCACGTGGAACGCGGGGCCGAGGGACGCCCAGGGCCGGCGCGGGCCGTACGAGGAAGCCCTCCTGAACACGCCCGTGGCCGATCCCACCAAGCCGATCGAGATCCTCAGGACCATCCATTCCTTTGACCCCTGTATCGCGTGCGGCGTCCACGTCGTCGACGCGAGGAGGAACCTGCTCGCGAAGGTGAGGGCCGTATGAGCACGTCCGTTCCGTTCGTCGTGTCGGAAAGCGGCCGGCACTACCCGATCGGGCCCGCCCCCCCCGAGCACAGCGACCTCGTGCGGGTCTACGTCTGGGAATGGCCCGTCCGGCTCGCCCACTGGGGGGTCGTGCTCTCCATCGCCGTCCTTGCGGTGACGGGCATTTACATCGGCTACCCATCCATCACGGTCACCGGGCCCGCCGGAGATCATTTCCTGACGGGAACGGTGAAGGTCGTCCACTCGTACGCAGCCATCCTGTTCACGCTCTCTGTCCTTTCGCGCCTGATCTGGATGTTCCAGGGCAATCACTTCGCCCGCTGGGACAAGTTCATCCCGATCAAGAGGCGCCGGCGCCGCGGCCTCGTCCAGGCGCTCCGTTTCTATCTCTTCCAGCTCCGCAAGCCCCCTGGGTTCATCGGCCACAACCCGCTCGCGGGGGCTACCTACACGCTCGTCTTCGGGCTCTATCTCGTCCAGATCCTGACCGGTTTCACGCTCTACGGCGCCGGCGCGAACGTAGACTCGCACATGCGGGTGTTCCGGCACCTGATCCCGCTTCTCGGCGGGCTCCAGACGGCCCGCCTGATCCACCACGGTGTCATGTGGCTTCTCATCGGCTTCGCCATCCACCACGTCTACAGCGCCGTCCTGATGTCACAGATCGAGGGCAACGCGACCATCGAGTCGATCTTCTCGGGCTACAAGTTCGTGCAAAAGGACGACGTCATCTACTCGGGCTACCGGTACTTCGACCCCAAGGACATTCATGACCAGCACCCCTAGCTCGTCCGGGAACCCCGGACCTGGGTTTCGCAGGCCCGTTCGACTCCTGATCCTCGGCCTGGGAAACGTCCTGTGCGGCGACGACGGGCTGGGGGCGGTTGCGATCGCGCGACTGAGAGCACGGTACGAGACCCCCGAGGGGATGAGCATTCTCGACGGAGGGACACTCGGCCTTTCGCTCCTCCCGTATGTGGAGGACGCCGAGAAGGTGATCCTGGTCGACTCCATCCGCGCCGAAGCGCCTCCGGGCTCCTTCGTCCGGCTGGAAGGCGAGGAGGTGGGCCCCGCCGTGGCGGGCCGCCTCTCCGTCCACCAGGTGGGTGTGGCTGATCTCCTCGACGCGGCGCGATGGAGAGGGAGGCTTCCGGAAGAGCTCGTCCTCCTCGGCCTCGTGCCCGAGACGCTGGAGGTGGGTCTGACCCGCTCGGCGCGCGTGGAGGCTGGTCTCCCCGGGCTCGTGGACCGAGTCGTTTCGGAAGTGAGCCGGCTTGGGTTCGAGCTGCACCCGCGGAGCCACGATGCTGCGTGCGATTTTGATCGCTCTTCTGATCTCGCTCGGGCTCTCGGCCTGTAGCGAGGACCGGGACCTACCAGAGCCCTACCATGGGTTGAAGGTCCCTCCGGGTCTCCTCGAGTCAGCCGTGGCCAGGGAGAACGGCCGGAAGCTCTTCCTGACCTCGTGCGCCCTCTGCCACGGCGAGAAGGCGGACGGCCGCGGAGTGCGACGCGAGGGCTTGTCTACTCCGCCGCGCGATTTCACCAATCCCTCCTGGAGGACCGGGACCACGCCAAGTCGCGTTTTCTTCGCGATTCGCGAGGGCGTACACGGCACACCCATGCCGGGCTGGAAGTCCTTCAGCACCGCACAGACCTGGGACCTCGTCGCTTTCCTTCTCTCGGAGACGCACTGACCGGCGCGCTTCGGGACGGGTCTAGGATGGAGACGGTCGATGGGGAAACGCCTCAAGATGGAGATCCGCGGCGCCGTCCAGGGAGTCGGCTTCCGGCCCTTCGTCTACCGTCTGGCCACCGGGCTGGGGCTTTCCGGCTGGGTGTTGAACGACATCCGCGGCGTGTTTCTGGAGGTGGAGGGAGATCCGGAGCAGCTCTCCGCTTTCCGGGAGCGTCTGCGGGTCGAGACGCCTCCGCGGGCGCGAATCCAGGACCTGAACGAGAGCTGGCTCGACCCCGTCGGCTACGAGGGTTTCCAGATCCGGACCAGCGAAGCGAAGGGGACCAAGACTGTCCTCATCCTCCCCGACATCGCCACCTGTCAGGACTGCCTTGCCGAGATTTTCGATCCCGAGAACCGCCGCTACCTTTACCCGTTTGCCAACTGCACGAACTGCGGGCCTCGCTTCACGATCATCCTCGACCTCCCCTACGACCGCCCGAACACCACGATGCGCGGCTTCGCGCTCTGTCGGGAGTGCCGGGCCGAGTACGAAAACCCTCTCGACCGCCGCTTTCACGCGCAGCCGACGGCGTGCTCCGTGTGCGGACCTCGGCTCGAAGCGTGGACACGCACCGGCGAAACGCTCGCCCGGGGCGACGAGGCTCTGACGCTCGCCGCCCAAGCGCTTCGGCGCGGCGATGTCCTCGCGTGCAAGGGCCTCGGCGGCTTCCACTTGATGTGCGATGCGCGGAGCGAGGCCGCCGTCGGGCGGCTCCGCGCCCGCAAGGCGCGCGAAGACAAGCCCTTCGCCCTCATGGTGAGGGATCTCGCCGCCGCGCGGTCGCTCGCGGAGATCTCTCCCGCCGCCGCGGCGCTCCTCGAGTCCGCCGAGGCGCCCATCGTCCTCCTGCCCCGCCTCGACGAAGAGGCCGTCGCCCGGGCGGTCGCGCCGGGCCGGCCGGAGCTCGGGCTCATGCTTCCCGCCACGCCCCTCCACCACCTGTTGCTGCGCGCCGTCGACTTCCCGCTCGTCGCCACGAGCGGAAACCTGAGCGAGGAGCCCATCTGTACGGACGAGCTCGAGGCACTTTCGCGTCTGGCCGGGATGGCCGACGTCTTTCTCGTGCACGACCGGCCGATCGAGCGGCACGCCGACGACAGCATCGTGCGCATTGCGGCCGGCGCGCCCCGCGTCCTCAGGCGCGCCCGGGGATATGCCCCGATGCCCGTCACCGTGGCCGAGGAACTTCCGGTCATCCTCGCGGTCGGCGCACACATGAAGACCGCGGTGGCGCTCAGCGTCGGCCGCCAGGTCTTCCTCTCTCAGCACATCGGCGACCTCGAGACGCCGGAGGCGATGAACGCTTTCCGGCGCGTCATCGCGGACTTTCTGCGGCTCTACGAGGCGCGCCCCGCCCTCGTCGCGCACGACCTCCACCCCGGCTATCCCTCCACGCTCTGGGCGGAGGAATGGGCAATCGACCACGGCATTCCTTCCCTGGCCGTCCAGCACCACCACGCTCATCTCGTGTCGTGCCTCGCCGAAAACGGCGTACCGGGGCCCGCGCTCGGCGTCACGTGGGACGGCACGGGCTATGGGACGGACGGAACCGTCTGGGGCGGGGAGTTCCTCAGGGGCGACGCCGACGGCTTCACGCGCTTCGCCCATCTGAGGCCTTTCCGCCTGCCGGGCGGCGAGGCGGCGGTCCGCGAGCCGCGCCGCACGGCCCTCGCCGTTCTGTTCGAAGTTTTCGGCGGCGACGCTCTCTCGCGCGAGGACCTCCCGCCCGTGCGCGCCTTCTCTCCGAACGAGCGGACACTTCTCGCGCAGATGCTCGAGACCGGCCCGAACGCGCCTCTGACGACGAGCGCGGGGCGCCTCTTCGACGCCGTGGCCGCGCTCCTCGGCCTTTCGCAGCAGACGCGCTACGAGGGCCAGGCCGCGATGGCCCTCGAGGCGGCGGCCGATCCGCGCGAGGGTGCGGCCTGGCCGCTCCCGCTCGTGCCGCGCGAGGGCGCGCCCGCCCTCCTGGACTGGGAGCCTCTCCTCCGCGCCCTCCTCGAGGATCTCGGGCGCGGCGTTAACGCGGGCTGCCTCGCGGCGCGCTTCCACAATTCCCTCGTGGACGGGATCGCCCGAACCGCCGAGGCCGCCGGCGAGGCGCACGTCGCCCTCACGGGCGGGTGCTTCCAGAACCGGCTCCTCCTCGAGCGGGCGGCGGAACGCCTTTCGGCTCTCGGTTTCACGGTTCTCCTCCACCGCGAGGTGCCCCCCAACGACGGGGGAGTCTCCCTGGGGCAGGTCCTCGCCGGGGCGCGACATTTGAAGCATCTGCATCGCATCGCCTGACGGCCTCGCTTGTGTAGGTTGCCATCGTGGGGTGCTCCATGTGCCTGGGCGTTCCGGGAAAAGTCGTGAGGTTAGAACCGAGCGCGGTCGACATGCCGATGGGCGTCGTGAGCTTCGGCGGCATTACGAAAGAAGTGTGCTTCGCCTACACGCCCGAAGTCGTCCCGGGCGACTGGGTGCTCGTGCACGTGGGATTCGCCATCAGCAGGCTCGACGAGGACCACGCCCTCGAGGTCTTCCGGACGCTGAAGGAGCTGGGCGAGCTTTCCGAGCTCGACGTCCCGCAGCCCGCGCGAGGGTCCTGATGCGCTTCGTGGACGAGTACCGCCGTGAGGAGGACGCGCAGGCTTTCGTCCGCGCGATCCGCGCGCGCGTGACCCGTCCGTGGACGCTCATGGAGATCTGCGGCGGGCAGACGCACACGCTCCTCAGGTCCGGCATCGACCACATGCTCCCGCCCGAGATAACGCTCGTGCACGGGCCGGGCTGCCCCGTGTGCGTCACGCCGCTCACCCAGATCGACCGGGCCCTCGCGATCGCGCGCCGCCCCGGTGTGATCTTCACGTCTTTCGGCGACATGCTGCGCGTGCCCGGCTCGACGACGAGCCTCCTCAGCGTCAAGGCGCAGGGCGGCGACGTGCGGATGGTCTATTCGCCGCTCGACGCGGTGCGCCTCGCCGAGCAGAACCCCAGCCTCGAGGTCGTGTTCTTCGCCGTGGGCTTCGAGACCACGGCGCCCGCGAACGCCATGGCGGTGAAGCGGGCGAAGCAGCTCGGCCTTTCGAACTTCTCGATCCTCACGTCGCACGTCCTCGTGCCGCCCGCGATCGAGGCGATCCTTTCGTCTCCCCGGAATCGCGTGCAGGCGTTCCTCCTCGCGGGACACGTCTGCGCCGTCATGGGCACGTCCGAGTACGAACCCCTCGCGGCGCGGTACCGCCTCCCGATGGTCGTCACGGGCTTCGAGCCTCTCGACCTCCTCCAGGGCATCCACATGGCGGTGTGTGCGCTCGAGGAAGGGCGCGTCGGCGTGGAGAACCAGTACACGCGCACGGTGACGGCCGAAGGGAATCGCCCCGCGCAGGCCGTTCTCGCCGAGATCTTCGAGCCCTGCGACCGCGCCTGGCGCGGCATCGGCGTGATCCCGAAGAGCGGCTACCGGCTGCGGTCGGCGTATGCGGCGTTCGACGCCACGGCGCGGTTCGACGTCGCGGACATCACCGCCGACGAGCCGAGGGAGTGCATCGCGGGCGAGATCCTGCAGGGCCGGAAAAAGCCGAGCGGCTGTACAGCGTTCGGCGCGCGCTGCACGCCGGAGCATCCCCTCGGCGCGCCCATGGTGTCGTCCGAGGGCGCCTGCGCGGCCTACTATCTCTATGCGAGGGCCGTCGTGAGCTCGACGTGAGCGCGAAGGACACGGCCGGCGACCCCGGCGCGGCGCTGCTCGCGGCGAGCTGCCCGCTTCCGGCCGGTGAGGGGGAGACGATTCTCCTCGCGCACGGCGGCGGCGGCCGGATGACGCAGCGCCTGATCGAGAACGTCTTCCTCAAGAGCTTCGACAACCCTGCGCTCCGCGAGATGCACGACGGCGCGGTCTTCGACGTGGGCGGCGCGCGCCTCGCGTTCTCGACGGATTCGTTCGTCGTCAGCCCGCTTTTCTTCCCGGGCGGCGACATCGGCTCGCTCGCCGTGCACGGCACGGTGAACGACCTCGCGATGTGCGGCGCGCAGCCGCTCGCGCTCTCGGCCGGCCTCATCCTCGAGGAGGGCCTCTTACTCAGCGACCTCTCGCGCATCGTCGCCTCGATGCAGGCGGCCGCCGCCGGCGCGGGCGTCCCGATCGTCACGGGCGACACGAAGGTCGTGGACCGCGGCAAGGGCGACGGCGTCTTCATCAACGTCAGCGGCGTCGGCCTCGTGGCGCCGGGCATCGTGATCTCGCCGAAGCGCGCGCGCCCCGGTGACGTCGTCCTCGTGAGCGGCGAGATCGCCGTGCACGGAATCGCGATCATGTCGCTGCGCGAGGGTCTCCGCTTCGAGACGACGCTCGCGAGCGACACGGCCGCCCTCAACGGCCTCGTCGCGGGCCTTCTCGGCGGTCTCGGCGAGAAGGTCCACGTCCTGCGCGACCCGACGCGCGGCGGCGTCGCGTCGACGCTCCATGAGATCGCCACGCAGGCCGGCGTCGGCATCCGTCTCGAAGAGGCGCGCCTTCCGATCGGCGAGGAGGTGCGCGGCGCCTGCGAGATCCTCGGCCTCGACCCGCTCTACGTCGCGAACGAGGGCAAGTGTCTCGCCATCGTGGCGCGCGAGGCCGCGGACGAAGCGCTCGCCCTGCTCAAGGCGCACCCGCTCGGCCGGAGCGCCGCGGCCATCGGCGAGGTCCTCGCGGAGCCGCGCGGCACCGTCCTCCTCAAGAGCCGCATCGGCGGCCAGCGCATCGTCGACCTGCTCACGGGAGAGCAGCTCCCGAGGATCTGCTGATGCACGAGATGGGTCTGGCCGTCGAGATTCGCCGCCTCGCGCGCGAGGCCGTCGCCGGCCGCGGCCCGGGCCGGATCGAGATCGTGCACATCGCCGTCGGCGAGCTCTCCGCCGTGGAGCCCGACCTTCTCGAGTTCGCGTGGGAGGCCGCCGTGGCCGGCACCGAGGACGCGGCGTCGAAGCTCGAGGTGGACTTCCGGCCCGCCCGCCAGACCTGCCGGGGCTGCGGCGACATCGCGGGCCGCGCGCCGGGCTCGTGGCTCCGCCTCTGCCCGCGCTGCGGCGACGCGCTCACGGTCTCGGGCGGCGACGACCTCGACGTCCTGAGGGTCGTATTCGAGGAAACGGTTCCTTTGGGAGGAGCAAACGCATGATCGAGGTGGACGTCAAACAGAAGGTGCTCGCCGCGAATGCCGCCGCTGCGGCAACGCTTCGCGCGACGTTCGAGGCGTCGGGCACGCTCGTCGTGAACCTCATCTCCTCGCCGGGCTCTGGCAAGACGACGCTCCTCGAGAAGACCGCCGCGGCGCTGAAGGATTCGCTGCGCCTCGGAGCGCTCGAGGGCGACATCGCGACCGAGCGCGACGCCGAACGCCTGCGCCGCATGGGCATTCCGGCGCGGCAGATCCTCACGGGCGGCTCGTGCCATCTCGACGCCCGCCTGGTCGACCGCGCGCTGGCCGCGGAGGGCCGCGCCCTCGCCGGCCTCGACATCCTCTTCATCGAGAACGTCGGCAACCTGATCTGCCCGACGTCGTACGACCTCGGCGAAGACTTCAAGGT
>OCTA010001045.1_pt1 | contig 25708 bp, 13 predicted proteins | sample 1538991 | NCBI WGS metagenome assembly OCTA01 (sample SAMEA3539302, study PRJEB22396) | soil metagenome | biome: tundra; feature: field; material: soil | place: USA | collected 2010-05 | depth 0.15 m | reverse complement strand
CAGCATACGCCTGAAGGAGAGCGCCTGTCCAGTTATTTGTTGGACACTACACTAGGTCTTCGGCGGTGAGGTATTCCGGGACCCCGTCCCGGCCGCACACCAGCGCGGGGACCGCCGGTGCGCCGGCCGGACCGGTGTAGTTCGGGTGGTGGCCGTGGCCGCAGAAATGGATGACGTCGGGCTGGTATTCGGCGACGGCATCGAGGAACTCCCGCGCCCCCGCTTGCGGCACTTCGCGGAATTCGACGAACGCGCTGCCCAGTCGCTCCAGACCGCGCCGCACCCGCGCCGCTTCCTCCGGGAACGAGTCGAGCGACGGCCAGTCCGGGGGTGCGCCGGGGTTGGCCCACACCACCAGCACGCGCAGCCGGCCCAGCGGCCGCAGTGCGGGAGCCGTCCGGCCGCGGGTCTCGTCGCGGACCACCAGGCAATGCGGGTGGAGCGCGAGGAAGCGCGAGTCCAGCTTCACGCCGCACTCACGAAGATCGCCGGCCGCGTAATCGGGGACGCGCAGGTACTCCCAGGGCAAGGCTGACAGGCGGGGATCGGCGCCGGGGACCCACACCCGCAGCGTGTCGTCCGCATTCGCGGCGGTGGCGAGATCGTTGGCAAAGGAGATCCAGGCGGAGCTGTCGGGAAAGGCGAGACGGAACAGAATGTCGCCCAGTTCGCCATGGCGGCGGGGATGGTGGAGGAGGTGGATGGTTCGGACGAGGTCGTCGTGGAGGTCGACTGCCTGTTGGACGAGGTGCGCGTCGTAGACGGGATGGAGGTAGTGGTCGGGCATTTAGCGTGGGTCCTCAATGAGGAAGTCCCAGTGGCGGGGGACGCCGCCTTCGCCGGCTTCGGCGACGAAGAGACGGCGAGGATTGAGGGGGTCGAAGCGGAGGGCCAGGACGCGGGAACTGAACTCGCGGCGGCAGAGGCACAGGCCCGTACGGGCCTCCCATACGCAGACTCCGCCCGCGCCGGACCCGGTGGCCAGCACCGCACCGTTGGGTGCGTACGCCACCGTGTGCACCCAACTGCGCTTCTCCGATTCCAGGGTGTGGAGCAAGCGGCCGGTTCGGGCTTCCCACAGCTCCAGTGTACTTCCCGACGCACTGGCCAGCACCGCCCCATCCGGCGCATACGCCACCGACTGCACAGAATGCCTCCTACGCCAATCCCCCAGCGTACGGTGCAGTCGGCCGGTGCTCGCTTCCCACAGGAACACAATCGCGCCATACTCAGACCCGCTGGCCAGCAATGCACCATCGGGCGCCCACGCCACCGACCTCACCGAATTCTCATGTGCCTCCAAGGTGTTGAGCAGACGCCCGGTGTACGCCTCCCACAGCTTTACCGTGTGGTCACGTGATCCGCTGGCGAGCACCGACCCATTCGGCGCATAGGCCACCGACTCGATCTGATCTCGATGCCCTTGTAGCGTGTTGAGGAGGCGGCCGGTTCGGGCCTCCCACAGCTTCACCGTATTGTCATCGGACCCGCTGACCAACACCGCCCCACCCGGCGCATACGTCACCGACCTCACCGAATTCTTATGCCCCTCCAAGGTGTGGAGCAGGCGACCGGTACGCACTTCCCACAGCTTCACCGTTGTGTCACCTGATCCGCTGGCGAGCACCGACCCATCCGGCGCATAGGCCACCGCAGCCACCGGATGCCGATGCCCTTCCGGGGTGTGGACCAGCCGGCGGGTACGCGCATCCCACAGCTTCACCGTATTGTCAAATGACCCGCTAGCCAGCACCGCCCCATTCGGCGCATACGACACCGACGACACACTATCCCGATGCCCTGCCAGAGTGTGGAGCAGGCGGCCGGTGCGCGCCTCCCACAGCTTCACCGTACTTCCAGACCCGCCAGCCACCACCGCCCCATCCGGCGCATATGCCACCGATCGCACATGCCCCCGATGCCCTTCCAGGGTGAAGAGCAGGCGGCCGGTGCGCACATCCCGTAGCTTCCCCGCCGTGTCGTACGAGACGCTGGCTAGCACCGCTCCGTCCGGCGAATACGCCAACGAGTATCCTAAATCCTCGTCACCCTCACGTTCCAGGGTGTGGAGCAGGCGGCCGGCGCGCGCATCCCAGAGAATAACCGTGCCGTCGTACAACCCGCTGGCCAGCACCATTCCGTCCGGTGAATACGCCACAGCGATCACAGCTCCCCCCGGTTGCAGAGTGTAGAGCAAGCGGCCGGTACGCGCATCCCACAGTTTCACCGTCCGATCATAGGACCCACTTGCCAGTACCGCCCCATCCGGGGCATACGCCACGGACCGTACACTATCCCCATGCCCTTCCAGCGTGTGGAGCAGCCGGCCGGTACGCGCATCCCACAACTTCACCGTGTGATCATGTGACCCGCTGGCCAGCACTGCCCCATCCGGCGCCCAAGCCACCGAGGTCCCTTCCAGGGTGTGGAGCAGGCGGCCGGTGCGCGCCTCCCACAGTTTCACGGTCCGATCATAGGACCCACTCGCCAGCACCGCCCCACCCGGCGCCCAAGCCACCGCACTCACAATACTCCTGTGCCCTTCGATCGTCCGAATCAGGGCTGCAGCCGATCCGAGGGGCGGGACGTCGGTGAGCCGGAGCCACGACCGCCCGCACGGCACGCCGCCCACCAGTCTCTCCGACTCCCCCAACCGCTGCTGCAAGGTGTTCTGCACGTGCTGCAAGAACAGCTCCGGCTCGCGCGCCTGGAGATGCGTGGTCTGGTCGAGCGCCCGCTCCACCGCGCGCGTCACCCCGTCGCTGTCCAACACCTCGCCGAACAGCGCCGTATACCCGTACGGCCCGAACTCCGCGCAGCGCCGGGCAGCGAATTCCAGGTCGAGGAAAAGGTTCCGCAGTTGATCGTGCTGACCTGCCTCAGCCAAATGGACCGGCAGGTTTTGCAGCGCATAGCGTCGGGCGTCGCCGTAGAGGGCGCGCCATCCGGCTGTGTACTTCGCCCAGCGGCGGCGGGCGTCGGGCAACTTTGCCGCGAGCTTCTCCAGCAGAAATGTGCCGAATGTCTCGTGAAAGATGCGGTACTTGCCGTCCTGTTCCACCAGGAACTGACGGGCGCGGATTCCGTTTCTCCAGCACGCGGGCGACAGCTTGAATGCCAGGCACACCATGGTCTCCGTCACCGCCCCGTGGGCGGTCGCCATCGCCGCCAGAACGGTGTGAACATGTTCCAGCGCCCGGTCGTTCGGGAGGCTCTCGAAGAACTTCTCGTAATACTCGTGTGGGTACGGCGTCAGGTCGCGTGCGCGGGCTTCCAACTGGTCGAACGTGTACCCCGAGGCGTGGTGCGCCCGGAAGAAGCAGGTCAGCACCAGGAAGTTGCCTCCGGCGCGCTCCGCCATGCTGGCAGCCAGGTCGCGCGCCCGCCCGCCCGAGCCGTACATCGCCGAGGGACACACATCCCCGAGAAACATCTCGCAGGCCGCCCGCGCGTCTTCCATGTGCTCGTCGGAGCCGGGCAGCAGTTTCACCGTTTCCACGCCCCGCCGCTTGAGTTCGTCGAGTGCCGCACAGGGCCGCGCGGCCGCGACGATCGAGACGCCCGCCGGCACGGGGTGCGGAATCGAGTCCAGCACGCCGAATTGCGGGCCGTCCGGGGCTTCGTCGAGCCCGTCGATCACCACCTGCAAGACCGTGCTCTCGGCCAGGGCCTTCTCGCCCGCGCGACGCAGCAGATCTTCCAGTCCCACACCGGAGTGTCGCGGAGCTTCGTGCCCGGGGAGGCCTCGCTGCACGGCCGCGTACAACGACCGGAGGCACTCGTCGGTATTGCGCGTGGCGGCCCCACGCCGGTAGAAGAAGTGGGGTGTCTCGTCTGGGGCGGCACCGACGATGTCCCACAGCAGCGCCGTCTTGCCAACGCCCGGCTCACCCTCCAACAGGAAGAGGCCGCCCTCGCGCTGGCGGGCCAGCGCGTCGCGGAACTCCCGGATCTGGTTCTTCAGCCCGGCGCGGCCGATCAGCGCGCCGTACCCCGCCAGGATGCTCTCGAACCGGAGCGGATAGGGGGTGCGCTCGTACAACCGCACCCCGCCCGGATGGGGAAGGTGCACCACCGGGACGCCCCACTCCGGCGTGCCGTCCCCTTCTGCGAGGCGGCGCCGGTAAGCGGCTACCGCCTCTTCCAGTGGCTTGTCGCGCAACCCTTCGTAGAGTCCCACCGCCAAGCCCGCGGCGGCGGAGTCGGTGGCCGGCGTCTGGTAGGCCACTACCACCGGCGCGGGATTGATCCCGGCCACCAGTTCCTGCGCGAAACTCGGCATGCCGGGCCGCGAGAAGCCGGCGTAGCAGCAGTTCAGCACGATGGCGGCGGGCGGGGAGTTGCGGCAGGCGGCGGCCAAGCGGTCCGCAGTGAGGTACTCAGGCCGGCGGGCCTTGCCGCACACCAGCGCGGGAACCCGCGGCGCGCCCGGCGTGGGGGTGAAGTCCGGGTGGTGGCCGTGGCCCGAGAAATGAATCACGTCGGGCTGGTATTCGGCGACGGCTCGCAGGAAATCCCGCGGGGTCGCACGCGCCAGGACGCGGACGCTGACGAAGGCGTCGGGCGGCTGGCCGAGGCCGCGCTCGACACGCCCGGCCTCGGCCACGAAGGAGTCGAGGTCCGCCCAGACGCCGCCGGGGTTGGCCCAGACGACCAGCACGCGGAGCCGATCCAGCGGACGCCGCGGGATGGGCCGACCGCCGGTTTCGTCGCGAACGATGACGAAGTTGGGGTGGAGCGCCAGGAACGGCGACGCGAGCCGCGCGTGGCGTCTTTCGAAACCGTCAAGCACGTTCGCGGGCACGCGCAGGTATTCCCACGGGAGGGCGGCCAGACGCGCGTCGCGGGCGGGCGCCCACACCCGCAGCTTCTCCTGGGTGAGTGCCGCTGTGCCGAGGGCTTCAGCGAGCGGGGACCAGCGCATCGCGGCGGCATTCGGGAAGGCGAGGCGGAAGAGGATCTCGCCGATTTCGCCGTGGTGACGGGGTGTGTCGGGCAACTCGGTCGTGCGGATCAACTCACGATGGAGTTGAACCGCGCGCTGGACCAGCCGCTCGTTGTGTCGAGGCCGCAAGTAATAGTCGCTCATCGCGGGTCCTCAATGAGGAAGTCCCAGGCGCGGGGGATGCCGGCTTCGCCCCGTTCGGCGACCCCGAGGTGGCCGACGGGCTGAAAGTGGACGGCGAGGACCTCTGAGGCGAACTCGCGGCGGCAAAGGGGCCGGCCCGTGCATGCCTCCCACACCTTCACCGTATGGTCAGACGACCCGCTGGCCAGCACGCCGCCGTCCGGGGAGAAAGCCACCGATTCCACCCAATGGCTGTGCCCTTCCAGGGTCCGGAGCAGACGGCCGGTGTGAGTCTCCCACAGCTTCACCGTCTTGTCCCTAGACCCGCTGGCTAGCACCCGGCCGTCCGGGAGGAAGGCTACGGAAAGCACGTGATTGCCATGTCCTTCCAGGGTCCGCAGCAGACGGCCGGTGCGCGCCTCCCACACCTTCACCGTGTTGTCGTACGACCCGCCGGCCAGGACCCCGCCGTCCGGCGAGAAGGCCACAGAGGACATAGAACTTCTGGGCCCTGCCAGGCTCCCGAGCGGACGGCCCGTACGCGCTTCCCACAACTTTACTGTGTCGTCATCAGACCCGCTGGCCAGCACCTCGCCGTCCGGCGAGAAGGCTACCGAGCTCACCCGACCGCCGTGCCCCTCCAGGGTCCGGAGCAGACAGCCCGTGCGCGCCTCCCACAGCTTCACGGTGTGGTCATGAGACCCGCTGGCCAGCACCCCGCCGTCCGGTGAGAACGCCACCGAGACCACATAGCTGCCGTGGCTCACATAGCTGCCCTGCATACGCATGGTCCGGAGCAGACGGCCCGTGCGCCCCTCCCACAGGTTCACCGTCCGGTCCGATCCGCTGGCCAGCACCCCACCGTCCTGGGAGAAGGCCACCGATTCCACCGAACTGCCGCGCCCGTCCAGGGTCTGGAGCGGACGGCCCGTGCGCGCTTCCCACAGCTTCACTGTCTTGTCACGAGACCCGCTGGCCAGCACCCCGCCGTTCGGTGAGAACGCCACCGAGTTCACATGACCGCCGTGCAATTCTAGGGTCCGGAGCAGACGGCCGGCGCGCGCTTCCCACAGCTTCACTGTCTTATCCCAAGACCCGCTGGCCAGCACCCTGCCGTCCCGTGAGAAGGCCACCGATTCCACATATTCGCTGTGCCCTTTCAGGGTCTGGAGCGGATGGCCAGTGCATGCCTCCCACAGCTTCACCGTATGGTCAGACGACCCGCTGGCCAGCACGCCGCCGTCCGGGGAGAAAGCCACCGATTCCACCCAATGGCTGTGCCCTTCCAGGGTCCGGAGCAGACGGCCCGTGCGCGCCTCCCACAGTTTCACGGTCTGATCAGCAGACCCGCTGGCCAGCATCCCGGCGTCCGAGGAGAAGGCCACCGAGCACACTTCACGGCCGTGCCCTTCCAAGGTCCGGAGCAGACGGCCCGTGCGCGCCTCCCACAGCTTCACCGTATTGTCAGAAGCCCCGCTGGCTAGCACCTCCCGGTCCGGGGAGAAGGCCACCGAGTGCACCGAACTGCCGTGCCCTTCCAGGGTCCGGAGCAGGCGGCCCGTGCGCGCCTCCCACAGCTTCACCGTCTGGTCCAAAGACCCGCTGGCCAACACCACGCCGTCTGGGGAGAAGGCCACCGATTCCACATAACTGCTGTGCCCTCCCAGGGTCCGGAGCGGGCGGCCGCTGCGCGCCTCCCACAACCTCACCGTCGCGTCTGTGGACCCGCTGGCCAGCACCGCCCCATCCGGCGCCCAGGCCACCGAGTTCACCTCACTTTCATGCTCAAGCGTCCGAATCAGCGCCTCATCCGAACCGAGCGGGGGAGTGTTGGTGAGTTGCAGCCAGCGGCGTCCGCACGGCACGCCGCTCACCATCCGCTGCGCCTCCCCCAGTCGTTGCTGTAGGGCGTTCTGCACGTGCTGCAACCACAACTCCGGCTCGCGGGCCTGGAGATGCGTGGTCTGGTCGATCGAGCGCTCTACCGCGCGCGTCACCTCGTCGCCGTCCAACACCTCGTGGAACAGCGCTGTATAGCCGTACGGTCCGAACTCCTGGCAGCGCCTCGCGGCGAATTCCAGATCGAGGAACAACGCCCGCAACTCGTCGCGCCTGCCAGTCTCGGCCAGATGGACCGGCAGATTCTCCAGCGCATACCGCCGCGCGTAGCCGGCCAACACGCGCCAGCCTCCGGCATACGCGGCCCAACGCTCGTGCGCCTCAGGCAGATCCGTCTCGAACTTCTGGAGACAGAACTCGCGGAAGGTCTCGTGGAACAGACGATAGGTCTCCTCGCCCGTGCCATCGCTGCGCGCGTTGCCCTCCACCAGGAACTGGCGCGCGCGCAGCATTCCCTTTTCCCATGGCCCGGTGTGCAGGCCGAAGGCCCGACAAACCATCGACTGAGTTACGGCGCCGTGGGCCGTCACCATCGCGGTGAGAACGTCGTACACGTGGTCGAGATCCGGGTCGCCCTGCATGCGCCGGAAGTAGCTCGCGTACACCCCGGTCACCGAAGAGGTCAGGTCCTCGGTCGCGACGGCCAACTCGTCGAACGATCGCCCTGTGCCGGCGTGCGCTTTGAAGAAACTGGTCAGCACCAGGAAGTTGCCGCCGGCGCGTTCGACCATGCGCGCCGCCAATGCCTTGACGCGGTTGCCCGGGCCCAACATCTCGGCGGGGCAGGCGGCGCCCAGGAAAAGTTTGCAGGCGGCGCGCGCATCCTCCAGATAGTCCTCCGCCACCAGATCGACGGGTTGCACGCCGCGGTCGTGGAGCGCATCAACCGCCGCGCCGGGGCGCGACGATATCAGCAGGCACACCCCCGGCGGCACGGGCGCCGGGATCACGTCCAAAGCGCTGAATTCCACGCCGTCCGACGCTTCGTCGAGCGCGTCGATCACCACCGTCAGCACCTCGCCGCGCTCCAGCGCCGCCTGGCCCGCGCGGCGCAGCAGGTCGGCCAGTCCCACGGTGGTGTAGTGCGGCTCCTCCGTCCAGCCGCAGATGCGCTGCAAGGTGCGGTAGAGCGAGCGCAGGCACTCGCCCGGGTCGCGCGTGCCGGCGGTGGCGCGGTAGAAGTAATGCGGCGTGTTGTCCGGGTCGGGGCGGACCACGTCCCACAGCAGGGCGGTCTTGCCCACGCCGGGCAGCCCGGTGAGCAGGAAGGTGCCGCCGCGGCGTGTGGCCAGCAAGCCCGCCCGGAAGTCGCGCCATTGGTCGAGCAGCGCGCGGCGGCCTACTAGTTCGCCGTACTCCGCCAGGATGCCGCGGAAGTCGCGCGGGTACGGGTCGGTGACCGTGTGGTCGAACAGGCGCACGCCGCCCGGATGGGGCAGGAAGACCACCGGGGCGCCCCATTCCGGGGCGCCGTCGCCGCGGGAGTGGATGGACGCGAGGTAGCGGCGGTAATCGGACACGGCCTCCTCCACGGGCACGTTGCGCAGGCCCTTATAGAGGTGGTAGGCCAGGCCGGCGGCCGAGGAATCAGTGGCGGGCATCTGGTAGGCCACCACCACCGGGGGGCGGGCGAGTCCCGCGAGCAGGCGCTGTGCGAAGCCCGGCGCGAAGGCGGTGGAGAAGCCGGCGAAGCAGCAGTTGAGGACGGCGACGTCGGGCGGGAACGCCTGGCAGGCGGCAGCCAGGGCGGAGGCGGTGAAGTACTCGGGGACGCCGGCCTGGCCGCAGACCAGCGCCGGTTCGGACGGCGCGGCGGCGGGACCGGTGTAGTCGGGGTGATGGCCGTGGCCGCAGAAGTGGATGACGTGGGGCTTGAACGATGCGATGGCTTCCTGAAACGCGACGACGTCGGCGTGCGGCAATTCGCGGACTTCGATGAAGGTCTCGTCGAGGCCGTTTAGGGCGCGCCGTACCCGCGCGGCCTCGGCCGCAAAGGAGTCGAGGGCGGGCCAGTCGGGGGGAACGCCGGGATTGGCCCAGGCGATGAGGATGCGCAATCGCGCGAGCGGCCGGCGCGCGAGGGCGAGGCGCCCGGCCGTCTCGTCGCGGACGATCAGGCAGTGCGGGTGCAGGGCGAGGAAGCGCGATTCGAGCGTCACGCCGCAGGCATCGAAATCGGCCGCGGCGGAGTCGGGGACGCGCAGGTATTCCCATGGGAGGGCCGTCAGGCGCGGGTCGCCGCCGGGGACCCACACGCAGAGCCTTTCGTCGGCGGCCGAAGCGGTGGCGAGGTCGTTGACGAGATCGGTCCAGGAGCCGGGGAGGGGGAAGGCGAGGCGGAAGAGGATGCCGCCCAGTTCGGCGTGGCGGCGGGGACGGTGGGGGATGTGGATGGTCTGAACGAGGTCGTCGTGAAGGTCGACCGCCTGTTTGACGAGGTGGGCGTCGTAGACGGGATGGAGGTGGTGGTCAGGCATTTAACGTGGGTCCTCATGACCTCCGCGGATCCGCGCTACACTACTTCCGCGCCCGGATGCCGCTTCTGCAAATCCTTCAGGATCGAGTAAACGTCGAGTGGAAAGTCGCTATCCTGCTCCGTGTTCTTCGGGACCGTGAAGGGCAGTTCTTTGGACAGGTCCTCCTGCCACGGCGCCCGCAGGAATCCGTCCAACCGAATCCCCGATACGATAAGGCATTGAATGAAACGCGGACCCAGGTCCCGAATCGCCTGGCCGAGCGCCATGGAAAAGGGCTCCGGTTCCAGCACCGAAGTGTTCAGAATCCGATTGGCCGGCGTATCCCCGGTAGCTGAAATCTGGCTCCCCCGGATCGTCGGAAGTTCTTTGCACAGGTGTCGGTAGACCGTCTCCGGAACGTCCCTGCACGTGAGAATGGGCACCGCCTCCTGGTGTCCATCCAGGAAGCAGCGCACTTCGAATGTGCCCAGGGTGGTCTTCCGGAACAGGCCGGCGGTGTAGGTCGATTCGGCACTCACCACCAGTTCTTTGTCCGCGACGGGCGTGCCCTCCGCCGCCGATTTCTGTGTTCTGGCCGAGCGCAACAATTCCCGCAGCACCTTCTTCCGCGCGATGAAATGCGGCAGCGTCTGCACCACTTTGCCCAAGTCGTAGATGGCGATCCAAGCTTCCAGGTCCAACAGCTCCCGCCGGTGAGGAGCCAGGGAAGCGGCCTCCCGGACGTGTGCGAACGCCTGCTCCCGTAGATTTCCTGTGAGAATCACGATGCGCTGGCGCAGCCAGTTCACGCCGTACGCATCGAACGAGGAAGTCCCCGTAGGCAGCTTGTTCGCCGTCGCGCGTTGCGGCGCCGAAAGCAATCGCGCGACGACCTCGCTGGCATCCGTAGCCTTCCAACCCTCGCTCTCCGCGTACGCCAACAGCTTCGCCGCGGCCGATTTCTGAATCCACTTCTCGTCCCGCACGATCTGATCCCACCCCTGCATGATGCGGTTCTGTTCGATCCGCCTCACGAACGATGCATTCGTGATATTGAACAGCAGGAAGCGTGGGTCCTCGCCCGCTTCGCGAAAAACCTGCTCGTCGACGCTCTGAATCGTCTTGCGGATAGCCCGAACGTCCAGCAGATTCCGCACCGCCTCGGTCCGGTCGCAGCCCAGCGCAGCCGCTAGCGGCGTCAGCCGCTCCTCATCCAGCAGGCGGCGCAGGTGTTCGAGCGAAAAGCGCGTCTTCTGCGCCGTCAAGCACCGCTTCTGCAGCGCCTCGGCCACTCTGTCGAATACCTCGTCGGACTCCCATCCCTTATCTCTCTTCATTCGCTCGGGAAAGTCCGCTTCGCGGATTCGCTCGATCTGCTCCTCCTCCGAAGCCGTCCCCAGTAGCTGCGCGGCCGCTGCCTGCGCCCGCGACGAAAGCTGAAGCAGCTTGACGACGAACATTTCACCCTTCATCTCCCCAGCCTCCGGTACTTCAGGTGCTCCTCCCCGGTCGCCAATTCCAGGAGATCGTATGCGTCACCGTCCCCCGACCCATATTTCGTCACGATCGCGCCTTCCAACTCGCGCCCGATGATCGCGAAGAACTCATCGTACGGCAGAGAGCTATCCGGCAGTTGCTCCAGGGTCTTCCGCAACTCGCGAGCAATCCGGGTGTCTTCCGCCGCGCCGCGTGCCAACAGGGCCGCCCGCTCTTCCTTGGAAAAGAGCTTGTCCGCCGGTTTCAATCCCTGAAACAGGGCCACCAGCCCCTTGCCGAGGCCTCTACTCTGTCCATCGTTCTCTTTTTTGTCCTCCCACTTGCGAACATGCTTCATCCATTCGCTCACATCGTCCTTGGATGCTTCGAAGGAACCCGCTTTGGCGACGCAGTCCGACACCTCTGAATCGCCGGCCGAACCCTGTTCAAAGGCCTCCAAAACCGTCTCCACCGCGGGCAGTCGCTTGGCCAGGCAGTGAACTAATGCGCGCATCAGGAATACCCGCCATTCCACGCCCTTCATTCGATCCGGGTGATTCACCAGTTCGTCCAGCGTCCGCCCGGCGGTTTGCAGCGCGCCGACGCCCAGGGCGCGATAAGCTGCTCGCAAAGCATGATTGGCGTGAGTGCGGATTCCGTCGCAGGCCGCGTCCAGGTCCACTGTCCCCTCCACCGCCGCGTCGCGCGCGAACAGGTGCCCCGCCACCAGCTTCAGGAACTCGTGCGGGCTCTGGCTAATCTGCCGCTTCAGTTCGGTCGTGATTTGTGCGGTCGTCACGCCTTCCTGGCCAGCCACCTCCTTCAAACGCGCCCATCCCTCGGCGGCAGCCGCGGCAGAGCCGGTTTGCGTGGGTTCGGCGTAGTCTGTCCCGTCCTTCGCAGTCAGGACTCCCAAGCTGGAATCCGCAATCGCCACGCTGTGGCGATTGTCGAACAGCGTGAATGGCATGATCTTCAGGCTTTCGGGCTTGCCGTCCCCCGTCACGTCCGGACAAAACGTGTGGAAAAAGGTGTGCCGGTTGACGATTGCTTCGGGAGGGAGGCCCCGCTTCTGCAGCGCCTGTCGCAACTCGAACCACGCCATGGGTTGAACCTCCTGCTTCCAGGCTTTGAATGCCGCACTCAAAGCCTCGCCGCCCCTCTCCGGGCGCGACCGGATGGCGGCATCCATGAAGTGCGAGATCGTAAACCGGCGCCCCGGCGCGTCAGGGCCCTGGTACGTCGCTACCAGGGCGTCCTCATAGGCTTTCATCCTCTGATGCCACTGCCGGTAGCCTTCGATCAGTTGTGGGACGTTTTCCCGATAATGTACTTCCATGAGTACTTCGTGCGGCTCCGCCAGGCGGATCTCCCGGCCCGTTTCATGATCGAAGCTCACCGTCAACGTGACCGTCTTGCCAAACAGTGCCTCTCTTCGCTGCGGGTCGCTTTCGGCGTCGAATTCCCGTTTTCGCGTCTCCAAGTCTTTGACAGTCTTCATGTAGCTATCCACCCGGTTGGCAACGTCCGCCAGCAGGCGCTCAAAACCCACGCGTTGGAATACGTCGAACAGCTTCCCAAAGGTTCCCGACCCCAGCAGGTCTTCGCTCAGTTCGAAGCGGAGGGGCTCCGACTGGCCGTCCGCTGTCATACAAAAAAGTGGTAGAATCTCGGCGATTGCCGCCGGCTTCTCCGCACCTGCCCCCGGAGCCCAGAGTTTTACCCCCCCATCCGCCATGCCGGCCGCCAGGTCTCTCCACTTCCCCTGCAACTCCAACACCGCCTCCTGGTTCACCTCATGCACGCGGATCAGCGCCGTGTTGCGCTCCAACTCCTTGAGCGCGCCGACCAGCTTGCTCATGATCGCTTCCGCCGTCTTTGTCTCCTTGGGCGAAAGCGCCACAGGGGAGTCCCCCATCACCGCAAATGGCAATTGCAACGGCGCCAGGTCTCCCGTCAACTGAACGTTTAGTACCCCAGGGTTTAGGAAATCCCAACTCCCCGCGCGGATCTGTAGCGACGTCCCGCACACCGCTTGAAACACGCCCAGGTAGATATTCGCCAGTCCTTCGCCCAGCACCAGAACGCGCCGCGGAACGTCGTTATCCATGAAGACGAATGCCTGCAAAATTACCGAGTTCAACGCCACCGGCGCGTTGTCCGACAGAATTGCCCGCGGTCCCCAAGTCAGAGGCTCCGGCATCAAAGCGCTGTATTCCGCCTGACTGGCTGTCAGCAAATTTTGCAGCGCCCGATTTCGCTTCATCTGCGTGACGTCCTCGCCGTACGCCCGTGCGTGCAGATAGAGCGCTACATTTTGTAGTTCCTCGGCGAACAGCAGTCCGGCCGGTTCCCGCGCGCACCAGTAGCGAAACAGGGTGGAGGCGAGCCGCTTCGGCACCACGGGCCGCGCGGTCTCAAATGCCTCTTTGACGCACTCCACCTCTTCCGCGCCCCATATTTCGACGTTCTTCAACATCACCAGACCGGCATCTTCTACCAGCATTTAGGCTTCTCCCTGAACTTCCGCCACGAACCGGAATCCCACATCCTCGCGGCACTCATCCAGCCGCAGTTCCGCCACTTCCTCAAGCTGGCGCCGGGTGCTCAGATAGCTTCCCCCCCACCCTTGCGCCTTCTCTCCGTCGTTCCCCGAGTGGCACAGATCCAGCGCATTCCCATACAGATCGCAAAAGCCCAGGCGGTTGGTGCCATAATCCCCCACCGCGCGCAGTGCGTTGGAACTCTCGGCAAAATTGATCTTTTCCAGCGGCAGTTCGGCCTGCGTATCGGCGCCCGCCGCCAGGCTCCATTCCGCCGGCGTCGGCAGCCGCAGGCGCTTCCCCATCTTCGGACTCAGCCACCCCAGAAACGCATCCGCCGCAAACTTGCTGACGTACACCACCGGCTTCAAGCCGGCGTCGTCTCCCGGCGGCCAGCCAGTCAGGTAGTAGCGGCCCACCCTCGATCTCCGCGCGGCGCTGCCCTGAGGGGCCCATTCCGGATGCTCGTCCAGGTACCGCTGGAACAGATTATTGGTTACCATGTGTACCGCCATCTCGACGCCCTCGGTGAGCGGGAGAAGCGCCGGGAACTCGGTTGCGGCCGGAGGTTCCACCGGAGGCGGTACGAAGAGGTTCGCGGGTGGCCAATCCCCCACGTTCACCCGTGCCAGTACCGCCTGGAATTCCTCCCAATCCCGAAACGGCTCGAGGAAAGGCATCGCAAAGCCGAACACCTCCCGCCCACTCTCCACCGCCTTCCATTTCGAATCCTCCACGATTTCGCGGAACCCGCTCTCCGCGGATCCCAACACTAAGCCCACCACCGACCGCGTCCGCCGGTTGAAGACCGGACCGCCGCTCGTGCCGCCCCGGATCACGTCATTCACGGTATCGGGCTTCAGAACCAGGCAGCCCGCAACCTCGTCGTCCCCAAACCGCACCTTGCCCAATGCCCGATTGCCCCGGACCGTCAGGTCGAGCGGGTTCAGGCCCGGCATCAGGTCCTGGCTTTGATACCCGACCACCAGCACTGCATCCCGCGTCTTGAAGTCCGTCGACAGCGGTAGAGCGGGAAAGCGGCCGGCGGTCGACTTGAGCACGGCAACGTCATGCGCGGGAGAGGTGTGCACCACCGTCAGCTTGCCGAAATGCGAGCCCCGTTGGAAGAGAATCGTGTCCGTGACGGGCTTGGCCAAATTGTGGAAGGCCGTCAAGGCGTAGCCGTCTGTAGTGATGAAAAAACCGGTTCCCCACGTGCCGTGGGGCCCCCAGATCTTGAAACAGCAGCGGTCCAAGGCCGTGAATTCTCCACTCTCGTAAGAAGCCGGATAAGTCATCATGCGCGCCTGCAATATTCTAATGGGTTTCGGGCAGCGAATCGAAGGATGGCAAGCCGGTGACGATCGCCGGGTTCGTCCCGGGGGACGGCCGGCCGCCGGATCCGGATGGCCCGCTGTTCAGCACGTCTACCAGTCTGAAACCTACGGCGCGCTGATGGTGGGCACGCCCGCCGGCCGCGAACTGTGGGTCTGCACGCCCGGGGTCAAGCTGGCCGTGCCGCACCACCGTGATGCCGGGCAATCTGGGCTGTCCGGGCTGAGGTCTGTGCTGGGCGCCGCTGGAGGCTTCGCCGGCCGTCGGGCTAAGCACAACGCCCGGCCAGCCAGACGCTATATCGGCGAACGGGCGCGCGCGGATCGCGTATGCGGCGTTTCGCGGGTATTGCGGGCCAGTATCGATTCGGACCACCGCGGGAGCGTCCTTGGCAATCAGCGGGCCATCGCGGTGATGGAGGGTGGCAGTGACGCCGGGGAGAAGGACCATGGGGCCTCCGCAAGACATAGTAGCAGATCTTTCCTATTGATTCAACTTGATTCATTTGATAATCAAATAACATGCCTTGGCGCGGGACGGCCAACGATACTCGCCCGTGGGTCACGACACCGTGTACGAGAGGCTTCCCGAAGGCAACGCCGTCCGCGCCGGCCCGCGCAGCACCAGCGCCAGTACTGCGGACGAGGGTTCGCGAAAATCCGGCGCGCGGTAGAGGTAGCCTCCGGTCCCGTTCACCCACCACGCCCAGCAGAAGACGCTGCCGCCGTTGTCGAGGATGAAGCCGTCCTCGGCGCCCGCCTCTTTCAGCCAGGCTGCAAACTCCTCAATCGTACCCTCGCGCTGGAGGATCACCACTCGTTCCGCGGAAAGACCGATGGCGTTGTGCAGGTAGCGATTGCGCGGCAGTCTCAAGTCGCGCATGGCAGCGACGATCTCGGCTTTCGGACGCAGGGTGAAGCCGTCGTAGAGCTGCGTAAGCGCCGCCTGCCCCTCTTCGGTACGGCGGTCGACGGCCACCAGATGGCCGATATCGTAGAATTGGTCCGCTATCTCCTCCACCGGCATGGGGCGGCCACGGCGCAACACACAATTGGCAAAAACGCACCATTCGATGTCGTTTCCCGGATCCTGAGGGAGCAGGTCGCGCACGACGAGCTCACTGGCGCGAGTGAATGCCAACATGGGCAGCGGCGCGGCAAACGGCGTGTCCCCGCGGATGAGGAAATGCTGCGGCTCGCAATTGCGCTGCCAGGCATGGAATCCGCGGTTGTTGCCCACATTGCGGCTGCCGATTGCGACCACTCTGGCCAGCGCGCGCCCGGCAGGGTCCACCAGCCCCAAAGCCTCCAAGTGTTCCCCAACCGGGCGCTTTAGCGCGTTCACCCGGTCGCGCTCGATCTGGTCCTGCCGGGTCGCGCCCCGCAGCAGGCCAGGCAAACCCATGAACTCGCGGCGATTGACGACGTGGAAGTGCGCGGTCTCGAGTTCCTCGCGCGGGATGACCATGAGCAAGTCGTTCCGCAGTCCCGGCGATTGGCTCACGGTCGCTTGCATGGCGCCTCCTCAGACGCCTCCCAGGTAGAAGAAGACTCCGAACGTCATGTCGCCGGCGCCGGTGGTGTTCAATTCGGGCGGCATCTTCTTGCGGTCTTCGAGCGCAGGCCAGAGGACGGGGAGCAGGGCGAGCGAGTAATCGTCATCGTTCGGGTTGACCCAGAGGCCGCTGGTCAGCAGGGATTCGAAGCTCCCGGGTGCCCGGAAACGGTTGAAGTGGTTGGCGAAGTGCCACAGGCTGACCATCGCTTCGGGATTGACAGCGAACGGGATGTCGGGGAGTTTGGCCGCCCAGTCCGCCGGATAGGAGCGCTTCATCAGAGACGCAATGACGAGGCCCTTGCCCATGAACGCGGCGCGCTGCGCCGATTGCAGCGATCCAGGGTCGGCGTTCCGGCGCAGGACCATGTCAATGGAATTGGTGTGCACATACAAGGTCCGCACTCCCAAAGCGGCTGCGAATTTGCGGGCGCGCAGGTAGGTGAGGTACGGGAAGCCGGGAGCGGCCTTGTCGTTGCGGGCGGACCGCAACTCGCGTGGGATCTCGTCGGGGGCGAGGTAGTAGTCGTAGCTCACGGGCGGAATTTCGTCCCTCCCGTCATCCTTGACCTGGGTAGTGAAGTCGGTGATCTCGGGCAATTCGTCCTCGCCGTTGATGCCCAGGCTGACAATGGTCCCGTCGGCGCACAGCCGTTTCAGCATCTCGGAGTAGTTGCGGTCGGGCTTGCCGCTCAACTCGGCGCCGACGCGGATTCCGCACGCGCGCAGGCAACGAATCTGCTGCTCGACGAGCCCGGCCAGGCGCAGCCGCAAGGCGGCGTCCTGGTTGAGCCAGGGATCGCCGTAGAACACGGCGTTGAGGCCGCCCATCACGGCTTGTTGGATTTCCAGAACGCCATCGGGGTGAAGCGCGGCGCGCAGTGGCTCGTCGCCCAGGATGTCGATCACCAGGAGACGGTCTTCGATGAAGACGCGCGCAAAGAATGGGACCAGAGGCCAGACATGGTCCGGCTCGCCATTCTTGGGAACCGGCCGGGGAAGTTTGGGTGCGAGCGGGATGCCGTCGAGCCGGTACTCGGCTGCGTCAAAGGGCAGCGGAACGGGAGTCGACTGGATGACACGGAGGCCCTTCAGCTCCATGATCATCCGCTTCCCGCGTTGGGCGATTACGAAGCTTCCGCCCGAAGGCGCGGCTGGTCTACCGGTTTGCGTGGTGGACAACACGCCCGGGATGTGGCTGCGCAACGGGAGCCAGCGGCCGCCCTTTGAATCGAGATCGAGGAACGAAGTCTCGCCAATCTCGGGGATGCTCGCGGTGCGCTCGGACAGGTAGGGGACGTAGCCGCGGGCGTTGCCGTTGATGCAGTCCAGCATCCACAGAATATTGCCCGCTTGTCCGCCCAGAGTCGCCCGGAATTCATCCAAGAGGCTGAGCAAGTCCGCTTCGGGCTGTCCGGCCAAGGTGAACTTTCCCGAGTGCAAGTTCCTGCAGGCGAAGTACTCTTGATATGCGGTCTTGACTTCTTCCCAGGTCGGCAGCAACTTGGGCACCGGAATGGTTCCGGGCTCGCCGATGACTACGTCCTTCAACCATTCCAGATCCGTGGGGCGCTCGATGTTGAAGTCCGCGATCGAGCGATACGCGGCCAGACAGGCCCAGTCCGGGATCTCGGAGCGGAGGAGATCGGCGAATCGCGATTGCCAGATCTGGAAAACCTGAAGTGCGAACCCGTAAGCCGCGCCGGGCTTGGTCCTTTCGACCTCGGACGCCAGCATTCGGATCGCTGTTTGGCTCTGGTTGAAAACAGACGCGAAAGAAAGCAGCCTCTCCGCGTCGAACGGCAGTCGCGCCATGCATCCTCCTATGGAAGACGAAGTATAGTCGGGGGCGCTTACTCGCGCAACAGGGCGATGCGCCGAATGGCCGCCGAAGGGTCGTTCTCCGCCTCTTCCCTCCAGTCGGCCCCGGCGGGCTTCGGGTCCGCCCCGGGCGCCCTCACGGCGCCTCGGGTCCGCACGGCGCCCCCGGTCCGCACCGGTCCACGCGTGGCTACCTCCTTTCCGGCCGTCGCTTTCTTCTGTGACGCCGCGTATTGGAGTTGAACGAGGCGGAGACGGTCGGACTTGGGGCTGAACCGGAGAGCAGTCTCAGCGTCCATTTGATTCAACTCGACGAGGCGGTAAAACGCGGCGATGCGGGACAACTCGTCGGCGGATTCGTTGGCGAGCATGGAATGCAAGGTCGCGACATCGGTCATCCGAGAAATGGATGTGAGGTATTGGGCATTCTGTTCGAGTCGTGAAGGCATCTTTGTATCTCCTTTATGCTAATCCTGTTTCGGCGCCTCCAGGCGGAGCCGGGCACCATTCTTCCCCGGTGCGCGTTTGACCACAAAGGCGTCAGGCTCGGCGTTGCAGGGGCCGCTGTGCGCTACCTGGAGCGTGACGCGCCCGCCGGCCTCGCAGTCGGAGAAGAAGATTACGTCGAACGCGTGGGCAATGTCCCGTTGGTTCTGCGAGTCCAGGAACAGCGACGTCACTTCTTTCCGCTTGAATAACTCCAGCAGCGCGTCGACAAAGAGAGGCTCGACATCGAACATAGGCGAATTGTGCAGCAACTGGCTCAGGCTGCTGAACAGGATGCGGCCCACCTCCGTCTGGCTCTCCTGATATTCGCGGAAGACGCGGCGCAGCCAGTCGAGGAAGCGCTCGGCGGAGAAATAGTCCGGCGGAAAGTGGAGTATGCGCAGCCGCGGGTTGAGCGCGCCGGGCCTCTCCGGGTCGAGGAGTCCTTCGAGTTGCGGATGGTGGGCGATGATGCGGTAGATTGCGGCCGGGTCCTCCCGGAGCGAAACCAGGATGGCGTGCGATGCCGGCCGCTCGCGCAGTCCGGCTGCGAGGAAACTCAAGCCGAGCAAGAAACGATGCGTGTGCGGCGGGCCGTTCAGCAGGATGGTGGCCCCGCGAGAAAGGTCTTGGTGGAGGATGGCGTCGAAATCGAGATCGTCGAGCTTCCAGGTTTCGGCAGTGGGGGGCTCGGGACGGCGGATGCGACGCCGCCACACGGACAACAGTGACTGCACCGATGGATACACGGACAGGCCGCGACCGCCGTGGATCGCAAACATGTGCGCGCCCCGGATATGGCTTTGCGTGCGGCATTTTTCGATTTCGATCACGCGTTCGGTGAAGCCATTGAGGCGCTCGCGTGTATCTAGACGGATGTCTACGTCCACCACATGGTCACGCAACGAAGGCTGCGGCCGCGCATCGTGGATCTCGGAAACGATGAGTGCCACGGTGCGATCCCGCCGGGCGAAAGCGGCAAGACGTTCGAAGGCGCGGCGGTCGGCCTGCGGGTCGAGCGCGTCCAGCGAGTCGAAAACGATCAGAGTGTATTGGCCGCGAGCGGCTACGGAATTGCGGACAGCTTCGAGGTGCAATAGCAGGCGCCCGTTTGGGCGGAAAAACGCTTTGCGCTGCGGTGCCTCGACGATGAACAGAATGCCGCGGTGGGTTTCTTCCTGGCGCTCCGACAGCATGGTCGCGTCGTCCACCTCGATGTCGTTCGATGTGAAGCACTCAAACTTGGCGCCATCGGGAGTGCGCATGGTCTGCCAATTGTCGCCCTCGGCCACCGTCGCGAACCCGGCATACGAGAGCCGGCCAAGCAACTGCACTGCCGTCTCCTCCGCGGCGATGTAGATAGCGGTGTGCCCCTGAGATGCCATCGAGGCCGCCGTCTGGAGCGCGAACATGGTCTTGCCGCGCCCCGCCTTTCCCTTCACGAGCACCGTGAAACCCCTGTCTACCGGGGCGAGCCAGCCCCCGTCCAGCATGAAGTCGAAGTTGTCAATGCCAGTGCGCAGGCCCCACATCGAATTCAGCACGAACTCGGCGCTGAGCGGCCATTGACGCCGCAACTCGTCGCCATGTTGCCTGAGCAGGTGAATGGCGAGGCAATGGCCGACGAGGGCGTCTGCGGCCTTCGAGGCACCGGGTCCCAGGAGAGTTTCGCTAACCGACTGGATGCACTCCGCGACTGTCTGCCGGCTGAGGACGTCACCGTGGGCCGCGAACAGCGTATTCAGGGCGCGGCAGGATTGCCGCACGGCCTCGCGCGCCATTGCCGAATCGGTGAATACTCGCGGCACGGACGCGGTCCGCACGGCACCGCGGGTACGGACGGCGCCGCGGACCGGTAGTGCCGTCTCCAGCTTGCTGTCCCGGAATCGCTGCAGCACGGTCTCCTCAACGTCGTACCCCTCCTCGAAAAAGCGATCGCGGATGCCCGTGATGCTCGCGCGGCTCAGGTGGAGGTCGACAAGACCGCGGAGGAACGCGTTGTTCTTCAGTAGGACAGTGAAGCTGTCGAGGTTGGTGATGCGCTGCTGGACTAGCGGCTGAGACGGGTCGGGTCCCTTCTGTGCGGCAATTAGAGTACGAACGTGGTCCGGAGTAGTGGCCAGGAACTTTGCCAGTTTTGAGATGGAGTCTGTATCATCGATGCGAGGCGTCTGCCGGCCCGAGACCCAGAGGCTGACGGTGGAGTCGTCCTTATCCAACACCTCGGCAAGTCTTTTTTGTGGCCAGGCCTTCTCGGACAATTTCTGGCGCAGTGCGTCGCTGAGGCGGGACTGAGAGACGGAGGAGTTCATTGTTAGCACTCGGCCAAAGTTCTTGATGCTACTGAATTCAATTGATCACACCTGCTTTCAGAAGTCAACCGGGCTGCGATCTGAGAATACCTGGCGGTATGGACCCTTGTTGGCCAGCGGATGACGAAGTCGCGACAACACAAGGCTCCAAACGGGCCTGGCCGTCACACGCAGGCTGCACCCGTGAAATTCGCGAAAGAAATGAACAGTGAGATGCAGCCCAACTGGGCCCGCTGGCATTCTCCCCAACTCCGCTGTTTCGATTCAGTGGATTACGGCGCAGGCGCGACGGCGCACTCCATTAGGAGAACCCGCGTAGCGCGATCCCAGCCTGCCGATCGTGGTTGCGGAGGGTGAATTCAACGCACTCGCTTTGTGGTGTCTTACTTACCACCACTCGCCTGTCAGCGCCCGGTTTCGGTCGGTCGGCGTCTCAGGCGTCTACAACTGGCGCGGGACCATAGGCAAGGCCATCAACCGGCCGGGATGCATCCTCGACAACGGCTGCGTGTTTTGCTGGAAGTAATGAATAAACGGGACGGGCGGTTATTTCTACTGCGCACCGGATTTTCCGAGAACCTCCTTTGGGTGCTGGCGTTAGTGCTGCGCGGCGCCCCGCGAACTTCCTAGCTCTCGGGGGGGCGTTTCCTATGGGCTGTTGTGAATCGCGTGGGCAAACTTGCCGTTGTACGATCCCGCTGGGGCCCGCGCACGAGCGAGTGCATTCACGGCTCAGGTGCGCCAAGCAGCTTGGGCGGTTCACCCGCCACCGCCGTACCGTCCCGGCGCGCGGCTGTCTCTCCTCTGGCGTCTTCCTGCCCTAAGGTCAGCGCCGCCGCGACCTTTTCGGGATTTGGGTTATCGCGTGGATGGGTCAGCGCACTGGCCGGATAAGATCGTTTTCCGCGCCCGAAGTACATACTCATACTCACGGCGTCTTCCACGTCATTGGACCCGATGAAATGCCCTTCGCGCGTATAGGTTATCCACTGGTACCGGGAAACCGGCAGAAAAGTTGCTACCCATTGCCGCCTCGCGACCGACCAGACCATCACACGGCCATCAATCAATCCCGTAACCAGCATCTTGCCGGTCCGATCGAAACACATCGCGTCTGAACAACGCGCCCCGACGCCTTGAAGCGATCCCAACTGCTGGAGCGAGGTATTCCAAAGCGTAATGCAGTTCTCGGATTGGCTTGCGGCGAGGATATCGTCTGCGGGATGGACGGCAATGTGCCGCGTCCACTTTTCCAAGTTGCCAACATGCTTTCCCGTCGTCACTTCCCACACATGGACCTGGCCCCAGAAGTAGCTGGCTGCCAAGTAACGTCCCGATGAGCTGAAGTGAATGCTGTCGACATCCTCCGTGAAGGATCCCGGATTGTCCGGCATTCCCACCCGCCGAATGACCTTGCCGGTCCGGAGGTCGTAAATGGCAGCGGTCCCGCCCTGCTGGCGGCTCGAATCGACAGCCAACGCAGAGCCGGATGGATGGAAGGACACTGGAAATGATCCCTTGAACTGCCACAGCTTGCGGCCCGTCCTGACCTCCCACACGCTGACAGGGAATTCGCCGACCGCGAGAAGTTCTCCGCTGGGATCGAAGGCGACATTTCCATCGGAGAGCTCATCGATAGGCAGGTTGCACACGGGCAGACCATGACCATCCCAAAGCGATACTTGAGTTTTGTCGACCTTGGCCGCCACTAGTGTGCCTTGCGGATTGACAGCGAATTCCTCGACGGACTCCCGTCCCCGCCAAAGTACATGCAGGCACCGTCCCGTGGCGCCGTCGTAGACCGCCAATTCCGAACTGGACAGCACCGTGAGCCTGCCGTCGGGACCGTGAAAAGCCGCTTGTTGCACATACTCGCCCGGGGGCCTCAGACTGTACCGCAGGGCGCACCGCTGGAGGTCCCATACCGTCACAGCGGAGGCAGACAATGCCGCGACCCGCGATGCGCGAGAGTCGAGCGATAGAGACTCCACGGAGTTACCGTACCCTTCCAGCCACAAACGAAGGTCGCCATCGGCGGCCCAGACCCGGGTTGACCCTTCTGAGGACCCCTCGCCCAGAAACTGGCCATTGCCGCTAAAAGCGAGCGAGGAAACCTCTTCCGATTCCCAACGGGCCACCAACTTACCGGTTTCCACGTCCCATTGAGAAATCTCCTTCGGCTTCGCCGCCGCGATCCGTCCAGAAACAGGATCCACAGCGAGGGCCTCACAACGCCCGTCAATTTGCATCTCGGCCACCAGCGTCCAGCCGCTGGTGGACCAAACCCGCACCTTCCCGCCTGAGAACACCGCCGTCAATCTGGCGCTATCCCCGCTGAATGCCAGCAACTTGATATCCTCATCACCAACGGGCAATCGCTGGCGCCGTCGGCCGGAATGGAAATCCTGAACCTCGATCCGCCCACTGGAGGCGATTGCGAGCAGGTTTGCATGCGCATCGGCGGCAATCAGGCACGTCTGGTACTCGCCGAACTTCTCGGTCCTGAGTTTAGAACCGGTTCTGGCGTTCCAAACGGACAGCAGGCCATCACTGCAACTGGCGCCGAAGTCCCCCGCGGCGTCGAAGGCGATGGAGTCCGGCGTACCATCTTGCAGCACTTCGAGGAGGACGCCCCCGGTCTCCGTATCCCACAAGGAAACGCTCTCGTCGCGCGAGCCAGCCGCGAGGATGCGGCCTCCGGGCGCGAAGGTTAGCGCACTGATTTCCTGGTAGTGCTTCTCCAGGGTATGCATCAGCCGGCCGTTACTCAGGTTCCACAATTTCACTGTGGCATCGTAGGATCCTGTAGCCAGCGTCGTGCCAGTGGGCGAGAACGCCAGTGCTTCCACACTTCTGGAGTGCCCCACCCGCACGACGAACTCCAGATCGGGCAGGAAACGTCCGACCGCCGATTCGCCGTCCGGCGGAGCGGCGGGCAACTCGGATCTGTTCCTGGCCAGCGCTCCGCGCGCCAGTTCACGCTCGTCCATAGCGCTTCACCTGCCCGCTAGCCATGTAGTTCAGCGCCCGCCAGCCTCGGTCGATGTCCTGTTTCAGGATCGAGAGCACAATATGGCGGCTATTGATATCCTCATCCAACGCCTGGGCAGCCCTGCCGCCAAGAGACTGAAGTTCCGGTTCCTTGGTAGCGATCTTGCGATCGAGGCGCTGCCTGACATCCTTCAGCGAATACAGTCGGTCCATGAGCACGTCGGTGCGATTTTCGATGCCGGTGGCCGCCGCCTCGATTCGCAATGGTTCGGTGGCCCCATCCAGAGCCTCTAACCACATCAGGTCCCAGCGATGGGCCACAAGTTGCAAGAACGTCTCTGCTTCGGCCCGCTGGACGTCGGGGTGGTAGACACGGGCGAGTCGTCGGTATAAGAGCAGACATCGCTCGGATTGTTCCGCGAAACCCGACGGGATCACGAGCACGTCGCGATTCTTCTCGGGCACGGGCGTTTTGCGCAGTTCGCGCTCCAGACTTGTGAACTGGTCCAGCAACTCCGAAGGCTGCGGCACTGGCCGGCGCTTTCGCAGGCATTCCCTCACCCGGAGCGCGGCCTCATCCAGCCAATTCAATTGCCGCTCGCGAATGGCGATTTCCTCTTCCAGCCGTTCGATGCGTACTTGTTTGCCAAGCGCCTCCTGAGCCGCCTCCTCAAGCAGAGTCTCCAACGTGTAAAGTTCGCCGATGCCTTGCCGCAGCGAATTGGCGATCGTGTCGGGTGCGGCCGAGTGGGGGAGAAAGGACTCTAGTTCCTCAAGCATGGACTGAGCGATCTGATCCATGCGGTCTACCGCAATAAGCTTCACGGTTGGCGGAAGCGGCGGCATCCCAGGCCGGTTTCGGGAACGGTCTGCTGCATGCCAAACGGTTGCGGGAGTTGACCAACGCTCGCGATGAATCGCATCGCGCCATCCCTCGAGACCGGTGAGCTCGCCGCCCCCTTCGCCGGTTCCTGCGGCGCAGACCATTAGCGACTCGGGGAACTCCACCGGCAACGACAAGTCGTAATACAGCGCGTCGTGGAGAATCCTCGCCAGGTAGGCGATCGACATCGAGCTTCGTATTTGATCAGGGGAGTCGTAGTGGCCGTCTGGCAGGTTGAACACCGGGAAGGAGGCGTTCCGCTCGAAGACCTTCCGGAGTTGCCCGCTGAAGCGCCTAATATGGGTGTGGCTCTCATACTGGACATTGACAGTCAAGCCGCGCGGACAGGCTTACGCAGCGGGCGAAGTGTTAGTTCGATTGCGGGACCCCATCGATCACTTAGAGCGAGGGCTCGTAGCTGTACGATGTGCTGACCCGTCTCCTCCTTCCACCGTGCGCCGCAGCGCTTCATACGGGTTTCGAAGAGACTCTTGCAGGTTGCCTCGACGTTGCCACTGCCAAGCGCCAAGCCAAGCCGGAGCGCCCGGGCGTAGTTCATACGATCGGCGTCGGCGCTATGACTCTGGATATAGGTGATGGCCGCATGGACGGGGTGATCCGTGCCAACCCCCTCATCCATGCCCGATGCGGTCAACTCCTCCAGAATGCCGGTTGCCGCACTGGCCCGGTTCAGCAGGCTCATCTTCCAACGCCTGAGCCTTTCGCCTGCCGCCGTGGGATCGTCGATCACGCGGGCGGCGGCCCCCAGCTTCTCCATGAGGTGGTGCAGATCCACCAGGCGGTAAAGGTCGTTACCGAACTTGGGGATGAAGCCCTCCTCCAACAGATTCCACATCTCCGGAGCCCCGTCGCAGAGTAGCTCA
>OCTA010001043.1_pt1 | contig 25730 bp, 16 predicted proteins | sample 1538991 | NCBI WGS metagenome assembly OCTA01 (sample SAMEA3539302, study PRJEB22396) | soil metagenome | biome: tundra; feature: field; material: soil | place: USA | collected 2010-05 | depth 0.15 m | reverse complement strand
ACCGGGCCGCGCTGCTGGTCGAGCGCGCTCGGCCCCAGGATGCGGAGCGCGACGCTCTCGGCGCCATCGATCTCGATCCGCGGAATATGGACGCGCTCGCGGCGCTCGAGAAGATGTACGACGGACCGGCGCGGGCGAGGCTGCTGGCCGACGAGCTGGGACGCCGGGCGGCGAAGCTCGGTCCTCCGGTGGCCGCGCCCCTCTTCTACGGCCGGGGCCGCGCGGCGGCGCGGGCGGGAGACAACGCGGCCGCGCGGGAAGCCTACCGCCGCGCGATGTCGCTGGATCCGACGCTGGCCGAGCCCATCGCCGCGCTGGGTGCGCTGGCCTCACGCGAAGGAGATTGGTCCGAGGTCGCCGCGCTCCTCGAGAGCGAGGTGGGCCTGGCGACCTCGCCGGCGCGGAAGGGTGCGCTTTTGCTCGAGCTCTCCGTGGTGTATGGCGATCGTCTCGGCAATCCGACCCGGGCGGTTTCATTGCTCGACACCGCCGCCACACATTTTCGCGACGAGCCACGGATCTTCGACCTGGGCGCGCGGTTCAATCTGGCGGCCGGAAACTGGCAGGCTGCGGCGGAGGCGCTCGATCAGATCGCGGCGCGGAACGCCACCATTGCCGGCGCGGCCGAACGCTATTTTGCGGTCGGCGCGGCAGCCGAGGCAGCCGGCGAAGTCGACCGTGCGCTCACGCTGTATTCGAGATCCTACTCGCGCGACGGTTCGTTCCGGCCGACCTTGGAACGGCTGAGCGCGATCTGTTTCGAGCGCGGGCAGTGGGACAATGCCTGGAAGGCCACCGAGGCTTTGCTCGAACGGCACGGCGTCGCCCTCGAGCCCGAGGTCCGGGCGACGGCGCTCGCCCGTTCGGTCCTGGCAGATCTGCACCTCGGTCAACGGGCGGCGGCCATCGCCCGGCTGGGAGAGATCGTCACGCGCGGCCCGTCCTACTCTCCGGAGGCGGGCATTCGCGACGTCGCCGAGAGCTGGGCCGGCATGCACCTCGAGCCGCGCCTGCTGGTCGGTCTCGAACCGCGGCGGCACGAGCGGGCGCTCCGGCGCGCCCGGGAAGTCGTAGCCCTCAGCGAGGGGGAGACCAGCCTGGCCCGGCGGCAAGCCCTCGAGGTATTGGGGGCGCTCGCGGTCGCCGACGGGCGGTGGGAGGATGCGCTGGCGGCGCTCGAGCCCCTGGCGAGCGATGCGGCCTTCGAGGCCGGGCGGCGCGCCATGTTCTTGATTGCGGCCGGTGACGTCATGGCGCGCCGCTACGGCGATGTCGAGGTCGCCGAGCCGTTCTACGAGCGGGCGCGGGCGCTCTCGCCTGGCAACTCCCGTTTCGCACGTCCGGCGGACAAATCAACCCGCTAGGACGGTAACGGTTTGGTCGAAAGGAGCGGCCCGTGTTACAAGTCGGCTCCATTGTGCCAACCGTTGTCCCAAAGTCCCCCAGAAAGGATCGTTTGAAAATGAAATACCTCCGGAAACTATTGGTCGTCGCTTTGCTGTCGGGAGGTCTCGCGGTCGTCGCAACCTCCATCGGTTGCAGCAGCGACAACAACAATCCGACCGGCGCCGGAGGCGCTGGGGGTGGAGCGGCCGGTGCGGCCGGCGGAGCCGCTGGGGCCAGCGCGGGTGCTGGCGGACACGCGGGCGAGGCCGGCGGAGCCGGTGGCGGACTGGGCGGCCTCGGTGGCGTCCTCGGCGGTGGCGGATCCGGCGGCCACGCAGGTGCCGGCGGGGCCTAGTCGTTACGGCCCGTTGGCCAACCAAGGTAGCTAAGCTAGCTAATTGGCCGAATCGAAATCAAGAACGCCCGCTTCGGATTCCCGAGGCGGGCGTTTTCATTGTTTCCAACCCTTGACAATGGCTCCAACGACCGTGATTGCGAAGGCTCGGCCTTTGAAATAGGTGTCGATCGCTTCTTTGGTAAAGAAGAAGACATCCTGCATTTCTTCGCCCCGGCCGGAGAGCTCCTTCCAGCCCGTCAGCGGCCCCAATTCGATGAGCGGCGCGAAGAAGAATTCCCGTGCGCTCTTGAAGAGGATCTCCCAGCGCTCGACCGTGATGGCGATCTTCGCCAGACCCGCGCCCTCCAGCCAGCCGGCGACGGCGGCCCCGTCCGGGAGCGCGCCGAGGTGGCGATCGAGCGCGGCGAGGTTGGCGTCCTTGCCGCCTTCGCGCAGGACGTCGCGGAAGAGATCGTAGAACTCGGTCCAGGTGCCCCGCAACGCCGCGCTCACGACCAGCTGCCCGCCCGGCGCGAGGACCCGCGCCGCTTCGTGGACCGCCGCCCGTGGATCGACAGCGTTGGCGATCACCAGGTTCGAGACGACCAGGTCGGCGCCGTCATCGTCGACGGGCAGCGAGCCTGGAACGCCCGGGCGCGCCAGCAGCGCGACGGGCGCGTGCGCGGTGGTGTCCGCTTCGATCTTGGCGCGGGCCTCCGCGACGAACGCCGGCGCCTCGTCGAGCGCCGTGAGGTGGCCTCCGAGGTCGAGCCGCCGGGCCAGCGCCTGCGTCAGATGACCGGTCGCGCAGCCCACCTCGACGACGCGCGCCGCCGGGCGAAGGTCGACTGCGCGCAAGATCATCGACGCGAACCGAGCCGCGTAGGCGGGCAGGATCTCGTCGTCGTAGAGGCGGGCCAGCCGCGCCTGCTTTTCGGCGGGCGTCACGCGGGTCCCGGTTTCCACCCGCGGATGGGCCCCAGCGGCCGGCGACTGCCCGGGTAGAGGCCCGCCACGTAGCGGCAGGCGAGCAGATAGAGCGCCGACGAGATTCTGTTGAGGGCCTGGGCCAGATCGGGCCGTGCCGGCGGGGCGGTGACGAGCCCCCTCGCCGGCGGGAAGGCGAGCAGCGTCGCGATCTCGGCCTCGCGGGCGATGGCGCGCGCGAGCGCCAGCTTGGCGACCACCGGTCCCTGGCGCACGTCGGGGTACATGAACGGCACGCCGTAGAGCTCGTGGGTGTGGTGGGTGGCCTCGCGGATTTCGTCGGCGCCCATGCCAAACAGGATGGGCACCGGCATCGCGCGTCCGGTCACCTCGGCGCCGACCAGCGCGCGCGCCAGCTCGAGGATCTCGCCCAGCTCGCCGACCAGACCGGCCGCTCCGTCCGCGTCGGCGGCCCCCTGCGCGTCGAGCAGGCTCGATTGCAACAGATCCAGCTTGCCGCGCGCCACGATGCGGGGGTGGGTCTTGGGGACCAGCGAGGCGTCGTCGACGAGGTGGGTCAGGTGGTCGGGCTTGTCGGCAAAGCGCTCGCCGGTGTCGAGCGCCTGGAATCGGGCGCCGCCGGCCGTCGCGGGCGGCCGGGCGCCCATGGCTTCGCCCCCCCCGCGCGCGGCCCCGCGCGCGATCGGGTGTCCGCAGACCTCGACGATGGCCGCGGCGAAGGCGCGGGCCGCCGCCTCGCAGGACGGCAGATCGCCGCTCAGATACCCACCGCCGAAGTTGGTCTCCGACGGTGGCCCGAACCACTTGGCCAGCCGAACCTGACCGGCCTTGCAGGCGCTGTCCAGCGCCAGGATCGACTCGAGCGGCGGTGCGATCAGGTAGGCGAGGGAGCTGCCGACCTCGACGTCGGCCAGCGGTGCCAGGTAGCGGCCGACCGAGGCGATGACGTGCGGAAAGAAAGCCACCGGACGGGTCGGATCACCGGCCGTCGCGATCCCATAGAACCAGGCCTCGGATTCGAGGTAGCCCAGGCAGGCGTCGAGCGCGGCGTCGATCTCGGCCGGATCGCGCGCGGCGTAGATGCCGATGCATTCGCCGGAGAGCGGGCCCGATGGATGCGCGGCGCCCGCGTAGAACGATTTCGCGTAGACCACCTCGGCCGGCGAAGCCTTGGTCCCCTGGTCGAGCGAGGCAAAGAGCGCGTCGTCGGAGGTGGCGGTGACGATCCCCAGCGCGCGCCGCCCGGCAGGCAGCCCCAGCGCGCGGGCCAGCTCGTCCGCCGCGTCCGGGATGGTCCGGACGGCCAGCGCGTGGGGCCTGATCGGTTGAAGGTCGAGCTTCACGGTCGGCTCACGCGCCGCCCAGGATGACGCCCGACTTCTTGTCGCGCAGGATGCGCTCGATGGCGCCGGCCGCGTCGCGGGCGGCCTCGGCGGGGGCGCGGCCGCGCGGGTTGATGTTCGAGATCACCTCCCGGTCGGCGTCGGTGGCCCCGGTGGCCGGTTGATAGATGTAGTAAGCCGACAGCGAGTCGGCGAAGCCGAGGCCCGGACGTTCCCCGCACACGAACAGGGCCGCCTGCGCGCCGCACAGGCGCGCGATCTCGTCCATGATCTTGACCCGGGAGCGACGGACGAAGAACGGCGGCGCGTGGGTGATCCCGCGCGCGGCCAGCGCGGCGATCAGCGCGCCGTGAAACTCCCGCAGATGTTGATTGAGCGCGGTGGCCGAGAGGCCGTCGCCGTAGATGACGACCAGCGTCGGCGCCCGGCCGATCCGCTTGCCGAGCTCGGCGCGCGCTTCGTCGGAGAGCGCGCGCCCCAGATCGGGGCGTTGCAAAAAGGTGGCCTTGTCGGGTGCGCGAGAGGTGACCTCGAAGAGGCCCAGCTCGGCCAGCAGCGCCGGGTCGACGTCGGAGGTCACCGCGTCCTTGGCGGCCGCGTGATCGGCGCGGAAGCGAAGCATGGTGTTGGTCCGGTAGCGGGTGCCGGTGCGACCGACGCCGACCCGCGCCGGCGTCGCCGCCAGAATTCCCGGCATCACGCGCGGGTCGTACGGCTCGCCGATGTTGACGCCCCGATCGGGCGCGAGCAGCAGCGCGCCCGCGCTCTCGATCTCTCGGCCGGCGGCCTTGTCGGCGCCGAGCTCGCGCGACAGCGCCTCCCGCACCAGCGCCTCGACGCGCGCCCGATCGATGGTGGGACGCATCGGCTTCATCCAAACAGACTCGGGTCGCCGGCGCGCGCCGTCAGCTTGCCGTCGCGCATGATGCCCATCTCTTCCAGCCAGCTCTCGAACTCGGGCGCCGGGCGATAGCCGAAGAGCTGGCGCAGCGTCGCGTCGTCGTGAAACGAGGTCGACTGGTAGTTCAGCATCACGTCGTCGCCCATCGGCAATCCCATGAAGAAATTGCAGCCCGCGGCGCTCAGCAGCACCTCCAGATTTTCCAGATCGTTTTGATCGGCGTCGGCGTGGTTGGTGTAGCAGGCGTCGCAGCCCATGGAGATGCCGTGAAATTTCCCCATGAAGTGATCTTCCAGGCCGGCCCGCGTGATCTGGCGGGCGTCGTAGAGATATTCGGGGCCGATGAAGCCGACCACCGTGTTGACCAGGAACGGATGGTAATGGCGGGCCAGGCCGTAGTTGCGCGCTTCGAGCGTCATCTGGTCGGCGCCCTCGTGCGCGTCGGCGGAGAGCGCCGATCCCTGGCCGGTCTCGAAGTACATGACGTTGGGGCCCTGCGCCTGGCCGAGCTTGAGCGTCATGTCGTGCGCCTCGTCGAGCAGCGCCAGCGTGACGCCGAAGCTGCGCAGCGCCTTTTCGGTCCCCGCGATCGACTGGAACATGAGGCCGAGCTGCGCGCCCGCTTCGAGCGCCTTCATCTGCGTCGTGACGTGGGCCAGACAGCAGTTCTGGGTGGGGATCCGCCACTGGCGCATGAAGTCGCCGGTCGCGTTCAAGATCGCCGCCGTCATCTCGGGGTTGTCGGTGACCGGGTTCACGCCGATGACCGCGTCGCCGGTGCCATAGGAGAGACCCTCGCGCAGCGAGGCCAGAATCCCCTCGATCGAGTCGGAGGGGTGGTTCGGTTGCAGCCGGACCGAGAGCCGGCCCGCCAGGCCCACCGTGTTGGTGGCGTGGACGACCACCCGGATCTTGCGCGCGGCATAGATCAGATCGAGGTTGGTCATGAGCTTGGCGCAGGCGGCGATCATCTCGCTGGTCAGGCCGCGCGACAGGCGCAGCAGCTCGGCGCCGTCGGTGGTGTCGGCCAGCACGTGCTCGCGTAGCTGGGCGACGGTCCAGGATTTCACGCCGTCGTAGATCGGGCGCTGCAGGTCGTCGAGGATCAGCCGCGTGACGGCGTCGGCCTCGGCGGGGACCACGGGATTGTCGTGGAGATCGCCCAGCGTGATCTCGGCGAGGACCCGTTTGGCGGCGATCCGCTCCGAGACGCTGTCGGCCGCCAGCCCAGCCAGCCGGTCGCCCGACTTCTCCTCGTTGGCCTTGGCCAAGACCTGCTTGAGATCGCGAAAACGATACGTCGTTCCGCGCAACGTCGCGGCGAGGTTCATGGCCAGCGCGACGCTAACACGACTCCGGTGGCGTTCGGCCGACTACGGCCGGGTCCGGATCGTGACGGCGCGGCCGTGGGCGTCCAAGCCCTCGACCGCGGTGAGCGCGGTGATGTCGTCGCTCTGTCCGGCCAGGGCCGCCGCGTCGTACTCGATGATCGACGTGCGCTTGACGAAATCGGCCACCCCCAGCGGCCCGGCGAAACGGGCGCTCCCGCCGGTCGGCAGCACGTGGCTGGGTCCGGCGATGTAGTCGCCCACCGGCTCCGGCGTGTGCGCGCCCAGGAACAGCGCCCCGGCGGTCTTGATCCGCGCGGCCAGCGCGCGCGCGTCGCGAACCGCCAGCTCCGCGTGCTCGGGCGCGAGCTGGTTGACCAGGTCGGCCATCTCGTCTTCGCTGTCGACCACGAAGATCGCGCCCTGCTCGGCCAGCGATCGCTCGGCGATCACCCGCCGGGGGAGCAGCGCCACCTGGCGCGTCACCTCGGCCGCCACCCGTCGGGCCACCTCGGCCCCGCGCGCGATCAGGATCGGCACCGCCAGCACGTCGTGCTCGGCCTGCGCCAGCAGGTCGGCGGCGATCCAGCTCGGATCGACACTGTCGTCGGCGGCGATGACCACCTCGGTCGGGCCGGCGATGGAATCGATCCCGACGTCGCCGAACACCAGGCGCTTGGCGGCGGCGACGTAGGCGTTTCCGGGGCCGACGATCTTGTCGACCCGCGGCACGCTTTCGGTTCCGTAGGCCAGCGCCGCGATCGCCTGCGCGCCGCCGATCACGAACACGCGATCGACGCCGGCGATCCGCGCCGCCAGCAACGTCTCGGGCGAGGGGCCCGGCGTGGTCATCACGATCTCTTTCACGCCGGCCACACGCGCGGGGACGGCGGTCATGATCACCGTCGATGGGTAGCGGGCGGTCCCGCCGGGGACGTAGATGCCGATGCGCGACAGCGGATCGACGCGGCTGCCGACCCGGATGCCGCCCTCCATGGTTTCATAGGACGGGTGCCGCTCGTGCTGGTGGAACGCGCGGACCCGCCGGGCGGCGTGCTCGAGGGCCGCACGCACGGCCGGGGAGACGCCGGCCGCCAGCTGGTCCCATTCTTCCGCCGGCAGCTCGAGCGCCTCCAGCCGCCGCTTTTCGAAGCGGGCGGTCAGCGCGCGCACCGCGCGATCGCCGCCCGAGCGCACCTCCGCGATCACCCGGCGCGCCGCCGACTCGATCTCCTCGGGCAGGGCGGCGTTGCGCCGGCAAAGGGTGTAAAGGCGCGTGGAGAAGTCGGCGCCGCTCTTCTCGAAGATCCGCAACATGGCAGGGGCGCAGCATAGCAGCCCCCGCCGAGGTCGCTCAGAACATCCAGGTGAGCGCGGTGGCGACCTCGTTGAAGCCCGATTCGATCCCGAGGTCGCCGTCGCCGGAGGGGCCGCCCAGCTCGTGGCGGCGGTAGTCGAGCTTGATGCCGATCTGCGGGATCGGCCGGTAGAGCAGCCCCGCCGTGTAGGTGTAGCGGATGAGTGAGTTGTCGCCGACGAAGCCGGCCGGAATGGACGCCTGTGTGTTGGCGTAGTCGAAGCGCCCGAAGAGCGTCAGCGTCTGTTCCGTGCCGGGCGTGAAGATCCGGAGCAGGTCGTAGCCGACGTCCAGATAGGCGCCGCGGAGCTGGGACGCCACCGGCGCGGGGGGCAGGTTCCCAGCCGCGATCGCCACCGCCGCCAGCGCCGTGTCGAGGGCGCCCGCGTCGCCGATGAACAGGATCGCGACCTCGCCGCGGGCTTCGAAGCCGCGGTGGCGCGTGCGCGCGTCGGCTTCTAGTAGCGACAGCGGAACGTTCCCGACCGTGTCGTGCCAGGTGTCGCCCGAGGTCGAGGCGTAGGCCGACACGCCGAAGATGGTCGCCAGCCATGGCTCGTAGGTGAGGCGCGCGACGGCGCCGAAGTCACGCGCGTGCGCGAACTGCGCCTCCTGATGTCCGTCGGCGATGCCGCCCTCGGCCGTGAAGCCGTGAGAGTCGAAACCATTGACGACGTAGAGCTGGTACGAAAGCCCCTCGCGGATCTCACCGAAGGCACCGAAGCCGGGCTCGCGCCAGGTCGACGGGATCACCAGCGTGTCGACGTCGGGGCGGTCGACACCGTTGAAGGTCGGCGGCTCGTGGTACACGTTGATGATCCCGACCGGCATGATGAGCAGGCCGGCGCGCAGGTTGAAGTGGCCGCTGAAGAGGCCGTCCAGATAGGCCTGCTCGACCTCGAACTCGCCCCGGTCGCCGGACGAAGCCACGGCGTGCTCCACCTCCAGCTCGGAGTAGAAACGAATCCGGTCGCTGAAGTTGTGGCCCACGAACAGGACCAAGCGACGCAGGTCGATGACGGCCGGGCTGTTGGAGGGCGCGTTCAGGGTCAGCTCACCGTAGCCGCCGATGGCGGTGGGACTGGCCGCCGACTCGCGCCGCAGCGGATTTTCGATGGCCGATTCGCGCGGCAGCGACATCTGCGGCATGTCCTGCTCGGGCGGCAGATCGACGGACGGGCCGGGTGCCGCAACCGGCAGCTCCAGCGGCGGTGCGGGGGCCGGCGTCTGCGCCGCGGCGGTGCGCGCCAAGCCGATCAGCCCCGCGAGCATCAGGCCAGTCCGATTGATTTTGAAACCGATTCTCATTTTCATTACGGCCCTTGATATCAGCTCGGGGCCGGTGGGGTCAATCCCCATTCGGAACGAACCCGAGCGGGCCGCGCGGCGGCCGAGCCAACATCGGCCCAGCCATCCCCGTCGCACCGCGACGCCGCCGGCACGAAGGGCCGTCCCTCTCGGAACGCGGATCCGCGGTCGGGCCTAAAGGCCGTACTTCTTCAGCTTCTCGTACAGCGTCGACGGCGCGATCCCGAGCGTCCGGGCGGCGTGAACCTTGTTGCCGCGAGACGCGATCAGGGTCTGTCGGATGGCGGCCCGTTCCAGGTGGCCCAGAGCGTGGCCGCCGAGCGGCAACCGATCGAGGACCGCCTCGTCGTTCGGCGGGTCGATGAAGCGGAGGTGCTGCGGTTCGAGCACGCCGGTTCCCGGCTCGACGAAGGCCAGCGCACAGGCCAGGACGTTCTTGAGCTCGCGGACATTGCCGGGCCAGCTGCGGTTGTGGAGCGCCGCCAGCGTCGTCTCCGTCAGGATGACCTCGCCGCGGCCGAGATCCTCGAGCAGGCGTGGCACCAAGATCGGGATGTCGTCCAGCCGCTCGCGCAGCGGCGGCAGGTTCACGACCGCAGCGGCCAACCGAAAGTAGAGATCCTGGCGGAATTGTTTTCCGGCGACCAGTGCGCCCAGATCGCGGTTGGTGGCGGCCACGATCCGCACGTCGATCTTTCGGTCCTTGGTCCCCCCGACCCGCCGCACCGAGCGGTTGTCGAGCGCGCGCAGCAATCGGGGCTGCAGCTCCAGCGGGAGCTCGCCGATCTCGTCCAGGAACAGGGTGCCGCCCTCGGCGCGCTCGAAGGCCCCCTGGTGCTCGGCGTGCGCGCCGGTGAAGGCGCCGCGCTCGTGGCCGAACAGCTCGCTCTCGACCAGGTTGGCCGGCACGGCGCCGCAATCGAAGACCACGAACGCCTCGTCGGCGCGCGGCCCGGTGTCGTGGATGATGTGGGCGAAGACGTCCTTGCCGGTGCCGGTCTCGCCGGTGAGCGTGACGGTGACGTCGGTGGAGGCCAGGCGCGACACGACCGCGAACAGCTCGTGCATGGCGCGCGAGGTGGCAAATGTTTGGCCCAGGCTTCGCATCGACGGCAGAACTGGCGCGCGGACCGGCCGCATGGGGCTCACCGGGCGGAGCAGGGTCCTCATCGTGCTGCTGGCGAGTTCCATGGTGTTTGCCGCTCCCGGTGCGATGTTGGCTGCAAGACGATCAACGCCTCGACATATACCGGAGCCACTTCAGGGCCGATGTGACGATTCGGGAGCTAATCTGTTTCAAGTAGTGTTCGCAAATCGGTCTCCGGAAATCGGTCTCCGGAAATCGAACGCGATAGGCAAGCGCTACAAGAAATAGTGAATCTGAAAGAACAACGTCGACGCGGTGCTGCCGCCGGTGGGGAATTGCAAACGCTCCATCAACTGCAGCTCGACGTGCGCGTAGGGGAACCAATTGACCAGCGCCGTGGCCGCGGTCCAGGCGTCGGGAACCTGGACGTCGACTTGATTGCGCTCGCCCAGCAACGTCACCATGACCCCGGTGGTCGGGAGGACCGCCAAGCCCGCGGCGCCGACGATCTGCGTGCGGGTGGTGTCGTCGAGGTCGGTGAAGATCTGGTTCACCAGGTCGACCTCGCCGAAGAGCTGCGTCCGCAACCGTTCGAGATAGGCCTTCCCGACGATGCCGCTCATGACCTTGGTGACGCCGGGCGCGAGCGCGACGCGCAGCTGACCGGCCAGCGCGGCGGTGTCATCGTGAAACCGCGTCTCCAGATAGGCCGCGAATCCCTTCTCGTCGCTGCCGATGTGACGAACGAAGTCCGGCGCGAACAGCGTCAGGTGAACCTCCGCTTCCGGCAGGATGTAGCCGCCCGAGACGTTGTAAGTCTCCTCCAGCTCGTCGAATCCGAGATCGCGGTTGATATACAGGATGTGCTCGGCCATTCGCAGCCCGTACGGCGCATAGAAACGGCCGATCCGCAGGTAGGGACCGGTCGCTTCCGGTTCCCACATCAGGTAGTGCTCGCGCGAGATCAGCTCGGAGGTCGAGACCGGCTGGAAGTTCTGGATGGGGACCAGCAGGCTGGGGTCGCGCACCTGCCCGCGCAGCCCGCCGATGGCCGAGACGGAGAATCCCTTCGGCAACGCGACCCGCGCGCTCAGATCGGCCTGCATCGGGAACACCGCCACCGTCGGGCCGGCGGGATCCTGGACGTCGTTGTCGACGAAGGCGCCGCGGAGGTCGGCGCCCAGCGCCAGCCAGGCCGGCAAGCTCACCGCGCCGTGGGCGAAGGCGCCGTTGCCGCCGAAGGTCGAGAGTTGATCGCCGACGGCGTCGCGGCCGTAGCTGTTGAGCAGGCCGCCACCGGCCGGCGCGTAGTGGCACTGATTGCAGCGCGTCGCACCCGAGGAGAGCTGGAATTGCGGGTAGGCGCGCGCCGAGCCCTCGGCGAGCAGCAACACGCCGAGCGCGGCCGAAAGCAAAACCAACGGCCAAACCGATGGAAGGATCCGCGGGAGACGGCGCATGGCGGACGGCTGCCGCGCGTATATCCCGCGGGTACTTCGGCGCGGGTGACGACCTTGCAACATGCTGGCGTCGACTCGCGCCGGGGCTTCGCGGCCGGCTGGTTTAGGCGGTGACTTGACGCCGATTGAGCACGCGCCGCGCGCCCAGCCCCAGCAAGGCGAGGGCGAGCGCACCGCCGAGTCCCCAGAGCGTGGCCCGCCCGAAGCGGCTCCAGGCGAGGCTACTGGTCAGCTTCTCCATGCGGGCCAGTCCATCGCTCGCCATCCCGGCTGCGCGCGCGCGCTCGACCAGCCGCGCCGCGCTGGCGTGATCGCCTTTGGCGAGCGCCAGGGCCCATTGGAACGAGACGGTCGTGGCGTCGGCGGGAGCACTCTTCGCGAGCGCGGCGGTACAAGCCTCGAGCGCTGGCGTGTCGTTTACCCGCAACGCAACCTGGCACCGCATCTGCTGCGCGGGGACCGCCGCGGTCGGGTCGGCGTCGAGGTGGGCCAGCACCGCCTCGAGCTCCTGGCGCTCGTCGCCGGACAGGGGACCCGTCTTGGCCAGCACCAGGCCGACGAAACGGCCATAGTCGGCGACCTTGACCCCTTCTTTGAAGACCGCGGTCCGGCAGGCCTCGATCGCTCCCGGCCGATCGGCTTGCGCCAGCCGCTCCTCGCACAGCTTCGAAAAAGCGTAGCTGCGCGTGGGGACCGCCTTGATGAGCGCTTCGTAGAAACGCGCGGCCGCCGCGTGATCGCCACGTTCGCTCGCCTGCTTGGCCTTGGCGAGCAGATCCTGCAAGAGGTAACCGAATTTCAACGGGTTTTTGACCTGGTCCTGGGCGCTCGGGACGCTGGCCTCGGGATGCGCGTCATCGATCGGCGTGGCGGGCATGTCGTCGGGACGGTCCTGAACCTGCGCCTCGGCGGGAGCGGCCACCAGAGGCTCGGCGAAGGCGCGGGGGACACCGGCGAGCAGGATCACCAGCGCGACCGACGCAGCCGGGAGCCGGGTTCCGGCTGCGCGCGTGCGCCACCACCGCCGGAGCGCGTGCGCCGCCGTGCCGGCCAGCGCGAGCCCGAGAACCAGCCGCTCGAGCCAAACCCAGATCGAAACCGGCGGCTCGGAGAGCGCGATCGCCCGTTGGGTCACTTCGTCCGCCGGCGCCACCCGGCGCAGATCGGCGATCGCGGCGTCCAGCATGTCCCGATCGCGGAGGCGCCGCGCGATCTCGGACCGCGCCAGGTATCCCCACGGTTGCGCCGGGGCCACGCGAACAGCGCCATCCGCCAGCAACGAGGCGGATACCAGGTCCTCCATGAGCGGGCGCGCCGGACCCTCGACGAGCGCTTGCACTCGGTTGTGCATGTCCTCGGGTGTTCCACCCATCAGGAACGCCCGTTTGCACGCTTCGCGTGCGATGGCTTGATCGCCGCTCACGAGTGCAGCGCGACACGCGGCACGCGTTGCATCGAGGTCTGGGCCCTCGGCGCGGACGGTGGCGCTGAGCCCCGCCCATACCGTGAGTGCCAAGGCAACGGTCGTGGCTCGCGCAAAAACCGCCATGCGCCGCGGCTTATATCAACGTGAGCCGTTTCGGATTGTGACGATCGGGTGCCAGTTGTGCCTCCGAAAATCAAACTAGAATTTTCGAAAACCGCACATTCGCCCGCCAACGACGAGAGTAGAGTGCGCGCCGATGGGCCAAATTCGCCCCTCTACACGGCGTCGGACGCGGCCGGCTAGCTGGCACGCCTATTGATGATCTAGGTGGCGGACGCTTATCAGCTGTTTCCGCCAGCGCGAAAGGCTTCTTGGGTTTTATGGGTTCCTCGCATTTCCTTGGTCGACTTGCTTTGCTGGCGGGCGCGCTTGGCGCGGCGTCCGGGCTGGGCTGTGGCGGCGGTTTGACCTCGCCCAACGGCGCTATCAGCGGCGGTCCCGGCGACAAGATCCTCAAGACCGGCGGTAACGGCGGACAGCAGGTGGACGGCGGAATGGGTGGTGCGGGGGGAATGGGAGGGGCCGACGCGGGGCCGCCCCCGATCGCCGCCCAGTGCGCGGCGTGCGAGAAGCAGAACTGCACCACCCCGGATTTCATCAACGCCGCTGAGGAAGACTTCTACGGCGACTGCTACATGGCCCAGGGCAACGCGGCCCAGGGGCCGGCGATGGGGGTCGCGAAGTCTCAGCTCTGCGCGGCGGTCGTCGATTGCGTTCACAACACCGGATGCGGTGAGAATGCGCAAGGCCTCAGCACCCTCGAGAGCTGCTACTGCGGTAAGGGGGTGTCCTCCTCCGACTGCCTCGGCGTGAAGGGGGCAGCGAATGGACCGTGCAAGACGGAGATTGAGTACGGAGCCGAATCCACGGATCCATCGACGGTCTTGATGAATGCATATTTCGACTACGACTACGCTTCGGGGGCCGGGCTGGGGTTGATTTATTACTGCGACACTACCGACGGCAGCCCGTTCGGAAGAGGAGTCGGTAGTCCGTGCGCGACGACTTGTACCGTGCTGAGTGCCACCGGGGGGGCTTCCGGCACCGACGGTGGTGCGGGAGCTTCCGGCGCGGGCGGCGGCGCCGCCGGTGGGACGGGACTTGGAGGCGCCGGCGGATCGACGGCCGGCAGCGGCGGCACCGGGACCGCAGGGACTTCCGGAAGCGGCGCGATGATGGGTGTCGGAACGCTGTCCCCTCAGTGCCAGGATTGCGAGCTCAACAGCGCCGACTCCAGCAACCAGTGCGATCCATCGTACCTCACGGCGCAGCAGGACTCTTCGGGCGATCCCATCGCTGGCACCTTCGGGTGCAGCACGCTCGCCAGCCCGGCGGCCCAAGCCGCCTGCAACGCGCTCGTGGCATGTATCATCACCAAGAATTGCTCGACGAACGGAACTGGCACGGCGCCCGGCGACAACCCGGTCGAGGGTTGTTATTGCGGTCCCGCGCCCGAAACGTCGGCGAACTGCCTGGGGGGCACTGGCGTCACCGGCCCATGCATTGCCGAATACCACAACGCGGCGATCGCGGACGGCAAAGTCGCGGCAGGGGCCACTGAGGGGCTCTTTGCGGGGTACATCGGCCCAAACGCCTTCGTACAGACTACGGCGCTCGGGCTGGCCGACAATATCGTGGGCTGCGCGATTGCCGCTCCATGCGCGGAGTGCTTCACGCTCGTCACACCTGGAGCCGGCGGCGCGAGCGGAGCGGGTGGCTCGAGTGGCGGCGCCGGTAGCCCGGGAGGTGGCAGCGGCGGCCAGGGCGGGAGCGCCGGCTCGGGGGCCGCCGGCGGGATGGGCGGTGTGAGTGGATCGGGCGGGAGGGGAGCGGGCGGCGCCGGTGGAACGACGGCGGGGACCAGCGGCGGCACCGCGGGCACGACCGGCACCGCGGGGACGCTTGGGGCCGCGGGCGTGACGGGGACCGCGGGCAGCAGCGGAGCTGCGGGTGCGGGGCAGACCGCGGGGACAACCGGCTCGGCTGGAACCGGCGGCACCGGTGGCCCACCGCCGCCTCCGCCCTGTCCCGATCTCGATCAGGACGGCGTCCGCGACTGCCTACAGACGCTGGCGGCCAACGCGGGCTTCGATCAGACGGCGGCGGAGTGGACGCCCGAGGCCGACACGACCGCGACCTGGACCTCGGCCGACGGCGTCGGCAATGCGCACTCGGGCTCGCTCGAAGTCGACAACGTCGACCTTACTTCGGGGGACATCAATGGGCTGGTGACGGCCGGGGCCTTCCAGTGCATCCCGGTCACGGCGGGCTCTAGCTACGAAGTCGCGGTACAGGCCTACCTCGCGTCGGGCCAGGGGAGCGGTTGGGCCGGCTTCGTGGTCCGCTTCTACTTCGCCGGCGACTGCACCGGCCCGACTACCGGGTTCGACTTCTTGTCGGGGCAGGGGACGACCCTCGACAGCTGGCAAACCATCGCGGGGACCACGATGCAGGTGCCGCTGGGAATCACCTCGATCGCGGTCCGTCTGGTCGCCGTCAAGCCGATCGCGCAGCCGTCGCTGAGCGTCTCGTTCGACAACGTTCTCGTGAGGGTGGAGTAGGCGCATGCCACGTTCTAAAAAAGCCGCCCTGCGCGCACTCTGCCTGGGAGCGCTGGGCATTCTGTCCGGCTGTGGCCGCCCCGGGGGACCAGGCACCACCAACGAATTCGGGAACACCCCGATCGTATTTCTCAGCGGGGTCCGCTGTCCCAACGCCAAGTCGTCCGAGTCGCTGCCGGCGCGATCGTCGGTGACCATGCCAAGCACGGGTACCTCCGACCAGAACATCTTCTTCACCAACGTGCTCTTCGATCGGTTCAAATCGGTCTGCGGCGCCTGCCACGTCTCCGGAAGCTACGGCGGCTTCGTCGTCACGCAGGCAACCTTCCCCACGATGGTCACGCAGGCGATCGTCGACACGTACGTCAAGTCGGACGATGCCACCAAGTACATGCCACCCGCCGGTTCTCCCAACGGGGCGGCCTACGACGGCCGCGGCCCGACCGATCCGGTCGTCCAGCTGGTCGGGCTGCTGGAGCTCTGGATCGCGCAGGGGAGCCCGGTTGGCTCATTCCAGCTCAACCCGATGAGCGGCGCGGACGGCGGCGCCGCTGGGCCCGATGGGGGGTCGGACGGCTCGGCGTCGGACGGCTCGGGGTCGGACGGCTCGGCGCCGGACTCGGGCCCGACGGCAGCCCTGGGCGCTTCGGGGGGATCGGCGACCGCGTCGGACGGCGGTGCTCCGCCCGGCGGCGGATCGTCTCCGTCTTCCAACCTGAGCTCGCAGGCCGACTACGCCTTGAGCCCGGAGCTGGGGGCGGTGCTCACCAACATCGGGAGCTGCATCCCCAACAAGTACATCGTGGGCCTCAACGGATCGACGATGGATCAGCTCGACACGTTCTTCGTGGGGGCCATGCAGCTACCGCTCACCTTGGCCGAGACCGATCTCACCAGCTTCGATAGCGACGTGCTGGCCCGCAACGGCGTGATCTCCTATGTGCCGGCCTATCCGCTCTGGTCCGACGACGCCGGCAAGATGCGCCACGTGCGCGTCCCCCACGGCCAAGCGATCAGCTTCGACAAGACCACCCAACAGTTCCAGATCCCACCCAACACGCGCTTCTACAAGACGTTTCTCAAACACGTGATCGATGCGGGCGGCAACGACGCGTACAAGAAGATCGAAACCCGCCTGATTGTTTCACGTCCCGATCAGACCAATCCCGACGGCACCATCGCGCAGACCGCTCTGTTCGGGACGTACATCTGGGACGAATCCGAGACCAGCGCGACCCTGCTGCAGGATCCTCTGCGCAGCGGCGAGCCTTTCGCCGATCGTCTGACCAGCTACATCACCGACGAACCGAGGGCGGCGGCGATCATCGCCTCCAAGCCGCTCAACGTCGACTACGTGCTCGAGAACGAGAACCCGGGGCTGGTCCGGCACTACGCCATCCCCGGGAGCCCGCGCTGCATTCAGTGCCACATGGGAAGCCCCAGCGCCTCGTTCGTCCTGGGCTTCACGCCGCTGCAGGTGGCGACGGTGGCCCCGGGGGTGGAGGGGGTCATCGAGCCGGCAACGGGCGACGAGCTGACGCAGCTCAAGCGACTGATCGACTACAAGGTGATCTCCGGCATGACGTCGCTCGCCGACGTGCTCCCGCTCGATCAAACACAGCTCCCCCGCACGCCGCGAACCCCGCAAGAGCTGACCGCGCAAGCCTACATGGTCGGCAACTGCGCCCACTGCCACAACCCGCGCGGCTTTCCTTCGACCAAGGCGCCCGCGCTGAAGGACATCCTCAACTTCCTTCCCGGCCCGAACGGCGGCATCTTCCAGTTCCCCCTCGACCGAACCAGCCCCATCCGGGCGCGCACCGCCCAGCAGGACGTTCCGATCCCATACATCACGCCCTCGCTGCGCGATTACCCGAGCGACGTCGGAAACACCTACACCGCCAAGTACGAAACCTGCTCGTCGGACGAGAAAGACGGCTGGTGCCTGATGCCCAACCAGATCATCGACTTCATCGATGCCCCCTGGCGGAGCCTCATCTACCGCAACGTCGATACACCATTCGACTACGTCGACGATCTGGCCATCTTCCCGCACATGCCCATGAACACCCCCGGCTACGATTGCCGGGTGCATCAAATCATGGGCGACTGGATGGTCAGCATCCCGGCCGTCCTCGTCGACCCGACCGAAAATCAAGACGTGGTCCCGGCGAACCCGATCGGTCCAGATGGGTCTTCAATCAAGGGAGCGATCGACCCTCATCCGCAGCCTTTCCTCGAGGTCAAGCCGAGCGATCCGGGATATCCGGCCGCCCAGGTCGCAGCCGCCACCCGCCTGGCCACCTTCCGTGGCGGTCACCGTTACAACTACTGCCCCGACAACTCGGATATCGTCGACCCGGCGGTCGAGAATCGCGTGTTGCCCAGCGATCCCCTCACCCCACAGGACAAACCGCAATATAGCTCGACCGATATCACCCAGCTCACCATGCCGGCGGAGGGTGTTCCCGACCGAGCGCACTGGGTCGTCACCGACGCGACCGATCCGCCGCCCCCGCTGCCTCCGGCTCCCCAATGGACGCCGCGACGGCCCGACTGGGCGACCGCCCTCGTCGATCACATGGCGGTCAACCCCAGCGCGACGGCCGATCAGCTCGCTCAGTTACAAGAGGTCATCGACGATCTGGAGACCGTGACGCTGACGGACTCGGTCCGGCAGGTGCTCACGACCGAGGTACCGTTCGGGATCTGGAAGCAGCAGCCCGGCTGCGACTTCAGCGGAATCCCCACCGCCGGCAGCTTCCAGGGGGACGACCGCCCGCTCTGGATGAGCATCACATCCCCGCCGCCCGATCCGTCGGCACCGGTGTACATGCAGTCGCCCGGCGCCGCGGTGTTCACCAACATTTGCATCAACTGCCACGGTCCGCAGGGAGACGCCAACGGCCTGCTCGCCGACGAAATCTCGCTCATGACGGGCGGGGACGCGCGGGTCGCGAACTTTCGTATCGGGCTGTTCGGGTCGACGGATTCTCCCGGCACCAACCGTGCGCAGGTCTTCAGCCCGCCGGCCGTCATGGCCGGAACCGGAACGCCTGACGACTACGGCGCGCGCTACATGGCCTGGATGGCGCTGGGCGGCACGCAGAAACAGATCCCCCCCGCGCTGCTGACGATCGTAGCCACGACGCCGATTCTCGGTGCGCAGCGGAGCTTCACCACGCCCGGAACTCCCAACATGCTCCAGCTGGCACAGCAGCTCTGCATGGACATTTTGCCGGCGGACACCAACGTCACGAATCCGACGCTCGATCAGCTGCTCTTGCGCCGTGGGATGGTGGATCTGACGGGCGGCACGACCGACATCATCGGCACCAATGGCGACATGGAGCTTTGGCTCCGCCTGTGCGCCCTCGACAATCGCCAAGTGGTTCGGGTGGTGGTACCGAGCGATGATGGCGTCACCTGGCTGGCAACCACGGCCGCCAAAGATCTGTCCATCCGCCGAGACCTGTCGCTCTACTGGGCCGACGGCTATCCCGCCGGCGCGCCCGTCATGGACCACCTAGGACATGTGGTAAGCGGTGTCACGACGGACAACCTGTTTCCGATCTGCCTGCGGCGGCCGCCCGCTCCGACCCAGGCCGGATACGCCGATGCGTTCCGCACGGCGAACCCGGTGGGAGGCACCGGCGGCAACCTGATTCCTTACTGCCCGACCGAACTGTTCGCCACGGTCACCAACTCTGCCGGGGTCGCGTCCCCGAAGTGGCAGCTCGCACACACCACCGACCCGATGACGAACCAGTTCATCTACACCGACGCGAAAGCCTGGGGCACCCGCGGAGCCATCAACGCCGGCCTGGCCGTCTTCCTCTACATTGATCAGCTTTCCAGGGGGATGATCACTGCCAAACCTCCGTACAACCAGTGCGATCAACTCAATATGTCCTCGACAAACTGAAACCTGATGTCGCCTCTCGCCACGCTCCGCACTCCGGACGCGCCCCTCGAATCGACCAAGCGGGCAGCTTCCCGACTTTTCTGGTCGCTGCTCTTGCCGCTGGCGGTGACGCTGGTCGCTCTCCGTTGGGCGGTACCGTCGCGCATGGAAGGTGGTCCGGGGGGATTGCGGTCTCTGGTGGCGCGGTTCGCCGATGAGTCTCCTCTGATCCTCGGCATTTTTCTGTTCATCGCGGTTTCGGAGACGATTGGTTACTGGCGCGATCGATTGGGCGCCACCTCCCGAACCGGGAAGCCTGCCTTCGAGGCAAGCGCGCCGCCTTCCGTCCGTCGCGTCGCGCGCGTCGTCGCCGCGGTCGCCGTCGCCGTCGTGCTGGCGCTGGGATTTCGGAGCTCGGTCGCCGAGCTCCATCGCGTGGTGAGTGTCTCGATGCTCCCGACGCTCAACGTCGGTGACCGGCTGCTGGTCGACAAGCTGGCTTACGGGTTGAAGCTGCCGCTGTCGAACCATCGCATCGGCGCCAAGCCCCCACGTCGCGGCGAGGTGATCGTTTTTCCGGGCGCCGAGAACCAGGACGGCGCGACGGCAGCCCCGAAGCCGATCGTCAAACGCGTGCTCGGTCTGCCGGGCGACTACATCTCGTTTCAGCTGGGCCACGCCATCGTCAACAACTGGATCGTCCCCACCTGCGACGCCGGACCCTTCGCCGCCGTGATGGGAAAGCTGACCATCCGCGGGCGGCTGGCCGTCGAGTTTCTCGAGGATAAAACCTATCTGACCGTCACCACCCCGGGCGGGGCTTCTTTCCCCGGTTATCGCGTGCTCCCCGGCGAGGTCTTCGTCATCGGCGACGACCGCGGCATCAGCAGCGACTCGCGGGTCTGGAACTCGGGCCGCGGCGGCGGCGTCGCCATCGACGCCATCGAAGGGCGCGTGACGCGCATCCTCGCCGGTGGCCAGCGCGACGGCCGCATCGATCTCCACCATCTGCTGTCGCCGCTCGGTCTCCAGATCCGCGAGCCCGACGTCGACCTGCACAAAAGCGAGACCTTCATCTCCAACTGCCTACAAAGTCCGCCCGCCTCCACCTGGCCACCCGCTTCCAATGGCTAATATCGGCGCCGCGACTGCGATATGGGTCGCCGCCTTCGCGTCGGCGTCGTGTTCGAGCACCTACAACCCCCCCGGCGTGACCGGAACGGGCGGGGCGGCACAAGTGGGCGCGGCCGGCAGCGTGGGCCATGGCGGCGGAGGTGCCAGCGGGGGCCGCGGAGCAGCCGGCGCGGGGGGAAGCGGGACCGTGATCGTTCAGCCGGACCCGGGATACCTCTGGTACGCCGGGGTGGGGCTGAACGCGTTCACCCAGGCCCAGACCAGCGCCAGCACCGATATCGGACCGTACGTCAGCGTCTCGCCGAACCCGTCGCCGGGCACATTTCACGATCTCGTCTTCGACCAAAGCGGCAGGGCATGGACCATCCCCACCTCCGGCAACCAGATTTTGAGGGTGCCCGCCGCGGGGTTCGGCGCTGGAGCGAACCCCGCCCCTGACCTGGTCATAACCAGCCCGGCGCTGGCCAGCCCCCAAGCGCTGGCCTTTGATCCCGCTGGCAACCTCTGGGTCGTGAACTTCGCCGGGGCTGGGGTGGGCATCGCAAACATCGTTCGCTTCGACGCACCGGGCGCTTGGTCCGGCAGCATGACGGCGAGCCCCACGGTCACCATCGCCCCCGCCACCGACCCCACCAGCATGGGACGGTTTGCCGAAGGAACGGCCATCGCCTTTGACAGTGCCGGGAACCTCTGGTTCGCCAGCGTGTCGTGCGTGCTGCGCATCGACAACCCAGGTTCGCTCAGCGGCGCGGTCACCGCCGCGCCGTCGGTGACGATTTCGACCGGCGAGGCCTATAGCTCGATCGCCTTCGATGCCCAGGGGGCACTCTGGATCACCGGGACGCTGAACGGCTATTTCGCGCTGCGCATCAACGGCCCGAGCGCGCTCACCGGGGTCCTGCAACCCACCCCAGCGGCGCGCGTCGCTCTTCCGACCGCCAATGTCTCGTTCCCCGGCGGTATGGCCTTCGACATGGACGGAGCGCTGTGGGTCGTGACCAGCAGCCGTATCGTGAAGCTCGCGAGCCCGGGCGCTCTCGTCGGCCAGGTCACTCCGACGCCCGCGGTGCAGCTCGGCATCCCGGTTTCGTTTGCGCCCGGGTTGGCGTCCCATCTGGTATTTCGCCCACAGCCCACCGGCCTGCCGATTTATTGAATTCGGAACCCTGGGAGGGTTCCGAGCCTCCCGCGAAGGGCCCCTGCCGGCTAAGCCGGCCCGTGCCCACGCGATCTGAATTCGGAACCCTGGGAGTCCGCGCCTCCCGAGTCCATGTCAGAGTCCGTTACAGGCTGGGCAGGGGGCGTCGGCGGCGCAGGTCGCGATGTTGTCGGCCAGCCCGAATGCCGTGGTCGCGTCGAACGCCCGCGGGCTGATGAAAGCCGCGAAGGCAGGCTCCCCGGCTCCGGCAGCCGGCCCTCCGGTGACCGCGGTTGCTGCCGCGTGATATTGCGCCAGGCATGGTCCGTTGATTCCTGTTCCGCCAAGGCAGTCGGTGGACGCCGTTTTCATGCCGCAATAACAACCGAGCACGGGATTGTCGCCAGGGGCGGTCTTGGTCACGGGATTGATGGAGCAGCGGTTCTTGTTGATGCAAGACAAGAGCGCGCTGCAAGCCGCCTGCGCCACCGGGCTGGCAAGCGTGCCGCAACCGAAGGTGTCATCGACGGGATTTCCGGAGGCATCGCGCTTGGCCGTGAGAAAGGCTGCGGCGCAGTTCGCATTTCGACTGGCCAGCTGACAGCGGCGACATTCGCTGGGACCGCCGGTGCTGGCGACCGCCACCTGCCCGCCGGGCCCGCCGGCCACCTTGCCGCTCGTTTCGGAGCTGGGAGGAGACGGTTGCCGGTTCTTGGAGCAGACCGCGACGGTGACGAACAAAAGCACCGCTACCGGAAACATTCTCTTTGCGAAAACTCGCATCATCGTCCTTTACCAGACTACCAAATAAAAAAAGCGCGCCCTCTGAAAATCTCAGAGGGCGCGCCGAGGTCTTGCTTATTGACCGCTGGCTAGAACGAATTCTTGATGAACGACGGAACGGTGCCGGCCGGCGCACCGCAGTTCGTGATGGAGCTCGGATTGCCATCGGCGCAGCCCGGGAGCGGCGCATCGTCGTAGCTGAAGCACTTGATGCCGGGGCTCGGCAGCGCGACGAAGTTGTTGGCCGTGATGGCAGTCTTCACGATGTTGTTGTCCTCGTAGCAGCTCGCCAGAGCCGCCTCGCCACCGCGGAGGTTTCCGGTCGAGAATCCGACCAGCGATGCGAAGAACAGCCGGCGGGCCAGCGGGTAGACCGGTGTGCCACCCGTGACCAGGTTGATGATGTTGGCGTCGGTCGCGAAGATGCCGTTGACCGACTCGGCCTGATTGAGGCCGGCCTGGTCCGCGAGGCGGCCGGCGTACCCGATGCTGCAGGGATCGGCGTTGACGAGGCAGCCGATTTGCGTGGTGTCATCGGCAGCGGTGCAGACCGGCGAGGTGGCGCCCGACGCCGAGGTCGTGGTGTGAATGCGGAAGTTCGAGAGGATGTTCTCGCGGCCGTTCGCGTCGACGTTGTAGAGGCCGCCGGCGTTGTCCTGCTTGAGCGGCAAGTTCCAGGCGCGACCGTCGAGGCCCGAGGGGCTGCCGAAGGCGTGCGCGTTGGCCTTCGAGAGGCAGGCGAAGTGGTGCGTGTCGGCCGCGTTGGCGGCGAAGAACGGCTGGAAGCACTGACCGAGGAAGTTCGGGCCGCCGGGGCACTTCTCATGGTTGTTGCCGCTCGACACGAGGTCGAACTTGCCCGCGCTGCAGTTGCGGGTCGGGTAGATGTCGGTGGTCGCCGGGGCGTTGGTCTTGTTGTCGGGCAGCAGGACCACCGAGACCAGGCCCAGCGTACCGCTGGTCGCCGTCAGGGCGCTGCCGTCGCTGCTGAGGAGGCTGTTGCAGACCTGCTCGCCAGCGGCGCAGGTGACGCGGATCGGGTCGAGGTCCGAGAAGTCGGACGACCCGCCGAAGCTCTGCGGAACGCAGAGGCCGTTGTCGTCGCAGGCCTGCGTCGTCGTGTTGGCGCAGGGGACGGTGGAGCTGCAGGCCGCGCCCGGAGCCGCCGAGGCGTCGGTCGAGTTGCAGAACGGGTTGGGCTTGCGGGCCGCATTGACCGGGGCGGTCGAGAGCGTGCCGATGCCGCGCTTGGAGCCGAAGCCCACCAGGGTCACGAAGGCATCCGTGGTGCCCGACAGGTCGGAGCGCCGCCAGGCGTGCGTCAGGCCACCCGCGCAGTTGTTGGTGGCACAGGCGCCCGTGAACAGGAGGTTCCAGTTCTTGACCAGCGACTTGCGGACGTTGCTGTTGCAGTCGAAGGTATGGCCGGCGTCGTTATGGAAGCCGCCGTAGACGAGGCGCAGCGCGTCGAGCGAGCTCGCGATCGTGTAGTGTCCCGAAGAGTCGCAGCCGGGGCAGCTCGTCACGGCGTTGCCGCTCGAGTCCGTCACCTGGAACGATCCACCGGTGGTGAGGCCGTTCGTGCAGGCGTTGACCGAGTTCGCCTCGATGACGATGCCGTCGAGGCCGACCATCAGATCCTCGGTGGTCATCGTGACATTGGTCTCCTTGACGCCGTCGCCGTCGCGGTCGATGGTGACGCCGCAGTACGCGCCGGTCTTGAGCGCGCGGGACATGGGGCTCACCTCTTGGGTGTTTTGACCCATGGCGCCTTCACCTACGCCCGAACCGCCGCCCGCATACGAGATGCCGTCGGCAACCGCGGTCGGACATGCCGTCAAGATGTTCTGCGTGACTTCGAACAGCGTGTCCGAGCCATTGAGCACCAAATTGCTCCCGGTGGTGTCGACCGCAGCCGACACCGCGGTCGCCCCTGCGCCCAACAGCAGGAAAGTTGCACCTGCGATTGAAGAAGTTCTCATTACGAATCCTCCGTCCTGGTCGTTTGTTTAAAGAGCCTGGCGTGCCCAACTCGAGCCCCGCCCGCAGAGCCGCCTAACAAAGATCAGGCCAACCGTCGTCCGTAACGGTCCTGACGCACTCACGTAACAGAGTGGACGGACCGAAGACACCAGATGGTCACCGACGGAAAGTTGATGAACGTAGCTCTGCTGTCTTCGAAAGCGATCAATCGTAAAACGTAAGCACAGGCGCAATTTTCTATCGTCGACATGACGATATTTCCCCGCCGTGGCGGCATGATTTTCCGAAATTCGAATGGTCGTCTCCGATTATCGCTCACATGTAGGCGAGCGTTCCCTCCGAGCCGTTGAACGGCTCAGCCCTCGACCCTGAGAAATCGCGACCAAAAGCGGCCTTCACCCGATTTGGTCGAGCGTGGCGCGGATGTTGCTGCCGCCCGCTGCGATGCTTGCCGACGTTCTCGACGTCTCGACCCGGGCGGGCGCGGAAAAACCCAACTCAAATTGAATTCCAAGGAGGACACAGTGATGAATCGAATTTTGGCCAGAACAACGATGCTCCTGGCTGCCGGAGCGCTCTGTACGGGCCTGGTGGCGGCGAGCTGCTCTTCTACGAAGACCCCGGACACCGGTAGCGTGAAGTTCGACCTGACGACCGGCGGTCTGACGATCAGCCAGGTCAGCTACACGGTGAACCAGGGCGCCGCCGTGGTGACGACCGGGGCGATCAACGTGAGCGATCCCAACGCCACCGTCAGCCTCAGCCTCGTGTTGCCGGTCGGTACGGGCTACACCATCTCGCTCTCTGCGACGGCACAGCCGGGCAGCGTTGCCTGCCTGGGTACCAGCGCGGCGTTCAACATCGTGGCGAACCAGACCACGGCCGTTCCCGCCCTCACCCTCACCTGCGGCACCACAGGCACCGGGCCCAGTCAGACGGGTAGCGCGACGATCAGCGCGAATGTCACCGTCATCAACGGCGACAATTGCCCGGCGATCCAATCGGTCTCTGCCTCGCCGGGACAGACCTCGGTCGGCGGCTCGATCTCGCTCAGCGCGGCGGCGACGGACGCTGACGCGACCGATGCGGTTACCTACACCTGGAGCAGCGGTGGCACGACGTTCGCGACGGGCCAGTCGGCGACCTTCATCTGCTCGCCTGCCGGCACGCAGACCATCTCCCTGGTCGTGGACGACCACCACACGCCGTCGAACTGCACGGCGCCGGCGACCGTCACGGTGACCTGCGTTGCGACCGCCACGGGCGGCACCACCGGCGCGGCCGGC
>OCTA010001042.1_pt1 | contig 25741 bp, 14 predicted proteins | sample 1538991 | NCBI WGS metagenome assembly OCTA01 (sample SAMEA3539302, study PRJEB22396) | soil metagenome | biome: tundra; feature: field; material: soil | place: USA | collected 2010-05 | depth 0.15 m | reverse complement strand
TCATGTCGGTGCGTCCGGGACCCCAGTCGGGCCGTTCCGGCATCCAGTAGTAATCGTCCCGCTCCGTCTTCAGAAGCTGGCTCCGCGTCGCCGGGATGATGAGGTAGCGGTAGAGAACGCGGTCGATAAAGGGCATGTCATAAATGGCGAGGATCGCCTTCATGATGGTGCTCGAGGTGAAGCGGTCGTCGTGGGCGCACGCGAACAAGAAGCGCACATATCCTTGCGCCTGAAAGCGGCTGCTCGGCCCTCCCAGATAGAACCGTGGCGCCTCGTTGGGCGTCGTCCGCACCGAGGTGGTGTGGCATCCGGCGCAATTGACGCCCACGCGGGGGATGCCCACCGTCTCCTTGGTGAAACCGATCGGCATCTCTTTCCCCATCTCCCAGGAGACCCCCAGCGACACATACCCGCCGGGACCCGGAAGCTTGTCCGCGAAGATGCGTGGAAGCACCACCCAGATCCAATAGGGGAGACCGGCGGGAACCTCGACGCCGATGTAGCCGTACTTGAAGTGCTCCACGGGATCGGCGTAAACCGTGGGCACGCGGCGAAACAGCTTGTACCAAAAGAACAGGCCGAAGCCTGCGCCCAGGATGAGGGTCGCCAGCAAAAGGCTTTTGAAGCGACGGGTTCGGAAGAAGGAGAGTTGATTCATGGACGGCAGCCTCCACTAGAGCTTCTTCATGTACTCGACCAGCGCGTCCTTTTCGGACGCCGAAAACTGCGTGCCGTAAAGATGCCCGCCGTTGCCGTTACCGGGCAGAGCGGTGTCGTAAAGGAAGTAGCGCTTGCCATTTTCCTCCGCGACGTTGGAAACGAAACCGGCTTTCTTGCGGTCGTACACGTCGTACCCGCGATAGAACGTCTTGGGACGCTCGGCGGGCGGATCGAGTAAGTCGCGAAGGGTGGGCACCGAGCCGTTGTGCAAGTAGGGCGCGCGCAGCCAGACGCCATCGAGCGGCATGTTGGCGTAGCCATTGGTCTTGCGGAAATGAGTGAAGCGCCAGGGGTAGCCTGCGTATAGCAGGTTCATGTTGCTCGCAAATTCGTACGTAAAGGAATCCAGCCGGCCGCGATCCGTTCCGATCTCTTCGATGGGCGTCACCTTGCCTACGTATTCCTTTCCGAAGTCATGACACTGGGCGCAGGACTTCTGGTAAAGCGCGGCGCCCTGCGCGGCCAGTTCCTCGTCGATCGAATAGGGATACTTGGGAGCGTTCAGGCCGTCGAGAAGCCAGTCCTCGACCCTCTTCATGGACTTGAGATCGATGGTCACCGGCGTAACGCCCGCGCCCAGAGCGGCGCTCTTGTTGCGCTCTTCCATCAAGTCGTTATTTCCGTCCCAGTGGAGTTGCAAACCGCGGCGGGGCGTCTGATTCCAAATGGAAGGCAGATCGGTGGCGCCCACGGAGTGGTCGTTCTGCATCGGGAAGTTGAACTGAACGGTCTTATAGGGGTTGAAGGTGTCCACCCGTCCAGGCCCCCAGTCGGGGCGGGAGGTCATAAAGGATAGCTGCCCAGCCCGCTGCAGCAGGACCTCGCGCGTCTGGTAAATGGCCTGCCGGTAGACGAAGGTTTCGAGTGGATCCAGGTGCGTCCGCGCTTTGATTTCGCGCAGGACGTTATCGGCGGTGAACCGGCCATCGGAGACACAGGCAATCAGGAACCGGAGGTACGCCTGAAGATCGAAGGTGTTGGCGGGCATCCCCAGGTAAATGCGCGGCGAAGACGAGGGCGTATCTCGGACCGTGCCCGTATGGCAGATGGCGCAGTTCATCCCGATGCGATCGATATAGACTTTTCTGCGCGCAAGTCCGATCGGGGTGTCGTGGCCGGGCTCGTAGACGAAACCAAGCGAGGCGTAACCCTTGCCGGGCAGCTTTTCCGGGAACATGTCCGGCAGCACGCGCCAGATCCAGTACGGCATGCCATTGGCCGCCTCGGCGCCGATGGAGCCGTACTTAAAGTGATCCTGAATCTCCGTGTAGACCACCGGGAAATCGGGATTGAACCGGCGATACAAGAAGAGTCCAATGAGATACACCAACATGACGACGGCGATCACGCCCCGCGCCGCGATGCGCCGTTCCGATTGCTCGATGGGTGTCAGTGGTTCGGCCATGGTCAGTCTCCTCCCTGTGTGGCAACCGGGTCGAACGGAGAAGGGTGAAATACCGACATCACTTCCTGAATCATCCGGTCATAGTCGCCATCGAACCGCGAGAGTTCATAACAGCCGAGCGGATTCTTGATGGCATTCACCAGGCACTTATTGCAATGGGTACACGGGCGGTCGGGAAGATCTTTGCCGGAAGCGAAGATTTCGACCAGATTGCTATTGGCCACCAGCGCCCTCGCGATGCTGACGGCGTCGCAGTATCCCTCTTCGATGAACTTGCGGATGTACGATGCGGTCTGGAAGCCCCCGGTGCAGAGAACCGGGATGGTGAGATGGCGTTTGATCTCGCGCGCCGCGGCCGCGTTGATACCCTCGACGATATCCGGTTTGCTGTGGTTCCAAAACCAATTGAACAGGGGACGCAGCGGACGATAGCGAAGTATCAAATAGCGCTGCAGCGTGAAGATGCCGCTCGAAAGCATCACGTCGAAGGTCCGCAACGCCCAGTCGATGGGAAAGCCGCCGGGGGGATTATACGGATGCGGGAAGGAACTCCCGCCGGAGACGTGTACCGCGTCAACCCCCGCCTCTTCGAGCCACTGGCAGATCTGGACGGTATCCTCGACGGTGTTGCCCTTGCCTTCCCATGGGAAGACGGCGTTGCCATAGTCTGCGCCGTTAATTTTCGTCTGTAAGTGAAAATCGGAGCCCACCTGTTTACGAATTTCCGCCACCACTTCCAGCAGGAAGCGCGCCCGATTCCGCAATGCGCCGCCGTACTCGTCTTTTCGGTTGTTGATTCCGGAACTCAGAAACTGAGTGAACAGATACCCGTTGGCGCTGTGCGTCTCGACTCCATCCAGCCCCGCTTCGCGCGCACGGCGTGCGCCTTGGCCGAAATCGTGTACCGTCTGCCGAATGTCTTCCCTGGTCATCGCCTGCGGGACGAAGCCGTCGAAAGTTTCCGTTCGATCGGTGGAACTGAGCGGTTTGCGGAACTGGTTCTCGACGCCGGGGACGTCCTGCTGGCGGCCGGAGTGGCTCAACTGGAGGATAAAGCGGCAATCGTGCGCGTGAACCCGTTTGCCGACCTCCCGCCAGAAGGGAATCTTATCGTCGGCATCGATCATGGCGTAGTTCGGCATGATGCGGCCGCGCACGGCGACGGAAACGAAGGACGAGAGAATCGCGCCCACGCCGCCGCGCGCGAACTTCTCCTCCCAGTTGAGGCGCGCATAGCTGCCCGAGCCGTCGAAGTTATCGAAGCGGCCGGAGATGTTCGATCGGAAGATGCGGTTCTTCACCGTCAGGTTCTTGAACTTCAAGGGTTGAAAGATAATGTCGTCCGCCATGTTCCCTCCTGGCTCAATTCTTCAGCTCCATCAGGCAGGTACGTTCCGCGGTGAACATCCGGCCTGCCGATGGCCCGGACTTGAAAGAAGCCCGGCACGTGCCGAACAGGGTCGTATGGATTTCGGTTTGGCCCTCGGCCTCCAGGCGCGCGAACTGATCGACGGCGCCGCGGGCCTCCACCTCCAAGTGCATTCCCGGCGCCCGTATGGACGCGGTGAACACCCGTTCTCCGGCTTCGATGCCGCCCGCGCTGCCGATGCGCACACGGAAGAGGCTGTCGAGCCCGGAGTTGAGTTTGTGCTCCCGTCCGTCGAAAAAGATCCACGCGGTGGGCATCCAGCGGCCCAACAGGCGCGCGGCGCTGATTTCGAATGCAAGGTCGCTGGAGTCGAAACGAGGGGCCGAAATCAGCACCCACCTGGCGCCGGCAAGATCGCCGAGAGAGTAAGTGGAAAAGACCAGCGGCGCGTCGCCATAGGCGATGCCTTCGCAGGTGGCGCGCTCCAGCATCCCATAATGCGACCGGAAATCGGGGACCTCCTCGAACCACCAACTCACCCAGGCGGGCACAAACCGCATGGTTCGCCCGGTTAATCCGAAACGGGCGTCGAGGCTCATGTTTCCGAGCGCGCTGCGGCACCCCACGGCATCCAGCGCAACGCCGTCGAGACTCGCTTCCAGTTCGCCGGGGACATCGCTCAGACTGGCCGGCGGGAAGCCATGACGTACGATTCGAGGGGGACTTCCTTGGTGGTAGACGGCCAGGCGAGCAACTGACTCCTCCGGCCGGCGCACCAGGTCGAGCAGGAATCCGTCCTCTCCGTTGGTCGCGAAGATATACCAGAAGGCGTAGGGCGGCATGGCTAGTTCCCCACCTTGATGAGGTTCGTGACCTTGTTGGCAACGATGGGCTTGTCATTGTCGATGGTCACTCTGGTGGCGCGGACGATCTGCTCCGCTTTATCGGAGGCGTCCTTCTTAGCGACGTTTCCGGTGAGGACGGCCTGTAACTCGACCACGCGCACTTGCACGTGGCCCGCGGTCACGGCGTCGGCTTCCAGCTTGCCTCGTATGGCTGTCTGCAGCATCACGTCCTCGGAACTGGAAGACTCCGGGTGGATGTACAAATCCACCGCCACGGTCCCGAGTTTCGGGTTCTTCTGGCAACCCGTGAGAACGACGAGGATCAACGTGAGCAATAGGACAAGTCTCGACATAGCAATCACGGCTCCAAGGCTCTTTGAAATGCGTAAATGAGATCCCGTAACTTAGGAGACGGCTCGACGCCGTGCCCGCCCCAGTGAACGCGAACGTCGGAATCCACCGTAAGTCCATTGATGCCCGGCGCCTGGACCCCGCTGAGAGTTACCAGCACCGGTTCGGTCTGGACCTGGCCCTGCCGCACTTGGAAATCGAGCGCCATGCGTTGGTACTGCATGGCTCTGGGCGGAAACGAGAGGTCGAGCCCGCTGGTCAGGAGCTGCAGGAGTTGACTGGCCGGCTTCCAGGCCAAGCCGGTCTCCGCCTGCGTAATACCTGGCAAGTGCGCGCCGTCCGCGGCGCTATGGACTTGGGCGGAAATGTCGACATGGTCCAGCGCATGGACGCTCGAAGCATCCGCCAGCAGTTGCGGCAACGTCAGGCCGCTGGCGCGAAACCCTTGGGTGGCGAAATGAAACTCGCCATCGAGACGGTCTTCCAGGTACGGATTGGGAAGTGCGATCACTCCCGCTTCCAGGCCTTTGAAAGTGAATGCGCCGAAGCTATCCACGCTGGCGGCGGCCTGCTCCCACCGGATCGCGGCCTGTGCCTCGCCGCCGGCGGTGGCGGAGAAGAGCGCTCCGTGATAGCCCGTCCGCAACTCGAGAACCGGTCCATATCCAACCGCCAGGCGAAGGGGATCGGCGCCGGCGAACGCGCCGCCGAGGCGGTCGTAGTATTCGCTATCGAACAGCTCTCCTCCCGTTCCCGGATGCAGTTGGTTCCGCAGCGCCAGCCGCACGGGAGTGTTCAACTGCCAGCGTTGGCCCAGGGCGCCGAGATCGGCGGAGGAATCGAGATCGATTATCAGGTGGTCATCGGCCAGCCGTGTGGCGGCGCCCAGATTCACCCAGCCGTCCACGGTCTGCTTCCCAACCTCCAGGCTATGCATGACGGTCTTCGCGCGAAGCGACATGTTATTCGGACCAAGCGAAACCGCGGGCTGCGCGCCGGTCACTTCCAGATCCCAGCGGAGCGGAAAGACCGAAGTGCTTTCGCCGCCAAACACAAGGCTGGCTTTCCGTGCGTGTTCAAGCAATCCCGTGACCGCTTCCGTAAGCCGCCCGGTGAGGGGAGACGGCGCGGCGGATGCCAGAGTGAAGCCGGCGGACACGTCGAGCGCAAGCCAGGCGTGCTGCTTGCCCCCGTTCAGCGAAGCGTTGACAGACGGCGCCGAAAATGAAGCGGTGGCGTTGGGAAGCGCAGGCCCCGCTACGTGAAACGTGGACGGCGCGTCTTGCGACACATCGAAGTTCCTGCCCGATACCAAGGGGCCGGGCGCCAGGGAGCCGGCCACGTCAATCGCGGTGAGCTTCTTTCCGGCGAAGGCCGCGGAGGTTTGCAATTCCGCTACGGTCACGCGGGGATCGATGCCATCGAGCGTCAAGCCCACGTCTCTCAGCAGTTTTCCCGTATCCAATGGCCTGCTCAGGGCGAAATGGACCGTCTGTGGCGTGGTGGACACCTCCGCCGCAAGCGGCGCCGAAAGTGTGGTGTTGGTCGTGACGTCCGTCAGGCGAGTCTGCGCGGAGACGGGGAATTCCGTCCCCGCGCGTTGGACCCGCGCATCCGTTTCCAGCTCCGCAAATTCAAACCTCAGTCCGGGCAGGGACGCTTTGAGATTCCGCGTCACGATTCGGTCCAGCACCACGGGTTTCCCGCCCTCGGTGAAAAGCGAAATCGATTGCGGCGTTCCTTCGAAGCGAAACTTGATTTCGGAAGGCAAGGATGGGATAGCCATTGGCAAACTGTCGAAGACCGGCGCCTCGGCAAAGTCTCCGCGCGTAGACGCGTGTAGCGTCGAGACCTCGTTCAGTGCGAAGCCGCTGGGAAATTCGCCGAACTTCAAGAGATTCCAGCCGCTTGCAATTTTCAGCGGCGCCAGGCCCGTCACGGCATCCCAGGCGCCGCTCACCAGCAAGTCGTTGAGATTGAGATCGACGGGGCCAACGTCGGGAACCAACTCGGGAACGTGCACCTGCGCGCGCGCACTAGCCCGCAAAGGGCTTCCGAGCGAAGTGAGGCTGCCGGAGGCCTCCACCTCCAGGGCGATCGCTTGCGCCACCCGCGAAGTAATGCGTTGCTGGATTGCGACCGGCTGGTTCGCTAGTTGCCAGTCTCCGCTCCACAGATCCACGGCCAGGCGAATCGGGGCGGCAATCACCAAGGACGGGGTCGAAAAACTCGCTTCCAGTGCCAGCCGCTCGGGGATCTGTTCGCGCGACGTCACGCCTACCAGCAGGAACTCCGCGCCGGGGATGCTCGTCTCTACGGGGCCGCTCAGACTCAGGGCGCCTATATGCGCCGTGGCCGAGAACCGGCCGGCGTCCGGTCGCGTGAAGTCGAAGGTCGCGTCGTTCAGGAGGATTTCATTGCCGCCGAAGGAGTAGCGCGTCTTGCCCACCTGCGCCGCCAGGCTCAGCGGACCGGCCGCGCAGAGCATGGGCGCACGGGCGTTAACGGCAATCTGTTCGATGGCGGCCCCGCTCGCCTCCACGCCCTGTAACTGCGCGCTGGCTGCCAACATCTGGGTCCACGTCGCGTGCGCGGAGGCTTTCGCGATCTTCACCGCCGCGCCGGAAGTGGTGTGGAAGTCGTCGATGCGCGCGCCCTGTAGGTCCGCCGATCCGGTCGCGGTGAGCGGCGCCGGGCCGCCGGTCCATGTCACGGCGAATTGCGCGGCGCCGCCGGTGTAATCGACGGCTGCCCTGGCGATGGCTGCCGGGTTCTTCATGCCCGCCGGGCAGGCCGCTTCCGGCAACTTGCCGGCGCCGCTGTTGCGGACGGCTACGCTGGCGCAGAAGGCGATGGGCGGAGTCTTCTTCCATTGCGCGGGCAGATAACCGATCTTCTGCAAGGCCGCCAGGGACTGCGTGCGGACCTCGCCGGCCACCGCCACTCGTTCCACGTCGAGAGTCTTCAGATTGGAGCCTTCGAGCGTCACCCGCAGGTTGGTTACGCTGGCTTGCGGAACGGAGACCTGGGCGGAATTCGCGCGCCCGCAAACCGGCTGTTGAATGTCCGCGGCCGTGTCCCGCACATCGAGTTGCGCAATCGACACTCGATCGATCGCGGGGATCCGGGGCGCCGCAACGGCGGGCCAACTCAGCAGCAGGAGCAGAGGCAGCGCCAGCAGCACGGCCAGAACGTCTACCGCTGCTGGCTCCCAGCGCTGCTGCCACTCCGCGGCGCGACGGTAAGCCAGTGCCCAAAGAGCGATGGCGATCGCCGGCGCCGCAATCGCTATGACCACCCACGAATCCGTGAGCGCCAGCAGGGGAAAGGCGGCAAAGGGCGCCAGAACCGCCGCGATTCGCCACGCCACGGCGGAGGGCGCACGCGTCACGAAAAGCTTCAGCATCAACAGCAGCACCGCCGCAATGACAATAATACGCAGCAGGAGCCGCTGCGCCGGCGCGCTCCATTGAACCAGGAAAGGAAGGGAGGCGGTCGCCATGGCCTGAAGCGTGTTGGCGGCCGCTTGCAAGCGGGCCGCCTGAGCAAGCGCGGCCGGGGAGACGGTTACGTGGATGCCGCGCGCTTCGGCGCTCTTTACCTCGACCGCCGGCGTCAGGGACGGCCCGAGAACCGCGGATACGGAATCCACCGTGGCGATATCCAGCACGCGCAGACCCTTTAAGCCGCCTGAAAACGCGCTGGGCGAGGCCGTGAAGCCTTGGGCCGTCACCAGATCGCCGGCGCCGTCGCGCCACACGATGCCCTCGCCCTGAATGGATCGCGGCCAGTCGAACTGGACGGAATTCACGCCGATGAGTTGCGGCCCGATGCGGATGCCGCGCACCTCACCGCTTCCGGACACGCAGACCGTGGCTGCGTCGATGCCGCCAACCGCGGCCCCCACCAGTTCCACGTTCACTCCGCGAACTTCGACCTCGAACCCGCATTTCGGGAACACAGAGACGGCCTCGATGGAATAGCGCACGCGAAACTCGCGCTCCACCCAGCCCCGCAACCATGCCGATCGGGCCACGCGTGTCAACAGCGGATTCCGCTCGCCGCGGAGGATCCCACGCGCCGTCAGCGCTCCCCAAACCACGCCCACGGTGAGCAGCACATACACTGCGCACCGTATCGGGTGGCGACGAATCCAGCGAGTGGCGTTGGCGAGCATCGGCTAGAGTCCCCTGCGCTTCAATGCTGTCCCCAAACTTCGTGGTGCTTCGCCTGCCGATGGTAGAGACTCGGGTGGAAGAATTTCTCGTAGTATTCGAGTTCAAGGTGCGACACCTGCAACCACACGCCGGGGACGTGGAAGGAGTTCACGTGCGCCGGGAAGCGCCCATACGTGTCCCAGATGTAATTGCAAATGTCCTTCACATACTGCACCGTCTCTTTGGAAGGCCGCTCGGCGTTTCGCATGAAGTCGGCGGCCGCGCTTTCGGAGCGATACGGCTTTGCGAATACCGTCTCGTCGCCGTACACGCCCTGTGGTCCGAATTTCTCCTCGTAGACCTGGTCCACGGCGTCGTTCATCGACGCGACGTACGGCGGGCTAAGACTCTCGAGTATTCCGTCGAGCCCCACCGGATTGGGCAGAGGCGCGGGCAGCGGAGGCCAGCGGCCCCACGTCTTGGGCTGCTGCATGCGGAATCCCAGGCCGTACGTGCCCTTCGAAGGGTCCCGCTCGAAAACATAGGGCGAGCTCACGGCCGCGTGAATCCAGCCGCCCAGTCCCATGGAATGCGTCACCAGCATCAGGTTTTGCAGGTGGAAAAACGCTTCGTAATCCGTGCGCATGGTGGAGGCCAGGCCGAGCGGCACGGGGTAATCCGACTGCACCCATTTCTTTTGCAGCCGCTCGATGCCGGCCACCGGGTGGTAGGGAATCTTCGGAACGATGCCGAGCTTACTGCCGCCCCAGGCCAGCCACTCGATTAACTTGCGCGGCCGGAATTTCGACCAATCGTCCATCACCAGCGGCCGCTGGCCATCCGGCTCGGAGATCATGATGAACAGCACGTTGATCATCTGGCGCGTGGTATCCACCACGGGCATAAACACGCTGGTTCCGGGCCGGTTCGAAATGATCTTGTTCCAGGTGAAGTAGTATGGCCAGCGGCGCGGGAAATCCATCCGCTCGGGGTAGATCCGCCGCTTGACGCCGGCCGCGGCCGCGATCCAATGCTCCTCGGTCCACTCCTCCCGATTCGGCGGAAACTCGCGCAGCCACGCCACCGCCTCGCGGCCCCGCTTCTGCTGGAGCAGCCAGGTGCCTTCGTCGTTGATCAGGAAAAAATGCGTGGCCTGCGCGTTGTCGGCGCTGCTCGCGGCCCGCGCGGGGATGCCCATCTGCGTGGTCGCCACCACCGGCTCGCCATCGGGGTGCTTGAGCGGAACGTCGTGCAGGCTGAAACCGGCAAGCCCGGTGGAAACGATGAGAATCGCCTCTTCGAGCTCGGTGAGCGGGCCGGGGGGGTTCGTGCTGGTGTGCGAAACGGCGCCCGCGTTGACCGAGGTCCCCTGGCAGATTCGCCGGGTGCGCCGCTCCGAGATTGCCGAAAGCAGCGGATACTTGAGCAGGTCCGAGAGCCCCTGCGCGGGCGACCCGGGCTGGCTCTCCGTCGTTGATTGAGCGTGCTCCATGAAGCCACACCTCCGAGGGTGGGACGCCCGTCGACGCGGGCGCTCCTCGTCTTAAAACTCACTTCGCCTTTCGGCGAGTATACTCCCAATTCCTAAATCGCGCTCGAAGAAGCTGTCGCCGGGGCCGCGAGCGTCTCCGTGAACTGCGCATCATCCTCATCCGTGTCCTGGAAATACGACACGGTTGCGCTGCTGCCGGCCAGATCCACGATCACGTATCCGTGGTTGTAAAATTCGCCGTTGTACCCCAGGCGTAACGGCGTCGCGGGAACTTCGGGAAACCTTGGCTGCGCGGCGACGTCGCTGAGGCCCATGGGGAACGCGCCGTGGCCAATGCAGCGCGCCAGCACGCCCATGTACCGCTCATAGACCACCAGGTTATGTTCATGTCCCCACAACCACATATCCACCGAGGGCAGCAACGGCGATAATTGCGCGTTCAAGCTGTCGTTGACCCCCTTGCCGCAGATGTCTTCGAATGCGGTGAATAACTGGTTGTGAGAGAGCAGAATGGTGCGGCGGTTGCCCCGGTTCTGGATCTTGTCGGCGAGCCATGCCACTTCGGTTTTTTCGAGGTAAGTGGGCACAGTCCCTTCGGGCTTGTTGTCGTGGTAACCGGTGTCGATCGCGAGAAACTGCCACGCGTCGTTGCGCAAGCAGAAGTAGCTGGCCGGCTGACCCAGTTTGTCGAGCAACCGGTAGTACGGCGCGCCGCCGGCGAACATGTCGTGATTTCCACAGAGCGTGTAGACCGGAACCTTGGAGAGGTCCAGGCTCACCCCCAAGAGGTTGTAGAAGTAGTTCTCCATCTCGAAGTCGGTCCCGGCATAGTAGACGTCACCCATATGGATCACCACATCCGGATTCTTGCGGGCGATCTGGGCGAGAACCGTCTTAGCCTCGGGCTGCCCCGTCCCCCAGTCGCCCACCAGTGCGACTCGGGCGTTGGCGGGAAGTTTGCCGTCGATCACAAAGTCGTTCAGGTTCGTGTAGGTCCGGTAAGGGATTTGCCCCTTGGAGGCGAGGAACTCGGCATATTTGATCGCCGTCTCGGTCCAACACGGGTCGCAGGTACCCATCTTCTCCGTCAGGAGGTCATGGTAACGATTCGCGTCGGCCGTGTGCCCGAGAATCTTCGCCACCCCGTAGTTCCGTGCGAGCGAAGCGCAATAACGGACCTGATCGCCGAGGCCTTCCGTGGCCGTGCCAACCGGGGCGGGAGGAACGCCGGGCGCCGGCGCTCCACTCTTGTTGGCCGCATCCACGGCCTTGGCCTCCATGGTTGCCATGCCGACCATGCTTTGGCCGGGATCCGGACGCGTGATCGTTGCCGGGCCGCCGATGTCCTGCGATTGCGTGCCAGCGGTCTTACTGGCGACCACTTCGTCCACCGCGGACTGGAACAACGAAAGATCCGGATCGCGAAACTGCGCTAACTTCGCCATGAGAATTCCCCTTCTTTCAGCACTACTGTGCTATAAATTACCGGCGACCCCGTGGCGCAGGCACTCTTGCCTGCCGGGTCGAGACTCATCTCGACCCGCTTTCTTCGCACGCCCACCATGCGCCGGCATGAGTGCCGGCGCGGCAGACTGAGAGTCTGCGCCACGGTTGCTTCGAAGCTTTGTAACACATTAAACAGAACGTCATAAGTAATTGCGCATCCGCTCTCTGACGTTCGCGGCGCCGTACGGAGCCGCGCGCGTAAGCAAGCGGTTGTGGCGCAAACAATAGCGTCGCCATGTTTAGTACAAGCTCCTGTCTCTTTAGACCGACATAATCGCGCGCATTACATCTACCAGACCGGCGCCTTGAAAGGACCGGGCGCGCCCCAGATCCGTGGCGGTCTTCAGTAAAATCTCTTTCAATTGGTGGGGATTTCCGCGAAACTCGGGGTGGGCCGACAGAAACGCGGCCGCCGCGCCGGAAACGTGCGGAGCGGCCATGCTGGTACCGCTCTTCTCCTCATATTCATACCCCTTGTCGAGGTGGATGGAACAGGAAATCACCTTTTCTCCGGGGGCCACCAGGTCCGGCTTCTGCCGGCCATCTCCGGTTGGGCCCTTGGAGGAGAAATACGAGATCCCGTACATATGGGGCTCCGTCTTGTGCGTCGAACCCACGGCGATGGCTTCCTCGGCATTGGCCGGATCGGTGATCGACAGGTCGATCCACACGGGCGTCTCCTGGCCGTTATCTTGTTTGGCAACGCCGTAACCCGAATTTCCGCACGAAATCACGACCAGCAGGCCGGACCGAACGGCGCGCGTGACCTCCTCGCACAAAGGGCTGTGCCCGCAACCGTACCACTTCGGATCGAACGGATAACCCAGGCTCATGTTTACGCCGTCCACTACAATGTACCGGCTATTCTGGTTCAATTTGCGGACGTATTCGAGCCCCATGATAGCGGCCGACGCCGACCCCGTCCCGTCGTCGTCCAGCACCTTGACGTTAATGATCTTGGTCAGCGGCGCCAGGCCGGAAGGGCAGGCGGGCAGATCGACGATCTCCGGATCGTCCTGCCCTTCAATCAGATTGGCCGTCCGGTAGGCCTGCCCATCGGGCTTCGGCCGGGCGCAACCCGCGATGATGCCGGCCACATGAGTTCCGTGCCCGTTGCCGTCGTCGGCCGTCTTGCAGTTGGAGAAATTCCTGCTCAGAACCGGGTCGACGTTGTTATTGAAATGCGGATGGCCGGCCTTGACTCCGGTATCCAGCACCGCCCATGCGATCCCTTTGCCGCGCGCGTCAAACGTCCTCCAAACCGCGCTGGCCTTCACGGTGTCCACCGAAGAGAGCACGTGGGCGTAGCAGGTTTCGTCCTTCCAAATCTGGTAGACCCAATCCTTCTTCTCCGCCAGGGCCTCGATGTCCGCCGGCAGCAGGCGCGCAAAGAGAAAGAAATCGCTCTCCCGGACGGTATAGCCGAGCTTCTCCAGGAACTCGCGGACGTGCTGCTTGCTGGCGGCAACGCCTCGCTCCGGCTCGGTCTTCGATTCTTTCAGGGTGATGATGACGGGAATCGCCGATGGGGGCGCCGTACCCTGCGCCGCCATCTCCGCTCGAACCGGAGGAGAGATCAGGAAACTCTTGAGTTGCGGTCGATGCAGCGGATCAGGCATGGCTTAGAGTGTCCTCAAGTATTCGATCAAGTCCGATTTCTCGGCGTCTTTGAGGCCGGTTCCGTAGGCATGTCCCCGATTGCCATTTCCGGGGAGGCCGGTATCCACACGAAACCCTACCCGTTGGGCCTCGGGGCCATCGGAGACGAATCCGGCATCCCGCGGATCGTAGACGTCGTAGCCGCGATAGAAAATGACGGGGCGGTCCTTCTCCGGCTGAAGCAGCGCCCGGAGATTCGGCACGGACCCGTTGTGCAGGTACGGCGCTCGCGCCCAGATGCCGTCAATCGGCACGTTGGCGTAGCCGTTCGTCTTGCGATAGGCATCGAACAGGAACGGCGGATTGTCGAGGGAGTGGAACTTGTCCACCAGGCTCGCGGTGAACGAGTCCAGGCGATGGCGGTCCGTACCGATCGTCTCGATGGGCTCCACCTGCCCCACTTTGGGGCTGCCGAAGGCATGGCACGAAGCGCACTCCCGATCGAAGGTCTTCTTGCCGCGCTCCGCCGCGTCCTTTTGTATCGGGAACGGGTATGCGGGCGGGCGCAAGGTCAAAAGAAAATCGGTCACGCGCTTGAAGCTGGCGTTGATGACGGTCTTCGGAGTCGCTCCAACGGCCATCGCCGCGGCGTAATTGCGCTCGTTGATGTTGTTATTGTTGCCGTCCCAATGCAAATACATCCCGACTCGCGGTTGCTGGTTCCAGGTCTGCGGCAAGTCCACGGTTCCGATGGTATGGTCGTCGGGCAGATGGAAGACGTTAAACTTGGTCGGGTTGAATGTGTCGGTGCGTCCCCTGCCCTGCTGCGGCCGCGACGCCTGCCAGGCGTACGCAATCTTCTGCTCCACCAGACCCTGCTTGGTCCCTGGAATAATCAGGTAGCGGTAGATCAGGGACTCCACCCAGGAAAGCTGATGAATACGGTTAATGGCGTTGATGACATTGTCCGGACTAAACCTCGGATCCGCGGCGCAGGTGTAGAGGAATCCCTGAAAAGACTGCAAGTCCAGCGTGTGCGCCGGTCCGCCTAGAATGACTTCGGGTTTGTCCGCTGGCGAACGCCGGAACTCGCCGGTATGGCATAGCGCGCAATTGGCTTCCACGGCGTCGTATCCAATGTGCCGCTTGGAAAACCCGATCGGCAGATCCTGGCCGTCCTCATAAATCAGACCCAGAGAGGCCCAGCCACCCGGCCCTGGCAGGTATTCCGGAAACATGTCCGGCAACACTTTCCAGATCCAATAAGGCACACGACTGTCCGCTCCCAGCCCGATCGCTCCATACTTGAAGTGGTCCTCGACGGAGGAATAGTTAATGTCCGGTTCGGCCCGCGCCAGGTGATACCAAAGGGTGTATCCGCTCACGCCCACCAGCGCCAAAACGATTGCCAGACAGGCCCGCACCGCCGGTTTGGCGAAACCGGCGGCCATCCATCCCCAGAGGTGTGAGACCAGCCTGACCAGGGTTGGGACGGCGCGATTTTCCGCCGGCACGGCCTTTTGCAGAAGCACTCCCTGTACCAGGCCAAAGGCGCCGTCCATGATCAGATAGGAGACGAACGATGGCGTCGACCGCGAAATGACCACCCAAAGGCCGGCCGCCAGAAATCTCGAAAGCACCAGCAGCCACGAATAGTCGGGATTGCGGAGCGGGGCAAGCGCCGCCGGCATGTAGAAGATGCTGAGCGTCAGCACCATCATGGCGTGCGCCTGATTCCATACCGTGGGTCCCCCAACCGGCAGCCCCATGCCCATGTTGACGAAACCCGGCGTCAACATGTCTTGCGCTACGAACAGCGCGTTGCAGGCGATTCCCAGCCATACCACGCGGCTGAACCACCGGGCATATCCATTTGTAGCGGGCTGTAGGTTCCGTGTCGGCGTCATGGGTTCTCCGGCTAGAGGGCCGAAGTGGCATCCAGATGCTTCAGCATCAACGGATAAATGTCGTTCACCGCGTTCTTGCCATAAATGCAGTCGATGTGGCCATAGTTTGGAACCACGTGCCGGCTGTAGAGGCCGTCGCCATTCGTCTGACGCAGCAGGTTGTAAGTGATCTCCGTGCTTTCCGGCAGGAAGCACTGGTTTGCCGCGCCGTGGATAAAGCAGATGGGAATCGCCAGCCGTTCCAGGTGCGGGAGATAGGCATCCGACCCGTCGAAAGCAACCAGATGCCCCTTGCGAGCCAGCAGCGCGATGTGTTCGAAGGACCGGATGTTGGCCACTCCGAAGAGCTCGTGCAGCGCGTCATGCGTGGCCTGGTTCAATTGCTCGTGCTGGTAGAGCGGAGCGTACATGAACGAAATCCGATGACACACCGGGCTGTCGCACTCCTCCGTAAGCGCGACCGGGTATAGCTTCAAGGCCTCGTCGTACAGACGCTCCCGCCAGTCGGCGTGTTGATCCACATACGCCGTCAGCGACTCCACTCCCAGCGCGTCCAGGAAAGACGGCAGGTGCAGACCCGTCTTTAGCCTGGTCATGGTGGGCGCCACGATGTGGGTGGCGATTTGCGAACTGACGGCGGAGCGCACGCCCGTGAGGCCGGCCAGCATCGCCATGAAGAATGTCGTGGAACCCCAGCAATGCACCACCATCTGAACGCTGGCAGCGCCCGTCAGTTCCCTGACCTTATTCACCGCCGCCGGATAGTCCTTGGTGGCGATGTCGTCGCCACTGGCCAGGCCGGATGAGGCCGGCAGCGCAATGCTGGACCGGTAATCCAGCAGCCAGACGTCGTAGCCGTGCGCAAACAAGTATTCGGTCAGGTTGGTATCGATGGTGTCGATGGAGTAAATCAGGCTGGAGACGCCCAAGCCATGTGAGAGAATGACCGGGCCTTTGGAGCCGCCCCGATAGCGTGTAAGTTGAAGCTGTACGCCATCGGATGCGCCGAAGCCGTACACCTCCGGCGCGTCCACCCGAAGCGGCCGTTTCTTGCGCGGAGGAGCGTCCGGATTGAACAGAGTGGATCTCGCGAAAATGCCGCCATAGGTCTGATACAGGACGCCGGCGAAGAATACTCCGAAGCGCGCCGTGCCCAGCAGTCGCTGCTCCGCGCTGGGAGCGTTGATCGCCTGCATGGTGGTCAACTGCTTCGCGAAATCCGCCGGCAGAATGTGCAGGATGCCAGTGCCGAGGACGGGCGCGGATTCATCGCCCCCTTCGTACACGGTGATGTACAAGGTGCTGGTATCGTGCCAGATGTCCAGGACCGAATTGGGGCGCACGATCTTGTATCCATGGAAGTAGTAAGCTTTACCTTCCTCCGAGGTCAGCTTCATGCGATACACCATGTTCCGCGTGTCCACGGAATTGGGATCGGCGACGAAGAGCTGGAACTCCCCGTTCTCGACGGACATGGGCTTGGACGAAAGCGTGGGCGCCACGACGGAACCGATCATCTGCGCTTTATGCAGCGGATTCTTGAGCATGTCGTCGAGATCGCTCGAAATCACGGTCAAAGTGAATTCAAACGAAGATCCGTCGGCCTTGCCTTGTGCTTCGCCAGCCTGGTAGTCCTGCTTCACAGCGGCGGAAAAGAAGCCGCGCATGGTCTCCGTGAACTGGATGCCCATGGCCGCGGCCTGCGCCACTTCCGCGGGGCGGGAAGGCAGGGAGTAGTCGATGTTCCAACCGCGGTCCTTCGCCGCCAGCGCGCAGGTGCGTTCCGCCATCGCCGAGATGGTCAGCAGCGGATTCACCCCCAGCGGCAGGGGAATCACCGACCCGTCGCACACGTATAGACCCTCGTGTACCTGGTTGCCCGCCGTCCCCGAGAAAACCTGGCCCTTGTGGTTGACCACGCCTCCGCCGGCATCGTCCCCCATGACACAGCCGCCCAGCGGGTGAACCGTGACCAGGTCCTTCTTGAATATCTTGCTCCAGAGAGGGTCGATCACATAGCTGCCCTCTAGGGCCTTGGTCGCGTTGAGAAGCGTTTCATCGACTTTGTCGAAGATGGGCTCCGAGCCCACGCCCGGCCAATCGAGTTGCAGGCGGTCGTTCTTAAGACTCATCCGGCCGTCTCCGGAGTCGTGAGTCATCACCAGGTACGTCTGTGTGTTCTTCGTGGCCCCGTGATAGGTACCTTCAACCAGGCTCTCCAGTTCTCTCGTCTTCTGGGCGATCAGATCGGGCAGGCTGGTGACCGTATCTCTTCCGGCTGTCGTGGCGGCTGCCGCCAGAGCCTCCGGCATCAGCCCGGCGATGGCGCCCGGAATCGACCCTTCCTCGACCACCATCCCGTCATTGAGATTTGGTTGGTTCCGAATGTCGATGATACCCGTGATGCAAGGGCCGACCGGCGGAATTTCACCCGGCTTGCGGTGGCCAAACCCCATCCCGTTCACCGTCATACTGCTGTTATAGCTGAATCCCAGAACGTCGCCGTTGCCGGTGAAGCGTTGCCCAAGCACGTCGGAAACCGGCAGGCCTTGCGCTTTCGAGCGCAGCAGAATCTCCGTGGAGCCGAGCGTGCCCGCGCCCAGCATGACGATATCGGCGGAGACGAACATGTCGGGCGCGTCGAACTTCTCCCGGCCCTCTTTCAATGGCTGAAAGTGGACCAACCACCCCGCGCCGCGGCGCTCGATATGGCGCACCAACACCCGCGTAAAAATCTCGGCGCCGAAGTTGCTGGCATCCGGGAGGTAATTCATCAAAGTCGTGTTCTTTGCGCCGTAGTTACAGCCCGTGACGCAATCCCCGCACATCGTGCATGCGTGCTGCTGCACTCCAACGTGGTTGACTATATTCTCGAAAGTTACATTGATCGGCGTGCGGTAGAACTTCTGCTCCAGGTATTGCGCCGACTTTTCCAATGCCTCCATCTTCGGTAAGGCCGGGAAGTCCGTTGGGTACGGCGTCGGCTTCAGCATCTCCTGGGCGCGATCGTATCCCTCCTGAACGAGGGTAGAGATATCCTGGCGGACTTCCTTCGGCCAGCGCGGGTCGTCGAAGACCCGTGGCTCCGCTTGCAAGGCGACGTTCGCGTTCACCAGCGACGTCCCGCCGAGTCCGCATCCCAGGAATACGTTGATATCGTTACCCACCACAAAATCGTAAAGACCGGTGGGAGGGCCCACATCGCAATCGGGAAGACGCGTCTGCACTTCGCGCAACGCTTCCAGTTCCGTATCGGGGTACTCTCCGGGTTGGAATTCCTTCCCGCGTTCCAGAATGCAAACGCTTTGGCCCGCTCGCGCCATTCTCGATGCGGCGATGCCGCCACCGTAGCCGGACCCGATGACTACGACTGTGTAATGGTCCTTGATATCTTCGATAGGAGACGATAAGCGCGCCATGTATCCCCTCAGGTGATCTGGTAATACTATGCCTTTTCGCGCCTGGGGTCAAGGAATCGATGTGCTCGGAATTGTGTTATACCGCACAAACCCCGAAATTTACGCATCCGGCAACAGCGAGTTGCCTATGTTGTAAGCGTCCGTGAACCGGTCCAGTCCATTGGATCCACCGTTCACCAGCCGGCGCGCCGTTTTCAGGTCGCCTTCGGCCAGAGCGTCTTTGATCCGGACCTCACGGCTCTGGAGAAAACTGGCCAGCAGCTTCGCCGCGATGGCCGGATCGTTCGCCAAATCGGGGTTCTCGATCAACTGCGTGCCCATCCCAATAGCCGTCCCGTGGACTTGGTAGTTCGTGCGGCCTGTGAGTTGGATGAAGCCGCGGCCCTTGAAGCGTTCGCCATCGGGTGGGCCCTGGTTGCCCAGGTCCTTCCGGAAATCGTACAGGTCGAACGGTTGGCCGTCCGGTGAAGTATTGAATCTGGATTGGCCTTCGCCGATCGGCAGGAATGACTCCGTCTCCGCACGGATCGTGCTGAGCGCCATCAGGACCATCGGTTTATCGACCAGTTGCGGCTCGACCAGCGCATTCAAGACCACCGGCAGGTTCGCCTGGATATTCCGGGGCGGGGTCGCGGGGAACATCTTACAGACCATCTCGACCGTGACCGCCGGGATGGCTGAGACCACTTGAGGCTGCTCCGCAAGGCCCAGCGCGGCCGCCGTTTTGGGCCCCACGACGCCATCGGGGACCATGCCCTCACTGCGCTGGAAGGCCATCACCGCGGCGGCCATCGCGGGACCGAAAGAGCCGTCGGATGCGCCGGGTCTAAAGCCCAATTCCCGTAGCTTGTCCTGCAGAGCGGCCACATCCGGGCCGCTGCTTCCCTGCTGCAATACTGGCATTTCAGATACCTCCTCGTTTTCGTCCTCGCTATCTCATACTTATCCGCGCTCAAAAAAAAAGCGGCGTCGCGAATCCGCGAAGCCGCGCAACCCTCATCCGATTCCAAAGTAGCATCCGAACCTTTTCAAACAGCCCGGCCCGGAGCTTCAACTCGCTGAAAACAGACGTGCAAAATCTTTTAATTCATTGGGATCGGATTCTTCATGGTTCAGATTACAGCACAAGCCGGGCCTACCGGGAGCGGAGAGCGATATACTCTCGGAATGAGTTCCGCCGCCCCCATCACATCCCGCTGGACCGACGATCTGCTCGACCGTATGCGCGAAACGGTCGATCCGCTGGCCGATCAGGTGATTTCCGAACTGATGGCCTCGGGAAATTTGGCCGCGGTCAACGCGGTCATGCGCACCCTGGTCGAGAACGATCAACTCCCGCCGGACGGGCTTCCCGGCTGCGTCCAGGCCTACCTTGCCTCCAGCGCCGGGTTGCCGTCGTGGGCCGACCCGGACAAGATCCGCAAGGGCGAGGAAGTCTTTTGGAAGTACGGCACAGGCGCCGTCTCTTTGCTGACCGTCTATGCGCTGCCGTTCTGCTATCTCGGCGCAAAGGGTGTGCAAGTGCTGGCGATGACCGCGAGGCTCTACACCAACCCTTACCGCCGCATCGTCGAAACCGCGCAGATGGTGGTGGATGTGATGTCTCAAGGGGGACTGGCGCCGGCGGGTAAGGGTATCCGCACGGCCCAGAAGGTCCGGCTGATGCACGCCGGCGTGCGGGCACAGGCTCACGCATCGGGCCAGTGGAAGCCGGAGTGGGGGCAGCCCATCAACCTCGAGGATATGGTCGGAACACTGATAGCGTTCTCCTGGGTGACGCTCGATGGGCTGCGGCGCCTGGGAACGGACTTGAGCGACGAGGAGGCCGAGGCCTATCTGCACGCCTGGAACGTTGTCGGACACATCCTCGGCCTCCGGGACGAATTGTTGCCAGTGGATATGGCCGACGCCGCCGCGCTGGTAGCGGCCATCGAAAGGAGGCAGTTTGGCGCTTCCCCGGAGGGGCAAATGATGAATCGGGCGCTGGTCGAAATGGTCCGGCATGTCCTCCCGGGCAATCTACTCGACGCAGTGCCGGAAATGCTGATGCGCCACTTATTGGGAGATCGGCCGGCCGATATGCTGGGAGTCGCCAAGACTGACTGGCCCAAGCTCCTGCTGCAGCCTCTGACCCTGGTGAATCTGGCCGGGGAAGATCTGCTGAACCACGACAAAATGGCCTCCCGGATCGCCGAAGTGTTCAGCAAGTCGCTGATCAACGGCATGGTCTGGGTGGGACGCGGAGATAACAAACCGGCCTTTGCCATCCCCACCGCCTTGCGCGAGGTCTGGGGCGTGGACTGGATAGCCTGAGGCCGGGCTCCTATTTCTGCTGGGCCGCTCTGTCGAAGCCGCGTCCGGGTGGGGCGGACCCCAATGGGCGTTAACCCGTTAACCTAAGCCGATACGGGAACCTTCCCGCTCAGCGTGGTCCCGGCGCTCGTCAGCGCCTGCGGCAAAGGGGCCGGTTGAATGATGTAAAACGGCTGCAAGCGCGTTTGGCGTTCCCAATCCTTCAGGGATGGAAACATATCAGGATCTATCCGGACCACGCGGCCGGCTTAGACTGCCGCTGGCGCAACATCGACGCTCAAGACGTCGAACCGGACGATGAACTCCCGCGAACCTGTTGAGACCCTGAACTCGCCCGCGAGGTCTAACGGAACTGGGACGAAAACTCGTTTCTTCGTTATTAGGGTGGTGGTCGCAAATGATCCGCCGCCGGCCCTAGTCTGCTCCATCGGGTGCCGCAATTCGATATCGTAATAAAGGCTGAGTTGCCCCGTGACCTCCGTAAAAATGTAGATTACACGATGACCGCCCCAAATTATTCGCGTAGTGTGCGGCGCTCGAAAAAAAGACGCCTCTGTATGCATTAGTCGATCCGACAGTCCTAAAAACGTCCCGAAGCCGTTCAGTTGAGGGTACACCCGATCAGTAGTCAAGATTTTCATGTCGGAGGACACGTCCTCGCGTAGGATCGGGGGGCTCGCAGCAGGCTCAGATCCTTCTACTGCCGGTTCGATGATTGGCGATTCCACGACATCGGGCACAACGGACTCAAGCGATGCCACCTGGTCGCTTGAGACCCTTTGGCTTTGTCCCGACCGGCCGCCAGACCACATCCCGCCACGCACATGTTTTACAACCTCAGTAAGAGTGGAAGAGCCAGAAAGATACTCTCCCAGTACCCCCTCCAAGTCTCCGCGCTCGGTGTCCTCATACCGGTACAGCTCACGATTTCGCTCAAGGAGCCTCTTTAGTGCGTCGACTCCACCCTTCGTAGACGATGGTACGAACTGCTGGATCCGTGGATAAATGTGAACGCGAACAAAATCCTTCATGAACTGACCGAACACTTCAAACGCGCTTTCTCGAAACTCGATCACTGGAGCGAGCAAGGGACTTGTTCTTGCAATCTTAATGCACACTTGCTCGCCAACCTTCTCCGGCAGAACAGTAACGCCGTGAGACATATCAACGAGCATAACGTCTACGTCGGGGATAAGGTAGTCATCGCGCAGGATCGAACTGATACGCAGCAACACCGACGCCTCCGCCGCCGTCAATTCTCTAGGATCGTAGGTTCTAGTAACCCGTACCGAATCCGGCACTTCGGCGACCCCGAGGGTTGTACTCAGGTAGTGGAGCTGCACTCTTCGTCGAAGAGGATTCTGCGCCACCTGGAGTAGACACGCCCCCTCATTGGCGAACGTATTAATGATGTGCAGGTCCGTTCCCGCGTAGTAATGCGTCGGTTTTGATCCAATGTACTGCTGCACACCCCCTAGTTCAATGTCGCGCCCTTCCGGTAGGGCAGATACCAACACTCGTTTTGCAAGATCCCACCTGTTATTGGAAACAAGCCACTGAAGGAATGCATTGTTTCGGTCCGCAAGATCCGTCTGTGAAAGCAATTCAGATGCAGCGAATTCGGCGGACACGATTAGGAGTGCCACCTGGTCTATGCTCTCTCTGCTTATTGCCTCCCTGCCGGCTGTTGGCTGCAAGAAGGACAGATTAGCCGATCCTCCAAACTGGTAAACTCCTGTGGAGGGAATCGGCGCAAGACCAAAATGTGATCGCAGACCCATCAATTGCCCACCGCTTTGCAGCAAAGCTAAGGACCCTTCGACGTGATTCCCGTCGAACGAAATTCTGTCAACAAACACTAGAACCTGACCGTTTGAATCACTCCGAACGTTACAGGTAGACAAAAAAGCGCCACACTTGACGTTCCTGTCGCCGAGATCCTTGAAAGTGCGCCCGCCCGTCTTTAACAGTGCCCCGATCTCCCCCTGGCTAATGAGCTCGCCGTTGAGGTATACTGGCACAGGCAGAAGCCTGACGTAGGGATATAAGTATGTACGTGCCTGGCTGCGGCCTATTAAGGAGTTTGCGTCCAATACCGCGGTTATTGTCGTCCCGGGTTCCCGATCAGAAGGTATTCGCTCAAACGAAATGCATTCCTGCGCGATCTTCAAAGAGTCGCGATCTGCGACGCTCCTTAGGAGGTCCTCACTCTCCTCGGTACGGGTTTCGACCGTAAGCCGCCGGCAAACGCCGAAATTAGCCATCGCGCCGATGCCAAACGTTCCGACGACTCCCGCCGTTCTGGCGGCATCTGAGTGCTTTCCGCTGGAGCCCGCCTTCCAAAAATTCTCCCGGAGGACCTCCTCAGTCATTCCTATTCCGTTGTCTACGATCGTTATGGTGTCGCCAGTGAGGTCGATATCGATCCGACCTCCGTCAGCAAGAGTCCCCGACTCCGCGAAACGCATCCGAACGGCGTCGTATGCGTTCTGCAGGTTCTCGCGGAGCAAAGCGAGCGGGGAGTCGTAGATTTCCCGCGCCAAAATCTTAAGTACTCTCTCTGTCTCCACCTGGAAGACAATTCCTTCGCTCATTGAGGCCACCTTCGGAGAAGTCGCTGTCTGATATCGACTACACTTGCGTCGCTGCTCGTAGATACTGTCTCAAGTTGGAGAAATGCTGAGGCCGCGTCAGGATTCTGTTGGTTCAATATCGCTCCGCCTACAAGCACGATCTCTGCGCTGGTTAAAGGAGGCCAGAGCGTCTCCAGGGTCCGTTCGTCATCTGCAAGTTCGGCGAGCGCTTTCAGCACAAGCGGACGCGCCAGAGGCACGCCCTTCACTCTGTTTAGCACTTTCAGGGCGCCTGCCCACTGTTTATTAGCGAGCATCTCGTCGGCTTCACTTAACGCCAGCGTTGTGTCGAGTTGGCCGGGCCGTTTGGAAGCCGGCGGGCAAATGTCGAAATCCACATACGACTTTCCGCTAGAATAAAAGTGACCGGGACCCCAGACCGGCAAATCGAAGGAGCTATTCACCATATGTCGGGAATGAGCACGGCCGGTCCAGGCATCAGTGTCAAGCTCTACTAAATTGTATCCGCGGGGTACACCGGGCTTCAAGTTGCGCGCTTCCGCACAGAGAGTGCTTGCGCTCACAAGGGTGATCTTTCGGGGGGCCGGCCCAAGCCGATACCGCTCGTCTACACAGTCGTGAGAGTGCTGGTGACCATGAAAGCCCAATGAGATGCCGGAGTCGATGAACTGCTGTATGAAATCACCGTCGAGATAATCGTCTTGGAGCGGCCCGCCACTGACGCTGTGGTGCCACGTTGCAGCCAAAAGCCACCCGGCGCGCTTTGGGAGCTGCGCCTCGCGGCACGCCGCGGAAAACGCGGTTGGGTGGAATCCACCTGCTCGCCGTAGCGGGTCGTTTCTATAGCAGCTGTTGAGTGCGAGGACGGAAAGGGCGAGGTCGGAATAGTCGAACAACTGAAACTGATCTTCGGGACTAAGTTCAAACGAGCGTTTGCCAGCATAGAACCTTTCATACGCGGCTGCAAAACTACTCAGTCGTTGTTCGTACTGCGCCTCATCTGTAATTCGATAGAAACAAACCTCGGACCAAGACCATCGCAGCCGAGACTTTGGAGCGAACAGCTCATCTGTCAGCGCCTTCCGCTCAGATGCGCCGGCCGGAAGGTCGATCCTGGTCGTGCTCGCCAACGTGGCCGGATACGAAACATCGTGGTTGCCGGGTAGGAGAATGACTCGATCCCGATCCCCGTCAAACATGTTGTCGGTCAATGCCGCCAGAAAGTCCACTGCTTGATCAAATTGACGGCTCAATTCCGCGTTGGCAGCGGCAGAAGTCGGTTTCACTCCGTATATCAGGTCTCCGCTCACAATGCATATGGAAGGCTTGAGAAGCGGAGGGGTCTGATGGCTATATCGCCGGATATCGCGAAGGAGCGAGTTGAGGAGCGGCCCATTCTCCACCTCATTTCGCAGGTCGCGGTGAAGGTCTGAGAGGTGGAGAATTGAGAAGCGCATATCGACCAGGGGCGACATCAGTTATCAGCTCGTTGCGCCCTGCTACTAATCGTCAAGGTTAGTTTACGCCATTTGAGGCGTGACTCGCTTGATCCCGGCCCGCCAACGGCGCGCCGGGGGCTGGCCCGACGCGGAGTGCGGGGCGTTCATCACGGACCGCGATAAGGTTGGCACATGAAGCGGGCTTGGTTCCGCGAACCCGGCTTTTTACGCTGCCATAGATCCGGGACAATGCCGATTCCTGTCGACAGCCCTTCCGTCCAACAACCGTATCGATCCTGGTAAACGCCCGTCACGGAAACTGGTACTGGGAAGTCGGCTTGTGCCCGTTAATCGCTTTATTCACGTCGTACATGCCCCACTGCCAGTCGCGTCTTCATCGCCTTAGGGCGGGGCCGCGGGCCAGGGCCGCGACCGTCAGGGAGTGCCCATGGGCCTGGCCGGCCCACCCCAAGTTGATGAAGACGCGATGGTCCGGTCTCGTAAAATCAATAACTTGGGCCGCGTCTTCAACGGAGCGGTTGGTACTGCCATTTCGTGACGGGCTCTTACTTCGCCAATGCGATCTTACGGCCGGTGCGCACGCTTTCGCGCGCGGCCTCCAGAA
>OCTA010001041.1_pt1 | contig 25743 bp, 19 predicted proteins | sample 1538991 | NCBI WGS metagenome assembly OCTA01 (sample SAMEA3539302, study PRJEB22396) | soil metagenome | biome: tundra; feature: field; material: soil | place: USA | collected 2010-05 | depth 0.15 m | reverse complement strand
GGTCAGCCCCGTCCTTCTTCCCGCTGATTTGCGCGCCGCGAAACTGATGAAACCTCTTTCATTCACCGGCGCCTTCCATGCGACAACCCCTTTCCTTTCCGTCGCTTGCCCCCGCCCAATTTCAGACTCCATCCCTCGCCCATGCTACTCCTGAAGGCGGAAGGATATTCGCATGCCCAACTCTCAAAACCCCGCCTCCCCCGATCACCTCGCCGCCAATCGCGCCAACGCCGCCAAGTCCACCGGACCCCGCACCTCCCAGCGCAAGACCCGCTCCGCCCAAAACGCCCGCAAGCACGGCTTTACCGCCTCCACCTTCGCCGTCATCCGTCTGCCGGGTCGGTACTCTTCCCGGCCCCTGGAGTCTCTAGATTCCTCACGGTCAGCGCCAGCCCGGTGGGGCGGGCCTCCTGGCCTGCCTTCTTGGCGTTGCTTGTCGGGCCGGTGGGCGGGGCCAGACATGCGGCCCCGGGTCGGGGCTCGTCCCCGCCCCTTGCTTCGACCACCATACGCCGCCACGAGGTTCGCGCCCCGGATCGCGGGAGACGGCGTGGACGCCGTGGCATCCCCTTGACTCGCGGACCGGGCCAGTGCCTAAGATGTACAGGGAACCGGGGAGTGACGCATGGAATCCATAATCCTTCAATCAATTCTGTCGTACCTCATCGGTCTGGCGGTGAACCTTCGGACCGACGCAATCCTCTCCAGCCGCAAGGAGCGCCTGAAGGCCCAACTCGAGCGCGAGAATAATCTACCCAAAGCTCTCACGCCGATTCGTCCCCTTCGCGACGAGGTCCGTTCCGCGTGTGCCGAACTTGTCCGTAACCGCGGTCAACTCGGCCTTACACCGCGCGAAGAGTCGCTCTGGGGCCTTCTCTCCGGCGAGAGTTTCCAGGCCGACGTAACCGAGTGGCTCATGGCCGGCGGCATCGAGGAAGGCGCCGCCGTCAAGGCCCGGCTGTTGAGCCGCATCGAAGTCGCCCTCGCCCAGGCCTGCGCCGCTCCGGAGCAAATTGCACTCCTGAGGAACGATTATTTTGACGCCCTGGACAAAGCCGTATTCGCTTATCCCGCCCTGGCCCAGTGGCGCCACCATTTGAGCCTCAACTACCTCCGCGACCAAGTGGCCATGTTGCGGCAGCGCGCGGACGAAGCCGCCGGTAAATACTCCCCGGAAAAGCAGACAGCCGCGCTCGACCGCTACGTGGAAATGTCGCTCACCGCCTGGGACATCATCGACCTCAGCAACCTGCCCGAGGGCGACATCCACCTGGCCACGCAAAAGCTCCTCCTGCGCCAGCTTTATATGCCGCTGCGCATTGCCGTGGAGCCGAACGATCCGGGCGGCGATTCCGCCCTGGCCGGCTTGGAGGAACGGCGCGAAGCCCGCCGCCGCCGGGAAGCCGGACATTTGTTCGATGGCGAACTTGGCGAGGCCGGCCAACCTGAGTCCCGAGCGCCCGTTGGCGAACGGTTGGCCGCGTCCCGCCGGTTGGTGGTTCTCGGCGACCCCGGCGGGGGCAAGACCACCATGTTGCGCTGGATGGCCACCGCCTATCTGCTGCGCTACAAACGCGACGGCGCCTTCGGCCAGATTCCCGACACGGAGACTCTGCCCGCCCGTGAGTGGATTGCCGTGTTGATCCGCTGTCGCGACCTGGGCGTTGCGGATTTGTGCCGCTCCTTCGTCGATTTCCTGACCCAGCACCTCCGCAAGACCGAACTCCTGCCCGAGGAGGCGGACGTGATGCGGGCGGTGATTCTCGACCGCATTGCCAGGGGCGAAGCCTTGTTGCTGGTGGACGGTCTGGACGAAATCGCCGATCCCCAGGTGCGCATGATGTTCTGCCAGGAGTTGGAACGCACGGCGGCGCGTTACCCCGAGGCGCCCATCGTGGTCACCTCCCGCATCGTCGGATACCGCGACATGCCGTACCGCATGGGCTCCGGTTTCGAGCATAGTCAAATCGCGGAATTGAGCCGCGAGGACAAAGACCTTTTCGCGCGGCGCTGGGTCGAGGTTACCGAGCAACACCAGCCCGCCGCGGAAAGGGCCAGGCGCGCCCGGGAACTGCTCGACGATCTGCACTCCAGCGACCGCATTGAGAGGCTCACCGGCAACCCCATGCTCCTCACGACGCTGGCCCTGGTGAAACGCAAGGTCGGCAAACTTCCCAACCGCCGCACCAAGCTCTACGCCGAAGCGGTATCCGTGTTGCTCAACTGGAATCCCAGGGTCTACAAGGCCATTGAGGAAGACGAAGCCATTCCCCAGCTTGAGTACCTCGCCTACGAAATGTGCCGGCGCGGCGTCCAGCGGCTCACCGAGGAAGCGGTACTCGACCTCTTGGACAAGCTCCGTACCGACTATCCGAATATCCGCGCCGTCCGCCGCCGCGAGCCTCACGAGTTTCTGAACCGCCTGGAAGAGCGCTCCGGCATCCTCATCAAATCGGGGGGCATCTGGGAGAAGGACAAGGATCGGGAACAACCGGTCTGGGAATTCCGCCACCTTACGTTCCAGGAATACCTCGCCGCCCACGCGCTCCTTGACGGTCGCTATCCCGGCCGCGACAAGACCAAATCGCTGGCGGAACAGGTGGCTCCGCTGGTGGGCGCCATGGAGAAGGCCAAGGGCCGCTGGCTCCGTGAGTCGGAAGATGAAATGGACGTGCCCGAATCCTGGCGAGAGGCGCTGCGGCTCCTGGTGGCCGACTGCAAGGACGATGACGTCGACGAAGTGCTGCTGTCTATCTTGAACCCCCAGCAAGGAGAGAATCCGCGGGCAACGGCTCGGCCACGGGCCGTGTTGGCGGCGCTCTGTCTCGCGGATGAGCCGAACGTCAGCGAAGAGTCCGCACAGCGGGTGCTCGCGGCATTTGCCAGCGCGGTCAGCGGGTGGGATGGTGGTGGGCTAGGAGGCACGACACTCGATTCTGCGGCCATGGAAGTGGGGAGGAGCATGTGGGTGCAGCGTCTCAAGGAAAGCCTGATGAAGGAATACTGTCGCCGCCCTCCGCAGACGCGCGATTCTCCGGGGAGCCTATGGGGAATTGTTGAGGTTTCGGGCTGGGCCAAGTCCGGCTTGGAGCCAGCCATGAGTTGCGCTGCCTTGGTGGGACGCCTCCAATCCGGGGAGCGGGTCGAGGTGCTTTCCGCCGCCCTTACTGCGATGCGGGCAGCGTTTGAGGAGAAGGCAACCAATGTTCCCGGCCTAACAGACGGACTCCTCATGCTTTTGGAGCAGGACTGGCCAGAAAGCAGGGCGGCAGCGTGGGCGTTGGTATGGATGACGGGTTGGTCCAGCCCGGAAAGGAACCCGGTGTGGTTGCCTTCCGAGCCGGAGTTGGAGGTCCTGCTGCGCGCACTCTCCAGAGCTCCCAACGGCGAGCCTCTCCTGAAGCGTTGCTTGATCGGCGTTCTTGGAAAATCCTCTAGCGAGAAAAGCCTTAGCGCCGTTGCTTCGAAGCTGGACGATCCCGACCCAGATATCCGCAGCGCCGTCGTAGGGGCGCTAGCGACAAAACGCAACAATGAGGCGGAAACAAGGCTCCTGTCTCGTGATCTTAACAGGCGGGGCCCCTGGATAGACCCCAATGAGCCGATCACAGAACCGCGTCTGGTAGCTGCCGCCAAACGTCTTGGAATGACGCTTGAAGAGGTGCGTGCTCTCTATGTTTCCATGGCGGACGATTTCCACCTGAGATTCGCATGAAGCCGGATGAACGGTTGAACAAGGGCCTCGGCAGTCACTGTTGTGGCGCGGGCCTCCTGGCCTGCGTTCTTCGCGTTACTGTTCGCGTTTGTCACCGCCGGCAAGGCTGGCGGCGGTACTACGACTGGCGAGCTTGTTGAGGCCGTCGATGTAGGCCTTGGCGCTGGCTTCGATCACGTCGGTGGAAGCGCCGCGCCCCGCTACTCTTCGACCGTCCGACTCCAGTTGCACCGTGACTTCGCCCATCGCTTCGGCGCCGGCGGTCACGGCGCGGATCTCGTATCGTAGGAGCTTGGCGGAGGTCCTGGTGACCGCGGAAATGGCCTTGCAGGTGGCGTCCACCGGGCCGTCTCCGATCGCCGCTCCTTCCCGCGTTTCGTCCTTGACGCGGATTCTCACGGTGGCCGTCGGGATGGCGGACGTTCCGCTGTAGATCTGCAGGTATTCGAGCTGGTAAGTCTCCGGCAGGGGATGGATCTCGTCGTGGACGATGGCGATGAGGTCTTCGTCGAAGACTTCCTGCTTCTTGTCCGCCACCAGCAGGAACCTCTGGTAGGCCTGATTCAGCTCCGGCTGGGAGAGCGTGTAGCCGAGTTTCTTCAAGCGATCGCGCAGTCCGTGGCGCCCCGTGCGGGCGGTAAGGACGACGCGGCTCTCCATCACGCCGACATCTTCGGGACGCATGATCTCATAGGTCGCGCGTTCCTTGAGAAACCCGTCCACATGGATTCCCGAGCTGTGGGAGAACGCGTTGCCTCCAACGACGGCTTTGTTGGGCGGAACCTTGATCCCGAGCAGATCCGAAACCAGGCGGCTGGCGCGGTACAACTCGCGAGCGTCGATTCCGGTTTTCACCTTGAAATAATCGCCGCGCGTGCGGATGGCCATCACAACTTCTTCCAAGGCCGCGTTGCCGGCCCTTTCGCCGATGCCGTTGATGGTGCCTTCCACCTGGCGCGCGCCATTCAAGACGCCGGCGAGAGTATTGGCCACCGCCAGTCCCAGATCGTCATGGCAGTGGACGCTGATGGTGGCCCGTGCGATGTTCGGCACGTTCTCCCGAATGGAACGGATCAGACCGCCATACTGCTCCGGCATGGCGTAGCCCGTGGTATCGGGAATATTCACGACCGTGGCGCCGGCGTCAATGGCCGTCTGAATCATCTCGAAGAGGTAAGTCCGGTCCGCGCGGCCGGCGTCTTCGGCGTAGAACTCGACGTCATCGCAAAACTGCCTGGCCTGTTTGACGGCGCCGGCCGCCATCTGCAGGATCTTGGCCTTCTTCTGGCCCATCGTGGTTCCATACTTCTCGTCCCTGAACTTACCGGCGATGTGGATATCCGAGGCGCCTATCCCGGTGTGGATGCGCGGCTTTTTGGCCTTAGCCAGCGCTTTGCCGCAGGCTTCGATATCGCTCGCAACGGCGCGGGAAAGGGCGCAGATGGTGGGGCCGTGGATTTCCCGGGAGATGAGATCGACAGCCTCGAAATCCTCCGGCGAAGACGCGGGGTAACCGGCCTCGATCACGTCGACGTTGAGTTGCGCCAGTTGTCTGGCGATCATGAGCTTCTCTCTGCTTCCGAGGCGGGTGCCGGCCGCCTGTTCGCCATCCCGCAGGGTCGTATCGAACACCGCTACTTGATCGGACATACTTAAGACTTATCGTACGCCAATGCGCGCCGGCGGCACCCCGTGCGCGACCGGCGACGCCATCCGGTAATCCCTGTATAAGAGCCCCAAGTGTAACCTTTTCCCGCGATCAATCGTAGTTCCATGAGATAATCGAGTTTCTGAGGCGCTTAGCCGGTAATCCGTGCGTAGGGGATTCGCTCGGACTCCCGCTCTTCCGCAGGCTCCTGACTCTTCACGCGGTCGCCCATCGTTGCGACCCGAGCCGCCGGTTCGAGGGTACCCGCTGAGTCGCGCTCCAGCAAGGAGAAAGAGATGTCGAAAGGTACGAGTCTGGCAAGACTGATTGGATCGATTGGGGTGTTGGCGCTGCCGTTTCTCGCGTCAGCGCAGGGTACCGGCTGCTGGTTGCGCGACGCCGTCGCGCCCACCGCTACGACCGTATACGTTCTCTGCGAGCAGGGGACGGTGCACATTACCAAAGATGCCGGTGCGACCTGGCACGCGGTCGATACGGGCGCCAAGACCAAACTGACCTCCATGGCCGCGGTCGACACGGACCATGTCGTTCTGGTCGGAGACAGTGGCACGATTCTTGCCACCGGCGACGGCGGCAAGACTTGGCAGGCTGTTGTGAACGACAAGAAAGAGAACGTCACCAAGGAGAATCTGTTGGCCATCAACAATGCCGGCAGCCAGCTCTGGACCTCCGGGTTCGATGGCGCCATCCTGCATTCGACGGACGGCGGGCGTACATGGGACACGCAGACGAGCGGCACCACGATGGGTCTGGAAGACATCTTTTTCCTGGACGCGAATCGCGGCTGGGCGGTCGGCTGGTCGGGTACTATCCTGCGCACGGCCGATGGCGGCAAGAAGTGGGAAGATGTCAAGTCCAAGAACGCGACGTGGACCCTCAGTTCCGTTTACTTCCGCGACGCGAATAACGGCTGGGCCGCCGGATTCGCCGGACAGCTTCTGCAGAGCCGCGACGGTGGCGCCACGTGGGAAAAACAAGACAGCTCCGTCAAAGCCTCGCTGAAAGATGTGATGTTCGACAACGCCAACCGCGCCTGGATCACTAGCGACGAGCAGTTTCTGCTCAGCGAAGACGGCGGGGTCAAGTGGCGCGCGGTGAAGACGGACAGAAACGTGTTTTTGCGCAGGCTTATCCCGGTAGGCAACTCCTTATGGGCCGTAGGCCAGCTCGGCGTACTCAAGCAAGGGACCGGCCTGACGTGGACCGCCGTTGCCAGCCTGGTTCCCGCGGCGGCAAAACCGCCGGCCGCGGCGGCCGCGCCCGCACGGCCGGTGGCGCGGTAAGACGCCGCGCGGTCCGCTACCCGCGCAACTGGAGAAGGACTTCGCGGACCCGGTCGAGCGTCGCGTCGACGTCCGGCTGCGGGACGCGGATTGCGTGGCAACGTTCGCCCACGGGCCGCCAGCGTTCGAACATGCGCGGGGAGGGGAAACCCGCGAAGACGCTGATCAGAGGCACGCCGGCGGCGGCGGCAACGTGCTGGCCGGCCGAGTCGTAACCGGCGTACAAACTGCTGCCCGCAATGATCGAAGCGAAACCGGCGAAGGAGCCTTCCCAGAATGTGGCCCGCGCGCCGGAGCGCTCCACCGCGCGCTCGACGCGTCTGGCTTCTTCGCCCCCGGCGCCTTTATCGATGCAGATTGGCGCGCCGGTCGCCGCAAGCAGCCGAAGCAGTTCTTCTTCGAAGGGGTCCGGAAGCCGCTTGGCGGGGTTGTCGCCCACTCCGAGACTCACGGCAATATGGCCGCCGCCCTCGCTCTCGGCGGCCTGCAACGCCAGGTAGGGCTTCGCTCCGGGAACCCCAAACGTTTCCGACGCCCAAGCCGCCGCCAGTTCCGGCAGCGCAAGACCGGTTTCGCCCCCGTAGGCGCGGCTTTCGAAGAAGTAATAGCGGTCTTCGGGGCAAACCGGCAGCAACCCGAGCTGCGTGAGGCGGGAATCGGGGTCGACGGTCACACTGTCCGGCGCCGCGAGCAATGCTTTCAACTCGCCCCGAACCGCGAGGCGCTGGCGCAGTCCGCCGCGGGTGTAGCCGATCTCCGCATGACGGATGCGCGGATCGCCCGCGAACAACTCGAAATTCTTGCACGGGCCCACGAATACGATTTCGCCGCGCGGGAAGCGCAGCTTCGCCGCCGCCAGCAGCACGCTGGTGACCGCCACGTCGGCGCCCAGGGTCACGCGGGAAAGCACCAACACCCTGCGCGGATCGCCGGCGATCCGACGGACGCGCCGCACCCGCTCGTAGCGCGCCACCAGGGATGCGGCGTCCAGGCCGCCGGCCGCTCCGGCCACGGCCTGCGAGAACAGCCGTGCGTAGACGTCGCAGAGCGACGGTTCGAAACGGTCCGCCAGACCCTCCACCAGGATGCCGAAAAGCGCGTCGCCGCAGTCGTCCTGCGCGAGCTCCGGTGGGAACTCGCAGGGTGGGCGGCCCGCCAGGCAAAGTGCCAACGTCTCCCGCGCGATCTCCTTAGGGTCCGTCACGGAATGACCTATCCAACCGCTTCTTCAAAAGCCGCGAACAAATCGTTTTGAGCCGCAGATGAACGCCGATTAACGCCGATAAAATTTGTGTTTTCAATCCGCGTTGATCCGCGTTCATCGGCGGCCATAATTCTTGTTGTGTGGCAAGCCCTTACACGAAGTACTTTTCAATCAGAATCCCCAGCCTGGCGCGCGTGGTTTCGGGGACCAGATTGCGGTCGGTGAGAATGGCGTGCGCCAGCGCCGAGCCGCACTTGCAGCCTCGGGCGGACGGCATTTCGGCCACCGCCTTGGCCACCACCCTCGCCGCGTTCTCAGCGTTCTTGACGAGGTTGCCGACGATCTGGTCCACGGTGACCGCATCGTGATCGGGATGCCAGCAGTCGTAATCCGTGACCATGGCGATGGTGACGTAGCAGATCTCAGCTTCGCGCGCCAGCTTGGCCTCTTGCAGGTTCGTCATGCCGATCACGTCCATGCCCCAGGAGCGGTACACGCTGGATTCCGCTTTGGTCGAGAACGCCGGCCCTTCCATGCAAAGATACGTGCCGCCCTTCTTCGCGTTGACGCCCGCGGCCTGGCAGGCGCGCGACACCACTTCCGATAGTTCCGGGCAGACCGGGTCCGCGAAGCTGATATGCGCCACGAGACCATCGCCGAAGAACGTCGAGATACGGCCGTGCGTGCGGTCGAAGAACTGGTCTGGGATCACGAAATCCTGCGGCCGGTGCTCCTCTTTGAGCGAACCGACCGCGCTCAGCGAAATGATGCGCTCCACGCCCAGCGCCTTCATACCGAAGATATTCGCCCGGAAGTTGAGCTCCGAAGGCGTATGGCGATGCCCACGCCCGTGGCGGGCGAGAAACGCCACCTGGCGGCCCGCCAGCGTGCCAACGACGTAATTGTCCGACGGCCGCCCGAACGGCGTATCGATGTAGGTCTCCTCCCGCTCCTCGAATCCAGGCATGGAGTAGAGCCCGCTGCCGCCGATAATTCCAATTTCCGGTTTCAAGTTTCGTTCTCCTGAATCAGTTCCATCAGGACGCCGCCGGTGGACGCCGGATGGATGAACACGTAAAGATGACCGCCCGCGCCCTGGCGCGGCTCATTCAACAGTCTGGCGCCGGATGCGCGCAGCCGCTGCACCGCCGCGTTGAGGTCGGGCACGCGCAGCGCCACATGGTGCAGCCCGGGGCCGCGCTTTTCGAGATATTTCGCGATGGGAGAATCGGGCACGGAAGGCTCCAGCAGCTCTATGCGCGATTCGCCCGCTGGGAGCATGGCGACGTTCACTTTCTCGGTGGCGACGGTCTCGCGATGGGCCGCTTGCAGGCCGAGGCTTTCGTAAAAACCGAGCGCTTCCTGCAAGCTCCTCACTGCAATGCCGAGATGATCGATGCGAATGTGGGGCAGGTCTCCGGACCTGCCCAGCGCAGGTCTGGAGACCTGCCCCACCGCGCCGAGCAATTCCTCGATCCCCGTGCCTTCGGTCGCCACCGTGCGCACGATCGCCGGGTGGGGCCGGTCTCCATCCCCCAGGCTCAACATGGCGCGCAGTTCCCGCTCCACGCGGTCCGCGCCGGACTGGTCCGCCTTGTTGATGACGAATATGTCGGCGATCTCCATGATCCCCGCCTTGAGCGCTTGCACGTCGTCCCCCATGCCGGGGACCAGCACCACGACCGTCACCTGCGCCAGACCGGCGATCTCGACTTCATCCTGACCGGCGCCCACGGTTTCGATCACGACGAAATCTTTCCCCGCGGCGTCCATCAGCCGCGCCAGGTCTCCCGTCGTGCGCGCCAGTCCGCCCGTCGCGCCGCGCGTGGCCATGGAGCGAATAAAGACACCGGGGTCGTCGTGGTGCCGCTGCATGCGGATGCGGTCGCCCAGGATCGAGCCGCCGGAAACGCGGCTGCTCGGATCCACGGCGACGATCGCGACCGTCTTCCCCTCGCGGCGCATGGCCGCGGCCAGCGCGTCCACAAGCGTGCTCTTGCCGGCGCCCGGCGGGCCGGTGATCCCGACGATCCGCGCGCGGCCCGCGAAGGGGGCCAGTTCACGCAAGGCTTCGAGCGCGAGCGGATCGCGGTTCTCCACTCCGGTGGCCGCGCGGGCAAGCGCCCGCGGATCGCCTCCCCGGATCTTAGCTGCCCATGGATTCATCTTCGACCGTGTGATGCTGCGCTTTTGCAAGAAACCGCTCCATAACTGTCGCGGCTCCGTCAGAGCCGCGAACGTAAGAGAGCGGTTTCCCGGATAGCGCCGAATCCCGTGGGCGTGGCACTAAACGATCTCTTCTTTCTCGGCGTCCCATCGCACGGTGCGCTGGCGCCGGTAGCTTTCCACCGCCATGCGGCACGCGATGGCTACGCGAAACCCAAGTTCCACCGGGCAGTTGGGCTCCTGACCCGACCGGATGCAATCCATGAAGTTCTGCATGTGCGCGCGCGGCTGGGAGCCAGTCTGGCCCGCCATTTCGTTCCCCTGCGGCCGGTTCACCTTCTGCGGCGTATAGCGAATCTGCTGGCTTCGCGTAACAGTCCCATCCGTCCCCAGCGCGTCCTCGGCGCTGCCGAGCTTGTCGTTGCCGAAGCCGGAATCCCAACTGAACAGGATCTCTTCCGGCAGTTCCATCGAGACGTTCATGGTATCCGGCACTTCACGGCCGTCTTTCCACAGGTAGAGGCCGCCGGTCATGGTCACGGCTCTTGGAATCTTCAGGCCCAGCGCCTTGTACCAGAAGGCCGCCTGGTGGCACATATTCTCGTAAACGTTGCCGCCCGAGTAGTCCCAGAAAAAGCGCCAGTTGATGTACCGGTTCGCGTCGAATGGTCGCTGCGGCGCCTCGCCCAGGAACGATTTCCAGACGATGTTCTCGGGCGTCATGTCCGGGTAGACGGGCCGGGCCCACTGCGGTTTCCCGTGCGGCGTGTTGCGGTACATGTGAGCGTGGATGGCGGTGATCTTGCCCATCAGTTCGGGCTTCAGGAAACTGGCCGCGTCCACGATCTGGCCCGTGGAGCTCCATTGATGGCCGATCTGCACGGTGCGCTTGCCGGCTTGCTGGTAGGCCGCGCGCATCTTCTTCGCGTGCTCCACCGTGAACGCCATGGTCTTTTCCTGGTAGACGTGCTTGCCGGCGGCGAGAGCCGCCACGAAGTGCTCGCAATGCAGGTGCTGCGGCGTGGCGATCAGCACCGCGTCGATGTTCTTATCGTCCAGCAGGCCGCGGTAATCGTGGTACGTCTTGGCGCCGGGCGCGATGGCCATGGCTTCTTCCAGCCGCTTCGAGTAGATGTCGGCAACGCCCACGCATTCGACGTTCTCGCAGCCCACGGCTTCACGTAGAATCTCCTTCCCACGGTCCCCCGGACCGATGATGCCGATGCGGATGCGCTCGTTGGCCCCAAGCGCGTTGGACGCCGCCAGCCCGCCGGCCAGACTTGTCGCAACCTTACTGATGAAAAACCGCCGAGACTGCATGGAAAGCTACTCCTTCAACCCAGGCCGCGCCCGGGTCGACAAAAAACAGGCGAGATCGAGATCGCGCCTTTCAGATGATCCCTAATTTAGCCTCAACCTTGGACAGGCGGCTACCCACTTCCGTCAACTTGCCCACCAACAGATTGAGGTTGGCGTCGAACTTGTTTTCCAGATGGTTCACTTTGGTCAGCAGCATCGTGAAAGCAAACACGAACAACATACCGTTGAACAGAATCGGGACGCCGACCGCCAAATACAGTTGAACATTCGTCACAGCTTCCTTTCATTCTACGCTGAACTCCACCGTTCGGACCACGGAATCGTTTCCGGGCGAACGCAAAGCCTTCACCTCAAGTACATAGGAACCCGGAGATAAGGAGGCGATAGGAACTTTGAGGAGCACCGGCGCAACCGGATTGCCCGGCCGGATATAGTCTGCTGCGTTGAACGTTCCGGCTTCCTTTTGCGCGCCCGTTTGGCGGTCGAGAATCCGAATAGCAAGACCGAATGTCGGAGGATTCGGCCCGGCGAGCAGCGAGTCATAGATTTCCAGAAACCCAAAGCATGGCGCCGAACGACGGAAGCGGTTGCTGCCGGAGGGAAGGATCTCGGTCGATTTTGCGATGAGATCCTTGTGGCCCTCAAGCAAAGACGGATCCAGATCTGAGGTCAGGTCGGAAACCTTGGGAGCCTCACTGGCGAGCGCGATGCCGCTCAAGGCGAGACGCTGCCCATCCCAAGCATCGAGCTTGAGCGGCGCCTCCACCTTGCCGAAGCTCTGCTCGCCCGAGCCGAACGCCACCCGGACATTGAATCGGCCCGACGGCAGGCGGAACTGGCGCTCATAACGATAAGGCTGCTTGCGAAAAGCATCTGCTTCCTGGGCGGTCTCGAAATCGAGTTGGACGGTGTCGCTGAATCTTCCGGCTACCTCGCCGTCCGTTCCATAGGCCAAGCCCACCAGGTCCACTTCCGCGTGCTGTTTGGCGTTCTGTTTCGCGAACTTGAGGTTCGCGAGGTCAAGCTCCATCGCGAGGTCAATCAGGGCGATGCCGGGCGAGCTGTAGAAGTACGGAAGCTCCATGGACGCGGCGGCGTTCCCGGAGGAGGGGCCGGCCGCACGTGCTTCCAGGGCCTTTCCCGCCACGTTCCCAGCCAGCAGGTCCGGCGCCTTGACGTTGCAGTACGCGTTGCGCGCCCGCACTTCGAGCCCGCCCCGAGTAGTCTGCACGCGCAACGAGTGGCAGCTTCCGGCGGGCGACTCGACAGGCTTGAAGCCGAGAACGTAGCGCTTTTCCTGATCGTCGACCACTCCACCCAGCTCGCGGATCAGGTTGTTGGGGATCCACCGGCCCCCGGTTTCTTCAGCCAGGGACTTCAGAGCCAGGTTTGTGGCATAAACAGCGACGTTGGCCCTGTTGCAGTCGCGAGCTGCCGCCACGGTCGCTAAGCTCGGTCCAAAATCGTGGACTGGCTGGTTTCCACCTAGGACGACTATGGACTTGCGGCCGCGTATGGCCGCCATCGAATCGGCAATACTTCGAATGGCCTCCACAATCGGAAGCGTCTGGAGCGGCGGGAGCAAGCCAGGGAAGGTGGAGTAGGTGTTGGGGTAACGGCTGGATGCGTCCGACAGTTGCGCGCTCAGATCGGAATTTGGAACAGGCGCCCTACCCACGCCGGTGGCGTGCGCGGCATCGGTAACGTTTGCAACCGCGCCGGCGGCTCGCTGTACCCGTTCGGCCATCGCCGTGAAGTTCTGAGCGATCGACAGGTCTCCCTTGAAGTTCACCACGGCCATGTAGCGATCGGGGCTGGCATAAGCGCCCGCGAAGTCGGCGACATCCTGCCGGGCGCTTTTCCCGGCCGATACCGAATTGTCGAAAAGGAACAGCAAATACTGCGTCTCTTCCTGGTCCTGAGAACCGGCCCCCTCTCGAGAGAAACTTGTGAAGGGTTGCTCCTTGCCGTCCTCCCACACGCGAAAATCTCCAGCTCCAAGACCCCCAGCAAGCTTGCCTTTCTTGTCGCGCACGACGGCGTCTACCAACACCAGGCGGGTCTCCGTCCGGATCACGGTTTGGGGCACGCTCCGAGGCGGGGCGGCGCCCTCCTGTGCGAATGCGGCGGCGGCCGCGGCTGCGATGTAGAACGCGAGGTGGACGAAGTTCATGGACCGGTCGCCCCACTCTTTCACGGAATCTCCACCGCGCCGCTGAGGGCAGTCAGGTCTTGCCCCTCGGAATCCCGCACGACCACCCGGACCAGGTATCTGCCGGGCTTCGCCTTGAGGCTGCTCCTGACCGCGATGCCGGAAGCCAGACGCGTTTGCAGGGTTTCGTCTTTGAGGCGCATCTCCAGCACTTTTTGGATTCCGGACACGTAGTTGCCATTCTCGTCGAACAACCCACAGACGATTGTCACATCGTTCCGGTTGCGTTCATTCTCTTGCTTGAAATTGAGTTGCTTGACATCCACCCTGGCCAGTATATCGACTGTGGCCTCGTCGGGGCCAGTCTTGAAGAACTGGGTCTCCATGGCGGCCGGAATCTCGCGGATCTCCTCGGTCGAGAAGAACGCCGCCTGGATTTCCTCTTTGGCCCGCTCCGCGGGATCGCGCTCGCGGTTGGGCGCATAGTAGCCGGGGCGCGCCTCGACCGTCAGCCCTTTGGGATTCCGGAGCGTGACTTTCAGGTTGTGGTAATGGCCGTCGGATTTGAGGTTTTGGGGCGCGAAGCCGAGCAAGTAGATGCACTCGGGCGCGCCCGCCAGGAGTCGTACCCCCTCGTCCATGTCATTGCTGTTCTTGAAAAACCTGCCGCCCGTGCCTCGTGCGGTCTCGTCCAGTACCGCGGCCGCGGCTTCGTCGCTCGACATGTCGTATGAAATCTTCGCCACTAGCGCCCTCGAAGTGATGGCCCCGGAGTGACTGGCGTCTCCGCCGGGAACGTAAGCCTTGAGTCCCGCCGCGCCCAATCCGTTGATTACCACGTTGAAGCGAATGGCGCTCTCGATCAGGCTCATTTCGTCCGGGCGGTGCTCGTCGAGCAACAGGAATCCGTCGGAGACCAGGACCACGGACCGCTGGCCGGGCATTGTGCCAAGCTTGCCAATGACAGCTCTCAAGGTAGCCATGGCCTGGCGAGTGTTCCAGTCGCCCTCCATCAGCGCTCTTTGGGAGGTGCTCTTGACTATGGCCTCGGCCTCGTTTTGCGTATAGGGCTGATGCTGACAAACCCTGAGTTCGCCCTCCATGATCCCTAGCAGTTCGCCATTGTCGTGGTTCAAAATCTGGTCCGCCACGTAATAAGTAATGTTCGGGCATTCGAGCGTCGATTTCACGCCCGAGCGGATCTCCAGCAGCGTCTTAGTCAACTGGTCGCGATCATTCGTAAAATCGACCGCGTTCTGACCCGACGTGGTGTAGATCGCAACGCGTTCCGACGGAACGGTCGAAGAGGCCAGGAACCTCTGCACGGCTTGGCGCGCCCAGACCAGATCGGCGAACTCCGTGTGCAGATCGTCGATAACCAGGGCGACGAAGCGCCCCGGCATGCTGGGCGGCGCAATGGCGGGCGCGAGACCGGTCACCGGCGAAGCGGCGGGCGCCGGAGGGGTTAGCTGCTTGACGGCGGGCTTCTCGACTGAGAACCGGGATACGATCTGCGGTTTGCCGCCGTCGAAAAGTTGAAAGTCTTCCCTCTCGAGATTTCCGACGGCGGTGCGCTTCGAGTCGCGCACAACAACTGGCACGGTCACGAGGTTGACTCTGGACCGGAAGGTTATCGGAGTTTCGCGCGTGGTGATCTCGCTCGCAGGCGCCTGGGGAGTCTGTGCGCTGCCGCAAAGAACCGCGAGGGCCGCCAAAGCAACGGTGTGGGGCAGCTTGGTAAGCTGCGCGCCGGTTGGCAACCGGCGCTCTGGCGGGTTGCCAACCCGCCGCAGGCTGCCAGCCTGCCCCACAAGGAAACCGTGTCTGTTGGTCATAGCGTCACTCCACTTCAAAATCCGCCAACCTGGTCGCCGAATCGCTTCCGGACGAGTGAATCGCCTTCGCTTCCAGCCGATAACCGCCAGGACTTAGAGTAGCAATCGGAACAGTCAGAGAGACTGGGATGACCTGATTCCCGGCGCGAACCAGGCTCTCCACGCCGAAGACTCCCGAGTCCATCATCTGCTCACCCGTCTGGCGGTCCAAAACGCGTATTTGAAGGCTGATTTTTGGCGGATTCGGCTTGGAAAGCAATGGCTCATAGATTTCGAGGAAGGCGAGGCACGGTTCGGCGCGTAAGAAGCGGCTGCTTCCGGCGGGGATGATCTCAACCGACCGCGCAATCAGCGGCTTGCGGCCCTGAAGCGAAGCCGAGTCCAGAGCGGTAGCCAAGTCCGTCACCTTGCGGCTCTCCCTGGCCAGCGCCACGCCGCTTAAGGCGAGACTCTGCCCATCCCAGCCATCGATGGTCAGCGGCATTTCTGCTTTGCCGAAAGCTTCTTCGCCAAACCCGAACGCCACCCGGACAATGTAATGACCGGGCGCGAGACGGAACTGATGCTCGTAATGATAGGGCCGTTTCCGGAAGGCGTCAGCCTCCCGCTCCGTCGCGAAATCGAGCTTTACCGTGTCGCTGAAACGCCCGGCCACGCCGCCATCGGGCCGGTAGGCCACCGCATCGACGGTCAGTTCCGAGTGTTGATTGGGCTTCAGGTCCGCGGTTCCAATCTCCATCGCCAGGTTGACCAAGGCAACGTTCGGGGCCGTGTAGAAGTACGGAAGCTGCATGGAAGCGGATGCCATGTTGGCGGCCCGGACCTCCGGGTCCCTTGCGGCCAACGTGCCGGCAACCACCAACGCTCGCGCTTCGGCTCCAGGAATTTGCGGCATGACACTCGCGGCCGTAGCAGTGGCGGGTGCCTCCAGCGAGTATCCCTGCTTGTACTCCAGCTTGATCCCGGGGCGCCGGACCTGTACCTTGAGCCGGTGAAAATCGGTGGGCGCGGTGTCCTGGGGCGGATAGAAAGCCAGTGAGTAGGTGAAGTGGATATCCTCAATCGCATCCAGCATGGAGATATCCAGACGGTTGAGCCCGTGGACAGCTACGCCGCCGGTTCGGGCAGCGTAATCGTCCATCATCCCGGTGTGCGACCTGCACGGAACGGCTCCCGGCAAGCCGCACGAATCGATCGGGTAAAGCGCGACATCCGCGTTATTCAGCTTCTCCATCACGCGCTCGATCTCTGCGTCAAGAGCCGGCGTATCGCGTTTCAACGCGGCGCGCACGTCAGTTCCCGTCGAAACCCAGATCAGCGCCTTTCTGCCCGCGGCGAATGACAGCTTGTCCGCAAAGGAATCGAGCCCGCCGAGGGATTTCTCTTCGCGCCGCCAAAGGAAATACTCCACCTCAGCGGGGGAGCACACTTCGCTGCCTAGCGGGTTATCGTTGCAAGGGGACGGGCGGCCGGAAACGGAAGCGATCTTACTCAACAGCGCGTCCCTGTCCGAGCCGAAGTCGCCGATGAGCCTGTTTCCCGAGTCGTCCAGAACATACAACGCGACCTTGCCGGTTGGGTCGAAATTGTCCAGAAACCGCACGATCTCGACGCGAGCCCGCATCGCAGGTATCTGGCCGGAATTGAGGTAATCGAGAAGAATGACGGCATTGCCGCCCGGCCTTCCGGCTGGCTCCACGACGTCCTCGGGGAACGCGTTGAGAGGTGCGGAGCGCGGAGCGGGCGCGGCTGTGTCCGCGGTGAACACCGCGATGTCTTGCGGTTTGCCGTTGTCGAAAACCTCGAAGTCTTCCTTCTTCAGATCGACAACGGCCCGGCGTTTGGAGTCATGCGCCACGACTCTGAGTTGCACCAGCGTCGTCGTAGTGCGCAGGGTCACGCCGGATTGGGCAGGCGGCGCGGGGTTCTGGGCAAAAGCCCATGACAGGGCGGCAGCCGCCGCCAGGAGCGGCAGTCTCAGCAACGAAGCGCTCATATCTGTCCCGTACTCATTGTGCGATGTCTTTCGCGGGGATCGTCAGCGTTCCGATCTCGCCCGAGGGATCGTTCCGTACCAGCACGCGGAGGCTGGCGGCCTTCGCCGGCATTTCCAGCGTTCTCGAAAAGAGCAGGCCGCTGCGTTGCGCCGCCTCGTAAGTCCGCTGGGTAAGGTTGAACTCGATCCTTCTGGAGACCGGCGGCGCGGATTCGCTGCCATCCTCCTTCGCGAAGCGCGTGATGAACTCCACCGCCCCCTGCCACCGGTCCCCTTTTCGCTCGAGCGCCAGAGAGTCCGGCCGCAAGGAGACGCGCAGCTTGACGGTGTTCTTCTGCCGCGTGGCTTTGATTTCGATGGGGATCGACGTCGCGTCCACCAGTCCGGTCAGGGCCTGGGCCACCGCGTCCTTACGGTCGGCCTTGCTGATCTTCCCCGGCGGGTCTACGTAATAGCCTTCTTTGTACCGGAGCTTTACGCCGGGACGCAGCGTCCGCACGCTCAGCTTGTGGAAGCCCGCCCGGGAGCTGTCCTGCGGAGCGTAAAACCCCAGCGTGTAGCTGGCCTGGACGTCTTCGATGGCCCCTTGTATCCCCACGTCTAGGTCGTTGCGGCCGTGAAACGCAAGTCCGCCGGTCCGTCCGGCGAAGTAGTCCATGGTCGGCCACGTGAAGTCGTCGGCGCTGAGCGCAGGGCTGACCGTGCTGAGCCCGCGCGCGTCCACCGGATAGAGCGCCACGTCCACGTTGTTCAGCTTTGTCATGGCGCGCCCCACCTCCGAGCTGTACAGTTGGTTTCCTCCCATGGCTTCCGGAAAGATTTCGCTTGCCGGGGCTCTCAAGTCGATTTGAAGCGGAAAGGCGGATGAGATCCAGATCAGGGCTTTTCGTCCCGGCAGCCCCGCCAGGTGCGCCGCAATCGCTTCGAATGCCCGTAACGTCTCCGTGGTGCGCTGTGCCACATAGAACGACTTCACTTCGCCGGCCAGGGGCGTGGGGCCGCCGCAATTGTCCATCGAGTCCTGGAACTTATCGTCCAGGCCATCCATTTGTCTTTGAAAGCACGGGGAATTCTGGCCGATCAGGGTCTTGAGCTTGTCGAGCAGCGCCGCCCTGCTCGACCCGATTTCGTTGACCACCTTGAGCCCGGAACGGTCGAACGAATAGAGACCGATTCTTTCCGTCGGCCCCAGCCGGTTCACCACCTCCCGGGCTTTCTGGCGCGCCCTCGCGGTGTTCCGAAAGCCGGTGTTGGCCCAGTCCAGCAGGATGACCGAATAGCCGCCGTGGGCCGAGGGGTTCTCCGTAAGGTGGTTTGTGAACGTACCGGACGGGGCCGGCGGAGCGTCCGGCTCCGCGACCGTGACCCTCTCTCCGAAGAACACGGCGATGGACTGCGGCTTGCCGTTGTCGAGGACCTCGAAGTCTTCCTTCTTCAGCCCCTCGACCGGTTGCCCCTTCGCATCTCGCGCCATCACGCCGACCTGCACGAGAGTGGTGGTGGTGTGTATGGTAACCCCGGACGGCGCGGGGCTCTGGGCAAACGCCCATGACAGGGCGGCAGCCGCCGCCAGGAGCGGCAATCTCATCGAAGAAGCGTTCATATCTGTCCCGTACTCATTGTGCTATTACCGCCAGGGCGGCTTCAGGATACGGGCGCCTCGCAAAAGAAAGAAATCCGGGGCGCCCGTATCCTGGCGATATCCTGGCGGTAATAGTGGATGAGTGCATGTGACGCCGCGGGAAGCGTTCGACAGATACCACCAGGCCGTGTACCGCTTCGTCTACCGGCTGACGGCTCGCGAAGATCTCGCGGAGGACATCACGCAGGAGTGTTTCTTGGCCTTTGTCCGAGCCCCGCAACGCTTCGATCCGACGCGCGGATCGGTGAAGACGTACCTGTTCTCTATCGCCCGCCATCTCACGCTCAAGCAGTACCGCGACGACCGGGAGCATGCGCAGTTGGACGGGGAGGATCTTGCCGCGGTCGAACCGGACGGCGGCTGGGAAATCTCGTCCGCGGTGGCAAGGGCGGTGGCCGACCTGCCGACGCTCCAGCAGGAATCCCTGATTCTCTTTGAATATGAGGGCTTTACGCTCGAAGAGATTGCCGGCGTCGTCAGCGCCGACGTCGGCGCCGTCAAGTCGCGCCTGCACCGGGCGCGAGAGCGCTTGCGCCGGAGCTTGGCGGCATACCGGGAGGTAGGAAATGAAAATGGAACCGTTTGACCGTGACGAACTGTCCGATTCGGAGCTGGACAACCTATTGAAAAAGTGGGAGGTCCCCCCAGCGCCGGCCCGCTTGCGGGCGGCGATCTTCCCCGAGGAGCCCAAGCCCAAGTGGCAGCGTCTTTGGAGCGCCTCCTTCCGCGTCCCCCTGCCTGTAGCCGCTGCGCTCGCCATTGCGCTGGCGCTCGCGGCATGGCAAGCGCGCAGGCCCGGCGCGCCGCCCGAGGTGGTCAGGACCGAGCGCGTGGAAGTCCCGGTATTGCAGGAGCGGGTGGTCACCCGGACGGTGTATCGCTACCGTGTTGCGCCTTCCGCCCAAATGCTGAAACCCGTGGCTGAACTACGGCCGAGGATCATCAGGACGCCAGATGAGGAGTAGTTCCGAGATCGTGAGCTTCGGTGTTCCTGAAGAACCGCTCTCTTACGTTCGCGGCTCCGTACCGAGCCGCGAACGTCAGAGAGCGGTTGCCTGCAAGATCATGCTCTGCCTGTTCGCGATGCTGACCGCCGCGCAGGCGCAGGCGCCCCTCGCTCCCGCGCCCGGCGCCGCAATCTCCGGCCGGGAGATCCTGGCCGGCAGCGGGACTCTGAGCTCGGGCGTCGCGATCCAGTACAAGACCCTGGCAGTGGGCCCCGGCGGCCTCTCGGATTCCATCGGCGGCGGCTTCAGAATCGATCAAGATACGCTGTACCGGATCCTCGTCGATAGAGCCGGCCGCCTATATCTCGGTTACCAACTGGCCGTCGCCACCGGCCCCTCCACGGGCGCTTACTCGGTCTCCATCGAGCCGGTAACCGGCATCGAAGACCTGCTGCGGCGGTTCGCTCCCGATGTGGTTCTGAAGCCGGCGCCGCCGCCGAAATGCCCCGAACCGCAAGTAGTGCGCGAGGGCGACACCATCGCCCTGGACTTGATGACCAGTCCCGATGGGCGGCAGAAAATCACCGATACCATACGAATACTCCGTGAGACTTCGGCCGAGGTCACGACTCGCGATACGCCCGTTACCTTCAAGTCCACGGTCAATCTGGTCTCCGTGCCAGTGGTGGTGCGCGACTCTCAGGGGCGGACCGTCGGGAATCTCGAAAAGGACGACTTTCAGCTCCTCGATGGCGGCAAGCCGCAGATCGTTTCGCGGTTCTCCCTGGAGAAGGCCCCAGGAGCGGCGGCGCCCAACCTCCCGGACCGCTTCGTGGCCTACCTCTTTGACGATCTCCACCTGGGTTACCCCGATGACAAGACCTACGACTGGGGCATTCGGGACATGGAACAGGCCCGCGATGCGGCCTGGCGCCACATCAGCGCGTCGCTCCGTCCCAATGAGCGCGCCGCCCTTTACACCACCTCCGGCCTGCTCGGGGTGGATTTCACCGCGGATCGAGACCGTTTGCACAAAGCCCTGCTCGCCATTCGCGCCCTCGGCAGTTCCAGAAGAGACCCCAAGATCATGAGTTTCTGGGTGGCGGACCAAATCCAGAACAAGAACAATCTTGCCTTGTTAGGCAGCGGCAACTTCGGTCCCGGAACCTCGGCGCTCAGGACTTTCACGGACACTGACGCGGACTACTTGACCAGAAGGTCCGCCAGCGCCGCGTTGGAGTACTGGAACAAGGACACTCGCTCCGCCCTCGAAGCGCTGGATGCCGTGATTGGCAAGCTCTCCACGATGCCGGGCCAGCGTTCCATCGTGCTGGTCTCGCCCGGCTTCCTGGTGCTGGCCGACAGCGTCGAGTGGGAGACCCGCATCATCGATCGCGCCATTCGCGCGGGCGTCGTGGTGAGCGCCCTGGATGTGAAGGGCGTCCCGGCTCGCCTGGACCCAGCCATCACCGCGGACGAACGCGCTGTGATGGCCGAGCTCGCTGCGGGAACCGGCGGGAGGTTCGTCGAAAATTCGAATGACTTGGAGCGGGGGTACGAGCTTGCGGCGGGGTCGCCGGAGAACATGTACATCCTGGGCTTTGTCCCCCAAAACCTCAAATTGGACGGCCGTTATCACCCGCTGAGAGTCACGCTCCGGAATTCGAAAGGGCTGACGGTCGAGGCGCGCCGCGGCTACTACTCTCCCCGCTACGCGGACAACCCCGCCGAACAGGCGAAGAAACAGATCGAAGAGGCGTTCTTTTCGACCCAGGATATCCGCGAGCTGCCGGTCGCCGTGCAGACGCAGTTCTTCAAGACCGGCGGCGACGAAGCCACGGTGGATGTCCTGGCGAAGGTGGACGTCAAGCAGCTCCACTTTCGCAGAGAGGGCGGCCGGAACCGGAACGACGTGACGGTCGTCTCCGGGCTATTCGATCGGGACGGGAATTACATGTCCGGAACCCAGAAAGTGCTGGAGATGCGCCTCAAGGATGAAACCCTCGAAACGCGCCTGAGTTCCGGCATTGCGGTGAGGACCAGTTTCAAAGTGAAGCCCGGCAGCTATACGGTCCGGACAGTGGTGCGGGACTCCGAAGGACAGTCGCTGGCCGCCCTCAGCGCCGCCATGGAAATACCGTAAGAGATTGCTGAAAAAGACTTCTTGGCCGCGGATGAACACAGATGAACACGGATTCTGAAGAATATAAGTGCTTTGTGTTTAATCCGCGTTCATCGGCGTTCATCGGCGGCCACTAATCCCAAGGAGTTCTTCCCCTCAGGCCACCCAATTCTCGCCAATGTTCCGTAGCGGAATGGAAAGCGTGCAACCCCGGCAGCCGTAAGGAGGAAGCGTTCATGCAGGTTGCGTCCACACTTGTCTTTACTGCAAGATTAGCGCCAAGATACGGGCGTTATTCAAAAAAATCCACTAAGCGAGGCGGTATAATTGTTCATAGAGGACTGGGAATCCTCCAGTATGATCGCCATTGGCGAGACGTTGCGGCGCGAACGGCTCAGGCGCAACCTCGATCTCCAACAGATCTCCGACGAATTGAAGCTCTCGACGCGTTTTCTGGAAGCCATCGAGAGCGAGCAATTCGACAGGCTCCCGGGCGGTGTTTTCACCAGAAGCTTCGTCCGGCAGTATGCGCGTCTGCTGGGCCTCGACGAGCACGAGATTGCCGCGGAGGTCGCGCGCCTGGTTGAGCCGCAGACGGATGCTCCTCCGATAGGGGCAAAGACGCCGCCCTCGGTATCCGGCTTTCCCCTCCCGCCCGCGGTCTCGTGGGATCGTGTGAGCGAGGGAATCCGGACTGGGTGGCCCCCTTGGCTGCCGGGGCTGGCGATGGTGGTGGTGATGACGCTGGCTTGCTCCGGCGTTTACGTATGGTGGCAGCGGACGCAGCATCCGGCGGCGCGCGCAGCCGAGCCGCCTGCCCCGCCGGCCCAATTGGCTCAGGCCTCGCCACCGCCGTCCATCGAGCCGGCGTCCGCTCCGGCTCCGCCCGCCGAGGGGGCGTCGAACCAGGCGCCTGCTGTCACGCAGCCCCTGGAACCCGCCGCGAGTTTCGCCGGCCACGTCACGCCGGAAGCTTCGCCTTCGGCGCCTCCGGCTATCGCGCCGTCCCCCACGCAAGCCACCACCTCCGGACCCGCGAACCTTCAGCGGATCGATTCTTCCACGGGCGCCGCTTCCGGGGCGGATTCCGACGCGCCCCTGCGCGTGCAGTTGACCGCCAGGGAACCTGTCTGGGTGCGCGCGTTCAACAACGGGAAGGTCCTCTTTACCGTTACCCTGGCGGCGAATGAGACCCGCACCGTGGACGCGAAGGGTTCCGTGGAATTGCGGTTGGGCAACGCGGGCGGCATCGATATCCTGCTGAACGGGAAGCCGATCGGCGCCGTGGGACCGAAGGGGCAGATTCGGACAGTTCAGCTCACGTCGGGAGGCTTCAGTATCGTCGCGCCGTCCAAGCCCGTTCCCACCGGCCCGCTCTGACGCATGTGCGCTTTCTGGCGTTTACGCTCCAACACCAGCAGCTCGCGCCGCCGGCGTACCTTGATGCGCTTGTCCACCTTGCCCCAGAACTTGTGGAAGTAGCTCACCGCCGAGAGCAACGCGAAGAACACGACAATCCACATCAGGACCATGGCCGGCGTGTGCAGCGAAGCGTGCCGCATGCTGAGCATCACGCACGAGATGGCCACCACCTGCGCCACCATCTTGGTCTTGCCCAGGTCGCTGGCCCGGATGATATACCCTTCGGCGGCGGCGATGCTGCGCAGCCCCGAAACGGCGAACTCGCGGCCGACGATCAGAATCGCCATCCAACCCGGCAATGCCCGCACTTCCACCAAAGATACCAGCGCGGCGGAAATCAGCAACTTGTCGGCGATGGGGTCGAGCAGCGTGCCGATGGTGGTGACTTGCTTCCAGCGCCTCGCCAGGTAGCCATCCAGCATATCCGTGCCGGCAGCCGCAAGAAAAATGGTCAGCGCCAGCCATTCCTGGGTGATCGGCAGGCCCGCCAGGCGCACGCTCACTTCATTCTGCTGAACCAGCGCCGCCACCAGCAGCGGCACGAAAAAAATCCGAAGGATCGTCAGAGTATTCGGAAGATTCATCGCCCCAACCAAATATAATGCGACGCGCGCCCTGCGACAAGCGTCGGGGGTCGTTCGGCGCCCGTCCCACCTACTATACTGATATTTCAGCCATGATCTTATCGCGCCGCCATTTCTTTTTCGGCAGCCTCGCGCTGCCGCCCCTCGCCGCAGCGAAGAACACCGGCGATCGGCCGAATGTTCTGCTGATTTTGGTGGACGGGCTGCCTTCCTGGATGTTGGGCTGCTACGGCGGCAAGGAAGTCCGGACGCCGAATATCGACCAGCTCTATGCCACGGGCGTACGGTTCCGCAACCACTTCGCCGCCTCCCCGTCGGCGGGACCTGGCCGCGCCTCGCTGTTGACGGGCCGCACCGCGCCGCAACTCGGCGGCGGCGAGTCCATTCCCTCGGCCGAGATCTCGCTAGCGAAGATCCTGGGCGGCCTGGGTTACGGCTGTCTGGCCGCCGATACCGGCGCTTCGGATGCCGTGGCCGCCCAGACGATGAAGTTCTTCGACGAGCAAGCCGCCGGCCAGCCGTTCTTTCTGACCGCCGGGTTCACGGATCTGCTTCCGCCCTACGACGGAGTCGCGCAAAAATATCGCGACATGTACGCCCAGGCGCAGTTCGAAACCTGTTTCCCCTCGGAGCCGCCAGCCTCCAACGCACGGGGTGGCAAGGAGATGCTGCCCGACCTGCTCGGCAGCCTGCGCAAGGTCGCGGCTGCCATCACGGCGCTGGACGACCGGGTGGGTTCGCTGATTACCAGGCTCAGACAGCGGCAACTACTCGACAATACGCTGATCGTCTTCACTTCGACCAGCGGTTCGTTATACGGCCGGCATGGATTGTGGGACTCGGGTGAGGCATCCGCCCCGGTCAACATGTACGAGGAAACAGTCTCGACGCCCATGATCTGGCGCTGGCCGGTGCGGCTTCCTCCGCAGACCAATCGGCCCGAATCGGTGAGCGCCTGCGATTTCGTGCCCACCTTGTGCGATCTCACCGGCGCCACTCCGCCCAATCGCAACCTGTCCGGACGCAGCTACCTGGCCGTGGCCATGGGGAAGCCCCTGCCCCAGAAACAGCCGTGGCGTAACGTGGTGTTCAGCCATCTCCAGGACACGGACATGGTCCGGGACTCACGCTTCAAACTGGTGTTGCGCAACGGCGGCAAGGGCCCCAACGAGTTCTATGATCTGCAAGCCGACCCGCGCGAACGAACCAATGGCTACGACGACGGGCAATATGCGTCCATACGCCCGGCGCTGGCGGCGGAAATCGCCAAGTGGAAACAGCGCTATTCGTCGTGAGAATGAGGCCGAGTCTCGCCCGGCCCCACGGCCCATCCTGCGGAACCCGCCGTCCTACTTCTTTTCGGCCGGCGCCGGCGCCGGGCACTTCGCCAAGTCCTTGTGCTCGTTCTTCTGGTAGCACTTGCCGGTTTCGGTGAGGTTCTTGGGCATGTTCTCTTTGGCTTCCACCTTGCCGTGGCAATAGGTGCACGTCTTTCCTTCCTTCTTGGCGTACTCCTGCTTGCCATACGAAGCCGACGTGCATACCATGAAGCCTGCCATCAGGATAGCCGCGGGAAGCGTCACTTTCAATGTCTTCATTTTCGATGTCTCCTATTAAGATGCGAACCCCAGGCAAACCGCAACATGAGGTCTCAATATACCTTGAAGCATTATAAGCCATTTGGTT
>OCTA010001040.1_pt1 | contig 25747 bp, 23 predicted proteins | sample 1538991 | NCBI WGS metagenome assembly OCTA01 (sample SAMEA3539302, study PRJEB22396) | soil metagenome | biome: tundra; feature: field; material: soil | place: USA | collected 2010-05 | depth 0.15 m | reverse complement strand
TACGAGTTTGGTCAGTGACTGGAGTTCAGACGTGTGCTCTTCCGATCTATCGGTGGGAATAATACTGCTGAAATTTTAAGGAGCCTAGAAACATTTTCTTTGGAAAAGGCCGTAGCTGTGCTAAGCTCAAGCCCCAATTATAACAAGCCTTCGCAGGAAGGCATTTTCCAGCATTATAAAAAAATTGCAGAGGCATCACCAAAACCCGTCATCCTGTATAATGTTCCGGGCAGAACAGGAAGTAATATTACTGCAGAAATAACGCTCAGGCTGGCTAATGAATGTGAAAATATTGCCGGGATAAAAGAAGCAAGCGGAAATATGGTTCAGTGTATGCATATTTTAAAGGACAGGCCGGCGGAATTCCTGGTGGTGAGCGGAGATGATCACCTGGCGTTGCCACTAATTACCTGCGGAATGGATGGCGTGATCAGTGTTGCAGCTAATTGTTTTCCCAAAGATTTTTCTGAAATGGTTCGCTCTGCTTTATCGTTTACCATGCACAGGGCACAAAAATTACACTATAAACTTTTGAAAGGAATGGACCTCTTGTTTGCTGAAAACAATCCTGCAGGGGTGAAATGTTTTCTTGCAGAAATGGGCATGATTGAAAATGTTTTGCGGCTTCCCCTTGTGCCATTGAGTCCTTTGCTGCATCAGAAGGTGAAAGAATTTCTTTCCAATCTATCCTGAAATTTTTTCTCCTTTCTGGAGGCTGTTTACCGGTAAACTTGAATAAATTATATAAAGTAACAAGTTCCTTCTTCGGCAATTTCTACATTTTCAAAAACTTCTTCAGCCTCGGTCTTAAATGCATCCAGCGTTTCATACATGGAAGAAAAATGTCCTAACAATAATTTTTTCACTCCTGCTTTGCATGCAATTTCAGCTGCCTGTTTAGCTGTACTATGAAACCTGCTATAGGCCTTATTTTTTTCGGCATCGAGGTAGGTAGATTCGTGGTAGATCAAATCAACTCCCTTCACCTTTTCAATAATGGGCTCATAATAGCGGGTATCTGAACAGTATGCATAGGAGCGTGGCGGTTGGGCAGCCGTTGTGAGCCGTTCATTTTTAATGACCTCTCCGCCGGGAGTAATATAATCCTTCCCTTCATGCAGGCTTTCATATTGGGTCTTAGGAATATTATATGGACCGGCTTTTGCCGGATCGATTTTTCGGGGATATCTTTTCTCCCTGAATAAGAAGCCCCAGCAATCAATGCGGTGATCCACTTTAAAACATTCTACCATTATTTTTTCATCTTCAAATATGGCATCTTCCCGCTCTAGCGTGTGGAAGTGCATGGAATATGGAAGGTTTGCACCGGAAACACTAAACTGCAACTCTATGATTTCTTTTAGCGGTTTGGGCGAATATATATGGAGATCGGCAGTCCGTTGATTTAGGCCAAGACTTGTAAGCAGGCCCACCAAACCAAAATAATGATCGCCATGAAGATGAGAAATGAAAATATGGTTGATTTTGCTTCGCCTGATCTTATAGGCATTCATCTGCATTTGGGTGCCTTCGCCGCAATCAATCAGGAAAGTGTGGTCAAGGGTTTGCAATACCTGGGCCGTAGGATGCCTGTGGTGGGTGGGTACTGCAGAATTGCTGCCTAAAATGGTTATTGAAAACAATTGGGGGTATTAAGGGTTACAAATTATTCAATTTCTGTTAATTATTTATTTAGTACATAGGAAGAAATCCGGAAATCAGAAACCAAGCTCCCTTTCTATCTCCTCCATTTGCACTATATCCCCGGCCTCTCTTTCTGTAGGTGTTACATTCATTAACTCCAGTAATTCATTATGGTCGAGAAATGATTCAACCTCTGGCTGCAAATTACTAATGACCAAAGAACTGTTTTTATTATAAAATGATTGTTGTATCGCTACAAGAGTATTTGCAACCTGCTCATCCATTTCGCAGATATTCTTACAATTGATAATAATGTTTTTTGTGGCGTTGTTTTGAAAGGAAAGTAATATTTCTTTGAAATTATCTGTCATATTAGCAGCTAAAATGGGCTCTTCAATAGTAATGACGTGAAATTTTTCTTTGGTATCAATTTTGACTTTCATCAGTAGATGGGTTTTAAAATTCAGTCGTTTTTGAATAAGTTTGAATATAATTCAAATATATTGAAAAGAAAAAGCGTTAATTCAATAAATGCAAAGCGTGGGTTAGTTATTGTGCAGAGATTGAATTAAAGTTTCAAATGGTAATGATTAATTATTTTTGACTAGGATACAGCAGCTCATTACTTTAATAATCTTTTCTTCAAAGAGGCGGGGTGTTTTTATCAATAGAATCGTGTCTTTCTCACTTTTAACCTTTTATTTTAATGTTTTCAACACCATGTGGATTGAATTTAAGAACCTTAAATAGAATTTATTCGTTATTATTGTACACGTACTAAATTGTTTTTAATGGACAACAATTTTTCAGCTCAGGTAAAAGAAATTATTTCATATAGCAGGGAAGAGGCTTTACGCCTTGGCAACGATTTTATCGGGACCGAACATCTTGTTTTGGGCCTGATAAGAGACGGTGAGAATACTGCTATCAAAATATTAAAATCCCTTAATGTAGATCTCTATGAACTCCGCAAGGAAATAGAGCTGGCAGTAAAAGACAAAACCGGGAAAAATATTGCCAACATTAATTCTCTGCCATTGACCAAACAGGCAGAAAAGGTAATCAGGATAACGGTTCTGGAGGCTAAAGCCAATAAAAGCCCCCTTGTGGAAAGCGAACACTTGATGCTGTCCATTTTAAAAAACAAAGAAAATATAGCCACCCAAATACTTAACCAGTTTGATATAGATTATGATATGTTTAAAAATGAATTAGGGTATGTAAAAACTGATCCCAAAGCAGAATTCCAGGATGAAGAAAGTGAGGAATTTGATGAAGAAAGAAAATCCTATTCGCAACAACGTTCTTCAAAAGGCAGCGCTGCGCAGGCAAAATCCAAAACACCGGTATTGGATAATTTTGGCCGCGATATCACGAGGCTGGCAGAATTGGGAACCCTTGATCCCATAGTTGGCCGAGAAACTGAAATCGAAAGAGTTTCCCAGATACTGAGCCGCCGAAAAAAGAATAATCCCATCCTGATTGGAGAACCGGGTGTGGGAAAAACGGCAATTGTAGAAGGATTAGCGCTGAGAATTATTCAGAGAAAAGTAAGTAGGGTTCTTTTTGATAAGCGGGTTGTTTCTCTTGATCTTGCAGCACTGGTTGCCGGAACCAAATACCGTGGCCAGTTTGAAGAACGTATGAAAGCTATCATGAATGAGCTGGAGAAAAACAGGGATGTTATTTTGTTTATTGATGAAATTCATACCATTGTAGGCGCCGGCGGTGCCAGTGGTTCTTTGGACGCATCCAATATATTCAAACCTGCTCTTGCCCGTGGCGAACTTCAATGCATCGGGGCAAGCACGCTGGATGAATACCGCATGTATATTGAAAAAGACGGCGCCTTGGATCGTCGTTTTCAAAAAGTAATGGTGGAGCAACCAAGCGTAAAGGAAACTATAGAAATTCTTACCAATATAAAAAGCAAGTATGAAGACTATCACAACGTAAGCTACAGTGATGATGCCATTGATGCCTGTGTAAAGCTCAGTGACCGGTATATGACTGACAGGCTGCTTCCTGATAAGGCTATTGATGTGTTGGATGAAGTGGGTGCCCGGGTACACCTGAAGAATATTAATGTGCCGGAAGATGTTGTCGCCCTCGAAAAAAAGATAGACGATATAAAACATGAAAAAAACAGGGTTGTAAAAAGCCAGCGTTTTGAAGAAGCTGCCTCCCTTCGTGATACTGAAAAGCGGCTGCAGGAAGAACTGGAAAAAGCGAAAGCAGATTGGGAAGAGGAAAGCAAACATAAGCGTTACCCAATTGATGAGGAAGCCATTGCAGAAGTCGTGAGTATGATGACAGGTATTCCTGTGAAAAGAATGGTACAGGCTGAAACTGAAAAACTCCGCAGGATGGCTCTTGATCTAACCGGGGCTGTTGTCGGGCAGGATGAGGCCATACAAAAAGTGGTGAAAGCCATCCAGAGAAACAGAGTTGGGTTGAAGGATCCCAAAAAGCCAATCGGAACATTCATCTTCCTTGGCCCTACAGGGGTTGGTAAAACAGAGCTCGCACGGGCGCTTGCCAGGTATATGTTTGACAGTGACGATGCACTGATACGGCTGGACATGAGTGAATACATGGAAAAATTCACCGTTTCCCGTCTTATTGGCGCGCCTCCCGGTTATGTTGGATACGAGGAAGGGGGTCAGCTAACTGAAAAGGTTAGACGGAAGCCATATTCTGTTATCCTGCTGGACGAAATTGAAAAAGCACATCCTGATATTTATAATATCCTGTTGCAGGTATTGGATGATGGCCAGTTAACAGACGGCCTTGGAAGAAAAATTGATTTTAAGAATACGATGATCATCATGACTTCCAATATTGGGGCCCGTCAATTAAAAGATTTTGGTGATGGGGTTGGTTTTACAACTGCATCAAGGGCAAAAAATTCTGAAGAAAATAACAAGGCGGTTATTGAGAAAGCCCTGAAGCGCACTTTCAGCCCGGAGTTTCTTAACAGGATAGATGACGTAGTAATATTTAACCATCTTACCGAAGAAAATATATTCTCAATTATAGATATCCTGATGAAAGGAGTTACGAAGCGGTTGGATAATCTCGGACTCACGCTGGAACTGGCAGAAGATGCCAAGAAATTTATTTCTGAGAAAGGGTATGATTCTCAATTTGGCGCAAGGCCACTGCACAGGGCGATTCAAAAGTACCTCGAAGATCCCCTTGCAGAAGAGATTTTGAACATCCGTATAAAGCATGGAGATGTGCTGATTGCCAGCCTTGATAAGGAAAATTCAAAAATTACTTTTGAAATTAAAGGCGGGGTAATCAAAGAAGAAGCCCCAAAAGCTTAATGGTATTTCATTAATATTTTTCCAGTCTGTTTTTAAAGTATAAGTGCCACCATGGTCGGTGGCATTTTTTGTTGACTGCTCCTTATTTTGAACTTCCTGTTATTTATCCCATTTTTGTAGAATGTCAGGTAAGATTATTATCACCATCGATGGCGGATCATCCTGCGGCAAGAGTACGCTGGCGAAGCAGCTGGCTTCAAAATTAGGTTATCTGTATATAGACAGCGGAGCTATGTACCGCGCCATAACATTGTATTTTTTGAGAAATAATGTTGATTTTAAAAATGTAAGTCAAATAAAGGAAGCTCTCAGGAATATCACGCTTGAATTTATGGTGAATGAATTTACAAACCAGTCTGAAATTTATTTGAACGGTGAAAATGTGGAATACATCATCAGGGACCTCGTGGTGGCGGAAAAAGTGAGTGAAGTGGCTTCCTTAAAAGATGTCAGGTCCTTTGCGGTTTCCGCCCAACAAAAGATGGGAAAGGATAAGGGTTTTGTAATGGATGGAAGAGATATTGGCACAACTGTGTTCCCGGATGCAGAGGTTAAAATATTTATGGTTGCAGATGAAGCAGTAAGGGTGGAGCGCAGGTTTAAGGAGATGTTTGAAAAAAACCCCAATATTACCATCGATGAAGTAAAGGCCAATATTGAAATGAGAGACTATATAGATTCTAACCGGGAAGTAAGCCCATTGCGAAAGGCAGCAGATGCAGCAGAAATTGATAATACAAACCTGACCGAAAAAGAGCAACTGGATTTTGCATTGAAACTCGTCAAAAAAAACATGAAAAGTGTTGGACAGGAAATTGAATAGCATTGCAAATTCCCGTTAGAAAACCAAGACATCAGGATACAAATTCTTTCATAACTGCTTCCGGGGTTTTTGAAGTCTTGAAAAAAGAAGCCAATCGGTTTATAACACCTTCAACCAAAGCATCCGGACAACTTGCACCGCTGGTAACGGCAATCCTTACAGGGTTTTTTTCAGGTAAAAAGGAAATTGTTGTAGTCTCTTTTTTCTTATGAAGACTATAATGGCGTATCTGTTTTGAAGAAATTATTTCATCCGCAGACTTGATAAAATAGGTGGGAAATTTTCCTTCACACAATTCTACGAGGTGGGAGGTATTGGAACTGTTATAGCCACCAACTACTATCGCCAGGTCGGCTTTCGTTTCCAAAAGACCGTAAACGGCGCTTTGATTTTCAGAAGTGGCATAACAAAGAGTATCTCTCGTGTCTGCAAATCTTTCTGCAATATTATTTTCATCAAGATGGTAATGCTCCATCATAACCTTTCTGAGGTAATCTGCAATAGCCTGCGTATCGGCGGCCAGCATGGTTGTCTGGTTTACCACGCCAATTCTTTCAAGGTCTTTTTCAACATTAAAATCCTTTGAATATTTCCCTTTGAATATTTTATAAAAATCTTTTGAAGGCTTTTCTCCTTTAATGAATTTCGCCAGCTCTATAGTTTCAGCCATGTCAGTAACAATCACCGTAGGCGAGTGTGGAGCACTGTGACTAAAGGTGGCCCTAGTTTCTTCATGCTGTGGCTTGCCATGTACTACAATCGAATATTTATTCCTTGAAATAGCTTCAGCACGGTTCCAGACTTTTTCAACAAAAGGGCAGGTAGTATTGTATTTTTCTATTTCAATACCTTTTTGTTTTAATTTTTCCTCCATCTCAAGCGTTGTTCCAAAAGCAGGGACTATCACAATATCACCGGGGGAGAGTTTGCTAAAAGGAAGAAGGGTTTTACCCTCCGTATCCATCAAAAATTGAACGCCTCTTTTTTTAAGATCATTATTCACAAGCGGATTGTGGATCATCTCGCTGAGCAAATAAATTTTTTTATCGGGATTTTCTTCAACAGTTTTGAAGGAAATCTCGATTGCATTTTCCACGCCATAGCAAAAACCAAAATGGCGTGATAGAAAAATTTGTACCCCTCCAAAGTCCAATAAACTTGGGTTAAAATCTTTCTTAAGCTTGTCATTTTCCCTACGTTTGTTTTTTATAGCTGAAATGAGGGGGCTTCTGTAATTCGAAGGAACATTAAATTTTTTCATTTAAATTCTTGGCTTCAAAGTTACAAATAGGAAATTACAGGAACGCTAATAAAAGATTAAGAATCACTAATTTTATTGCTTTATATAATATGAAAACCGTATCACCCTCATAAAAAATGAAACCATATGCATCCAAAATGGAGTTATTCAGCCAATATTTATGAAATTAACCTCAGGCAATACACTCCGGAAGGAACTTTTGGAGCCTTTTTGAAACACCTGCCGCGCCTTAAGGATATGGGTATTAAAATATTATGGTTTATGCCCGTAACTCCCATTAGCGACCTGGGTCGTTTAGGCTCTTTAGGCAGCTATTATGCTGTAAAAAATTATACGGAAACAAACCAGGAATACGGAACCCTGGATGATTTTAAAAACCTTGTAAATGAAGCTCATAAGCTTGATTTTAAAGTAATCATTGATTGGGTGGCTAATCATTCAGGGAATGATAATATCTGGATCACAGAGTACCCGGAATTTTATTGTTATGACACCAACCATCAAATTATACATCCTGATGGTTGGGCAGATGTATCAAAATTGAATTATGATATTCCCGAGTTGCGGAAAACGATGATAGAAGCCATGAAGTTTTGGATTGAAGAATGTAATATAGATGGTTACCGCTGCGATATGGCACACCTCGTACCACTAGATTTTTGGGTGGAGGCAAAAAAAGTACTTTGCCAAATTAAAGAAGATCTTTTTTGGCTAGGAGAGTGTGAAGAGCCGGATTACCATGAAGTATTTGACGCAACCTACACCTGGAGATGGATGCACGCTTCAGAAGAATTCTACCACGGGCGAATGAACGTGCAAAGCCTGCTCACTGTATTATACAAGTCTGTAACGGAGTTTCCTTGTATTGGATTCCGGGCATACTTTACCAGCAACCATGATGAGAATAGCTGGAATGGAACAGAATATGAAAAATATGGCGATGCCGCAAAGCTGATGGCCATATTTTGCTGCACATGGAACGGGATTCCCATGATATACAGCGGCCAGGAAACGGCGAATAAAAAACGACTAAAATTTTTTGACAAAGATCCCATTGAATGGGACGGGAAATTTGAACTGCATGATTTTTACAAAACACTCCTCATTGTGCATAGTTCCAATGAAGCGCTCCGGGCAGGTGACCCGGACATCCTAACAAAAATTGTATCTCATCCTGATGACCCGCAGATTTTCTCTTACCTGCGAAAAAATGGAAATCACCAGGTGCTGGTCGCTTTGAATTGTTCTTCTGCAGAAATTAATTTCCAGGTTAAAGAAGTTCATGGAGTATTCAGGAATGTATTTGGAGGCAGAGATGTCAACTTTGATCATGAAGGCTCCGTGTTTTTAAGAGGTTGGGATTTCCTGGTTTTTGAAAAAGTGCTCATACTATCTGATCAATAATAAAATAAAAAACCACGGCTCTTAAACCGTGGCTGTGATTTTATTAATTTAAATCTTACTCTCCTGAATCATCCAGATCCAATGGGTATTGGAATGGTTCGCTATATCCGGGATAGACTCCTTCAATAGTAACCTGCTTGTCGGAACCAATAATATTCTTCAGATCATCAATTGAATTTACCGTTTTACCGTTAGCCTTCGTTATGATAAATCCATCCCTCATGCGGGTTTGATCATTAATGGCACCTTCATTAATCTTTTTCACTACCACACCGCCGCTTAGTCCATATTCCTTTGCTTTTCTGGAATCCAGTGTCTGAAGTTCAGCTCCCAGGTTATCAATCATGCCTGCAGGTTTTACGATGGCGTAGGTGCCTGCATTATTTTTCAGTGTTACCTGGTATACTTTTTCTTTACCATCTCTTTCAATAGTTACATCTACTTTATCACCCGGCCTAAAATTGCTTAACTGTTCCTGTAATTCAGAACCAGAGCCAATTTCATTACCATTAATTTTCCTGATCACATCACCTTTCTGGATTCCTGCTTCCAGTGCAGCGCCATCCTTGGTAAGGTCAGTTATATATATCCCATCAGCATCGGATGGAATGTTTGCTTTTTTCTTTTCATCTGCATTCAGTAAACTGGCATCAATAAACATAGCGCCTAAAAATCCTCTTTGCACACTTCCATATTTTACGAGGTCATTCACTACCTTTTTCACTATATCTACAGGAATCGCGTATGAGTAACCGTTATAATATCCTGTGGGGGAAGCTATAGCCGAGTTAATACCAATTAATTGACCGTTTGTATTTATTAATGCGCCTCCGCTGTTACCGGGATTTACTGCGGCGTCCGTTTGAAGAAATGATTCTACAGCCATTGAGCGTCCGCCCGTTCTGTCGTGGTTGAGGCCCAATGTCCTTGATTTGGCGCTGATAATACCTGCTGTAACTGTTGCATCCAATTGTAATGGGTAACCTATGGCAAGCACCCATTGTCCGATTTTTACACCGTCTGAATTACCATAAAGCATGAAGGGTAAATTTTTAGCATCAATTTTTACAACAGCAAGATCATAGGCAGGGTCTGATCCTATAACTTTAGCAGTATATGTCTTCCTGTCACTCAGAGTAACTGTTACTTCATCAGCACCGGCTACCACATGGTTATTGGTAATAATATATCCGTCATCACTTATAATCACGCCTGAACCGGATGCCATTTGAGGGTACATTCTTTGTGCGCCTCCATTTCCAAAAAGCTGGTTAAACAGGTCATTGTCTCCAAACATATCGGAGAATGGATTTTTTTGATTGGGAAGATTATTACTCACCTGGCGCGGGTTAGTTTTTGTTTTGATATGAACTACAGTAGGAATTGCTGCTGCTGCCGCCTCGGTAAAGTCTACAGGGCCTCCCGTCGGGTTACCATTGCCGTCAAAAAATCCGGCATATTTGTAATTGGGAGGGATGTTTGCAGATTGGAAATTTGGATTATTGATTTCATGCTGATATTTGTTATATCCAAATAAAACGCCCATAGTTGTTAGGGCACTGATGAGCACTGTTAGAAAAATATTTCTTGTTTTCATTTATGGCAATTTTATTTATTTAATCATTTTATTCGAAGAACAGATCAAACAACATGCCTCATTATTCTTTCGGGACATCTTGTCGTTTGCGGCATAAAATTAAATTAACTGCTCTTAACCAATAATACCACTCCTTTACCTTTAACAATTAATTAGTAAGACTTTCGTATTTGTAAATTTACAATTTTACAGGCTCTTTTTGGACTGAAAATGCCTGACTAAATTTAATGCTGGTATATTTTTCCCACATCACAATCCTAATAAGAATTCAATAATATCCGCTTCATCAGCATAATCAAAAAGCCCGGGGTTTTGAGCCTGTCCAAATTCAATCGATCCTTTTCCTACAATGCCCTGGATATTTTCATTTTGAGTTAATTCAGCAAGTATAACGTTTTTTTTCTCATAAAAAGTATAATGGAGCTGGCTCACAGCAGAGAAAATTTTTTCATCTTCTATTAATATGATGTTCTCATTTGTCATATACTTTTTATGATTCATAATCAGCAGGGCAAGGTTATAATCGTAATTATTTTTATATTTGGTATGGTCACCAAAGTAGTTGTACTTCCTGAATGCATGTAAGAGAGGCCCGAAGTCATAGTTATGGGGCACGGATAACCGGGTAACATTCCTGCAACCCAAGCCAAAAAATAAATGAACATCGTCCGCCAGTAATACAAGTTCTTCTTTAGTTTCATCACCCGACAAAATGGCCACGGATGTTTTGTTACTCCTGATCAATGACGGGTATTTTCCAAAATAATGACGGAAATACCGTGAAGAATTATTGCTCCCTGTAGCAATATAAGCATCACACCCTTTTAGCAGGTCTGTTACCTGAACAGCCTGGTTTATTTCTTCTTCCCATTCACTAAGTTTTGCAATAAAATGAGGAAGCAGGACATTATCTTTTTCAGAAAGTTTTATTGTCTGCAGGTGCCCTGAAATAAATACGCTAAGGAAATCATGAAATCCAACAAGGGGAATATTGCCGGCCATTACTATTCCAATATTTTTTGGACTTATATTATCGTCCAGCCGGTAATAGCGAGTCCACTTCAGAAGTTTGTCCTTCTGCAACATTTGAGTTGCTATATTTTTTAAAGCAATTGTTACGAATTCATCTGTAAACCATTTATTTTTTTCAAATGCTTTTTGTTTTATTGTGGATAATTCCCAGCTGTCTGAATTCAAATAATTTCCTAACTTTTCCGCCAATGTAATTCTTTGCGATAAATTCATTTATTAAATAATTATCTGTTATATATTTGTAAGAAATTTAGAAACAAAATTCGCTTATTATTTGCAGGATGTAAATGCTTAAATTTTAAAAGATGGCGATAAAAATTACTGAAGAATGTATTAACTGCGGAGCCTGTGAGCCCGAATGTCCCAACAACGCAATTTATGAAGGTGGCGTAGAATGGTCACTTGCAGACGGAACGACCGTAAAAGGCCAGGTGACTTTGCTGGATGGATCTGTGATGGATGCTGATCTGCGAAATCCGCCGATTGCCAATGATATTTATTATATTGTTCCTAATAAATGCACAGAGTGCCAGGGATTTCATGAGGAGCCTCAATGTGCTGCCGTGTGCCCGGTAGATTGTTGTGTGCCTGATGAAATGTACGTGGAAACTGTAGAATCTTTGCTTGCGAAAAAAGAAAAGCTGCACATATAAATGGGCAAGAGATAAATCGTTAAGGCCGTTGGCCTATAAGGCAGGTGATATTTCCTGTTTTTGGCGAGGGTATTGGAAAATACTTTCGCCTTTTTTCTAATAATAAAATACCGGGCTCGCTTGAAAAAAATAGCATTACCCCTGCTGATTATCTTTTTTGGGGTTCCGATTTCTTGTAAACAAAAATATAATCCTCCGGGAAATTTGTCAGCGGATAATATAATTTATACTGATAAAGAATTTTCAGCATTAAGCAGGCGCGAAGGAATGAAAAGAGCTTTCATTGAATATATTGATGATGAAGGTGTATTACTTAGGCCTGGTCATATTCCCATTATTGGGGCAAATGCTATTGATTATTTGAGCCTGGTCAATGATACAGCCTTCATACTTACCTGGAGTCCAACCGGCGCAGGTATTGCTGCGTCCGGTGACCTTGGATATACTTATGGCATTTATAATATGGCAATGAAAGATACCGTTATTAAAGGGACCTATGTGAGCATCTGGAAAAAACAAAGTGACGGGAAATGGAAATTTATGCTGGATATCGGGAATGAAGGAATAGGAGATAATAAAAAATAAACCTGGATAGATGAGTAATTCAAAAAAGAACCAATTCATTTTTAACAGATTAAAATTTAAACACAAAATCAATAATCATATTGAAATGCGTTACTAAATGGTAACCGTTCAAATCTGAAAATATTAATCAGGATTCATGAAACCAAAAATCGCCTTTGTTACGGGAGGTTACTCAGGAGAGGCAGAAATTTCATACAAATCTGCAGTAACATTTGAGAAGAACGTTGACCGGGATAGATATGACTTGTTTAAAATCGACATAACCCTTGACGGATGGTTTTATGAATTACCGAATGGTAAAAAGATCCTTGTAGATAAAAATGATTTTTCAATAATAATTGAGGATGAAAAAGTAACTTTTGACGCTGTATTGATCGGGATACACGGATCACCCGGTGAAGATGGTAAACTGCAGGGTTATCTGGACATGTTGCATATACCCTACACTTCCTGCCATTGTGCTACCTCTGCCCTTACATTTAATAAAAGATATACAACCGCGATAGCAGCGGCGGGTGGCATCCATACGTCGAATTCTGTATTGTTGTTCAAAAGTAGCTTTAAGAGCCCTGATGAAAAGGTAAAAAATTTGCGATTCCCTGTATTTGTGAAACCCAACAATGGCGGATCCAGCATCGGTATTTCAAAGGTAAATGCTCCATCAGAAGAATTAGGAAAGGCTATCGAAAAAGCATTTAGGGAAGATGACCAGGTGCTGGTGGAAGAATTTATCCAGGGAAGAGAATTTACAATTGGTGTTTTTAGGGCTAACGGAGAAATTATTGCTTTGCCTATTACCGAAATTATTACTCATAATGAATTTTTTGATTTTGAAGCAAAGTATGAAGGTGCAAGCAATGAAGTAACTCCGGCAGAAATAGAAGATGTTGTCGCCCAAAAAATAAGGGAAGAAGCAATAAAAGCTTATCGAATTTTTAACTGCAGGGGTATCATCCGGATCGATTTCATTTACAATGAAAAGGAAAACAATCCTTATATGCTGGAAATTAATACAGTACCGGGGCAAAGTGAGGCCAGCATTGTACCTCAGCAGGTCAGGATTATGGGCTGGACCTTAAAGGAATTTTATACAGCCCTGATCGAAGAATGCATACATAATTAAATCTTATTAAATTGCGCACAGTATTTAATCTTATAATCTATATTCATTACTTTGTTTAAATTCATAACAAAACAACCTTTCTGGGTAAACCTTCTTGTTGCGGTTTTATTGATTTTCTTACTAGCATTTTTATTTCTTCAATCATTGAGCTGGTTCACTAATCATGGCAGTTATCTGAAAGTGCCCTCTGTAGTTGGTAAAAATGCAGATGAAGCGGTAAAGTCTCTCGAAGACCAGGGTTTCGAAGTGATTATTACAGATTCTATTTATAGTGACACCCTTCCAATGAATACGGTAAAAAAACAAATTCCTGATCCGGGTTCAACCGTTAAAGTTAACAGGACAGTTTTCCTTAATATAAACCCCGTAATGTTGCCCCTTGTGGAAATGCCGAAGCTTGAAGGCCTCAGTCTTCGATTTGCCCTCGATCGGCTAAACAAAAACCATCTAAAGCTTGGAGATACTACTTACAGGCCAGACTTTATGAAAGGCACTGTTCTCGAACAGGATTACAATGGTAATAAAGTTGCTGCGGGATCAAAACTGCCCTGGGGATCTTCTGTAAACCTGGTGATCGGCGGCGGATTGTCACAGGAAGAAATACCTGTCCCGGATTTTTACGGACTTACCCTTGGCGATGCAAAAACAGAGCTTGCTCAAAAAGGTATTACTCTGGCCGCTTTGCTTCCATCAGGGCCCATAGATGACACGCTGAAAGCTTATGTATATAAACAAAATCCTGACGTTAGAGATGATGAGGGTAACACCAATTTTATTCAGCCGGGGCAAACTATAGACCTATGGATCTCTGCTATAGCGCCTCCGCCTGACAGCACAAGGATTATTACAAAAAAAACAGATAGCTTAGGAAATTATTAATCTCAAATACTATTATGACAATAATAACTCCGGAGGAAGTAAAAAAAAGGCTTGATGCAGGCGAAAAGCTCAACCTGATTGATGTGAGGGAAGTTCAGGAAAATGCTACTTTCAATATTGGCGGTACTTTGCTGCAGCTTGGAAAGATCCAATCCATGCAAACGGAAGACATCGAAAACCTCAAAAATGAGGAAGTAATATTGTATTGCAGGAGTGGTAACAGGAGTGGCATAGCAGCATTCACCCTCGACTCAATGGGTTTTACAAATACTAAAAACCTGGCAGGTGGAATGCTTGCATGGCAGGAAAAATTTACCAGATGATTTTTTTGTAAGATTTTATACTTTATCTCAAATAAAAGTCATGGCTAGATTCCCTTACTTTAAAAAATTAAGGCGATGACGCAGATTACTTTTAGGGGGGAGGATTGATGAATTATTTTGTTAAACACTTTTTATTTATAATAAGCAGGCGCATCCTATTCAGCTTTACAGTTTTATATTTATAGCGGCTAAGAAGTTAGTTCCGGCCATAGGAAAATAATAATTATCCACGTAAAGTTCACCTCCTGATATATAATCATAGGTGTAACCGTTAGATTCATGCATTTTATTGAAAATATTATTGACCTGGAAAATGAAGTTGATGGATTTAAAATGTTTTACCTGGTCAATTGTATAAGAAATTTTTACGTTCTGAACGTAATACGGATTGATGCTCCGGCTTACATGTGATGTATTATCAAGGAAAATCCTTCCGACATATTTTGACAGAAAACTTATTTCACTTTTTGCAAAAGGAATAAAATTAAGCGTGGCGGCACCCACAGCGCCGGGAGAAAAAGATATATTGGGATTATGGTATTGAAATTGAACCTGGCCTCCGTTATCATCATCATCAACAAATTCGGTAAAATTTTTAATCTTGTTTTTACTGAAAGCCAGGTTTCCATTTAAATTAAACCATTTGCTGAATATTTTGCCTGCCTGGAATTCAATTCCAAGGCGATAGCTTTGTGCTGCATTGGTGCGGGTGTAGGCGCCAACATCGTTTATTTTACCAGTTGATACCAACTGGTTGTGGTAATACATATAATAAAGGGTGCCGCCGTAGGAAAAGGTTTCATTCTTTTTTGTTAATCCCAATTCAAGGTCGTATAATATTTCCGGCTTAGGCTGCTGATCAATACCTGCTTCAAAATCATCACGATTGGGTTCTTTGGAACCGACAGAATAGGAAATGTAGGCTTCGTAATTATTCCTGAGATATGAAATACCAATTTTAGGATTCAGAAAGGTATAATTCTTATTGATCGTGATGGCTGGATTATCTTCAAAACCATCAATAACGTAATGTACCATCCTTGCCTGTACATCCGCGAACCCTGAAAATCCGCTACCGAAGGACTGCAATAATTTTCCGTACAAGTTAAAATCCTGTTTATATGCGGGAACATCAGCATAAACGAAATCAGGAGGAAAACCCTGCGCAGCCCAGGTTACTATGTCATAGTGCTTTCCATCATAATTGTTCCAACCCCCGCCTGCAGTAATATGTGTTTTATTCTGCTGATACTGCAGTGAGAAAATACCCCCATAAAAATAATTATCCAGCCAGAGGCGCCTTATAAGATTCGTGGACGTAAAAGTATCTGTTCCGCTGATATAGTCAGGAAGACCATAATCGCTGTAAAGCTCACCCGCCCTGTATTCTTCATAATAGCCTTTACCTCTTGTCAGGAATATCGCCGTGTTGAAACTCAAGTGGGAATTAATTTTATGATCAAAAAAGAGCTGATATTGTGTCTGGATATAATTGTCAGTTTCATTGCTATATGGTGAACCAGGTTTCTCAGTTCCGGCAGGATTGTATCTTCGCGCGCTGTCCAGGTAGCTTTCAGGAATTCCATACCATGCCTGGTAGGTTTTTTCTTTTCCACTAATAATATTAAATCGTAAGGAGCTGTTGTTATTCAGGTATGCAGCGCTTACATAAAGAGATTTCAAATTTGATGTCGCTCTGTCAACATAGCCATTGCTGCTGATCCTTGATAACCGACTATCAAGCGTGAAATGTTTTCCTATTAAGCCGGAACCCAGTTTAAGCGTATTTTTCCATGAATTGAAGGAGCCAAATGTATTATTGAGCTCAGCATATTTTTCCTTATTTACTTCGTTGGTGGAAAGATTAATTGTGCCGCCAAATGCTCCTGCTCCGTTTGAAGATGTTCCTACTCCTCGCTGAACCTGGATGGAATTCACAGAAGAAAGCACATCCGGCAGATCAACAAAAAATGTTTGTTGACTTTCCGCGTCATTATAGGGAATACCATTTATAGTTACATTCACCCTCGATGCGTCGGAACCCCGGATGCTAACCCCAGTGTATCCTATTCCGTTACCTGCATCAGAAGTTACCACGGTGGAAGGAGTCTGGTTCAGCAGAAAAGGAAGATCCTGTCCCAGGTTACTGTTCTCTATTTCTTTTTTGGTAATGTTTGTTTTAGTAAACGGGGCTTTGTCATCAGCCCTCAGAGAAGTTATTTCAATATTTTCCAGCATTAGGGTATCACCGAATTTGTGATCGGTGCTATCCTGGGATTTTGATAAAAAACTGAAAGAAATAAATGTAATTATTAAAAGGATTTTTTTCATGTTTTTCTATTTACCCCAAACAGAATGAACGCATGAAAAAGAGGTGGGAGAAATCTATTCTACCTCCCTTCGCAGGCATTATCCTGATCAGGTCTGCGGGTATTATCTCAGCAATCCCTCCAAAAGAGGATGCACCCCGGTAAAAAAAATTGAATTCAGATTGCGAAGGTAATCCGGTTCAGGAATAATATCCAAAAAATTGTAACTTTTATTTTCTGTAATCGTTACACAAAAAAATATCAAATGAAATACTTCTTAATCTTGTGCCTTGCCGTTGTAAGTTCGCATGTTATTGCACAACAGGCTGTTTTTTCAGACAAAAATGCAGAAGTGAGAAAAGTATCACCTTTTTCCGCCATAAAAATTTCCGGGGGTATTGAAGTCTATTTGTCACAGAGTGAAAATTATTCCCTTGCTGTAAGCGCCGACGACACTGAAATCCGCGATCATATTAAAACAGAGTTGAATAACGGGACATTGATCATCAGCTATGAAAATAGTTTTTTCAAAAGGAATACATGGAACCGGAAACTTCGTGCTTATATCTCATTCAGCTCACTTGAGCGTTTGGAAGGGTCAGGAGCCTCTGATTTTAGAATTAAAGGAACACTGAATGTAAGCAGCCTGGCCGTAAAACTCTCAGGAGCCAGCGAAATAGAGGGGGAATTAAAAATAACTGACCTTGCATTGGAATTAAGCGGAGCATCAGTGGTAAATTTACAGGGAGCAACCGAGAATTTAAAAATCAGAGCGAATGGCGCAAGCGATGTAAAAAATTATGATTTGCAAACAGACAATTGCATTGCCAAAATTTCAGGCGCTTCCGATGTTAGGATTACCGTCATCAAATCCATTTCAGCTTCAGCCAGCGGAGCCAGTACTTTATTTTATAAGGGTAATCCGGAGAAAAGTGATATTTCAGCCGGCGGGGCAAGTACCATTTCTCAAAAAAATTGATTTAATATCCATACATAATTATTTATTCCCGGATCAACTCATTCGGCATTCAATTTAAATAATCCGTTATTCTCAAAGGAAATGCAGATGTACTATTAATTAAAACAAAAAAAAACTGCCATGCACGGCTCAAAGTGCACAGCAGTTACCATAAACCTTCATTTTACCAGAACCTCAAAGTTATTGCCCTAACAAAATTACCTGACGCATCAAATTCCACCGCATATTTTGTCCCATTTTCGTCTATACAAACCACGTAATCGGTAATAATTCCATTTTTTGATATCGAGAAGGCCTGTTCGAAAACATAATTAGGATAGGTGTTGCTTAGATAATCTCCTATTGCCGCAGGCAGGGCGGTTTCAGCTACAACAGTTCTTGCCCTTCCCTGGTTTTCATTCAACTGAACCCTGCGAATAAATGTTCCGATTGAGTCAAAGAGTGTAGCGAAGGATCCATTATCAATGCTAAAAACTATATAATCCTTGTTGATGGCTTCAAAAGCACGTACCAGGGTATCCTGGGGATAATTCGTGTTGAAGTAGGATAGTATGCTGGCCGGAAGTGCAGAAAGTTGCACCGTGTCTCTATTCATTCCATCCCGGTTGCTAAAACACCCGCCTTCATGCCATCCTTTTCCATTCAGGTCCTGCTTATCGCGTTGCTCAAGCACTTTTACAAAATTGCCTGAAGCATCAAACATAAGCCCAACAGGATTTCCATTAAAAAGGATAATAACCACATATCCTGAAATATTTCCTGACGTATCCTTTTCGGTGAAGGCCTTTTCAAAAGCATAGCCTGTATAACTTCCTGCTAAATAATCAGTAATCATAGTTGGCAGCGCCGAAAAAGCAAGCGAGTCGAGGTGGTGGTTGTTGGCACATGCACCCACAACATAAATTGAATCGTTTGAAGTGGGGTTTATACCGACTGCTATGACAGAGGATGCTGCGATAGTAGAATTTGCCGGAGCTGCCGCTGAATTTTCCTTTTTGCATGAAGCAAGGAAGAAGAGGAAAGACAGCGCTAATGAAATATATATGATACCACTTTTTAGTTTAGTTTTCATTTTATTTTTTTTAAGGGTTAAAAATTGTATAATAAACAAGTGAAAAATACATTGTCATAGAATTGCTGCATTTCCGCGTATTTTGTATTAAGAGATTAAGTTTTCTGTTTTCATTATGATCAAATCGGCAAATAATTGGTTGGGATAATTAAATTAAAAAAATGTTAATCGCATATTCAGTTCTTTATTTCTGTTGTTATTTTAATTTAAAATACGGGTCTAACCAACCAATCATGCTTTTCTGACATCAAAACCATATACAAGTGGATTCTTTGGAAAAATTTAGAGAGCTCATCGATGGGTGTATAAGCGGCAGTCGTCATTCTCAAAACCAGTTATACAAAATGTTAGCCCCTAAAATGTATGCGGTCTGCCTGAGATACTCAAAAAATCGGGAAGAAGCTGAAGAGATTTTACAGGAAGGATTTATAAGGGTTTTTGGATTTATTCATCAATACAAGTTTAATGGAGCTTTTGAAGGTTGGGTAAGGAAAATAATGGTTAATTGTGCACTACAAAAGTACCGATCCCGGAAAGAAATGCATGCTGTTGCGTTTATGGATAATACGATTGCTGAGGAACATGGAACGGAGGATATCATTTCTCGGATAAGCGTAAAGGAACTTCTTGGTATGATACAACAACTGTCCCCGGGCTACCGGACAATTTTTAACCTTTATGTTTTTGAAGGGATGAAGCACCGCGAAATCGCAGAGCATTTGGGTATTTCAGAGGGAACCTCCAAATCAAATCTTTCGGATGCAAGATTATTCCTAAAAAAGGCAGTTTATAGGAGCATGCAAACTGTAGATCAAAAAATTAATGAAGGATGAATGAAAATTTACATGATGATATAGACGACTTATTCAAAAAAGGTTTGGAACATCACAGTGATTTACCTTCTGATGAGGTATGGGATCGTATTGACCGGAAGCTTGACAAGAAAAAAGTTATTTCCATTTCCAGGAAATATAATAAGCTAAAATGGGCTGCTGCCGCTCTGTTGTTATTTTCAATAGGGATGGCTATGTATACGATGCACTTTCATTTGAAGAATAAGGAATTAGTAGATCGGTATAATACCCAAAAGGAATTACCCGGTCCGGGCTCACGGATAAATAATGATTCGGAACAGAAGAACAATTCTCTTGAAAAGAAAAACCATTCAAAAAATAAATTGAATAATAATGGCAGGTTACCAAAAAATGGAAATCAAAAATCTGTGTTAGTTGGCAATGCTGATAAAAATAGCCTAGCAAATCGTATGGGATCTCAAAATGTGAATAAAGGACTAAATAAACCGCTTATTAATACCACAGCAAATCCTGTAATCAAAGGAAATAAAGAAGGGAAGAATCCGAATAAGATTCAAAGTTCTAAAAATAATCAAAATTTTTCGCTGCTAAAAAAATCGCACGTCAAGATCAAGACTGCCGTGGGGACTGTTAATTTACCTGGAAATAAAAAGAAAATATTTGCCATAAACAATGAAACGAGGAATACCATGCCTACTAGAGAAAAAGAGCAGGAAAACCAGGCTGGTATAGCTTTTTCTTCAATACGGGAAAAAAACAATGAAGGAATTCGAATATTGCCGGAACAAGAAAATTCTATTAGAGAAATAACAGCAAAACCTTTTATGCTGAATTTCAATAAAATTATCGAAGGAGATGCAATGCCTAAGCCTTCTTTGAGAAAAATGACAGGACAAACATCACAAAAAGACAGGCTGACTTCCCGTTTTTCAGCAACTATTTATTTTTCTCCGGATATAATATCTGCAAGTCTTAGAAATGACAATGACAGGTACCGGGATGAAGATCATAATGAAATAAAAAAAGACGAGCAAAATAATTTCTCGTTCACAACAGGCATTTTGATCGGTTATAAATTTTCCAGTAAGATTTCCCTGGAGTCCGGTTTTACGTTTTCAAATTGGGAAACTAACATTCATCCTAAAATTATTTATGCACGGCCGGACAATAATGGATTTTACAATTACAAGTTTAATTGTTCTGCAGGTTACTCATATCTTGATGTAAAATCCCTGCCTTCGCCGGTTTCGGGAGATAGCTTAAAGGCGCTTAATGCGAATAATACCATACAATATGCAGGAATTCCAATCATTATGAAATATGCCATTAAGAAAGGTAAATTCAGTTTTATTCCTTCGGTCGGTTTCGCAGCGAATTTCCTGATTATGGGTCAATTGAAAACGACCCTTTCCACACCTGTAGGAATTCAAAAAGTAGCCTCTAATGTTATAAATGGATTAAGACCATTTTATGTTAGTGGAATGGCAACAATTGGAACCCAATACGCAATAAATAAAAAACTGGAACTTGCTTTTTTACCAACCGCCCGATTCTCAATTACATCCATTAATAAGAATGCACCTGTAAAAACCAACTTATACACTTTTGGTTTTGGAAGCGGGCTTATTTATGAATTTTAAATGTTTATTTTATGAAAACTATCTTAATGGCAGCTGAGTTGTTTTTTTCGGTGAGTGCTTTTCTTTTTACAGGTAATTTTGTGATAAGCAATAAGATCCTTTAAAGGGAGTAGTTATATTGGCTTGTAATATCCTAAAGATTACCAGCCATCTGCCCAAAGCAAGAATTGAGGAAAAACTCTGCTCCATGAATTGTAATCATGTGTGGCATCTCTAACCTCTGTATATTGAATGTCTCCGGGCGGGCACACTTTCTTATTTCTAATTAAATCTATAAGATCTTTCGTGTCATCAATTACATCAATGATCCCATCCTTATCCCTGTCGGCAGTTTCTTCCTTACCTCCCGCATAAAACCAGTATTTTAGATGAGGTCTTTTTCGTGATGATCTTATTTTATTAATGATCAGCCTGTCTTTATCATCTGAATAAGCAGAATCTGATGCATCTTTATCGCGGTACCAGAATGAGCCGGAAAAGACGCCCACTTTATCAATTTTGTCTGCATGATCCCATGCAATATCAAAAGCAGATAGCCCCCCGAGTGAACAACCGGCAATAGTGATTGTATCGAACTTTTTGACACCAGATTTCTTTTTGATAAAAGGAATTAATTCATAATCCACAAACTCGGCATATTTTTCGGCTGCAGATCCGTTCTTTTTGTAATCGGGAAAGCCCGCAACTCCATACTCCCGCATTCTGTCAAAAGTTTTAATGGCCACAACTACCAACGGTTTTAACAATTTTTTTCCTAAAAGGCTATCCATTATTTGTGTAACTCTGAGCTGTTCTATATCCTGTCCATCATTCAATAATAGCAGATTATATGAATTCTTATCTTTTGGAACAGGCGTACTTATAATAACAAGTTCTATCTTCTTTTTTAAATGGCGGGAATAGACTGAATCTTTATTTTCTTTTATTTTAGGACTGAATGAACAAAAAGATAAGATACCAAATGCCAGGATAGAATATTTTATGGAATATTTAGTGTACTGCATCTGCTAATGTATTAAAATTTGGTTTCACAACTATATCAACCTACATTTGCAATCCAAAATCGCGAAGTAGAGCAGCGGTAGCTCGTCGGGCTCATAACCCGAAGGTCGGAGGTTCGAACCCTCCCTTCGCAACAAAAGCTGTATCGCTGAATCGATACGGCTTTTTTATGTGTGTCAGGCATGCATATCAGCTATAGGGTGGACAAACCCCTTCCTAACTGCACATCTTCTCAACAAGAATTTGGGATCTGTCAGGATCACTCATCCCTTCCATTTAATGTCTGGTAAAGAGTTTCAAGTAATTAAAACAAGAAAAGTCGGAGGTAGACTCACTCTGGTTCTTCAGGACAATGAACAGGGAAGCTTCGCAGTACCTGCTGACTGGACAGATTATTTTCCCTCTGATCTGGATGCACAGACCACCTCCGATGCATTCATATCAGTAGAATCACTCCTTGCTCTGTGTGAACTTTTAAAAAAAAATTAGTAAATAATGTATAAAATAAAAAAAATAATTACTAACTTCGGAATACTTATTTAAGTATCCCGATTTATGAAGAAGATATTAACCATTGCTCTCAAGAAAAAAAGACAGAAATTAATCCAGGAGCTGAGTGCTTTCGATGGAGAAATCCTCCGGGGATCCATTTTTGAGACTTATAAAAAATGCGGTAAACCCGGATGCAAATGTGAAAAGGGTATTGGCCATGGCCCTAAACATTATATGACCGTCAATTTTCCTAAACGAAGGCCAGAGCATGATTATATCCCTTTAGAGTATGTTACACAGGTAAAGGAATATGTTTCCAATTACCATCAGTTTAAGGATATCATAGAACAGATCTGTATGATCAACCGGGAGATTCTAAAACGTCGCGAAGAGTTGTAACTCAAGCCTAATAGATGGATCAGCTGGTTATTGATATTTCGGACAAAATAGAAGTGTTGGGAATATTGTTCGCCAACCTTATAGAAGGGTGTCCCTTAAACGAACTACTACAATCCGATTTAAACAGCATAACATATGAACAGCAAGATCCAGTCTTATCATCAACACAAAACTGCGTGTATCTATCTGAGACAGTCGACAATGTTCCAGGTGATGCACAATACAGAAAGCACAGAGCGCCAATATGCGCTACAGCAGAAAGCCCTGCAATATGGATGGGATCAGACTCTCATCCGGATAATGGATGGCGACCTTGGTCAATCGGGAACCAACACTACACACAGGGAAGATTTCAAATCACTGGTAGCAGAAGTTTCTATGGGCAATGTGGGTGCTATCTTTGTGCTGGAAGCATCCCGGCTGTCCAGGAGCTCCGCCGACTGGAACCGCTTGCTCGAACTTTGTTCTCTCACTCAAACATTAATCATCGATCAGGATGGTTGCTACGACCCCAGCCAATTCAACGATCAACTTCTTTTGGGTTTAAAAGGTACCATGTCGCAAGCGGAATTGCATCTAATAAAGGGCCGCCTCCATGGAGCCAAACTCAATAAAGCTAAAAAAGGTGAGTTACGATTTCCTATACCCGTAGGTTACATCTATGATGACGAAGGCAACATTACATTTGATCAGGACGCGCAGGTTTGTCATGTCATTCAATTGCTTTTTAATTTATTCAAAGACAAGCAGACCGCCTATGCTGTGGTCCAATACTTCGGAAGCAATAATATCCTATTCCCTAAAAGATCATATGGCGGAAGATGGAAAGGAAAACTACTCTGGGGCAGACTCTCTCATGAACGCATCTTAACAATACTAAGACACCCTTTTTATGCAGGCGTATACACTTTTGGACGCACCAAAAGTTCAAAGAAAATAAACCCTCAGGGAGAGATTGTCTCCATAACAAAACGTCAACCAATGGATCAATGGCCCGTGATGATCAAAGATCACCACTGCCAGTACATCACATATGAAGAGTTCGAAAAAAACAATCAACAACTCCAAAATAACAAAGTAAACAATGCTGATGCGCTGCTTATGGGTCCTGCACGAGCGGGATCTACATTATTGCAAGGCCTGCTGGTCTGTGGATTTTGCGGCAAACGTATGACCATCCGTTATGCAATGAACAATAAAATTATACCTACCTATGAATGCAACTGGCAAAAGAGATAGGGACTAACAGGGGGTAGCTGCTTCAGCTTTCGGGCTGACACAGTAGATCCTGTTATCGAACAAAAAGTGATTGCCGTTTTAACGCCTGCTAATGTTACTATTGCCATTAATGCATTAGATCAAATTGAAAAGCGCAACGCATCTATGGACAAACAGTGGCAGATGAACATTCAACGATGCGAGTACCAGGCTGATATTGCCCAACGCAGATTTGAACAGGTGGATCCTGCAAACCGGTTAGTGGCTGCTTCTTTAGAGAAGAACTGGAACCTGGCATTAGAAAAACTCAACCTTGCCAACAATGAATACCAGCAATATCAAACCAAAAGAGAAACAGAATTTCCCTCGCACAAGAGAAAAGAAATTGTTGCACTTGCTAAATCTATACCGGCCCTTTGGTCCAAAACAACCAACACTAAAGATAAAAAACGTATTGTTCGATTATTGATCAGCGATATCACTGTTACCAAAGACCGGGATAAAAAAATACTATTCCTGAACGTCCGATGGCAGGCTGGTCCCCTTGAACAAATCCAGATTGCACTCCCTTTGCACGCAGCCGACAAAATAAGGTATCCTCAGGCATTCGTTGACAAAGTAAGGGCGCTCACCATGCAATACGGCGACGATAAAAAAACAGTTGCTGTACTTGAGTCACAACGAATATTGGGGGCCACCGGCAAACCATTTACACGGGACATGATCCGGTGGATCAGATATAAACACAAAATAAACATGCCGCCCTTAAAATCCGAGCATGAATATACGGTCAAAGAGGTTTGCGCGATATTCAACATATCAAGTCATATGGTTTATTACTGGATTGAAAACAAATATGTCTCTGCACGTAGAACATCCGCCAATACTTTTCTCATTCAAATAAGGCCATCCAATAAAACAGAACTGCTTGAAAAAATAGAAAATTCCTATAAAGCTAAATCCATGATTAATCCATCCCCGATGTTACATGATCAGATGATACAATTGACCCCAAAGGAGTTTTAACCAATTTTGCCATTTCCGTTTTTTTGTCGAAATTTAGATATAGTAAAAACATTCCTAACGCAAACTGTAAACAAGTAGTATGAAAGCAACTTCGGAATACCTAATGGCCTTGTTCCTCCTTGCTTCTTTGGAATTAGTACCG
>OCTA010001034.1_pt1 | contig 25832 bp, 17 predicted proteins | sample 1538991 | NCBI WGS metagenome assembly OCTA01 (sample SAMEA3539302, study PRJEB22396) | soil metagenome | biome: tundra; feature: field; material: soil | place: USA | collected 2010-05 | depth 0.15 m | reverse complement strand
CGAGCGCGCTCGGCCCGAGCTTTGTGACTCGGATGGGGCGAGCCCTGAGCAGCCGGCGCCGCAGCATGGTCACGTCCTCGCTCGGCAAGAGCGTCGCCTGCTCTTCGATCTCGTCGAGCAGAGCACCCGCCTCCTCGCGTACGGCGTCGGTCCGATCTCCGGAGCGGAGGCCCGATGCGACGACTGGACGGGCGCAGTCGGCATCCCCGGCGCCGCCGAGAACGCCCAGATTTGCCGTTCCTTCCAGCGTGCCTTCGACACGATCTGCGTGCGCGCGGATGAGCGCGACAAAGACGCCCTCAGCCGCGAGATCGTCGAGCGGGCGAGACGCCGGGCTCTCGAGGCGTATCCCGACGGCGAGCCCAGAGAACTGTTCAACCTTCTCGTTGCGCGGTTGATCGCGGAGGACATCGTTCGAGTACAGCGCCGAGTCGCGAGCAGCTCCCCCGCGCCCGAGCTGCTTCCGCGCGTTCAGCCACGGCGGAGGTCGCCACCGCCATGAACCCGCCGCTGCCGACATTCGACGCGGTGACGGACACGAACGTCCTGCTCGACATCTACTCCTGCCACGATCTCAGCACGGCCTACGACCAGGCCTACGCGAGACTCGGAGGCGGAGCCGTCGACGATCTGGCGGTTGTGTACCGCCGCGCCCGTGCACGCGAGTCCCTCCTGCTCGCCATGCACTTCAACAAGGTAAAGGCAGCGACGTGCAGCTTGCACTTCGAGCCCCTCGATCTGCTCACGAGGAGGGCACCGCCGGCGCCGGGCGGAGCGACGCTGGAATCAGACTTCACCACCGTGTTCATCTACTTCGTGAAGGACTACGTGCTGCCGGACTGGACCACGCAGATGCCGACGCAGCCGGGCGGCGAGGCAGGGAGCGACGCCGACAAGGCGTACGTTGCCTTCGCGAAGGAGCACGGGCTGCCGCTCATCACGAACGAGGGCTACGGGCAGAATGGCATCGTGGACGAGAAAATGCGCAAGCTGGCCAAGGACGAGGGTGTGGCCGTCTTCGCGCCCAGGGAGTTCTACGCCGGCAAGATCGACGAAGCTGTAGAGATCGAGGCTTTCCTGCGACGGTTCAAGGAGCAGGCGCCCGCCTACATGGAGGAGCGGAAACGGGATCTGGGCGAGGACAACATCGGCGAGGTGCTCACGTGGATCTTCGGGTACTACCGCATGATCCTGAGGGGCGAGGTGGAGGGGAGCACGACGCCCGTACGCATGTCCGTCATTTAGCCGGTTGCATCGGCGCCGTCTCTTGCCGGAACCGCGCTACCGTGTGGTCCCCAACCGTGTACGACAAAATCCGCAACGAGATTTCCGCCGATCCTTGGTACGCTCGCTTGCCCAACGACGGACAGCGCTTCGTCGCGTGGTACATGCGGCGGGTGCTGCTCCTAGACGAGGTGGCGACGCGCGCGGCTCTCACGGACGGTTCGGGAGACAAACAGATCGACGCGATCGTGGTCGAGGACGACGACGGCCGCCGTGTCCGCGTTCTCCAGGGCAAGTTCGTACAGCCCGGGGTCGTCGATGCCGAGCCCCTACGCGAGGTCCTGTCCGCCTGGGTGAGGCTGAAGGATCTCGCGCAACTGCAACTCGAGTGCAACGGACGCCTCGCGGAGCGTCTCGAAGCGATGCGTGCGGCGCTCGAAGATGACTACGAGCTGCACTTCGAGCTGCTGACGACGGGCGCGCTCTCGGCCGCTGCGACGCAGGACTTCGATAACTTCCGGGCCACGATGGGCGAGGACTCCGAGTTGGGTGCCAGCTTGACCGTTGTCGACTCCAACCTGCTGACGACACGACTCAGCGAAGCTGAGCAGCGCGATCTTCCCGCGCTCCAGGCCGACGTGGTGCTGGACCCCGAACGCGTGCTCGTATCGTCGGAGTCCGGCGTACGAATCGTGCTGGCGATGCTGCCGCTAAAGGAGTGCACGAAGCTGCCGGGCATCGTGGACGGCAAGCTGTTCCGCCGCAACGTACGGCAAAGCCTCGGGCTGACGAACAAGGTGAACAAGGCCCTGCGCACCACGATCGTCAAGGCCGAGAAAGCGCCGTACTTCTTCTTCTTTCACAACGGCATCACTGCGCTCTGCCAAGGGTTCACGCTCTCGGAGGATCGGCGGAAGCTCACGGTGCGAGACCTGAGTGTCGTCAACGGCTGCCAGTCACTTTCGACGATCTACGCGACGTCCGGGAAGGTTGCCGAGCACGGTAAGGGCTCGTTGCTCTTCCGGCTCTACGAGATCCCCCAGCGTGATCTCGCCGACGAGATCAGCGTCAACACGAACTCGCAGAGCGCGGTGAAGCCCCGGGACTTGCGGAGCAACGACAAGCACATGCTGGCGGCGAAGAAGCGCTACCAGACAGCCGTGCCGGACGGATGGTTCATCACCAAGCGTGGCGAGAAGCCGCCCGCCGACAGAGATCCGATCAAATGCATCGACGCTCCTGATTACGCGAAGGCGGTGATGAGCTGGCTGGCTCAGCGCCCGAACCTCGCGTCGAACGAGCGGAGACTGTTCGACGACTATTACAAGACGATCTTCCACGGAGAACTCGACGCCCAGTCGATGCTCACGCTCAACCTCTGGCTCAATGAGATCGACAAGAGCTGGGGCACGTTGGCTCTCGACGAAGCGATCAAAGCGGTACGAGGGGCGACGCGGTTCCATCTCTTGTTCGTCGTGTCGCAGCTCGTGGCGCAGGCGAGCAATCAGCGGGACAAGGTGCCGCTGCCCGCGGCAACCGTTCCCGCGCTTCGGCTCGCCCCTGTTGTGCTCAGCCATGCGACGAACTGTTTGAATCAGGCCGTGCACCATGCGGACGGGCAGGCACGAGCTGCGGGGCGCATTTTCAGCCCGCAGAACTGGCTGAAGAGCAAGAGCGCCCTCGGTGACGAGCAGCTCGTGGCAAGCACCGTGCTCACCGTGTTGAAGGGCATGACGTCCATGCCGGATATCAAGACGGCGTTGGACAGCCTTGTCATTCCCGCCGATAAGTTCGCCTTCCGCTGGTCGGCGGACTGAGTCTCACTCCCGCTCGAACGAGAAGTTCTGAAACTTCAGCGTGTTCGCGGTCTCGCTCACCGTCCTAACCACGTCGTCCTTCACGCCCTCCGGCACTCTGACGCGAATCTCGAGCGTCACATCCACCTCGGCGTCGGGCAACGTCGAGAGGTGCTCGACCACCTCCATCGAGACGCGTCCCGCCTCCTTGACGACGCGTAGGCTGCGGGTCTTGGCCTTTCGGTCGATGGCCCAGGCGAGGTGGAGGACGGCGCTGCCGTAGTCTTCGTCGAGGGAAGCGAAGGGATCGACCAGGGCGCGCTCCACGAGCCGGAGTCTAGCGCTCGCGCGACGGCTCGACCGCGGCGGCGCACCGTTCCGGGCCCCAGCCTCGTCGGCGTCCGTCCACGCCGCGAGCATCGGGACCACTGTGTAGAGGAGGGGCCGTCCGGGAGCGCGGGAGGGCGGCTGCCGGGGCGATCCCGCGGCCAACCGCGGCCAACGGCCTCTCGCCGCCTCCGCATTTCTCGAGGATTTCGGGGGGTGGAGCGGGCTCGGCACCCGCTTCGAGTTCCGGGGACCCCGGCGCGCGTCTGGGCGGCTTCGACGGAGACCCGCGAGCGCCACGGGCAAGCGGGTTCGACTCCTTAGAGGATTCACGGCCGTTCGTGGTGGTCCGCCATGCATCTCCCCGTGTTACTCCATCGTCCATGCTCGGCCCGACCCCTACCGACGTGCGAGCGTTCTACGCGGCGGCCTTCGCCGGCTTACGATTTGTTGAGGTGCGCCGTCCGACAGGGCGGCGGTTCGGGGCGGAGGCTGACGCCCGCTGGACGGGGTTTCGCGGCGACCTCACGACGGCAGATCGTCTCGACTTGCTCTTGCGGGACGCGGATGCCGAGTGGCCGGGCGCTTTCGGTGCGCGGGCTGTCTTCGCGGAGCGCGCTGTCGCGGAAGACGATGCGTTCGGCCCCGCTTGGATCCCCCTCGAGCCCCTCGATGCCGAGGAGATCTGGCGAACGACCCTCGCGACCAAAGAGCCGCGGGACCTCGAGAGCCTTCTCTCGGCGTGGGGCACCGCATGGGAGGGTGCCCTGGCCCCCTTCACGGTGGGCGACATCATGACCGTCGAGCGTCTGGTCGTCGCCGGGCCGTCGGCCATCGCCGCGACCCTGCGGGCGTTCGCGGGTCGCACGGACCTCGCGTGGAGCGAGCAGGTCACCGTCGTGGCGACGCCACCCGCGCACCGGCAGCTCGCCGCGCTCGCTACGGCAGCGCTCAACACGACGAAGGCGACGACCCTCTTCACGCATGGTCAAGCGCACGGTCTCTTGGGGCGCGTGCTGGTCTCAACAGACGCGCTGGCCGAGGATGCAGCGGTCGCCCGTGAGGTCCGGAGCTGAGATGACGCTCTCGACCGCACGCAAGGTGGTCGTGGGCGAGACGCCGTACGCACACGAGCGTGAGGCCCTCGACTTTGCCTTCTCCGTCTTGCCCGATACCGATCCCTTCCAGGTGTGGGCACTCACCGAGCTCCTAGAGCCATCGACGGGCCGCCTCTACGAGCTCGACCTTCTCGTCCTCGGCTACTCGGCCCTTTACATGGTCGAAATCAAGAGCGGCCCCGGGCGCTATGAGGGGGACCACCAGGAATGGTGGCGTACGCCACCGGGCGAAGCGCGGCCTTACTACATGGATGGCCCCCTCTCCCTCGCCAACCTGAAGGCGAAGGTCCTGAAGTCGCGGCTTCTGTCGAAGATGAAGCGACCGAAGGAGTGCCCGTACGTCGAGCCGCTCATCTTCCTGAGCGCGTCGGACATCGACTTGCGCCTCAAGCCAGAGGGACGGATCGCGGTCGTCACGCGGAAGGACTTCGTCCAGGCCGTCCAGCATCACAAGTTCCCCGGCGCGAACCCGAACTGGCGCGGAGAGCGGATCGACAAGCCGGTGATGCACGACGTGGCGCAGGCCATCCACGCGCTCGGCCTCCGTCCGAGCAAGGGGCGCGCTCACGTGGGCAGCTACGAGCTCGGCGCCCTCATCGCCGACGGCGCCGGCTACCAGGACCGCGAGGCGGTCCACCGCGACCGGAAGTTCAGGACCCGCGCGCGGGTGTACCTCGTTCCGCAGCAGGCCAGCGTGGAGCGACGCCAGCAGCTCCGCCGCGCTGCCGACCGTGAGTCGACGCTGCTCTGGGATGTCCGCGAGCACCCGTACATCCTGCGCATTGCGGACTACGTGACCGATGCGCCGTTAGGCCCGACGGTCCTCTTCGACGACTTCGCCGGCGGCGTTCCCCTCGACGCCTTTCTACGGCACAACCCTGGCCTGCCGTCCGAGGATCGGCTGACCATCGTCGAGCACGTAGGGCGCGCGCTCGCGCACTGCCACCGCAGGTCCGTCATCCACGGGGCGGTCGCCCCTCAGTCCGTGCTCGTCCGCCGCCATCCGGACACCAACGCGATCGACGTCCGCTTGTTCAACTTCCAGCTCGGCGCAGGGCGCGAGGTGGAGAACACGCAGCACTGGTCAGCGCTGGCCGAGGAAGGCTGGGCCGTCTATCAGGCGCCGGAGCTGCGGGACAATCCGCGTGCCCGCAGCCCGCAGTCGGACATCTTCAGCCTCGGTGCTCTCGCGTACTTCGCGTTCACCGGCCGCGCGCCGGGCGAGCGTATCGAGGAAGTCGACCTTCGCCTCCAGAAAGAGGGCTACCTCGATCCGCGAGCGGTCGACGACGGCATGCGTCCAAGCGTTGCCGAGGTGTTCGCGTACGCGACCGATGCGGCGCCCGTGAATCGTGCGGACACCGTGGACGAGTGGCTTGATCTGCTGCTGGACGCAGCGACGGCCCCCGACGAGGCGGAGACCGTCGAAGAGATCGACCCGCTCGAGGCGGGGAAGGACACCGTCCTCGGTGACGGGCTGGAGGTGAAAAAGGTTCTCGGCGTCGGGTCAACCGCCAGAGTCCTCCTCGTCCGCCGCCTGCGCGACGACCGGCAGTGCGCATTGAAGGTCTCCTCGGACCCTGCCCACGACGCCCGCCTCACGGACGAGGGGTACGTCCTCAAGAACCTGCCCAAGCACCCGCGCATCGTCGATCTGTACGAGGAGCTCACGCTCAAGGGGCGCAAGTGCCTCGTCCTCAGCCTCGCCGGCGATCAGACGCTTCAGCAGAAGCTCGCGCGCTTCGGTCCCGTGTCGCTCGACGAGGCGAGTCGCTACGGCGACGACCTTTTGCTGGCGCTGGAGCACCTCGAGGAGCACCAGGTCCTGCACCGGGACATCAAGCCCGCGAATCTCGGCGTCGGGTCGATGAGCAAGCTTGCGGATCACCTCACGCTGTTCGACTTCTCGCTCGCGCGGTTGCCGGTCTCCGAGGTGCAGGTCGGCACTGCCGTCTACCGCGATCCCTATCTCCGGACCGCGGGGCGTGGCGCCTGGGACTTCGCCGCGGACCGCTGGAGCGCGGCGATCACGCTCCACGAGATGCTGGCCGCGACGCGCCCCTCGTTTGCCGGGGGGAGCTCCGTTGGACCCGACGCTCGGCTCGTGCTCGCCGCCGAGCGCTTCGATGCGAGCGTTCGTGACGACCTCGTCCGCTTCTTCGAGAAGGCGCTCGCTCGTGCGACCGCGGATCGGTTTACGTCGGCGCAGGAGATGCGTCACGCCTGGGTCGCCATCGTCGGAAGCCCCGCGCGCTCCACGAAGGCACAGAAGGCCGCCGCGGCGTCGCCGCCGGTCGAGCCCGAAGTTCCCGAGCTGACTGACGAGGAAGTCGCCGCCATCGGAGAGGATGCGGCGGTCGCGGTCCTGCCCCTGACGGCGCGCGCCCGCAACGCGCTCGATCGCGCGGGCCTTACGCGGATGCAGGGCCTCCGCGGACTTTCCTCGAACCGGCTCTCCGCCATCCGAGGTGTGGGGCGGTGGGTCGCGAAGGAGATCTTGGACTTCCGCGACCGCTGGACTCACCTGCGGCCTGTTCAAGCCGAGGAACCGGTCGTCTTCTTCCCCGGCTACGGCGGAGAAGACCTTCACGTCACCGTCGCAGGTCTCGATCCCCCGGTGAGCGCCGCGCTGATCGACGGAGGGCTGCCGTCACTCCGCGCCCTCGCGCAAGCACCGTCCACGCACGTCGCGAGCCTGGCGCACAAGCACGCCTTCGACGTCGAGGCCGTCAGGAAGGTGCTTGCTGCCGAGAACGAGCGCGCAAACCAGCGCGCCCGACCTACGACACTCGAAGGGTGGATCGAAGCCACCCTGCCGAAGAAAAAGGGACGGAAGGACCGCCACCTCGTCCGCGCTCTCTACGGGCTCGACGCGCCCTTCGAGAACCGGCTGGACGTCACGGTCCGGGAGCTCGCGGCCAAGGAAGACAAGACGACAGCCGCGGTGTACATCGCGCTCGGCAAGGCGCGCGAGGACTGGTCGGAGCACGCGGCCCTGCCGGAGCTCCGCGACCAACTGACCCGCCTTGTCGAGGCGCTCGGAGGCGCTGCCCCCCTCGCCCTGCTCGGAGAAGAGCTTGCTCGCACCGTCCCCCACGGAAGCGACGCAGCACCGGATCTCCTGCGTGCCATGGCCGCCGCCCTCTTCCGCGTCGTGCTCGAGGTCGACAAGGAGGTTCCGACCGGCTTGCGCTTGGTGCGCCTTCATGACCGTGAGCCGTGGGTGTTCCTCTCTGACGAGCACGCGCGCGTCACTCGGCTCCTTGGCGCGAGGGCCGACGAGCTGGCCGGTCGGAGCACGCTCGTCTCGACCGGGGAGGTGCGGCGCGCGTTCGCCGAGATCGTCGCCGATACCCCCCTCTCGCTCAGCAAGGAGGAGCGGCTGTTCGAGCTCGCTGCAGCTGCCAGCGAGACGGCGGCCTGCTCGGCCCGACTCGAGATCTACCCGCGTGGCCTCGACCCCCAGCGTGCGGTGGAGCTCTGCGCCGCGACGTTCAAGGGGGGCGTCACCGACGCTGACGTGAGCGCCCGTATCCAAGTCCGTTACCCCGCGGCGGCGCCGCTGCCTCCGCGCCCCGAGCTCGACCGGCTGCTCGAGCCACTCGGGTTCAAGTGGGACGAAGCGAGCGCGCGGTACGTGCGCCCCGGAGAGGCCGAGGCCACCACACTGCAGACCCGCCTTTCGTCGCTTGGGCGCAACCCCACCGCGCTCCCTTCGCAGGCCCGCGCCATGGACCCCGAGGCCATCGACGCGCGTCAGTTCGACGAAAAGTTGAAGCACGCGCTCGAGATGAACGCCTTCCGCCTCGTAGGCGTCACCGCCGACCGAGCGCGCGACGCGTCCTTGGCGCTGGCGAGTCGCCTAGGTGCCGACCTTGTGGCGCTGGACGTAGAGCTCGCGAAGGAGGTGGCGCTTCAGATGAAGAAGGCGAACATCTCGAGCGATGACGTCGTCTACGCGGCTGACCGTGAAGGGCCTGACGGTCCGCACTGGTCGAAGCTCCTGAAGCTCGTTCATGCCGCCGCGGACGCACTGGCCACCCGGTTGCTCCCGCCCGTCCGACCGCTGCTGCTCGTGCAACCGGGGCCCATCGCCCGCTACGGGCTCACCGATCTCGTCCAGAAGATCGTTCTGGCGGGCGCTAGTCGGGAGAGCCCCGCCATCATCCTGCTCGTACCGGCCCACGACACTGGCGGCCTTCCTCGCATCGACGGGACAATGCCCGTCACAGGCATCCTGCCCGGGCAGGCCATGTGGGTCTCTCGCGCCTGGCTCTCCAACCGGCACAACGCCGCAGCGTGACCTTATGGCCTCCCGGAAGAAATCGAACATCCCCGATCTGGCGCCGCAGCAGGTAGACCCGCGCGCACCGCTCGATGGCGCGCTACTGTTAGCGCGGACGCAAGGTGTACTCGTCGAGCTCGAGGCCGACCTGCTGGCGCGCGCACGCGCCTCGGAAGCCGTCCGCGAAGCGCTTCGTGTACGCCACAAACACGAGCAGGCGGCGCGCCGCACCGCCGATCCCCTCGAACTCTGGGAGCGCCACTTTATTACGCAAGTAGCAGCGAGTTGGGTTCTCTCGTGCCTGTTCGTTCGCACGCTAGAAGACCGCGGCCTTCTCGGACAGAATCGCATCGCCGGGCCGGGTGCCGCGGATAGCCAGAAGCTTTTCTTCGAACTCGCCCCGTCGCTCACTGAGCGTGAGTACCTGCTGACCGTATTCCGCGAACTCACGCGTATTCCCGCCGCGCGCGACCTCTTCGACGCGCGCCACAATCCAGTTTGGCTGCTGGGACCCTCGGCCGAGATGGCGAAAAGGCTGCTCGCCTTGTTTCGCAGCCCCAGTGTTGATGCGCCCGGCCTTCGTTTCGGGCAGAGCGACACCCGTTTTCTTGGCGACCTGTACCAGAATCTCTCCTCAGAAGCGCGTGAACGATATGACCTGTTACAAACCCCACATTTCATAGAACAATTTATTCTCGACAAGACGATCGCGCGCGCAATCCAGCGTTTCGGTATCGATGAAATGTCGCTCATTGATCCAGCGTGCGGAAGTGGTCACTTCTTGCTCGGTAGCTTCGAGCGACTCCTCGACTACCGACTTCGCGCCGAGCCAGGCTTGGACACCAGAGAAGCAGCGCGCCGCGCCCTCGACAGCGTCTACGGCGCCGACATCAATGCATACGCTGTCTCGATCGCTCGCTTTCGCCTCACCCTCGCGTTCCTGGAAAAGGCAGGCTTTTCCAGACTCATAGACGCCCCCGCGCTCCCGCTACATCTCGCCGTAGCGGACTCTCTCCTACATTCTCAGGCTCAATGGCAGACCGATTTCACCAGGAACGAGACCCAGTCCTCCGCCGCATGGAAGGGCGACGCCTTCGGTCTCGAGGACGAAGCGGCCGCCCGCTCCGTGCTTACACGTCGGTACGCAGCTGTCGTTGGTAACCCGCCCTTTGGAGATCCCCCGTCGCGCACAATCAAGGACCTCTACCGCTCTATGTACGTTTCGGCTTCCGGCAAGTATGTGCTGGCCGCGCCTTTTCTTGAGTGCTTCTTCATGCTTGCGCGGGATGGGGGATTCGTTGGTCTAATTAATAGTAGCACATTCGCGAACCACAAGTTCGGACAGCCATTGATCGAACAGGTTCTGCCTCGATGGCATATCGAACACGTTATCAACACAGCAGGCGTCTACTTTCCGCCACCCGGCTTCAGCGTTCCGACAGTAATCATCATCGGTGTGAACGAAAAACCCGGGGACGCGAGGACCCTCCTTGTTCAGCAGGCGGGGCTCGATCCGGGCGAATACGAAGATCCGAGTGATGGGGTCGTATGGCAAAGCATCGAACGCCACTATGACGAGCGCGAGCATTCAGACGAGTGGATCGAAGTGCAGGAGATCCAGGCTAGCGCAGTCTGCACCTATCCCTGGCGTCTATCCGGCGGCGCCGGCGCTCTGTTTGTTGAGGCCCTGGAACAAAGGGCGACGGGGACGCTCACGTCGGTAACGGATGCCGCCGGTTTGGGTGCCGTCGCAATGTCGAACGCAGACAAACTATTTGTCCAGTCTGCCGCCACATTCGAAAGACACGGCCTTCTCGGGTGGACGAAGCCGCATCTTAGCGGTGAAACCTATCGCGACTACATGTGTCACGGCGACGAGCGCGTGTTTTGGCCGTACGACGAGTCCCTCCAGCCGCGCGCGCTTGACCGCAGCGCATCCCGCTGGCTCGCGCCACACCGGAGTGTTCTTGAACTGAGGGCGACTTTTGGGGGAGGAACGTACAAGTCAGATGGCAAGTTGTGGTATGGCTGGCATCAGGTTACCTTCTCGCGAATTCGGGTCCCGCAGCGGGTACTGCTTCCCGAGATCAATACGGAAGCGAATGCCCTGTTGGACTTCGCGGCGACGTCGGCATCTCAGTCTCTCATTTGCTTCGTCCCGGACGCTCGCCTTGATTCACAATCTGTCGCCGCGATCGTCGCCTTCTTGAATTCGTCGTCCCTTGCTGCGTGGATGCGAAAACGCTGCGCTCCGGTATCGACTGCTCGCGGCGACATCAGCAAGGAGAAGGGGCGGGCTGAGCGGTTTCGCGTACCCGCGAACATGGCGAAGCGAATCCCGCTCCCTGCGGCCATCGCGCAGCCCGGATTGTCGCTCTTGCTCACCGGCGCGCTGTCTCGTCTCGTCAACCGACTTCGTGAGTTAGGTATACATCGCGAGGATGCATGGCATCAGTTCGAGACGAGCGTAGCGACTAGCGCAACGCCGGAGCTTTCACTTGACGCTGCAATTCAAGAGGACGAGCGATGCCGCCTTCGCTCTGTTGTTCTTCAAGAGGAACTCGATTGGACTGTCTACGCTACGGTTCTTGAGTTGGATATTCCACTTATCACATTTGATGCTCTCGATGAGTGCTACGCGGAACCAGATGAGCGCCCGTTCGTGGCTACGGTTGACCACTATGAACCAAAAATTGGCGGCCCATCGCTGAATGCCGCAGAGGTCGCTTCCGTCTGGCGAAGACGCAGAAGCCTTGCGCAGAGCGACGAGATCATCGGCGATGTCGAACGCTGGATGTTCAAGCGCACGTGGCAAGGGCAGCGAGGCGTGTTTGGACGTCACCGTAGGACAGGGGCCCAGCGCGGACTCGATAGGTGCGAGGCGGCCGTCCTCTCACTCATAGAGAGCGAGATGAGGGCGAGGACGGATGTGGTTACGGCGAGAGAGGTGTGGAAAGCGGTCGAGTCATCCGCTGGCGCGCACCTCGTAGCGCTCGTATCGTCCCGGAAGAATTCCGGAGAAGCCGCCCTGATTCGCGACTTTCTCGACAGCGCGAGCGTGCCCTTCGCAGCCGGGCTTCGCTACTCGGCGGATGGGTTGGCGAAGTGGCGGCGCGTGCGCGAGCAAGCTGCGGGGGAGTCGTTCCTGCGCTCCGACTATTGCGACGACCAGACCGCACGCCTCCGAGGCGACTTCGACGCCCCGAGGGAACGATTCATCAGCTATCCAGGCTGTGCGGCCGACGACGATAACGAGCCGATCTATGGCTGGGCGGGATGGAACCACCTCCAGCAAGCGCTTGCGCTGGGCCGGCTCTATCAGTCGCGCAAGGACGATGCTTGGGCGAAGGAGCGCCTGGTTCCGATGCTCGCCGGGCTCCTTGAGCTACTACCGTGGGTGAAGCAATGGCACGAGGAACCCGACCCGGACTACGGCGGGCCCCCAGGCGACTACTTCGAGACGTTTCTCGACGGCGAAGCGCATCAACTCGGCGTCACGCGCGACGAGTTCCGAACGTGGCGGCCCGCGGAGAAGGGGCAGGCGAGGAAGGCGAAGCCCGAAGCCGTGGCCACAACTGACGGCGAAGCGCCCGTACGGAAGGCGCGCGGGCGGAGAAAGAAGGACCCCTCGGAAGTCTCGGAAAACTAGCCCGATTTGCGGGTGCCCGACGCGGGCCCAGCTCCGACACGGAAACCCACCGACGCTGAGTTACACGAATGTCGAACTCCTCGAACTTGCATCGCGTGAAGGACCTCTTCGACCTCCCCGAGAGCGTCCATAAGATCGGTTTCGTCGAGGAGCTGGCGCGTGCCGTCCTGCACCCGAAGGTCACCGCCGAGACGTACGTCGTTACCCCGGCCATCGTCGCGGCGTTCGACAAGGCACTCGACCTCGTCGGTGGCGCGCTCCGCGACGGTCGGAGTCGCGCGGCATACCTCCAGGGGAGCTTCGGCAGCGGCAAGTCGCACTTCATGGCCGTCTTGTCCCTGCTCCTGGACGGCGAGGAGAATGCCTGGCGCATCCGCGAGCTGCATGTCCTCCGGGAGAAGCACAAGTTCGCCGGCCGGGCGAAGCTCCTGCAGCTCCGGTTTCACATGATCGGGCATACCGGAAGCATCGAGAGCGCGATCTTCGAGCGGTACATCGACGTCGTCCGCCAGCTTCACCCCGGCGCGGACCTGCCCGGCGTGTTCGCCGACGAGAAGCTCTTCGATGACGCGCGTCGCATGCTGACTGAGCTCGGCGAAGAGAAGTTCTTCGCCCCGATGAACGCTGGTAAGAAGACCGAGGGCGAGTGGGGCACCATCGGCGACGCGGACTTCTGGACCGTGGCCCGGTTCGAGGCTTCGGCCAAGTCGACCGATCCGAAGGCGCGTGAAGAGCTGTTTAACGCTCTGGTGAGGACCCGCTTCGGTGCATTCGCCGAGGAGAGCCACCAGTTTGTCGACCTCGACGAGGGGCTCGCGATCCTCGCGCGTCACGCGAAGGGACTCGGCTACGAGGGCATCCTGCTTTTCCTGGATGAGCTCATCCTATGGCTCGCTTCGCGTGCCTCCGATCTGAGCTGGTTCCACAACGAGGTCCAGAAGCTCGTGAAGCTCGTCGAGGCGCAGGACGCACACCGCGACGTGCCGCTCGTCAGTTTCGTAGCCCGTCAGCGCGACCTCGCGGAGATGGTTGGCCGCGACCACGAGGGGCTGCAGAACGCGCTCGTGCGCGATTCGCTGAAGTGGTCCGAGGGGCGCTTCGACACGGTTCGCCTCGACGACAGCAACCTGCCGACCATCGCGGAGAAACGAATTCTGCGACCCAAGGGGAACGACAGGAAACCCATCGACGACGCCTTTCGGGCGATGCGGGGAAAGCTCGGCGATGCCGCGTGGCAACTGCTTCTAGGAGACCTCGATGAGAAGGAGTTTCGCCGTCTCTACCCGTTCAGCCCCGTCCTCATGGACGCCCTCGTCGCGCTGTCGAACTCGCTGCAGCGCGAGCGCACGGCGATCCGCCTGCTGACCGAGCTGCTGGTCGAGCATGTGGAGGACCTCCAGGTCGGCGACGTCGTCGGCGTCGGAGATCTCTTCGATGTCGTTGCCGGCGGCGACGATTCGACCGACGGCATCATGCGCGCCCGCTTCGACTCGGCGAAGCAGATCTACGCGTACCAGTTCCTGCCCCTCATCCAGCAGGCGAACGGCACTGCCACGCTCGACAAGTGCCAGCGCCTTCGCCCGAGCCACCCGGCGCGCGTGGGCTGCTCGAATTGCCCGGAGCGTGCGTGCCGTACCGACAACCGGCTCGTGAAGACGATGCTCATCGCGTCGCTGGTGCCCGAGCTCAAGACCTTCAAGGCGCTGACGGCCAGCAAGCTCGTGCAGCTCAATCACGGATCGCTCCGGGCTCCGATCCCGGGAACCGAGGTGAACCTCGTCGCGCAGAAGCTCCGCAACTGGGCGAGCACCGGGACGATCGCGCAGCTCCACATTGGCACGCAGAACGACCCGACGGTGCGGCTCCAGCTGGAGGGGGTCGACCCCGGCCCGATCCTGGAGCAGGCACGCCAGTTCGATACGCCGGGAGCACGCCAGAAGGTGCTCCGAGATCTGCTGTTCGACGCGCTGCAGATCGAGCGCATCCAGGACTGGCAGAAGGAGCACGTCATCAAGAACTGGTACGGGACCGATCGGATCGGTCACATCCGGTTCGGCAATGTCCGGCGGATGAGCGACGACCTGCTCTGCCCCGAGGGGTACGACTGGCGGCTCGTCATCGACTACCCCTTCGACGATGAGAACTTCGGGCCTCACGACGACGAAAAGGCACTTGAGACGTTTCTTCAAGCCCACGCGGGGGGGACCTGGACCATAGTCTGGTTGCCGACGTTCCTGTCCAAGGACATGCAGCGAGTCCTGGGCGACCTCGTCATTCTAGAGCACATTCTGAGCGACGCTCCGACAACGCGGCAATACGTGTCTCATCTCTCGGTGGAGAACCAGTCGCGCGCCGTGAACGATCTGCAGAACCTCAGGACGCAGAAGCAGGCGCGCCTGCGCCAGGTTCTCGAGCAAGCCTACGGGCTGGCGAAGGCGCGGGAGGGCGACCTCGATCTCTCGAACGCCGTCGAGAAGCATATTCACGTGCTCAAGCCCGGCGCCGTCGTCCGTCCGCAGCTAGCCGCGACGCTCGGCGACGCGGTCGAGCGCTACGGGGAGGAGCTCCTCGAGGCCCGGTACCGCCTGCGCCCGAAGTTCCCCAAGAAGCTGACCAAGAACACCGCGGAGCAACTCATCGCTTGGTTTGGCGAGATCGTGGACGCCGAGGACAAGAGTATCCCGGTGGACCGCGAACCCGCGGAGCTGATGCGCGGCTTCCTCATGGAGCTCGGGCTCGTTCGGGTCACGGAGGACAAGGCGTTCATTCGGGACGACGACGTGCTGCAACGGCTCGAGAACCTCCGGCAGCGCAAGGCCCTCGACCGGCCCGATGTCGGTGAGGTCAGATCCTGGATCGATGAGACGGGGGCCCGCGGACTGCAGCGCGACGCATTGGACCTTGTCGTTCGATGCTTTGCGCGCTGGTCGGCGCGAACGCTGGTCAGCGGCGAGCAGCCCTACGAGGTCAAGGCGGGTCACGAGATCCCCGCCTACGTCGTTCTCGAGCGCCCCGACCTGCCGACGCATGCCGTTTGGAGCACGGCGCTGAATCGCGCCGCGGAGTTCGGTTTGACCCTGGCGGGCAGGGCGTTGCATGGCGACAATCTCAAGCGGTTCGAGGCGCTGGTTCAGGCGTACTTCAAGCCGAAGGTGGCGGCGGCGGCACGACTGCCTGCGCTGCTCGAGCCCCGTCTTCGCGAGTTTGGGATCGGCGAGGAGGCGGATCGTCTCGTGACTGCCCGATCCGCGGACGCGATCTCGTCGGCCCTTGCCGGGCGAAAGGGGAAGGAAATCATAGAAGTCCTCGCTGCCTTCGAGCCCAAGACGAGCGGCCGAGCGGTCGCCGCATCGCTGGCGGGGGCTGAGGAGGGGGTCAAGGCGTTGGACGACGAGCTGGTTTGGGGGCCGATCGATCAACTTCGCGGCCGTCACGATCTCCGCGGCGCCCCCGAACTGCTCGAACGGCTCTCGCAAGCACTGAGACAGGACGAACTTCACGTGAAGCTCGGGGCGCATATCCGGGAGCTGGCCAAGGAAGCGCTCGGGCTTCAGGTGAAGCCGCCGCCGCCACCTCCTCCCCCGCCGCCGGGCACCGAGACGAAGGCGATCTCGGTCGCGGGGCGAGGGCGCGCCGACGCGAAGGCGGCGCTGGCGAGGCTCGTGAAGGACGCGGAGGCTGTTCTTGAAACCGCGACCGACGACGTCGAGTTGACGGGCTCGCTGCAGGTCCGCTGGAGGAAGAAGCCTTGAGTGAGACGGATGTACCTCGTCTCGAGCCGCGGGATCTGGAGGACGAGCTTCGGCCGTTCCTGGAGGCCAAGCGCGCACGCCACCTCCTTGCGGTGTACGGCACCGGCGATGAGCAGCTCCTCAAGGTCGGGGGCGCGGCGGATATGCTCGTCGTTCGCGTCCGGAGCGAGCTCGAGCTTCGCTCCCGTTTGCCACCGATCCAGGAGGAGGACCCGCGCATGGTGTTCCTCGTCCCATGGACGCGCGACATTCCGATCGACCTGGCGGGGAGATTCGCACGCGACGGAAGGGTGATCCGCATCGGCCGGGAGTCCCGCCTAAGGCGGCTCTTCGGTGTGGGCGAGGTGGACGTGGAGGCGCTCAAGAGCCCCCTCGCGGAGTGGCTGCTGCGGCCGTCCAACTCGAAACGATATTCTGTTCGCGAAGGCCGACTTACCCACGAGCTGCTCTGGGCGGCATGGCTGCGCGACGATTTCGGCGTCGACACCGACGGTGGGCTCGCTCTCGACGCGCTCCTTGCGTGGGCGGCCCTCGACGGCCGAGCGAGGCAGTTCGTCGAGGGGGCTGGGCAGTCGCCGCAGCTGCGGTCCGCCCTCCTGGACGTCATGGAGCGCTCGCTTGGACCTGCCGGAGCGCTGGCGTGGCGCGCATGGGAGGAAGGACGGGGCCTGGCTCTGCTGCAGCATGCGGTTCTTTTCGAGGCTTTGGTGGAGTCGAAGGATGCCGCCGTCCGCATGTGGATCAAGCAACGCCTGAGGACCGACCTCGGCGTGACGGATGAAGCGGCCCTTATGGAGATACCGTCTGCCCTTGGTAGGGCAGCGGGGCCGGCGCTCCGGTATGTCGAGCGCCGGACTGACGGCGCAAACGTACGAGCCGTCGTCCGCGCGGCCGAGGAGCGAGTCGACGACGCCGAGATCCGGGCCGCCCTCGCGCCCAGTATCCGCCTGCCGCAGGCTCTGGAGGCGCGCCTCAGCGCGCTCGGCGAGACCCTATTGGAGGCCGCATCGTCGCCTTCGAGCGATGCCGTCACGCATGCGGAGGGTCTTCTGCACGCCGTCGAGGGACACGCTCTTGCGAACGAGGGCGACGGCGTACGCCACGTCGAGCGCGCATGGATGGCCGTACGCCTTCTTGCGTGGCTCGCCGCGCGCCCCGATCAGCGACCGCAGGGTGCGGCACCTCACGATGCCGTGGAAACGCTCGGGGAGTGGTACGCGGAGGAGGGCGGCTATGTGGACTGGGCTCGGCGCTCAGCACGCGGTACCGCATCTTCGGCGTTCGGCCGCGGCGTGCAGGCGGTCGTCGAGGCTGCCGACCGTGTCCGTCGCGAGCTGGACCGCCGGTTCGCCCACGCGCTCGTCGACTGGCATGTCGCCAGACAGCCAGCAAACAGCGTGGTCCCTATCGACAGGGCCCTCGAGCGGTTCGCTGCGCGCTTTCTCGAAGAAAACCCGGAGCGGCGCCTGCTTGTCCTCCTCATGGATGGCATGGCCTGGGCCCAAGCCGTTGAGCTGCTCGACTCGCTGTCGCAGCGTGCGTGGGGGCCACTCGCCTGGCACGCCAAGAAGACCGGCCGCATCGGCAATGGCTACTACCCCGTCGTGCTTGCCGCCGCACCGTCGGTCACGGAGATCAGCCGTGCGGCCTTCTTCGCGGGCAAGCCCGTGCCGCCAGGACGAGCCGAGGATACCCAGAAAGACCGCGAACGATTTCGCGAGAACAAGGCTATCGGCAAGTTCTTCTCGGGCACCGACGTGCCGACGCTCCTCCTCCGCAGCGAGAGCCAGACCAAGAGCGGCGCCGCCTCCGAGGAGGCGCTCCGCCTCGTTGAGGACCCGGATCGGAGGGTCGTCGCCATCGTCGTCAATGCAATCGACGACGCGCTGAAGGGCAACCCTGCGACTCGCCATCCGTGGGGCCTAGACAACATCGCGTCCCTGGGGGACCTGCTCGAGAAGGCCCGGACGACCGGGAGGGCCGTTCTGCTCGCGAGCGATCATGGCCACGTGCCAGCGGACCTTCTGGAATCCAAGGGAGCCATCGCGAACGGTGGTGCGCGTTGGCGTCCGCTCACCGCGGAGACAGAGCCCGTGCAGGACTTCGAGGTCTCGTTCCCGGCCGGGCGGGCTTGGGCGCCGAAGGGTGCCTACGGCGTGGCCCTGATGGCCGACGACTGCAGTCGTTGGGGTGGCTCTACCCACGCCGGCGAGCACGGAGGGGCCACGCTCGCGGAGATCGTGGCTCCGTGCGTGCTCGTCGGTGCCGAAGATCTCCAGGGCCCTGTACCTGACGAGGCTCTCGGCATCCGCGCGCCGTACGTTCCGAGCTGGTGGCACCTTGCCGTTCCGTTGCCCACCGCGGTGCCGGCTGAGGTCAAGCCCGCAAAGCCTGCGCAGCTGGCGCTGCCGTCCGTTCCAGCGCCATCCCGACCGGCACTGCTCGTGAAGCGGCCCTCCAGACCGCCGGTGTCCGCGTTCTCGAAGTCGACGGTGCTTGAAGCACGGGCCAGCGATGCCGCGTTCCGAAAAGAGGTGGCACGCGGGGTGGACTTCCTCCTCGCGCGCAACGGGGCGGCCACGTCCGGCGCGTTCGCGACCGAGATGGGCGTTCTTCAGCGGCGCGTTGGCGGGCTGGTCGCCAAGATGCAGGAGGTTCTCAACGTCGACGGCTACGAGGTGCTTCGCTACGACGCGGTCGGGCAGCACGTCGCCCTGGATGTTGGCAAGCTCCGACTGTTGTTCGAGGTGCCAGCATGAATGCTCCCAGCCTGCTCAAGCGACGTGAGATCATCGACGCCCTTCGCTTTGGCACCGTGCCTCGTCGCGGTCTCGAGCTCTTCGCCGTCGGCCTGGAGCGCTTCGAGAAGGTGATCGACGAGGAACTCGAGATGGTCGCTGCAGGCAAGGGCCGGTTCAAGGCGGTGCGCGGCGAATACGGAACCGGCAAGACGTTCTTCGCGCGGTGGCTCGAGCACCGCGCCCTCGAGAAGGGGTTCGCGACCACCCTCGTCCAGATCTCCGAGACAGAGACGCCGCTCTATCGGATGGAGACCGTCTACCGTCGCGCGATCGAGGCGCTGCAGACCAAGGAATGGTCCGACGGAGCGTTCCGCTCACTTGTCGACCGCTGGTTCTTCCAGCTCGAAGAGGAGGTCCTCGCGCAGGGAACGGTCGAACCGAACGACGACGTCGTCGTTGAACGCGCCGTCGGCGAACTGCTCGAACAGCGGCTCCGCGTCGTCAGCGGCACCCAACCCCAGTTCGCGGCAGCCCTCCGCGCCTGCCACGCGGCTCGCGTCCGAGGCGACCATGCGACGGCCGAGGGGCTGGTCGCTTGGCTGATGGGTCAGCACAACGTGGGAGCAGGCGTCCTGCGCGCAGCGAACCTCAAGGGAGACTTGGATCACGACGGAGCCGCGGGTTTCTTTCGCGGTCTACTCGAGGTCCTCCGGCAGACGGGGCGGCGCGGCCTCCTCCTCGTGCTTGACGAGGTGGAGACCATCCAGCGAGTCCGCGCGGACAGCCGGGAGAAGAGCCTGAATGCGCTCCGGCAGCTCATCGACGACCTGGCTGCCGAGCGCTATCCCGGTCTCTACGTACTCATCACTGGGACGCCGCTCTTCTTCGACGGCCCTCAGGGCGTAAAGCGTTTGCCGCCGCTCGCCCAGCGCCTCCACACGGACTTCGGACCCGATCCGAAGTTCGACGCTGCACGCGCGCCGCAGATACGACTGCAGCCGTTCGACCTCGAGAAGCTGATCACGGCGGGGCGCCGTGTCCGGGAGCTCTACACCTCCGATTCGCAGGAACGCATCGCGGCGAAGGTGGACGACGAGGTCTTGCGCATCCTCGCGCACACCGCCTCCGGACCGTTTGCGGGCAAGCCCGCGGCGGCGCCGCGCATCTACTTGCGGCGCCTCGTCGGGCTACTCGACCAGGTGGATGAGCACCCCAATTTCGACCCCAAGGCCCACGCCTCGTTGAAGATCGAGCCGAGCGAGATGAACGACGAGGAGCGCGCCGCCGCCGGGCTATCGCGCTCGGTCGACGACATCCAACTCGACGTGGGCAAGAAGCCTGGGACTGGCTTGGAATGAGCGCGTTCGACCGCCTCACGCCGGCGCTCCAGTATCAGATCGTTCACACGCTGGGGTTCCAAGGACTCCGCCCCGTCCAGGAGAGGGCGATCGACGCGGTGCTCGACGGCAAGAACTGCGTCGTCCTGGCGCCGACAGCGGGGGGAAAGACCGAGGCGGCGTTCTTCCCCATTCTTTCGGCCATGGACAGCGCGGACTGGAGGCCAGTCTCGGTCATCTACCTGTCGCCCATTCGCGCGCTCCTGAACAACCAGGAGGACCGTGTCGGCCGGTACGCGAGCGTACTTGGTAGGCGAGTGTTCAAATGGCACGGGGACGTCACTGCGAGCGCGCGTAAACACTTCCTCGCGAGCCCCGCCGACATCCTGCTCACGACGCCCGAGTCCCTCGAAGCGATGCTCATCAGCCCGCGAGTGCCCGCACGCGCTCTATTCAGCGGGCTGTCCGTCGTCATCGTCGACGAGATCCATGCTTTCGCGGGAGATGACCGCGGATCACACCTGTCCGCGCTCCTGGAACGACTCACGCGTTTCTGCGGCAAGGATGTGCAGCGCATCGGCCTGTCAGCCACCGTCGGCAACCCCGAGGAGATCCTTCGCTGGGTTCAAGGCAGCTCCAAGAGAGAGGCGGTGGTGGTCGATCCCCCCGGAGCCAAGAAGACCCCGGAGCTCGCAATCGACCACGTAGGCTCCCTGGAGAACGCGTCCACGGTCATCCGGATGATCCATCCAGGCCGAAAACGGCTCGTCTTCGTCGATTCGCGCCGGAAGGCGGAAGAGATCGGCAAGCTCCTGCGCCAGCAGGGGGTCGATGCGTTCGTTTCCCACGGCTCTCTCGGGCTGACCGAGCGGCGAGACGCCGAGCGCGCCTTCCAAGACGGACAGGACTGCGTCATCGTGGCGACGAGCGCCCTGGAGCTCGGGATCGACGTGGGGGATCTCGACCACGTTCTCCAGATCGACAGCCCGCCCACCGTCGCCAGCTTCCTACAGCGGATGGGGCGAACCGGCCGACGCGCCGACACGACGCCGAACTGCACGTTCCTCGCGACGACGGACGCCGCGGTGCTCCAAGCCGCTTCGATAGTGCGACTCTTCAGGGAAGGCTGGGTCGAGTCCGTCCACCCGTCGCGTCGAGCGCATCACATCCTCGCCCATCAAATCATGGGCGTCGCCGTGGAGAGGAGCGGTGTCATCCGCGGCGACGTCGCCGCTTGGTTGCACGGCACGCCGGCCTTCTCAGCGATCACGGACGACGAGCGCAACGCGCTCATCGACACCATGCTGGCGAGGAACATCCTCGCAGACCAGGACGGGAAGCTATGGCTCGGTCCCGAGGGCGAGCGCCGGTACGGCTACGCCAACTTCCGATCGCTCTACGCCGTCTTCGATGCCCCTCAGATGTTCACGGTGAAGGCCGACACGCGCGAGGTTGGCACCGTAGACGCCCAGTTCTTGCGCAACATCGCGTCTGGCGACAAGGAGAAGTCCTTCACCCTTGGCGGTCAACCGTGGGAGATCGTCCATATCGAGTGGGAACGCGGGATCTGTGTCGTGCGCCCAACGACCGACGGGCACGCTCCTCGGTGGTCGGGCGGACCGCGCTTTCTCGGCTACGAGCTGTGCCAAGCGATGAAGAGAACCCTCATCGATGAGGCGCTGGACGAAGCATGGTCGCAGCGCGCGCGTCGCGTGCTCGAGACGATGCGGGCAGAGCACGAATTCCTGCGCGAAGGGCGCGAGTTCATCGACCAGAAGGACACGGTGGAGTGGTGGACGTTCGCGGGGGGTGCCGCGAATACGCTGCTCGCACGGATGCTGGAGCGGGAGCTCGGAGGGCGGGTGGTGGCGCGCAACACCAACCTGACCATCGCGGACAAGGCGGGCGAGAGCGTGGCGGCCGTGCAGGATTGCGTGCGGCGATGGGCTGTCGCGGGCGCGCCGAGCACCGAGGACGCCCGGGTCCTGGCGGGTCTCGTGGCCAAGACGGAGCTGTCCAAGTTTGAGCCATGCCTGCCCGACGCGCAGCTGGCGGAGCTCCAGCTGGTACGACTGTTCGACGTCGAGGGGGCGCGGAAGGCCCTCACGCTCGGCCCACGGGCCTGATCAATCGCGAGTCGTCGGAGCGGGCTCACACCCTCACGACCTCGCCCGAACTCCAGCCCGCAGTGTCCGAAAAGCTATCGCCGTACGTCATGCAGCCTCGCGGCAGTAGTAATTGAGGAGACCGCCGCGGAATTCGCCGCGGCGACCCGCTCGACGGCCGCGGGGTCGTACTTCGTGGGCTCGACGGTGCCCCAGGGCCGCTGCTCGGTGCGGGGGCGCGCCTTGCGGAAGTGGTGCTCCGTATCCCATCGGCGACCGACGTGCTTCAGCGCTCCGGCGGACTGCGTTACGCGCGTGACTGGAGGTCGCGATGCGAAGCAGAGAGACGGCGCAGGAGCGCGGTGGCGGGCACCGGTGGACGGAAGAGGCGGCGCGCTCGGCGCTCGAGGAGCTGGCTCGGTCGGGCGAGAGCGCGGCGGAGTTCGCGCGTTCGCGTGGCTTCTCAGCCCAGCGCATTCGCTATTGGCAGAAGCGCCTCGGCGAGTCTCCAGCCGTCCCGGCGTTCGTTCCGGTTCGATGGCCAGTGGCGGCACGGGCGGCGGTCGTCACGCCCACCATCGAGATCATCTCCGGCGGCATCACGTTGCGCGTGCGTGAGGAGCTCGACGTCGAGCACGTGGCGCGCCTGGTCGAGGCGCTGGCGAATCGAGCTCGAGGATGCTGACGCTAGCCCCCGGGGTGCGCGTATTCGGGTGCTCCGCCGCGCCTCCCATCCATTCGAGCTCGAAGGGCGTTTTCATCGGATCACTGATCGGGGCGGATGATCAGGCCGCACACCGGGTGGCAGGGCCCCGCGGCGTCTAGGTCTTGCGCCGCGTCGTCGGGCGCGACGTAGCCTGCGTCGCTGCCTATGAAACCGTAGCCTGCGTCGCTCGCGTCCGGCAGCTGTCCGTAGCTGCCCATGGGACGGAAGACATCTTGATCGGAGGCGTCCTCGCCGGGGGGAACGGCGACGCTTCCCACCCCCACGCAAAATCCGTGGCAGGACGTGTCGTCGGCATCCGTCCCGTCGGCGCTGTCGAGGGACGTGTCGCCGCCATCGTGCGGCGCCGCAGTAACACCGCTGAGAGACGACGAGCTGCAGGCGACGGCGCCGAGCATGGCCCCTGCCCCCGCCCCCGCCACGATGCGAAGGAGGAGTCTCGGCGGTGTCGGCGAAGCTTTCCGATAGAGCATGTCGAACCTCTGGAGCAAACGGCGGACCGGGGCAGCACGCGGCCTGCGGGAGTGACCTTCTCTATCGTTGTGCCTCGCGCGCCGGATTCCGGCTGCGCCAGTCTGAGCCGACCCGGATCCTGCTGTCAGGTGCGACGCGAACCCGTGATGTCTGGAAACTCGCCGCCGGATGTCACGCTGCAGTCCGGCATCGGACTGCGCCTCAACTTGGTCGGCGTTCTCGAACGAGGGGATCGTCGCTGGGCAGCCGAAACACCATCCGGAAGATCCTCCGGGCCCGCGACCGCGAGCGCGATACCGGCCACACCGCCTTGGCCGTTCCGCCCGCGCGCGCTCCGCGCGTGTCGAAGATCGACGCGTTCCGCGACCGCGTCGCTGAGCTCATTGCCCTGCTCCTCGGACTCGCCCACTCAACGGTTGCGTGCTCGACGCCCGTGGACCCTCTCCGAGCCCGGCTCCGGTTACTCATCCTTTGGGATCGAACCCTTCGCCGATGTTCATCCGAAAGACCCCGCTCTCGTCGTACAGCCGACCGCACGCCTCGCAGTAGCCCGGCTCGTGATCCTCTTCCGCGGGATGGGCGTCGGGCGCTTGTGCAACCGCCAGGCGCGGAGGCGAGGCGGGAAGGGGGCTACCGAGCAGGTTCGCCATCGCGAGCTTGAAGCCCTCGAAGCTGGTCGGCGTCATGGTGAGCTCGTCGTACGAGGCGTAGCTCGCCGTCGTCTCGGTCAACCGGACGTAGACCATGCCGCCCGACTCTCGCCACGTCATGCCCGGCTCCGGGACGGGGTCCCCGGCGCGAAGAGGTCCGTGCCCAATGCGAGCATCGAGACTCGTCTCAGGGCCGCGCTCGGGTCTCGATGCGACGAGCGAGAGCATGCAGCGAATGTCCTCGATGCGCTTCTCGGAAAAGATGGGGGTGCCGACGATGAATCCCATGGCAAACCTTTGCTGGTCACGCGTTGAATTCGCTGCCGCACCACTTGCAGTAGCCGAGGAGTTGAGGACCGGTCGACACCACCGGCACGATGTCGACGTGCATGACCGTGCGGTCGTCCGGACAGATCGCGCGACCGAGCGTTCGATAGCTTCTTCCCAGAGCCGCCTTCTGCGCCGGGTCCCAATTCTTGGGCGCCCACGTCGGCGAGAAGCTCCCCTCGTCGCCGCACGTTGGGCAGCGCATCAGTAGTTCATCCGCATCATGGTCTCGAGCTCTTCGACCGCCAGGTGCACGCCGCACCGGTCACACAGAGCCTCGCCGCTCGCGTGCGCACGCGCGTATCTCTCGGCTTGGTCCTTGGTCATCGGCATCAGGTCGCCGGGGCAGCCGGATTGTGCGCGACCTCGAGCGTCGCGTTGCAGCCGCGACACGTCACCTTCTTGCTCGGAAGAGCCGCCGGAAGGACCCCGTTGACCGACGCGCCGCACTTCGGGCACGCGGCGTAGTAGTGGCTCGGTCCCGGCTCGCCGTCGAAGTCGACGCGGATGACTCGCGCCTCCGTCTTCTTGTTGGGCACGGCGCTGACGCTCTCGTTCGACATGGCTGAACCTCCTGCACGTAGTGCAACGGCACTCACCATACGTTAATCCAACGCGCCACCCCGTACTGTCCCGAAACTCGATCGCGGTGGATTGTCGCGGAAATCGCGCGAATCGCCGGTGCGTGGTCGCTACTTCTTCGATCTGCGCGCCATAGGCCCGTGTCGTCGGGCTGCGCGGCCTGATCCAGTCGCGACACGACGCATCATTGGTTGCGTCATTCACCTCGCAGTTACCGACCTCATGTGGTCGGGGGTGCTGGTGAAAGCTGCAAGGCTGCGCTCCCGGCAGAGCCAGGATGAGCGCGACTCGAAGGGCTGCATGACCAACGGCATGGAGCCTGCGCTGCTCGCGGATCCGTGAAGTGGTCTGCGCGGGCGGCTGCCAGCCGCTGTCGAACACGGCCGCCGGCGCGAAGCCACGAGCGTGGATCGGCACTCGCCTCGTCGGCGAACGGCACCTGCTGGAACTGAGCCGATCATGGCGATCCGAGTAAGTCCGCAAGGACGTTCCGGGCCCCATCGAGGTCCCCGGTATCGAGCAGGTCGATCGCCCGCTGAACGCTTACCGCGGCCTTACCGCGGAGCTTACCGCGATCGTCCGACACTGCACCGTTGGTGCACTCCGGTGCACCCTCGGCAGTATCCTCGGCACCGCTTTCCAGGCCGTTTGCACCGTCATGCACTTCGGTGCACTCATCAGTATCTGGCCTTCTAAGCCGCGGGTCGCTGGTTCGAGTCCAGCCGGGCGTGCCAGCGATAT
>OCTA010001033.1_pt1 | contig 25867 bp, 19 predicted proteins | sample 1538991 | NCBI WGS metagenome assembly OCTA01 (sample SAMEA3539302, study PRJEB22396) | soil metagenome | biome: tundra; feature: field; material: soil | place: USA | collected 2010-05 | depth 0.15 m | reverse complement strand
GCGCCGGCATGAGTGCCGGCGCGGCAGACTGAGAGTCTGCGCCACGGTTGCTTCGATACACTTTGTAACATAGCCGTCCTAATGCGCGGGCGCCTCTTCGGGCGCAACCGCGGGCGGCCTGGCGCCGGCGGGCACGGCCGCGAGCATATCCTCTTTCCGTTTGACCAGCGTGGACGTGTTGTAGCTGGCCACCTCAAAGCCGTGTCCGTGCGTGATGGCGTCGGTGGGACAGGCCTCCACGCAATATCCGCAGAAAATGCAGCGGTTGTAGTCGATGTTGTAGACCTTGGCGTAGCGCTCGCCGCCGGAGATGCGGACCTGCTCGGTGTTCTCCGCCGCTTCGATATAGATGCAGTTCGCGGGGCACGCGGCGGCGCACAGAAAGCACGCCACGCATTTCTCCATGCCATTCTCGTCCCGCTGCAACACGTGAACGCCGCGAAAGCGCTCTTCGAACTTGGGCGGCTCGTCGGGATAATTCTCGGTCACCGTGGGCGAGAGCATCTCCTTGAAGGTGACGCCCATCCCCTTGGCGACGGACGCCGCGGCGCCGAATATTTCCTCGAAGGTATTGGCCATGGATCTAGCTCTAGTTTAGCGTGGCTCCCGCCGGGAGCCTAGTTGCGCGATCCTCAACCGGCTTTCCATTCCGGCACGTGGTCGGAGGGGCGGAAAGGCCGCACGCCCGCTTCGCCCCCCAGCCATTCGATTTCCGTCTTTCGCCAGCCTTCCATGACGTGCGAAACCGTACCGTCGTTTTCCACCAGGAACATGGTGGGTACGCTGGAGATGCCGAACGCGTCGCTCACGGGGAACGCGCTCTCCTCGGTATTGAGCAGCACCGGGAACGTCACGCCGAATTCCCGGTTGAACTCGCGCGTGTCGCCGGGGTCGTTCTGCGAAATGCCGTAGATCGGTATCGAGCCGTGCGAGTAGATGCGTTCGAGAAACGGCAGCGTGAGCTGGCATACCGGACAGGTGACCTTGAAGAACACCAGCAGCGCCGGCCCGTCGGTGGCCAGCTCGCCCAGCATAGTCTCGCCGCCATCGAGCCGCGACAAGCGGAACTCGGGAGCGCGCGCGCCGGGTTCGAGAAGCCGGTGTTGTTTCCAGGCGGCCATAATTCGATGGTACAAGATCGACCGCTACAGTTCTTTGACCAGTTGTTGGGCCGCGATCAGCAGCGGGTCCCACACCGGTGCGAACGGGGGGGAGTAGGCCAGGTCCAGTTGTTCGAAATCTTCCACGCGGAGGTGGGCGTGGAGCGCGGCGGCGATCACATTGATGCGGCCGGCGGCGCCGTCTTCGCCGATCACCGACCCGCCCAGCAGGCGGCCCGTGGAGCGATCGGCGATCAGCTCCACGGTGGTCTTCCGGGGATCGTAATACCCGGGCCTCGAATTCGCTTCGATCCGGGCGGAGACCGGGGAAAACCCTTCGGCGCGGGCCTGCGCGGCGGAAAGGCCCGTGATCGCAAACCCCATTCCGAACACGCCGACAATGGAAGTGCCGGCCACGCCGCCGAAGCGTTCGCGTTTGCCGGCTGCGTTGGCGCCGGCGATCCTCCCTGTCTTGTTGGCGGTGGTCCCCAGCGGGATGTACACCGGGCGGCCGGTCACCACTTGGGTGGCTTCGGCGCAGTCGCCCGCCGCGAAGACGCCGTTTAAGTTGGTCTCCATGCGGTCGTCGGTCCGTATGGCGCCGGTGCGGCCGGTCTCCACGCCGGCTTCGGACGCCAGCTCCACATTGGGCTTGAATCCCACGGCGATGACAACCATGTCACAGCCGATATCCGCCACGCGGTCCGGCCCGATCTCGTGCGCCTCCACGCCGCAACGCAACTCCACGCAGTGGGCCTCCAACTGCCTTCGCACCGCCGCGGTGAATGCCGGATCGTCGCGCCCCAGGGCATGGGTGGAGCGCTCCAACACGGTAACCTGCAGGCCGTTGCGGCGTAGCGCGTCGGCCGCTTCCAGGCCGATGTACCCGGCGCCGATCACCACCGCGCTTTTGGGCCGCTTCTCGCGCAGGAAACGGCGTATCCGCTCGGCATCGTCGAGGGTTTGCAGCGTGAAGACGTGCGGCTGCTCCGCGCCAGCGAATCCGGAGGTGTCGCAACGCGCGCCGGTGGCGATCACCAGATGCTCGTAGCGCAAGCGCGTGCCGGGTTCCAGCGTCACCTCGCGCCGAGAATGGGAAATGGAGGTCACGCGGGCGCCGGTGCGCACCTCGATGTTGCGCTCCCGGCGGAAGTATTCGGGCGTGTAGCCCATCAACTGCCGGGCCTCCCGGACTCGCCCCTCCACGAAATAGGGCAGACCGCAGGCGCCGTACGAGATGACCGGGCCTTTTTCGAGAACGACGATTTCGAGGCGCGGGTCGATGCGGCGCGCGCGCGCGGCTGCGCTGAGCCCCGCGGCGACGCCTCCGACGACCACCAATGCCATCGGCCGCTATTCCTCTTTATGTTGGATTTTCTTGACGAAATCCAGGATATCGAAGGTCTTGAGCTCGCGGTCGGGATAACAACTGTTGACCGCATCCTGCTCGGCGGCGAAGATCTCGAAGACGGTCGCCAGCTTGGTCATCACCAGCAGCTCGATATTGCGCCGGTTGAGGTTGACCAGCTTCATGTTGCCGCCGTTCTTGCGCATGGTGGTGACGCACATCACCAGCGCGCCCAAACCGGTGCTGTCGATGTAATCCACCCCCTTGAGGTCCAGCACGAGGTTTCGCACGCCGGCGGCGTTCAGCGCGGCCACCTTCTCGCGCAACGCGCTAGCCCCCGGGCCGACGGTGATCCGGCCTTTCAGGTCCAGAATGGCGATTCCCTCATTCTCCCGTTGTTCGATTTCCAAAGACATCTGGCATGGATTATGACACACGGCCGTGGCGCCTGTCACATCGCTCAGAATCTCAGTTCTTCGGGTGTGAACAGCAAATCCCGGTCCAAGACCATTTCCATGGTCGTGCCCTTGGGCAGCACCACATCTGGACCGCGCGAGCCCAGGACCGAGGCCAGGCCTGCCAGGCCGCCTATCGCCCCGCCAAGACCCGCTCCCATGCCCAGGTGGCCCGACGCCGCGCCGGCGATCGATCCCACGGACGCTCCCATGCCGGCGGTTCCGGCAACCGTTCGCGCGTCGCCGGCCTGATTGCCCTCGCCGGTGATTGTGCCCTCCGTGCGGTCCACCTGGCCCCCGGCGCCGGCATCCGCCGAACCTAACCGCGAGCGGAAGTCCCGCGTGATTCCATTCGGCAGCGTCAGCGAATCGAAGCGGATGAACATTTCCGATTTGCCTTTGACGCGCCCCGCCTGTTTGGCCTCGGTGATGGTTCCCGTCACGTAACTGCCGCGCGGAATCACCAGGCGGCCGTCGATGAAGACGGGGAAAGCCGTCTCGAGATAAACGCGGTCGCCCTCGCGCGAACGTTTCGTGTTGAGGGTGTTGATCAGCGCGAGTGGAATTCGCGTGCCCGCGCGCACCGCGAATTCGGTGGGGGGCGGCGGCTGAGGTTTTTCGGGCAGGCGCGGCGGCTCGGGCACGAAAGGCCGGACGGTCAACTCCTTCTGCCCTTCGCGCCGGTACACCGCTGTGCCTTCCACCTGCCCCGTGGAGCGGACGATCTGGCGCCCGATAGTGAGAAGCGACCGGTCCGCGGAGAGTTTCCATCGGTCCATGACGGAGTAGTTCAAGGGACCGGAGACGAGCGTGTCAATCAGGAGCGCGGAGCCTTCCCATTTGGCGACGGCGCTCCTGCGCTCCTGTCCGAGCGTATACTGGCTCTCCTTGCCATCCGCCGAGAAGGACCATTCCGCCGTGGCGCCATCCTCGCCCGTCGAGGAGCAACGAATCGCCATCTCCCGCTGGACAATGACGAGCAGCCGTTCGGGCAGGGCGGGCAGCGCACGGATGTTGCTGGCCCGCGGATCCAGAATCCACCTGCCGGAGAAATCGCGATCCGCGTCAACCGCGGCCAGCGGAGCGACGGCGGCGAGCGCAACGATCGCAGCCGCGACTATGCAAGCGCGAGGATTCATATCCATCCAGATATTAGCACCCGACTGTCGCGGTGCGCGCCCCCCTTGTCCTACCAACTGCTGTCGTCTTACCGCGGCGCCGGCAAGGGGATAGACTGGATAAGAGCCTGCGCGAGCCCGGCGCTATCCGCCATGCCGGCGAGGCGTTCGGAAAGGAAGTCATGAAAGCCCGGAGTTTACTGTCGCTCCTTTGCCTGTCGTTCCTCTGCTTCGGCGCCGCTGCCCTTCAGGCGGCGAACACGCCTGCCAACGCTTTGCTGGTCCTCGAGAAAGAGCAAAACACTTTGGTCGTCGTCGATCCGGCGAGCCTGACGATCGTGGCGCGCGTGCCCGTCGGAAACGATCCCCACGAAGTCGCCGTATCGGATGACGGAAAGACCGCATACATTTCGAACTATGGCGGCGGGGGTGGCAATGGGGGCGGCGCCACCATCGCCGTGGTCGATCTGACCGCCCAAAAACCGTTGGCCCCCATCGATCTGGGCGCGTTGCGGGCGCCTCACGGACTGGTCTTTGCCGGCGGTAAGTTGTACTTTACCGCCGAAGGAGCAAAGGTTGTTGGCCGTTACGATCCCGCCACGCAAAAGATCGACTGGGTCATGGGCACGGGCCAGAACCGCACGCATATGGTGATCGTTTCGAAAGACCTCAAGACAGTTTTCACCTCCAATGTCAGTTCCGCGACAGTCAGCATCATCGAGCAGGGCGTTGCGCAGGGGCCTGGACCCGGACGCGGTCCCGGTGGTCCAGGGGGCCAGGGCGGCCGGGGTGGTCCAGGCGGCCCTGGAGGTCCTGACGGACGCGGCGGGGGCGGCCCTCCGCCGGGTGGTGGCCCTGGAGGCGCCCCCGACTGGAACATAACCAACATCGGGGTCGGCCGGGGATCCGAGGGCTTCGACCTGTCTCCCGACGGTAAGGAACTGTGGGTTGCCAACGCGCAGGACAGTACGATCTCCATCATCGATGTCGCCAGCAAGAAGGTTATCCAGACGCTCCCGTCCACCGGATCCGCCAACCGCCTCAAGATCTCGCTGGATGGCAAGTACGTTTTCGTGTCGGATTTGAACGGCAACGATTTGCTGGTGCTCGACGCGGCCACTCGCAAGGAACACAAGAGAATCACGCTGCCAGCCAGCTCGGAGGGCCTTCTGATGGCGCCCGACGGCTCGCATGCCTACACGACGCTGAACTCGCGCGATGCCGTTGCCGTGATCGATCTGAAGACCTTGACGGTAACCGGTGAGGTCAAGACAGGCAGAGGTCCGGACGGGCTGGCGTGGGCCGCGCGCAAGTAAGCAGACGGGTCTTCATGCCGCGGTCCCACGCTGTCGTAGCGGAGTCGCTCACGTCCGCGTGATGCTCACCAGCCAAGCCAGAACCCCTTCGGGGCCGATCCTGATATCGAATTTGGCGGGCTTGATCTAGTCTACCTGCACCATGTTCATTACCTGAGCGAGGTGATGCCGGGAAACCGCATCGCGGTTTATGCGCGGCTGGTGGCGCAAACCGCCAAGCGGCTTCACTACCTGATGTTCATGGTGAACGAAACGAGGGGCAGTCTGGCCTCGATCTTCGAATGCATGAACGGGTTCATGGATCTGAGCGTGCGGAAGACCGCGCCGTTTCCGCCGGAGATCGCGGAGTGGCTGTGGGGGCGGCGTTGGATTGGGCGGCGCCGGTCTGCGGGGCGATGCGGCCGTGAACGGCACGAACCGAAGCAGGACCGGCTCGGGTGGGGTCGGGCATGCCCGACCCCTACAAGGCCACCGCCAGTGGGCGCGGCGAGGAACGGTTTACTTGCCGACCACGAGAATCGTAAACGAACCGGGAACCATCTGGCCCCGGGGACCACGTCCCCCAGCAGCCGGCGGCGGCGTCCCGGCCGGCGGCGCGGCGGGCGGAGCGGTCTCGGCGGCGATCAGCAGGATGTGATTCGTCTTGCTGTCCAGCGTCAGCGTCTTGGCGCGCGTCATGGTCGCGAGGTTCTGTTCCACCACGAAGCTGGTGGGACTGTTTTCCTTGATGATGGTCAGCGTGCCATCGCCGTTGGAGCTGAACGCTTCCAAGGTGGCGGGGTTGAATGTGGCGCCGTCGGTGCCTGTGCCGATCGGCAGGGTGGTGATAATCTTGCCGGTGTCGGAGTTGAGAATCACCATGACTGCCGGGTCGTGGCAGGTGGCGAAGAGGACGTGGTTTTTCACGTCGAAGGCCAGGCCGCCGGGGCCGCCGCCCTTGCCGGCAAGATCGTACGTGCCGGTTGCCTTGAGCGCCACGGCGTCCACGACAGCGATCTTGTCTTTATCTTCCAAATCGACATAAAGGTGGCCCTTGCCGTCGGTGACGGCCTGCTCCGGAGCTCCGCCCAGATCGACGGTGCCGACCACGGAGCCATCTACCGCGTTGATCACCGTTGCGTTGGGCGCGCCGTGACTGAATACCCAAACCCGCTGATTAAATGGGTCGAATAGGATGCCGTCCGGGCCGCCCTGGACGTCAATGGTCTTGATGAGCGCCAGAGTCTTGGTATCCCACATCGCAACCGGCTTGCTGCTGGCGAAGCCGTGGCCCGACTTGGGGTCGACAGCGGCTCCGCGCGCGTTGGTATTGGCGATCTCGCCGACGGACTCCTGGGTGTCCAGATTGAAGACCGTAACTCGCGCGGGATTCCCGGTGCGCGGAATGTACAAACGCCGGCCGTCGGCGTCCGCATAAACGTAATCAAAGCCACCGTCGCCGCCGACTCTGGCGGACTTCAGGACCTTGTAAGGTCCCTGCTGGGCCAATCCGATGGACGCGAAAATCGCGATCCCTACTGCAAGTACTAAGCAAAATCGTCGCATGCAATATCTCCTCTACACGGGTCCAGCCGTCATTATCGCCCATTGCGGATGAATAGACGATGAACTTCGGAGCGGACGGCGGCTACTTCAGGGCGGCGGCGGCGGATTCGATGGCTGCCCCGGCGGCCGCCAGCACCTGGCCGACGAGCACGATCTGCCGGTCCGCAAGCTGCCACTGCTTTTGCTCGATGCTCTCGCGCACGGCGGGCAAAGTCTTCACGCCGTAGCCGGTGTAGAAGCCGGGCGCGTAGATCTGGTTCTTGAACCAATCCCGGTTGGGCAGGCCTTCCTTGAGCGTGAGCGCGCGTTCCACGGCGATCAGGCGCGTATTGGCCTGGCGCAGGGCCGCGCCGGCCGGCAAGGAAGCGGAGTTCCCGGAGACGCGCGCAATCGCCTGGGCGTATACCTCCGCGGCGCGCTGGAGCGCGGCCATGCCGTTGTCGAGCGGCGCGAAATTCAGGAACGGCGGAACCTCTTCCTTCTTCGGCGGCGCGGACTTGATGCGCGGATCTTCGGTGGCCGCGAAAACGCCCTCGTCGATTTGGCGGTTGCGCTCCACGGTGTGCTCGCGCGCGTCGCTCGCGAGCTTCCGCACCTCGTTCACGTAGCGGCGAACGGTGTCGCTGAAATCGTCGAAATCGAAGGGCAGCAGCTCCGCGTCCGCCAGCCGCATGACGGCTTCCCCGGCGGTTTGCGCCAGGGCGCGGCCGTAGACGAAGTCCTTATCCGAGAAATGCGTGTACCAGTAGAAATCGTCGTAGATGGAATGGTAAATGCCGCCGCCATCCTCGCCGCCAAAGGCCAGGTTCAGGGATGCCACGCCCAGGTGATCGATGAACACGGTGTAGTCGGAGCCGGAGCCCAGCGCACCCATGCGCAGGTCGGGCCGCGCGCGCGATTCCTGGGCATCGGCCGCATTGCCCGAGGCCTGATTGGCGATGCCGTGGGCCTGTAGGCGCTTCCAGACGGTCACGCCGCTCTCCGGGTCGTCGATGTCGCGCGCCACGCCGTTCATGAACTTCTCCAGAGTGTGCGAGCCGGACATACTGAGATAGCCGCGGCCGTTGCTATCGGAGTTGATGTAAGCCACGGCGTTGCGCGTGAGCTCATCGGCGTGCGTCTCGGCCCATTCGGTGGAACCGAGCAGCCCGGGCTCTTCGCCGTCCCAAAAGCAGAGGAGGATGGTGCGCTTGGACTTCCATCCCTGGCGTAGCAGCGTGGCGAGGCCGCGCGCCTCCTCCATTAGGGCCGAGGTTCCGGAGACCGGATCTTCGGCCCCGTTGACCCAGGCGTCGTGGTGATTGCCGCGGATGATCCACTCGTCGGGGTACGAGTCGCCCGGGATGCGCGCGATCACGTCATAGAGAGGCTTGATGTCCCAATTGAACTTGACGTTGAGATGCACCTTGGCGGGACCCGGCCCGATGTGGTAGGTGAGGGGCAGCGCGCCGTGCCAGGGCTGCGGCGCGTCGGGGCCCTTGAGCGCGGCCAGCAGCGGCTGCGCGTCGCCGTAGGAAATGGGCAGCACGGGGATCTTGGTGAGGGTGACGGCCTGATCGAGCGGCAGGCGCTTGGCATCCTTGGTGGCGCCGATGCCGGGCGTGAGCGGGTCGCCGGGATAGACGGGCATGTCCATGACGCTGCCGCGCTGTACGCCGTCCTGGGGGCGATAGGGGCCTGTGGGGAACGTGTCGCCGGCCTGATAGCCGTCGTCGCGCGGGTCGGAATAAATGAGGCATCCGACGGCGCCGTGCTCGGCCGCGACTTTGGGCTTGATGCCGCGCCATGAACCGCCGTAGCGGGCAATCACGATCGCTCCCTTGACGGAGACGCCCAGGCGCTCTAGCGTGTCGTAGTCTTCCGGGATGCCGTAGTTCACGTAAACCAGGGGCGCGGTGACGTCGCCATCGATGGAATACGCGTTGTAGGTGGGCAACTGCTCGTCGCGCTGCGAGGAGGTGGGATCGCCGGGGACCGCCGGCTCGGCGAGTTTGGCGGTGAACCTGGTAGGCTCCACCAGTTCCAGCGCCCGCTCCTTGGGGGTCGGGAAGAGCACGTCGAAGCTCTCGATCTTGGCGTCCAGGCCCCATTCCTTGAGTTTGGCGAGGATCCACTCGGCGTTGTCCTTGTCGTAAGGCGAGCCGACGTGGTGCGGGCGCGCGCTGAGCCGCTGCATGTAAGCGCGCAAGTTGGCGGTATCCGGAACGGCGCGGAACTTGGCTTCCCAGTCGCGCTCGGCGCGGGACGAATCCGCCCCGTAGCCGCGCAGAGGCGCAGTCTGGGACCACGCGGGGGCGCACAGGCCCAGGCAGAGGAGAAGGGTCGGAAAAGGTCGCATTAGGGGACTATTCTAACGCGTGGGGTGGGTGGAGCGTGTGAGCGATTCGATCAGGCGCGACAGAAAAGTGGAGATCCCGGGAATACTCCGAACCAAAGCTCGTAAGAGCGGAAGAAAATAGCCCACGGCGCAAGCCGTGTGGAAGCCCCGAGATTCACGGAGCCCCGGCCCGGGGCGAAAGATCGCGGTGGCGCCATCTTCCGCCCCCTTCCGGGGGCTCTTCCGCACGCGCCTCATTCCCACGGCTCGCGCCGTGGGCTACTATCTTCCGCCCTTCGGGCTGGGGAAGTGGCTTGGCGTACTCACTACGCACAGATCCCCGCGAATTCCCTTCGGTATCCGCAATCCCGCCACTCTCAAGCCGCGCGCCCTTCGCGAAGGGTTCTTATCCGCTGAACGAATTGCGGCGGCGTAGGCTATCGCTCTTCTTCATGACCATCGCTGCCGGACGCGAGAAAACTGCCGGGATTGAGAAACGGAATGGCGCCGTAGCGGCCTTGCAGATAGCCGTTCTCGAGATTCTCTTCCCGGCGAGGCTTGAAATCGGTCAGCGGATACAGTTGGCTGGCTCCGTCCCGTGCCTTCTCAGTAAACCAGATTTGGTCTCGCCTAAGCACGTCGGCACTCAGGAGATTCGTATCGTGGGTGTTGAAGATCAGTTGGGCGCCCTTTGGGTTTCTTTTCGCATCGCCGAATAGTCGAATCACCTCCATCGCAAGAAGCGAGTGAAGACTATCGTCCAGTTCGTCGACACAGACCACCCCTCCACCGTCAAGAGCACGAAGGACTGGAGCGAGCAACGATAAGAATGCGATCGTCCCTTTCGACTCTTGCTCTTCGCGAAATGGGAGCGTTGAATCCCCGATTCGATGTAGGAAGTGAACCTCCTTCTTTTCATGAAGGTTGAACGGGATCTTAAACGCGCCCTGCAAGAATGAGCCGAGCTTATGAGCGAGCTCTCTGCCGCTTTCGGGCATCACCGCGTCTTCAACGAGCAGGTCCGCGATGCCCAGATCCGCCAACGACAACAATCCGGCCAGCTTATCCCTGAACGCGGCATCCTGGCAAAGCGCGATTGTCTGCCGGCGAACCTCGGACCGCTCACCGACGACGAAAGATAGCGAGCGCGAGAAGCACCTGAAGATTGGCGAGAGCGCTTCGTGGTTGTTCTGGGCCGCGGCGGATAGAAACAGGCTATTCGGGCGTATGAGGCGCTCGATCGTTCGGTTGTCGCCCGCCAACTTGGCGCTGAATGAAATTGGCTTGCCGTTCTTTCGTGCGAACCAAGTCTGTTTCTTGCCTAGCGGGTAAGCAAACACCCATTCTTCCAGAACGGCTTCGGGGCTCATGGAGAACCCGTACTGATAGCGAACGCCGTCCAAGAGGAAGTCCACCGCGAGAGTCGTCGGTGAGGCCGACTCTCCGGCGAAGGGTTCAAGTTGGATGGGTTTGTCCGGCTCCCAGCGTGCGTGAGAGTTCTGGACGGCGGCCCTCATGAATTGGAGCGCTAGAATGACGTTCGTCTTGCCGGACGCATTCGCGCCGTAAATGGCGGCAACTGGCAACACGCCATCCTCTACCCCGGACGGGTGGAAGACGGTTTCAACCCGATCCTGGATTGGGCCGGCGACCATCGAAAGGGTCTGCTCGGTCCGAAACGATCGAAAATTCGACACCCGAAATCGCAGTAGCATAAAGAGCCTTAGAGCATATTATATCGGCATAAAGCGCACGATTCCTACATGTTTGGCGCGAAAAGTCGTGGGACACGTGTTTTTGCCTCTCGGGGGAGTTGAGCGGAGCCGCCGATCTCGTTGTACCGCTGTGAGGCGAGACGTTCGAGCCGTCGGGCTTGGGTCAGAAGGGTTCGCCTCAAACCTTTGAGACGTGTCCAATCGCCGCAACATCGTGCGGTACTCCGACAGGCTCTTCACCTGTTGGCGGCATCTAAGCCGCTATCATAACCCGAGACGCCGTCGCGATTGGAAGGAGTAAACTGAGATTCAGCCAACGGACGACTGGAACGGCAAGCCCATCCCCGAAGAGGTGGTAGGCGTCGTTGTACTTCTCAGGCAGAGGGTAATCGTCCGGGACGCCCATCAGCCGTGCCGCCTCTCTTGGCGACAATAGCCGCGAGCGGACTTTCCGGCCTTCAACGACAACGATTGTCTGCCGACTGGAGCCGCCAACAGGCGTTCTGAGGCAACCGGAGATCTGATCGAATCGGATTTCCGCTCGTTGTACTTTCTCGCCGTGTCCGTTCGGGCGCATCCGCCTATACATAGTCCCGACGATCCTTTCGTGAAGGCGTTGTGCGCTCCTCAATTTCTCCAAATGAAGGGGCGACATCAAGCTAATGATGTGCTCGGTCTGCTCTTTCGTGTGCCACTCGACGCCAGTTCGCTCTTCTTCGATCAGGCTGGCAAATGACGGAATTGGTTCGCTTGGAATTGGCAGGTTCCACCAGATCCAAACATCCTGCAGTCGCCGGGGCAAGCCCTCGAAAGCAGTCCGCAACGCTCTCGTGCGCCACGGCTCCGCCGCTTGCGGCAATATGAGCTTGGATGAAACGCTGGTGTCTTCATGAACGCCCACTACAAAGAGCCTTGGTCTGGATTGCGGAAGGAACCGAACGGCATCTATCACGAGCGCACCAACTCGATATCCCTCCTTCGCCAACGCGCCGACGATGTAGGCAAAGTCGTTGCCGTCATGAGAAGTGAGCGCCCCCACGACGTTCTCCAGGACGATAAGTTGCGGATGACGGCCATGTAGACCCATCTGGCGCATCAGTTTCCAAAACGGCTTGAAGGTTCCGCTTCGTTCTCCGTTCAGCCCCGCGCCAGAACCCGCCAAGGAGAGGTCCTGGCAAGGAAAAGAAGCCCATGCGAGCATTGGCGCGCCGGGGAGGTCGTCGGACGTCAGATCGGCAACGTCGCAGACAAGCAGTTCAGTGTCTCCGAATCTGGCCCGGTACGATGCGGCTTTCTTGGGGCGCCATTCGTTCGAGAATGTGCATTGCCAATCGGCGCCCAAGCCGAGACGAGCCATGCCGCCCCCGGCGAAGAACTCGTACCACGTTAGCGGGTTGGCCTCCATCTGCCGCATTGTAGTCCGTTGGGGAAGGTTCTGTCCATGTCCCATCTAAGGTGGCGGCGGTGAAGAAGTTGCGCCCAGCCGCCGCGCGGACTTATTCTCAACGGTTGATCCGATTCAAGGGGTCCCTATGCGTAAACTCGCCGTCACGCTTTTCCTGGCGCTCGCTGTCAGCCTCCCCGGCTTCGCCAAGGTAGTGGTCTTCTGGCAGCCCGGCTTTCCGACGGTTGCCAGCCAACCCGTCAGCCGCGACGCGCTTGTCAAAGCGCTGGATGGCATGGACCCGGTCTTTGCCGGCCTGGATGGGTTGAGAGACACGGCCACGCTCAACGGCGCGGATCTGCTTGTCCTGCCCTACGGTTCCGCGTTCCCTGCGGAGGCATGGAGCGGCATCCAAGCCTACGTTCGGGCCGACGGCAATGTTGTGGTCCTTGGCGGACAGGCGTTTCGGGTCCCGGTGACGGGCGCCAACGGCAGGTTTACCCAGGCCCCGCCGCAGGACACGTACGCGCGCGACATGGGCATCCAGCACACCTATGAGGCCCCGTCGCAGGATAACGTGAAGTTCTCTTGGCGCACCGAGTACTCGTTCCTCCGCCCGCTGGCCGTCCGCGCGCGGCGCTTCTTCGTTCTGGAAGGCCGCCTCTCCGGTCTCGGCTTCATGCTGAATTCCGAGGGTCTGGAAGTCGCGGCTCCGGTGGTCGTCATGGACCGCGCCGGCGGCTTCGGCGGACCAGGAGCCGGCGGACCCCCGGCCACCGCCGGCGCGCCCGGCGCGCCCGGCGGCCGTGGAGTGGGTACGCCCGTACCCGCTGGATCCGGAGCAGTCGCGCCCGCGGTCGCTCCGGCCGCAGTGGCGCCAGCGGGCGGCGGCCGCGGGGGCGGTGGTGGGCCCGCATCGCGCATCGTCCTGCTGGACTTCGACCCCGCGGTGGGCTACTGGGATTCGGCCGACGGCATTTCCCTGGTCGCGCAGGCGGCCGGCTACGCGCGGCAGGGCGTGAGCACCTTCTCGCTGGAGATGCCGTTTTCCACCATCAAGCCGGGAGAGCCGGCCAAGGTCCTGGTCCACCTCCGCAACGCGGGCCGGGAGCGCGCCAACAAGCCGCTCGCGGGTGAGGTAAGAGTCCAACTGCTGTCCGGGAATGTGGTGGCGGAGACGCTCAACGTTCCCATCTCGGGCAGGGTGGATGCGGAAGCTCCATTCACCAAGAGCCTTTCGCCCGGTTTCTACACCGTGCGCGGCGTGTGGACGGAGGACGGCCAGGGCCGCGAGGGCTACCAGAACGGCTTGTGGGTGGAAGATGCGACGCAGCTCGCCGCCGGTCCGGTCTTCGGCGTGAAGAAGGACTTCCTCACCAGCGATGGTAAGCCGTTCTTCCCCGTGGGGGCCAACTACTTCTCGACCGAAGCCAACGGCTGGGATTTCAGCGGGCCGCGCAACGCCTGGATCTGGGACCGCGATTTCGACGAAATGCAGCGCTATGGCGTGACCTTCGTCCGCACCGGCGTTTGGGGTCCCACCCTGAGGCTGATCGATCCCGCCACCAAGGGCGTGACCGAGCGGTTCCTGCGGAACCTGGAGGCCTTCCTCCTGAGCGCGCACCGCCACAACATCATCGTCAATTTCACGTTCTACGCGTTCACGCCTCGTGTGCTCGATCCCTCGGCGCCCAGCCCGCAACCAGCCGTTCCGCAGGCGGCGCCCGTGGCCGCTGCCGGCGGTGGCCGTGGCGGTGGACGCGGCGGCCCGCAGGCGCCGCCCGAGCCAAACGTCTACATGGATCCACAGTCCGTCAAGACCGAGCTCAATTACGTCCTCTCCATCGTGAATCGCTTCAAGGACGTCCCGTGGTTGTGCTGGGATTTGATCAACGAGCCCAGCTTCGCCAATCCCAACCGGCTTTGGACCGGGAATACTCCCAACGGCGACCCCGTGGAGTTGGCCTTGTGGCGCAAGTGGCTCGGCGCGAAATACTCCAGCCTCGCCGAATTGAGCGCCGCCTGGATGGCAACCCCCGACCAGCTCGGCGGCTTCGATAACATCCCCATGCCCGCCATCGCGAACCTCACCTTCGACCGGTACAAGAATGCCGGCATGGTGCGGGCGTTCGACTACAACCTGTTTACCCAGGAGATGTTCACCGAATGGGTGCGCTCCATGGTGAACGCCATTCACGGCGCGGGCAGCAAGCAGCTCGTCAACGTCGGCCAGGACGAAGGCGGCGTCACCAACCGCGTGCTGAACCAGTTCTACGCGGCCGGGGGCGTTGCCTTTACCACCAACCACACCTACTGGCAGGACGACGCGCTGCTCTGGGATTCGGTGGCCGCCAAGCGCTCCGGCGTTCCCAATATCACTGGGGAAACCGGCTATCAGCCGGTCCGCGCCGCCGACTCCACTTGGCGCTACGACGAGCTCACCGGCAACGCGCTCAACGAAAAGAAGTGGGTCCTCGGCTTCGCCGCGGGGAGCAGCGGAGCGATGATGTGGGACTGGGACCGCGAAGTCGATTTCGGCATCAAGCGCAGCGACGGGTCGGCCAAAATCGCCCAGACCGTCATGCGCGGCATCGGGCAGTTCGCCGCGAAGGCCGCGCCGTACGCCACCGATCTGGTTGCGCCGCAGGTTGCCCTGGTTCTGCCGCAATCCTTGCAGCTCTCCATTTACAACAAGACCGCCCTCGAAGCGCAGCAGAACGCGGTCCGCGCGCTGTACCAGTATGCCCGCGGCGAAGCTTACGCCGTCGGGGAGTACCAGATTCAAGACCTGGGCAGCCCCAAGCTGATCATCCTGCCGTCGCCCAAGGGATTGGCCCCCAGCGCGTGGGAAGCCATCCGCGCCAAGGTCAACGCCGGCGCCACGCTGCTGGTGTCCGGACCATTCGATGGCGACGCGCACTTCCATCCGACCGGCCGCGAAAAGCAAGCCGGCCTGGCTTACGAAACCGTTCCGTTGACCATCCGCGAGGAGCTCATGAAGTTCCCGGGAGGAGACGAGCGGCTTTCCTACAGCGGCGACAAGACCACCTACCTGGACCGCGCCGTGCTGCCCGACAAGAGCCTGTGGGTCGAAAAGACGCTGGGCCGGGGCAAGATCCTCTTCTCTCCTTTGCCGCTGGAGCTGAACGAGAACCTGCAGACCGTCGGGGACGTTTACCGCTACGCCTTGAAAACCGCGGGCGTCACGCCCACCTACGTCACCACGCTCCAGGACCCCGGTATCCTGATTTGCCCGACGAAGTATCCGCGCGCCACCCTCTACGCGCTGACTTCCGAATCCGGGCAGCAGGCGGTCACGTTCACCGACCAGAAGAGCGGCAAGCAATTCTCCGGCGCGCTCGATCCCGGCCGCTCGGCGCTGATCCTGATCGGCCAGGATGGCGCCGTGCTCGCGTCTTATAATTGGAAGACGCTCTGATGTTATCCAGCTTTGGGTCCGAAACCGCGGTCCTCTCCTCCGAAGACGTTCGAGACGCGTTGTTTGGCGCCCTCGCCTCGCTCGGGGAACGCCGCAAGATCCTGGCAATTCCGCCGGACTTCACCCGCTACCACTCCGGCGCCGGAGAACTGACGGAATTCACCTGGCAGTACTTCGGGCAGCGCCTGGCCGGCGTCCTCCCCGCCATCGGGACGCACCGTCCCATGACCGGCGGCGAAATCCACACCATGTTCGGCCACACCCCGGCCACCTTGTTTCGAACGCACGACTGGCGAACGGATCTGGCAACCCTGGGCGAAGTGCCAGCCGAATTCATCCGCGAGCAGTCCGAAGGCAAACTCGATTTCTCCTGGCCGGCGCAGGTGAACAAATGGCTGGTGGAGGGAAACTTCGATTTAATCTTGTCGATTGGCCAGGTGGTTCCCCACGAAGTGATCGGCATGGCCAACTACACCAAGAACGTGCTCATTGGCACGGGCGGCTCGGGCGGCATCGGCCGCAGTCACTACCTGGGCGCCGTCTATGGAATGGAGCGGATCATGGGCCGCGCCGATACCCCGGTCCGGCGCGTGCTGAATTACGCCACCGATCGTTTCACGCGCAACCTTCCCCTGGTCTACGTACTGACGGTCCGCGGCAAGGACGAGGCTGGCCGCCTGGTCACTCGTGGATTGTTCATTGGCGACGATATCGAGTGCTTCAACCGAGCCGCCGAGCTAAGTCTCAAGGTGAACTTCATCATGCTCGACCGGCAGATCCGCAAGGCGGTAGTGTACCTGGACCCGGCCGAATTCAAGAGCACCTGGCTGGGCAATAAGGCGGTCTATCGCACCCGAATGGCGCTTGCGGACGATGCGGAGCTGATCGTGCTTGCTCCGGGCGTCAAGGAGTTCGGCGAGGATGCGGGAATCGACCTGCTCATCCGCAAGTACGGGTATGCCGGAACTCCGGCGGTCCTGAACTTTGTCCGCGACAACGCGGATTTGGCGGGGAACCTGGGCGCCGCGGCCCACTTGATCCATAGCTCCTCGGAAGGCCGCTTCAAGATCACCTATTGCCCCGGGCATCTCAGCCGGAATGAGATTGAAGGCGTGAACTTCCGTTTCGCCAGTCTTTCGGAGATGCTCGAAAAGTACGATCCGTCGAAGCTGAAAGACGGTTACAACGTGGTGGACGCGGAAGAAATCTTCTTCGTGCCGAATCCCGCCCTGGGCCTCTGGGCGCATCAAAGCCGTTTCAGCGAGAAGACCGCTCTCTGACGTTCGCGGCTCGGAACGCTCGGCTCCAACGGAGCCGCGAACGTCAGAGAGCGGTTCTTGGCGGATGGTTCATCCTGCCCGCCCATCTCAAGTACCGCCACAATTCCCGCCGCTGCCTCCAGGCAAATCGCCAGAAGTCGCCGAACCCGATCCGTTCCGCGTCTCGGCCCGAATAGGTCTCGATCCGCCACCGCAGATACGGGCTGCGCCACGGCCGCAGACGGTAGCCGCGGGTCAAGCGCCACAGAACGCGGAGCATTACTTTCCGGCCCCCGCCGTCTGGCCGGGTGTGGCGTAATATCCGCTGCGTGTGCGGACCACCGGCTTGCCCGGCGCGTTTACCACGATCTTGATCTGCCGGAACGTGCCGTCCAGGGCCGTGTTCGAGGGCGTGTATTCGATGGTGTACTGGTTGCGGATATCGCGCGCCACCTGGTGGGCGATGCGGTCCACCTGCGACACGTCGTTGGGGAAGAAGGATTCCCCGCCGGTTGCGGTCGCCAGTTCCTCCAGCGCGCGCCGGGCCCGCGCGGCGTTGCGGGGCTGCTCCTCGCCCAGCAAGCCCACGCAATAGATCAGCACGCCGCTTTGCTGCGCGGACCTCACCAGGTCTTCCATTTTGACGGTGCTGACGTTGTCCTCGCCATCGGTCACCAACACCAGCACCTTCTTGTCCTTGTGGGCCTTCTCTTTGACGTGATTGAGGGACATTTGGACGGCGTCGCGCATGGCGGTCTCGCCGCGCGAATCGGTGCGCGCGAGCGCTTCCTTCATCTCAGCGATATCGCTGGAGAAATCCTTGTCGTGGGGAAGGTCCAGGAAGGCCTGATCGCTGAAATTGACGACGAAGACCTCGTCGTCGGGGTTGGAATCGGTGACCAGTGCCACATCGGCGGCTTCCACTTTGGCTCTCTTATTCGCCATACTGGCGCTGTTGTCGATAATCAGGCCCATGGAGACGGGAATGTCTTCCCGCTTGAAGACCTTGATCTCCTGCCGCTCCCCGTTTTCGAAGACGGTGAACGCTTCTCTTGGCAGGTCCGTGATAAGGCGGCCGCTCTTGTCGGCCACGGTCGTGTGGCAGACCACCAGGCGCGTCTCGGTGCGGAATACCGGTGGCTCTCGCTCCTGGCCCCAGGCCGCCGCCACCAAAATCGGCAGGGCGAGCATTGCTCGAAGCATCACTGTTTGAAAGACGAACTCTTAGCCGCGGCGGGCGCCTGCCGCTCCGGAGTCGCGTAGTAGCCGCTGCGGGTCCTGACCGTGGGGCGCCCGGGGGCATTGACCGCGACCTTGATCTGGCGGTAGCCGCCGTCCATCGCCGTGTTCGAGGGTGTGTATTGAATGGTGTACTGGCCGCGGATGTCGCGCGCCACCTGGTGCGCGATGCGCTCCACTTCCGACACGTCCTTGGGGAAGTAGGCCTCGCCGCCGGTGGCCACCGCCAACGCTTTCAGCGCTTTTTCCGCGGTCCTGGCCTGGCCGCGCTCCTCGTCGGACAGCAGGCCCACCGCATAGATCAGCACTTCGCTCTGCTGCGCGGCCTTCACCAGGTTTTCCAGGGTGATGGCGCTGGAGTTGTCGTTCCCGTCGGTCACCACCACCAGCACCTTCTTATCCTTGTGGCCCTTTTCCTTCACGTGACCGATGGACATTCGGATGGCGTCGAACAAGGCGGTTCCGCCGCGCGAATCGACGCGCGTCAGGGCTTCCTTCATCTCCTGGATGTCGTTGGTAAAGTTCTTGCCGGGCGGCAGGTCCAGGAAGGCTTCATCGTTGAAATTCACGATGAAAACTTCGTCGTCGCGGTTGGAATCGCTCACCAGGGCCAGATCGGCGGCTTCCACTGCGCTCCTCTTCAGCCGCATGCTGCCGCTGTTATCGACCACCAGCCCCATCGAGACCGGGACGTCCTCGCGCATGAACTTCCGGACCTGCTGCTTCACGCCATTCTCATAAACCGTGAAGGCGCTTTGCGGCAGGTTCGTCACCAAGTGGCCGCTCTTATCGATGACGGTCGTGTGGAGGTCCACCAGGCGCACGTCCGTACGGATCACCGTGCCGGTGTCGTACTGCGGCGAATTCACGGACCTTGCCTCCTGGCCAAGGAGGGCCGCCGCCAATGGCAGGATCGCCATGGCGGCGGCCAGGAATCGCCGTCTATTGCAATGGCGCATAATAGCCCAATCTCCACGATGCCCGGAGAGGAGGCAGCCCGCGAGGCGGCACAAGTTTCACCTGGACCCGCCGGTATTTTCCGTCGTGCTCCCGATTTTGCGGCGCATAGCCAAGTATGTACTGGTTCCGCAGCTCCACGCCGATTTTTGCGGCGATGTCCGGCAACTCGTTCACGCTCTCGGCCGGGTACTGCCGTCCCCCGGTCTGCTCGGCGATCTCCGACAGCAAAGTCGGCCCCGCGAGTTCTTCCGGTGTGCGTCCGCGGTTCCCAGCCGGCTCAAAAATTCCGATCGCATAGATTTGGACGTCCGCTTCCTTCACCAGGTTCTTAATTTCTCCATCGGTGTAGCGGCTGTTGTTGTCGCCGCCGTCGGAGACGATCAGCAGCGCCTTGCGCGGGTTGACGCCCTTCTTCATTTCCTGGAGGCCCAGGTAGACGGCGTCGAGCAGGGCGGTCTTTCCCTGCGATCGCGTAAAGGCCAGGCGATTCTGGATTTGCGCCAGATTCCTCGTGAACGGCTGGATGATCTGAGCCCCGTCGTTGAATTGCACCAGGAAGAACTCGTCCTCCGGGTTGGCGTCCTTGAAGAACTGCGCCACGGCCAGGCGCGACTTTTGCAGCTTGCCCTCCATGCTGCCGCTGCAATCGAAAACGACCCCGACCGAAATCGGAAGGTCCTCGCTCGAAAACTGCGTGATTTCCTGTTCGGTTTTGTCCTCGATAATCTTAAAGTTATCTTTCTCCAGACCGGTGACGATGCGGTTGAGGAGATCCGTGACGGTTACGGGAATCAGCACGAGGGTGCTGTCCACCCGGATATTGGCTTTCGGGCCAATTTCGCCCGGGGGTTTGGCGCGGGGAACCACCGCTACCCTGGCATCGCCGGACGGTTCCCGCTGAAATCCCCAGACCTGTAGCGCCAGCAGAACGGTGATCGCGCTAAGAACAAATACGCGCTGGCGGGAAGGCAGCATCGGCGGCTGGCCAAGCCTTTCTAAGCCAAGTCTAGCACAGGGGTTTTGTGTTATCATCGCGTGTGCCGCGTAAAATCCTGGGCGTGATCCCCGCCCGTTTTTCTTCTTCCCGTTTTCCCGGCAAAGTCCTCGCCCGCATCGCTTCCAAAACCATGCTGCAGCACGTCTGGGAGCGCGCTTCCCGGGCTCGGTACCTCACGAGCACGATTATTGCCACAGATGACGAGCGGGTACAGGCGGTCGCAAGAAGTTTCGGCGCACGGGTGAGGATGACGCGCGCCGACCATCCCTCGGGGACGGATCGGGTGGCCGAGGCGGCCTCCGCCGAGGAGGCGCAGTTGGTGGTGAATATCCAGGGGGACGAACCGCTGATCGATCCCGCCGCCATCGACGCCGCGATCCTGCCGCTGACGCACGATCCCGATATCGTCATGGGCACGCTCAAGAAGAAGATCGAGGATCCGCGCGAGATCGGCGACCCGAATGTGGTGAAGGTGGTCACGGACCGCGACGGCGATGCCATTTACTTTTCGCGGCTGCCGGTTCCTTTTTACAGGGATGGGGACAGGGAAACGCCCGCCCCGAACTACTACAAGCACGTTGGGCTTTACGTCTACCAACGCGACTTTCTGCTGGGGTATTCGGGGCTGCCGGTGGGGCCGCTCGAACGGGCCGAACGGCTGGAGCAACTGCGCGCCCTCGAAAACGGATTTCGAATCCGGGTGGTGGAAACCGAGTACGAATCGCTGGGAGTGGACACGCAAGAGGACTTGGACCGGGTGACGCGGCTGTTCGAGGCTACGGCGGCGTATGTCCGGCCGGGTGAGCAAAGGTGACGCGCTTTTGGAGATACCGCCGAGACGCAGAGACGCCGAGTTTGAAAGGGAATCTGTCTTTGCGTCCTCGGCTTGCTCTGCGCTCAAACCCGGGAAGAAGGAAACGGGATGTGTTCGAGGAGGGTTGTTCCGGAAAGCCGGACAGAGCGCGGAGCGAGCCGAGGGCGCAGAATTCCAAGATCGGGCTTCTCTCGGCGTCGGGGCGCCCGCTGCCCTTGCGGGCCCGCCTCGGCGGTGAACGATTTTGTCGGTTTGAGCTGAGAGACCTCAATAGGTGGGGGTGATTTGCCATGGCTAAGTATATTTTCGTCACGGGGGGCGTGGTTTCCTCGCTGGGAAAGGGGATCGCGGCGGCTTCCATTGGCTGCCTGCTGGAAAGCCGCGGGCTGAAGGTCACCTGCCAGAAGTTCGATCCCTACCTGAACGTGGATCCTGGAACCTTGAGCCCGTTTCAGCACGGCGAAGTGTTCGTTACCGACGACGGCGCGGAGACGGACCTCGACCTCGGCCACTACGAGCGCTTCACGCACGCCAAGCTTACCCAGAGCAACAACCTGACCTCCGGCCGCATCTACGAGCAGATCATCACCCGCGAACGGCGCGGCGACTACCTCGGCAAGACCGTGCAGGTGATCCCGCACGTCACCAACGAAATCAAGGCGGCCATGAAGAAGGTGGCGCAGGACCTCGATGTGGTGATTTGCGAAATCGGCGGCACGGTGGGCGATATCGAGTCGCTGCCGTTTCTGGAAGCCATCCGCCAGATGCGCCATGAGCAGGGCCGCGAAAACTGCCTGTTCGTACACGTGACGCTGGTGCCGTGGATCGCCGCGGCGCAGGAGATGAAAACCAAGCCCACCCAGCACAGCGTCAAGGAACTGCGCGCCATTGGCATTCAGCCGGATATCCTGCTGTGCCGCTCGGAGCGGTTCATCCCGCAGGAGATGAAGGAGAAAATCGCGCTCTTCTGCGACGTGGACCTGCGGGCGGTGATCACGGCGCGCGACGTCAAATCGGTGTACGAAGTGCCCGTCACGTTCGCGGCGGAGGGAGTGGACGAAATCGCCCTGCGGCTGCTGCGGCTGGACGCCGGCCCGCGCGACCTGACCCGCTGGACCGCCATGTTGGACCGCCTGGAACACCCGAAGGACGAGGTGACCATCGGCCTCGTGGGCAAGTACGTGGAATATGAGGATTCCTACAAGAGCCTGAAGGAGGCGCTGCTGCACGGCGGGCTGGCGCACCAGTTGAAGGTGGATATCCACTGGATCGAGGCTGAGGGCGTGCTGGGCGACGGATGGGAGCGGCAACTGGAAGGCTACGACGGCATTCTGGTTCCGGGAGGCTTCGGCAAACGCGGGATCGAGGGCATGATCAACGCCATTCGCTACGCGCGCGAGCAAAAGGTGCCGTATTTCGGCATCTGCCTGGGCATGCAGACCATGGTGATCGAGTACGCGCGCAACGTGTGCGGCCTGGAGAAGGCCGACTCCACGGAGTTCAACCCGGGGACGCCGCACCGCGTGATCTTCAAGCTGCGCGAGTTGAAGGGCGTCGACGAACTGGGCGGGACCATGCGCCTGGGCGGGTGGCCGTGCCGCCTGGCGGAGGACAGTTTCGCCTGCCGGGCCTACGGCGCGCGTGAGATTGTCGAACGGCACCGCCACCGCTACGAGTTCAACCGGGAGTACGAAGAGATCCTGACAGCGGCGGGGCTGCGGATTACGGGAGAGACGCCGGACCAGACCTACGTGGAGATCTGCGAAATCGCGGGGCACCCGTGGTATCTGGGCTGCCAGTTCCACCCGGAGTTCAAGTCCAAGCCGATGCATCCGCACCCGCTGTTCACGTCGTTCATCGGGGCTGCCTACGAGCAGCGGATGCGGCGGTTGTCGGCGCAAGAGGAGCCGCTGTTCTCCCGTGCCGATTGATTACAGCGCGTTCGGTGAGGGCAAGCCGCTGGTGCTCATTGCCGGGCCGTGCGTGATCGAGAGCGAGGAGCACGTTCACCGCATGGCGCGGGGCATACGCGACGCGGTGGGCGAGTTCGTCTTCAAGGCGTCGTTCGACAAGGCCAACCGCACCAGCGGCTCGGCGTACCGCGGTCCGGGCCTGCGGGAGGGTCTGCGCATCCTGGCGGGGGTCAAGGCGGAGGGCTTTTCCATTCTGACGGATATTCACGAGCCCTGGCAGGCCGAGCCGGCGGCCGAAGTGGCGGACATCCTGCAAATCCCCGCGTTTCTGTGCCGGCAGACCGACCTGCTGCTGGCGGCGGGGCGGACGGGGCGGATCGTGAACATCAAGAAGGGACAATTCGTGGCGCCTCACGATATCCACCGCGCAGCGGAGAAGGTAGCGTCGACGGGCAACCGGCAGGTGGTGCTGACCGAGCGGGGATCGTCGTTCGGTTACAACAACCTGGTAGTGGACATGCGCGGCCTGAAGATCATGCGCGACGCCGGCTGGCCGGTGGTATTCGACGCCACGCACAGCGTGCAGTTGCCGGGCAGCGGGGGCGAGGCATCCGGAGGCCAGCCGGAGTTCATCGAGCCGCTGGCGCGGGCGGCGGTGGCGGTGGGCGTGGCGGGTGTTTTCGTGGAGGTGCACGATGCGCCGGAGAGGGCGCTGTCGGACGGGGCGAATGCGTTGAGGTTGGAGCTGCTGGCGGGCTTTCGGGAAAGGCTACGGGCAATTCACGCGCTGGTGGGCGGGGGTTTGCGGTATGGGTAACGTCCCGTCTGTCCCAGTGCTCCCGTCCCAGTGCTCCCCCAGTGCTCCCGACGTCCCGTCTGTCCCAGTGCTCCCAGTGCTCCATGATCGAGATGCGCAGAGATCTGATCCAGGCCGCCCGGAATGCCGTTTGGCATGAGAGTCTGCAACCGGGGTCCTTGACGTTCGTGCCCGAACCCTAAGAGAGACATGCCTTGGCACGGCCCGTGTTCAGTCGTTCAACCGACAATACGTCGATGGCTTGGTTGACCGCCTGCAACCAGGTCCGCGCTTTGAATTGGGTATGCATGGTAGCATTTGGGGCTGAACTGCCGCAGCCAGTGTTGGAGTTCCATCGCCTGCGGAACAAGTATCGCTCCGCAGCAACTCGCAAAGGCGCTTGAAGGATGCCGCTAACCCGTCAAATACCGCTACCGCTAAGCCCGATCAAAAACAGCGAGTTGTTTTCAAACCACTGGCTCTCCAGGCGCTTATGCCTCGAACCTGAATGGGCCGAACTGCGCGCCCAGGCCACAGACGCCCTTGGCACAGCTCACCGAACTCTGGAACACCCAGCGGACCAGGGTCGCGCAATACGGGGCTGAGCAAGCCCTAGAGCAAGCCTTCATCCAACCAGTCCTGCAGATCATCGGCTGGAAGATTCTGTATCAGACCTACCTCCGCGGCAGAAAACCAGACTACGCGTTGTTCCAGGGGGATTCCGACCTAGAAGCGGCTCTCGCCGCCGGGCGAACAAACCCCGAGTTTTGGAGATACCCCTCCGTCGTCGCTGACGCCAAAGCGTGGCACGTTCCACTGGACCGCCCCACCATCACGGATCAGCAAAGAGAGTACCCGCCCGAGCAGATCGAGTGGTACCTCAACGGCAGTCAACTCGACTACGCGATTCTCACAAACGGCCGAACGTGGCGGCTGATCCCACGCGTCCACGAGCCGGGCCAATCGAGGTTCAATACATACCTGGAGTGCGACCTCGCCGCACTCCTCTCAGATCGTCTTGCACACTCAAACATGCTGCCAGCGCTATGGGCGGGCTTTGACGATTTTTTTGTCTTCTTCCTTCTCCTCTCTCCACGGGCATTCACCGACTCCGTCGAGCGTCCCTCCCTCATTCAACGTGCCCGCCAAGGCAGCACGGAGTACCGACTGGGCGTCGGTGACGGCCTGAAGCAGCGTGTCTTCGATGCCCTAAGCGTGTGCATCGAGGGTTTCCTCGCTTACCGGCCGAACGCACTGGATCCGAACGCCGACCTTGAGCAATGCCGCAATGACAGCTTGATACTCCTCTACCGGCTGCTGTTTATATTGTTCGCCGAAGGTCGGCAACTTCTCCCCTATGGCATTGCTCGCCAGTACACAGAGAACCGATCACTGAGCCGGTTCCGAGACGAGATCGCCGCAAAGCTTGATCGCTTCGACGAGGGTCGCGGCCCAGATTACAGCCCCACTGAATATGCTCTCTGGTCAGACCTCGCGGCGCTTTTCGACCTCATCGATGCAGGGGCTCCTCGGTACGGGGTCCCGGCATACAACGGCGGCCTTTTCGATCCGGGTCGGCACCAATTCCTCACGGAAAAGAAGGTTCCTGATCGGTACCTTGCGCGGGTAATCGACTTCCTCGGTAGATCCCCCGACCCGACGCACCCTGAAGCCGGTCTCGTCCGGGTGGATTACCGCGACCTGGAAATTCAGCACCTCGGCAGTGTGTACGAGGGTCTGTTGGAGCTGAGGCCGCACTTCGCAGGCGTTCAGATGGCCGTTATCCGCAACCGAAGATCAACCCGACGCGAGGAAACCGTAGTACCCGCCAGTTCCCCTCCACCAAGCGGCTGGGAGTTCACGGGCCGGCGCTACACCCTCGGTTCCGTCTACCTACTAACGGACAAGGGCGAACGGCGCGCAACCGGCAGCTATTACACGCCAAACCACATTGTCGACGACATCGTGGAAAAAGCCCTCGGCCCAATCTGCGACCAGATCGGCGCACAGCTCGCGGCCGATATTCAGACAGCAACAGACCGGCTCCAGCGTGCAACCAGCCAAGAACGAGATGTGCTTTCCGATCGTCAGCAGAACCTAGTGTAGTGTCCAACAAATAACTGGACAGGCGCTCTCCTTCAGGCGTATGCTG
>OCTA010001032.1_pt1 | contig 25908 bp, 21 predicted proteins | sample 1538991 | NCBI WGS metagenome assembly OCTA01 (sample SAMEA3539302, study PRJEB22396) | soil metagenome | biome: tundra; feature: field; material: soil | place: USA | collected 2010-05 | depth 0.15 m | reverse complement strand
AGCGTCAGCCGTGAGGAGTTTGCGGCGACCCTCACCGAGGTCACTCGCCGAGAGGTTGATGTCGTCGCGCCGGGACGAGTCGCGGTGATTGTGACGGGCGAGCGCGTCGAGGAGATCGTGTCGATACTGCGCTCGAAAGGCTTGGACGCCATTGATCCACGCGACCAGGACTCCAAGGGACTGGCGGCGGATCTCATCGTGCTGTCGGCCGAAGGGGCGAACGGACTGGAATTCGATGGGGTCGTCGTCGTCGAACCGAGTCAAATCGCCAGCCGCGGTGCCCGCGGCGGTGTGACCGTCACGGCCCGAGGACTGCGCACGCTCTACGTCGCCATGACGCGACCGACCCGACGGCTCGCCATCGTGGCCGTCGAGCCACTTCCCGAAACATTGCGGTGAGCGAATTCAGCCAACCTGACGCACCGGGGTCGCAATTTCCGCTAGAAATGTACCCGTGAGTCAGGCGATTTCCCCCGATAGCCTGGCGAAGCAAGAGAAGATCGTTCACGATCGCCCTCCGATGCTGGCCATTGGAGTGATGATTTGGCTCGGCAGCGAGCTGATGTTCTTCTCGGGACTCTTCGCCGCATTATTTACCATTCGCGCCCACCTGGCGTCGTGGCCTCCCGTCGGCACCCACCTCGACGTACTGCAGTCGGGCGTCTTCACCGTCGTCTTGATCGCCTCGTCCTTCACGATGCAGTGGGCCGTCTGGCTCATTGAACATCGCCGCCGCGCCGAAGCGCGACGATGGATCATCGTGACGATGATCATGGGTACGTTGTTCGTGTCCAACCAGGCCTACGAATGGACGCACCTGGCGACACGTTGGTACACCAACTCATACGGTTCGGTCTTCTTCATCACCACCGGTCTCCACGGTCTCCACGTCATCTTGGGACTGGTTGCGATGGCGTTCCTGCTCTTTCGAATGCGGGGCTCCGAAGGCGACCCCGGTGAGTTGTCCACGTTCCAGGGCGTGAGTTACTACTGGCACTTCGTCGACGTCGTGTGGATCGGGCTGTACTCGGCCCTGTTCTTGTTGAAGTAGGAAATGGCGTGACGTCACCCCTCATCAAACGCTGCTTCGCACTCTCGATCGTCAGTCTCGTCGCTTTGGGACCGGTCGTCCTCTTCGTCGGCGGCGCGCAGGCGTCCTATAAGTTGACGCCGTATCAGACCACGCGCAAGAACGCCGGCACACCGAACTCGACCTTCGTGAAGAAGAACAGCGACGGCGTCATCATCGCGTACGGCAACACCTCGATCACGTATCGCGCCCCATCGTCCGCCTTGGTCACGATTGGCGACGCACTCTTCCAGCAGAACTGCGCGTCGTGCCACGGCGCCGAGGCCAACGGCGTCCCGGCCAATGGCACCACGGGCGCCTTCCCCGACCTCGTGGGTCTAGGACCGGCGACGATCAACTTCTGGATCGACTCCGGACGCATGCCGGCGACGAACCCTCGCTCGATCGAGGCGAACCGCCGCGTACCACGACTCACGCACGACCAAGCGCTCGCGGTGTCGGCGTGGGTGAATTCACTGTCGCCCGGTTTTCCTCTCATTCCCTATCCCCACTTGAAGAACGCGAACGTCGCCGACGGTGCGGCGCTGTTCGCGCTCAACTGCGCGTCGTGTCACACGATTGAGGGTGACGGCGACGCGCTCGCCATGAGCACGTTCTCACCGTCGCTTCGAAAGATCCCTTCGATCGAAGTCGCCGAGGCGATCCGCACTGGCCCCGCCAACATGCCGCGCTTCACCGGCAACCTCAGTGACGCACAGGTCAATGACATCGTGAAGTACGTGACGACCGAGATCCAGCACCCCAACAACCCCGGCGGTTTTGGACTGGGCGGTCTGGGACCGGTCGCGGAAGGATTCGTTGGATTGGCCTTCGGCGTCGGGGTCCTCGCGCTCTTCGGATTCTGGGTGGGGGAGCGCGATGACTGACGAACACCGCACTCCGGTCTCGTTGTCGGGACTCGCCGCGAACGACCCGCGACTGCAGCCGGCCGCGCGCAACCCCGAGTTGGTCGAACGAGTCATCGGCGTCTGTTTCATCGTGGGCACGCTGTGTCTCGCGGGATTCGGTGCGTGCTACTGGATTAACGCGCAGCCGTGGAAGTTAGGCGCCACGCTCGGCGGCGGCCTTTTGTTCCTCGGTATCGGTATCGTCGCCTGGGGGAAGTACCTCATGCCGCGTGGTCCGTTCGTGGAGGAGCGTCACACGCTCGCGAACTCCGAGGCCGATCGAAACGCCCTCGCCGCAGCGATCGTCGAACGTGGCGGCGGTGTGATGCAGCGTCGCAAACTCCTCGGCGGGCTCCTCGGCGGAGGAATGGGCATCTTCGGGATCGTGGCCCTCTTCCCCTTGTTACGCAGCCTCGGGCCGTTGCCGAAGGAAACCCTCCAACACACCGATTGGCGTTCGGGCTCGTACGTCGTCGACCAAACGGGGCGGCGGGTGCAAGTCGGCGACCTCGCCGTGGGCTCGATCGAGACCGTCTTCCCGGAAGGCACCGAGAACTCCGACCGCGGCCAAGCGGTCGACCAGACGGTGCTGATTCGAGTCTCCAATGAGGCTTTCACTACGAAGAAGGGTCGAGAGACCTGGGCGCCGCACGGTTACGTCGCGTATTCCAAGGTCTGCACGCACTTGGGTTGTCCAGTCGGGCTCTACGAACAAGAGCTGCAACTGCTCGTGTGCCCTTGTCACCAATCGATGTTCAACGTCACGAACGGGGCCGTGCCGCAGTTCGGGCCGGCGCCACGACCGCTGCCGCAGTTGCCGCTCTACGTGGACTCCTCGGGTTACCTGCGTAGTCAGAGCGACTACCACGAAGCGGTCGGTCCGGGATTCTGGGAGCGCTCGTGAGCGACGTACTCAACACCCGGCGCGCGAAGAAGCAGGCCCTTGGTCCTTACGGTCGCATTGGCAAGTCCTTGGGCGAACTCGACGACCGCCTGGGTGTCGCGCGCGGCGGGCGCACGTTCATGGACAAGATCTTCCCCGACCACTGGTCGTTCATGCTCGGCGAGATCGCGCTCTATTCGTTCTTGATCTTGATGGTGACGGGTGTCTTCTTGACGCTGTACTTCATCCCGAGTTCCGCCATCGTGACCTATCACGGCAGTTACGCGCCGCTCGTCGGTCAGAAGATGACCGAGGCGTTCGCATCGACGGTCAACCTCTCCTTCGCCGTACGCGGTGGACTGTTGATGCGACAGATGCACCACTGGGCCTGCGACATATTCGTCGGGGCGATCGTCATCCACATGGCGCGGGTGTTCTTCACCGGCGCGTTCCGCAAGCCCCGCGAACTCAACTGGATCATTGGTTCGACGCTGTTGATCCTGTCCATCGTGAACGGATTCCTGGGGTACTCGCTGCCGGACGACTTGGTGTCGGGCACCGGTATCCGCATCGCCTACTCGATCATCTTGTCGATTCCGCTGGTCGGTACGTACCTGGCGTTCTGGGTCTTCGGGGGCAACTTCCCGGGCACGTCCATCATTCCGCGTTTCATGATCCTTCACTGTCTGATCGTCCCGCTCATAATCATCGGACTGGTGGGCGCGCATCTCTTCTTGCTGGTGCGCCAAAAGCACACGCAGTTCCCCGGTAAGGGCCGCACGGAGAAGAACGTCGTCGGCTCACCGATGTTCCCGGTCTTCATGGCCAAGACGACGGGCTTCTTGTTCATCGTCGGCGGCATCACGGCGCTGCTGGGCGCCTTCGCCCAGGTCAACCCGATCTGGCAGTTCGGTCCCTACGACGCGGCGCGAATCTCCTACGCCGTCCAACCGGACTGGTACATGGGTTTCCTCGACGGCGCGCTTCGTATATGGCCGTCGTGGTCGTTCCATAGTTGGGGCTACACGATCCCCTTCGAAGTCCTGGTGCCGGCCGTCATCCTGCCCGGTCTGATCTTCAACCTCGTCTTCGTCTGGCCGATGTTGGAGCGTAAGTTTACGAAGGACAACGAGATCCACAACTTGCTCGATCGACCGAGTAACCGACCGACGCGCACGGCTGCCGGCGTCACGATGCTCAGTTTCTTGGGCATGCTGTTCATCGCCAGTTCGACCGACGTGCTCGCGAAGTTCTTCAACATCTCGCTGAACACCGTCCTCCTCTCGTTGCGCTACTTGACGGTGATCGTGCCGATCCTCGCGTTCCCGATCACGTATCGCATCTGTCACGAACTCCAAGCAGTGAAGGGCGGCGGTCGGCGAAAGACCCCGAACGTCGTCACGCGCTCGGTCGAAGGTGAGTACACGGCGACGCCTTCACCGCGCTACGTGGACGACGTGCCGAGTCATCTCGAAGCGACTGAAGTACCGACGTATATCCACGAAGAACCCGATGAGTCGGGAGACAGTGGTGTGCGCGTCGTGGATCGCTAGTCACTTCCGACTTTCCTCGAGAATCGCTCACCGTAGAAACATCGTTCCAGCGAGTGCGCCTCTCGACGGCCCTCACTTTTGGCCCCATTGTGCGGTCCTGGCACGTAAGTCCTCGTCGCGTGGGGTATGCGTAACATGGGCAACGTGGTGAGTTCGAGAGATCCCAACTGGCCGTCCGCTGCGACGATGCTGTACGATCACCCGCTCGAAGGGCGACGCAACGTCGGGCTGCTCGGTATCTCCACGTACGCCACTTCGGTCACCGAACGCTCGGCGACGAGCACGCCGGCGGCGATACGAGCGGCCCTCGAGCGCTACTCCACGTGGTCGTTCACTGAGATGGTCGACCTCGCGGAGTCCGTGGCGCTCGTCGACTTCGGCGACGTTGACGCCCCGGACGCCGAAGGCGGCGCCCAGCGCGTCGCCGAGGCGATGTCGGGATGGGACCCCAGTATCGCGCTACGACTGATACTCGGCGGCGACAACGCCGCGACGTGGCACGCACTTCGCGCGTTGAGCGGCGGCGAGTACTCCAACTTCGGCCTCGTCACACTCGACGCCCATCTCGATATGCGTGACGGCGTGTCGAATGGTTCGCCGGTGCGACAACTGCTGGAAGAGGGCTTCGACGGGCATCACGTCGTTCTGGTCGGACTCGCCGACTTCTCGAATTCGCCGGCCTACGCGCGGCGCGCCCACGACGCGGGCGTGACCCTGATCTCGCGCGATGTCCTGCACCACGAATCGGTCGAAGAGGCGGCCCGTCGAGCCGTCGCGATCGCCGGCGCCGGAAATCGACACGTCTACGTTGACATTGACATGGACGTCGCGGACCGGATGGCCGTGCCGGCCTGTCCCGCGGCAGCACCGGGCGGACTGAGCGCCGACGAGATGCGTCGATTCGTTCGCGCCGTCTCGGTGCAACACGGCGTGTGCGCCATCGACATCACCGAGATCGACGTCGAACGCGACAGCCCCGATCAGCGCACCGTTCGGCTGGCGGCACTGCTGGTCCTCGAAACGCTCGCGGGCGTGCGCAGGAGACTTCAGTGGCCGTAGACATCGGTGTCGAGCCACTCACTCGTGCGCAACTCATCGCCGTGGCCCGGAACTTCGAGACCGTGACCTTGAGCGACGCGGTGCTGACGCGCCTCGAGCGTCAGCGGGCCGCGATTGACGCACTGGTCGAAAGCGGCACGCCGGTCTACGGACTGTCGACCGGCTTCGGGTCCCTCGCGACGACGTTCATCTCGCCCGACGAACGACTCGATCTCCAGCGTTCCCTGATCCGCTCGCACGCGGCGGGCGTGGGACCGGAAGTCGAAGATGAAGTCGTGCGCGCGATGATGGTGTCACGGCTCACCAATCTCTGCAGCGGCGTCTCCGGGGTCCGCCCCTCGACCGCACAGGCCTACGCCGCACTCTTGAACGCCGGCATCACGCCCGTCGTCCACGAGTTCGGGTCGCTCGGGTGCTCCGGTGACCTCGCGCCCTTAGCGCACGTCGCGCTCGCGCTGATGGGCGAGGGCGACGTGCGTGATCGCGGGGGACAGCACGTCGCTGCGGCCGAGGCACTGCGTTCGAGCGGCCTTGCGCCGATCGTCCTGGCCGAAAAGGAAGGTCTGGCGCTCATCAACGGCACGGACGGAATGCTCGGGCAGTTGATCCTCGCCATCGACGACGGTGGTGCGTTGATGCAGCTCGTGGACGTCGCGGCCGCGATGTCGATCCAGGCGTTGCGCGGTACCGACCAGGTCTTCCTCGCTGAAATACACGCGCTTCGCCCTCACGCGGGACAGTTGGTGAGCGCGTCCAACCTCATGGCGCTCCTCGCCGACTCGGACATCGTCAGTTCGCACCTGGATGACCCGACGCAAGTGCAAGACGCGTACTCGTTGCGCTGCGCACCCCAGGTACACGGCGCCGCGCGCGACACCTTCGACTTCGCCACGCGCGTCGCCGACGTCGAACTGGCCTCGAGCATCGACAATCCGTCGGTCCTCGCCGACGGCTCGCTCGTGTCCAACGGGAACTTCCACGGTGCGCCGATTGGCTACGCGCTCGACTTCCTCGCCATCGCGGTCGCGGACGTCGCGTCGATGTGCGAACGTCGAACGGACCGGATGCTCGACGTCTCGCGCAGCTACGGACTGCCGCCGTTCCTCGCCGACCAGGCCGGGGTTGATTCGGGTCTGATGATTGCGCAGTACGCGCAGGCGGCGCTGGTGTCGGAGATGAAACGGTTGGCGACACCGGCGAGCGTCGACTCGATTCCCTCGTCGGGCATGCAAGAAGACCACGTGTCGATGGGATGGCACGCCGCTCGCAAACTCCGCAAGTCCCTGGACGCCTTCGCCGACGTGATCGCTATCGAGATGCTCACCGCCGCGCGCGCCCTCGCGATTCGTGAGCCGCTCACCCCCTCGCCGGTGACGGCCGCCGTAAGCCGGCGCGTCAACGCGGTCTCCGGTGGGCCCGGACACGACCGTTGGCTCTCGCCGGAGATCGCGGCGGTGGCCGAACTGGTCCGCAGTGGAGAACTGCTGGACATCGCGGTGCGTCACGTGGCACTGTCGTAGGGATGAAGGTCGACTGAGATGGAAGGCGCGCGACCGGTTCGAGCGGCCCGCGGCACGACGTTGTCGACGTTGGGCTGGCCCCAGGAGGGCGCACTTCGCATGCTCCAGAACAACCTCGACCCCGAGGTCGCCGAACGACCCGACGACCTCGTCGTGTACGGCGGGACGGGCCGAGCGGCGCGCGACTGGCGAAGTTTTGACGCTCTGGTTCGCACCCTGCACACGCTCAAGGGTGACGAGACGATGCTGGTCCAATCCGGTCGACCGGTCGGAGTCTTTTCGACCCACGAGTGGGCGCCGCGCGTCTTGATCGCGAACTCGAACCTCGTGGGCGACTGGGCGACGTGGCCGGAGTTCCGTCGTCTCGAAGCCCTCGGCCTCACGATGTACGGACAGATGACCGCCGGATCGTGGATCTACATCGGCACGCAGGGAATCCTCCAGGGTACGTACGAGACCTTTTCGGCGGTCGCCGACCGACACTTCGGCGGTTCGCTCAAGGGCACGTTGACCTTGACCGGCGGCTGCGGCGGCATGGGCGGAGCCCAGCCGCTCGCGGTGACGATGAATGACGGGGTCTGTCTCTGCGTGGACGTCGACCCGTCGCGCCTGCAACGTCGCGTCGACCAGCGTTACCTCGATGAGTGGACCGCCGACCTTGACGGAGCGGTCGCGCGGGTGGAAGAGGCGAAGCGCAGTGGCGTGGCCTTAAGTGTTGGGCTGGTGGGCAATGCGGCGACGGTGTTCACTGAGCTCTTGCGACGTGGGGTGGAAGTCGACATCGTGACCGACCAGACCTCGGCGCACGATCCGCTCAGTTACCTGCCGGAAGGGATCGATTTGGCCGATTGGCACGACTACGCCGACAAGAAGCCCGAGGAGTTCACCGACCGCGCGCGCCAGTCGATGGCCAAGCAGGTCGAGGCCATGGTCGGCTTCCAAGATCGCGGGGCCGAGGTCTTCGACTACGGGAACTCGATTCGTGGCGAGGCCCAGCTCGGCGGCTACGAACGCGCTTTTTCATTTCCCGGATTCGTGCCGGAGTATCTCCGGCCGCTCTTTTGCGAGGGCAAGGGGCCGTTCCGATGGGCGGCGCTCTCGGGTGACCCGAAGGACATCGCGCGGACCGATCAGGCGGTGCTCGATCTTTTCCCGGACAACGACGCGCTCCGACGTTGGATCACGAAGGCGCAAGAACGCGTCGCCTTCCAGGGTCTACCCGCGCGAATCTGCTGGCTCGGATACGGCGAACGCGACAAGGCCGGACTCGCGTTCAACGACCTCGTGGCGTCCGGTGAGGTCTCGGCGCCGATCGTCATCGGCCGTGACCACCTCGACAGCGGTTCCGTGGCCTCGCCGTATCGCGAGACCGAGTCCATGCTCGATGGTTCGGACGCTATTGCCGACTGGCCGTTGTTGAACGCGCTGCTCAATACGGCCTCGGGTGCGACGTGGGTCTCGATTCATCACGGCGGTGGTGTCGGCATCGGTCGCTCGATACACGCCGGACAGGTGTGCGTCGCCGACGGCACGGAGCTGTCGGCGCAGAAACTGGCCAAGGTTCTGACGAACGATCCCGGCACGGGCGTCATGCGTCACGTCGACGCCGGCTACGAGATCGCCGAGCACACCGCTGAGGAGCGAGGCGTCCGGATTCCGATGCGCGAGTAGTCATGGCGACCCGGGTCATCACGAACATCAGTGAACTGACGACCAACGACGCGACCCTCGATGTCGGCGTCATGGGTCGACTGCATGACGCCGCTCTGGTGATTGACGACGCCCGGGTTCTCTGGGTTGGACCGAACGCCGACGCGCCCGCCGCCGACGAGATGATCGACGCGCAGCACTCGGCCGTCATCCCCGGCTTCGTCGATTCGCACACGCATCTGGTCTTCGCCGGCGAGCGATCCGAAGAGTTCGAGGCGCGCATGAACGGCGCGCCCTACGACGGAGGAGGCATTGCCACTACGGTCGCGTCGACGCGGGCCGCATCGAGCGACGAACTGCGTCGAACGACCGAGAAGCGTCGACGTGATCTACGTACCGGTGGCGTGACGACGGTCGAGATCAAGTCCGGCTACGCGTTGAATCTCGAAGGTGAATCACGACTCATCGACATCGCGAACGAATTCAGCGACGAAGTGACGTTTCTCGGTGCCCACGTCGTGCCGCCGGAGTACGTCGACGACCGCGAAGGCTACGTGGATCTCGTGTGCGGTCCGATGCTCGAATCCTGTGCACCGCGCTCGAAGTGGGCGGACGTCTTCTGTGACCGCGGCGCCTTCGACGTCGATGAGTCCCGGGCGATCCTCACGGCGGCGAAGACGGCTGGCTTGCAGTTGCGGGTGCACGGGAATCAACTCGGTTCAACCGGCGGCATCGCCCTCGCCGTTGAACTCGATGCCGCGAGCGTCGATCATTGCAACTTTCTCAGTGACCACGACATCGATCAGTTGTGCGCGTCGCACACCGTCGCGACGCTCCTGCCGGGGGCAGAGTTTTCGACCCGAGCCGACTATTCATCGGCGAGACGACTGCGCGATCGCGGCGCGGTCGTCGCTCTGGCGACGGACTGCAACCCCGGCACGTCCTACGTCACGAGCATGCCCTTCGTGCTCGCGATTGCCGTGCGCGACATGCACATGGACGTCGACGACGCGTTGTGGTCGGCCACCCGAGGGGGAGCGGCCGCACTTCGCCGCAGCGACGTTGGTCACCTGGGCGTGGGCGCCAAGGCCGATGTCGTGATCCTGGATGCGCCGCGCGCCGCACATCTCGCGTATCGCCCGGGTGCGTCGATCGTTCGTCAGGTGATTGACGTGCCTGGGAATTGGTCGTCGACGGGCTGGTTTTCTCGCGCTCATGGCCGCATTAACAATGTCTGAGTCCGCGCTCGTACTTCGACCGATCGCGGAGCACGATTGGGATCGAGTGTTCCAGATCTTCAGTGCGGTGGTGGCCGAAGGCGACACCTACGCCTATCCCGACACTCTCTCGTCCGACGAAGCTCGCGCACTGTGGATCGAGGGACCGCCCGGTGAAACGGTGGTCGCTCTGAGAGACGGCGTTCTCGTCGGCACGGCCAAGTTCGGTCCCAATCGTCCGGCGCGCGGATCTCACGTGGCGACGGGCAGCTTCATGGTCGCGCCGCACGTCCGCGGGTCCGGCGTGGGACGAGCGATGTGCGACTACGCCATCGCGTGGGCGAGAGCTAAGGGTTACGCCGCGATGCAGTTCAACGCGGTCGTCTCGACGAACGTACAGGCGATCGAGCTGTACCGAAGCCTGGGATTCGTCACGATCGGAACGGTCCCCGAAGCCTTCGAACACGCCACCGAGGGTCGCGTCGGGCTCGACATCATGTACTTGAAACTCTGACGCGGGCGTCGAAGAGACGCGCAGACCTGAGTGCGGCGACGAATCACGAACCCGTAAAGTGGCTCCATGAGCACCCCCCTGGCCCCGTCCGACCTACCCACCACGCTCGGAACACTGCGCGCGTCGAACTACCGCCCCAAGTCGGTGCGCGAAGAGATTCGCGTCAATCTCGAACAGCGCCTCGCTGACGGGCTGCCCCTGACCTCGGACGTATTGGGTTACGAGGACACCGTGTTGCCGCAACTGGAGACCGCGCTCTTGGCGGGACACGACATCATCCTTCTCGGGGAGCGCGGACAGGCGAAGACCCGCATGATTCGTTCACTCGTCGGACTCCTCGACGAATGGCTGCCGATCGTCGAGGGATCGGAGATCCGCGACGACCCCTTCGCTCCGGTGTCGGCCTACGCCATTGACGTGGTCGACCAGATGGGCGATGACACTCCGGTCGCGTGGGTCCACCGTTCGCAGCGCTTCGCCGAGAAATTGGCGTCGCCCGACACGTCCATGGCCGACCTCATCGGCGAAGTCGACCCCATCAAGGTCGCGGGAGGGTTGTTTCTCGACGACCCGAAGGCCCTCTCCTACGGACTCGTACCCAAGTCCAACCGCGGCATCTTCGCCATGAACGAACTCCCGGACCTCGCCGAACGAATCCAGGTGGGACTGCTCAACGTGCTCGAAGAGCGCGACGTGCAGATCCGTGGCCACCTGGTGCGCCTCGATCTCGACGTGATGGTGGTGGCGACCGCGAACCCCGAGGACTACACCAATCGTGGTCGCCTCATCACGCCCCTGAAGGACCGCTTCGGCTCACAGATTCGCACTCACTACCCTTACGAATTGACGACCGAGATCGCCATCATGCACCAAGAGGCGAAGTTGCCCACGTCACCGGTGCCAATCACCATTCCCTGGTTCATCGACGACATCGTCGCGCGCGTTAGCCACGTCGCGCGCAAGAGTCACGTGATCAGCCAGAGCTCGGGCGTGTCGGTCCGACTCTCCATTGCGAATTACGAGATCGTCGTGGCCAACGCGCTGCGCCGGACGCTGCGCACCGGTGATGGAGCGGTGGCGCCGCGCGTGAGTGACCTCAGCGCCATGGTGCAGTCGACCCAGGGCAAGATCGAGTTCGACACGATGGACGACAGCGACTCGGATCAAGTCATCGCGGCCCTGGTGTCACTCGCGGTGCGCCAGTGTTTCGCCGAACACGTGTTGCTGGAAGAAGGCCCGGCGATCGTCGAAGCGTTCAACACCGAGGCGTTGGTGCATACTGGAGATGACCTGCCCGACCGCGACTACCTCACGGTCATGGCCGCCATGCCGGCCCTCGACGCGCCGGCGCGACGTATTGCGGGACCGAGTGCGAACGACGGTGAGCTCGCCTCGGCCGTCGAATTCGTCCTCGAGGGCCTTTACCTGACCAAACGTCTGGCGAAGGACGCGTCGGGCGCGAGGGCGCTGTATCGCTCGAGGAACCGATAGTGCCCGTTCGCTACGGCTTCCGTCGCTTCGGCGAAGGTGACGACTTCAACGACCTTGACGTCGAAGAGATGTTGCGAATGCTGGCCGATGACTTCATGGAGAACGGCGACCTCGAAGAGGCGATGGACCGGTTGCTGCGCGAGGGCTACACGACGACCGACGGAGAACGCGTCGAGGGACTTCGTGACCTCCTCGAACAGGCGAGGGCGAAGCGTCGTGAACTGGAACAGCAGGCCGACCCGGACGGCGAGATGCAGCGCTACCGCGACTGGCTGGACGACATTGAGAGCACGGAGGACGACGAACTCGACGCCTTGCTCGCCGAGGCCGAGGCGAGTGAAGACGAACGGCGAAAGGAGGTCACCCGGGGCCTCGTCGACCAAAAGAAGATGCAACGAGATCTGATGAGTGAGCGGATTGGCGAACGCCTGGGCGAATACCAGGACTACGAGTTCGTCTCCAGCGACGCGCGCGAGCAGTTCGAAGAACTCATGGCCGAATTGGAACGCGACGTCCTCAACACGTACTTCGAGAAGAGCAAGGAGATGATGGGTCGCCCCGACTCCGAAGAACTGGCCCGCATGCGCGACATGATGGACGCGCTCTCGACGATGATCGAACAAGATCGACGCGGCGAGGAACTCGATCCGACGTTTGACGACTTCATGGAGCACTTCGGGGACTTCTTTCCCGGTGCCGAGTGTCTCGAGGACGTCGTTCGCATGATGGCCGAACGCGCCGCCGCGGCCGAGGCGATGTTCAACTCTCTGTCGCCCGAGCAACAAGGTGAGTTGCGCTCGATGTTCGCCGGGATGATGGAGAACATGGAGCTCAATTTCTCGCTGAACCGTCTGGTATCGAACCTGCGAATGGCGACGCCCGACATCGACTGGAATCGCGCGCACCGGATGCGCGGCGACGACGGCTCACCCTTCGCTGACGCGGCGTCGGTGGCCGAGCAGTTGGGCCAGTTGAAGGGCCTCGAGGAGTTCCTCGGTCAGGCCAACGCCGCCCAGGGGCTGCCCGAGGTAGACGTTGAGGCCATTCGTCGCAATCTCGGTGACGACGCCGCACGCCACGTCGTTCGGCTGCAAAAGGCGTTACAGGGACTGAAGGATCAGGGATTCGTGGATCGCCAAGGGCGACAACTGCATTTGACGCCCAAGGGCGTACGACAGATCGGTCAACAGGCACTGCGCGACCTGTTCGCGCAGCTGCGCGATTCGCCGACGCTCGGTCTGCACCGCGTCGCGAGCGTGTCGCGAGGGGGAGACCGCGAAGAGACCTCGAAGCCGTGGCAGCCCGGTGAACCGTTCGCGTTGAACCTTCCCAAGACCCTGCGCAACGCCGTCCTGCGTCAGGGTCCGGGTACGCCCGTGAAGTTGCACGCCGATGACTTCGAGGTCGAGGAGTTCGAGTCCACCAGGCGCTCGGCGACCGTTTTCGCGATCGACCTCTCGCTCTCGATGGCGATGCGCAGCAATCTGGTACCGGCGAAGAAGATGGTGTTGGCGCTCACCTCGCTGATCCGCTCGAAATTCCCTCGTGACTTCGTGGCCGTCGTCGGGTTCGGCGAGACCGCCCAAGAACTCAAGATCGAAGATATCCCCGCGCTCACGATCGACTACGCCTACGGCACCAACCTCCAGCACGCCCTAGCCCTCAGTCGTCACCTCATGCGCAACGAGCGTGGCGAGCGTCAGATCGTGGTCGTGACCGACGGCGAACCGACGGCCCACCTGCTCGCCAACGGCGAGCCCTTCTTCGCGTGGCCGCCGGTGCACGAGACCCTGGAAAAGACCATGGCCGAGGTCCTTCGCTGCACGAAGGCGGATATCACGATCAACACCTTCGCCCTCGATATCGAGCGCAGTCAGTTCCCCTTCGTGGAACAGATCGCCAAGGTCAACGGGGGACGGCTTTTCTACACCGACGTCGACGACCTCGGTTCGTACGCGTTGGACGATTTCGTCAAGCACCGTCGCGCCGGCTAGCGCGTCGTAATCCCTCTCATCAGGGAAGTACACAATTAGATTTGCTTTTTGTCACGTTTCCCGCCACAATGACATGGTTGTAATTACATCAATGGCGAGCACCATTGGGGGGGAAGGAATTAAACGTGGAAATCGTGGAATTGATGAGCGGCATGGAAGATCGTGGTTGGCAGGCACGGGCGAACTGCATGGGTGTCGATCCCGATCTCTTCTTCCCCGAGCGCGGGGCGTCGACTCGCGAAGCCAAAGAGGTCTGCCGCGGCTGTGTCGCGCGCGAGGACTGCCTGGAGTACGCCCTCGACAACGGTGAGAAGTTCGGCATCTGGGGCGGCATGAGCGAACGAGAGCGCCGCCGGCTGCGCCGGGCGCGCGCCATCGAGCGCCGCGCCCAAGCCAGTTGATTCACAGCCGACTCTCGATCGTCTGATCCTCACTCAGCCCGAGTTGGCTCCACCGACTCCGGTCCTCACGGTCGAGCACGGACCGGGGCAGGAGACCTACGAGTTCGGCGCGGACGATCTGGCCGCCTTCGGGTAAGCGCGCCGCCACCTCGTCGTACACGAACGAGGGACTGACGACCATCGGGTCGATCAAATTACAGCTGACTTGCGTGTGCTCTCCGGCGCGAAACGCGAGGGACCGTACCTCGGGGCGACGGACCACTTTGGCGAGGGCGCGCGTCTCGTCCCTCGACACGCCCGAGAGCCAGAGATTCCACGCGATGAGAACCGGTCGCGCGCCCACGGCGACGGCACCGAGCGTCGGCCCTGATGCCGACGGTCCGTAGTCCGGCGCCAAGTCGCCGAAGGCGCGCCGGCGAACATCGGGCAGGGTGCGAAGAACGCCGTCCCGCGGACCGTAGAGGAAGGCCGGGACGTCGAACGTCTCGCCGATCCACCGGGCGGTCGCGTCGCGCAGTTCGATCGCCCGAGACGGTTCTTCGGGCGCCAATGCCACGAAGGGGACGACGTCGACGACGCCGAAGCGGGGATGGACGCCTTCGTGGGTATGGAGATCCAGGACCCTGAACGCTTCGGTGATCAGTGCGCGAACATCTCGCTGCAGTCCTTCGGGATCGTTGATGAGCGTGAAGACCGAACGATTGTGGAAGGCGTCGGCGTGTCGGTCGCGCAACGAGGGTCCGGCAGCGGAGTCCAGGTCGTCTAACAGATCGAGGTTGCGACCCTCGGAGACATTGATGACGCACTCGAGCACGCGAGTGGCGTGTTAGGAAGCGTCTGAGTTGAAGACGCGCCGACGGCGGCGCTCGCGAAGTATGCGACGACGCTCACGCTCCGAGCAGCCGCCCCAGATGCCGTGGTCAACGTGATTCTCGAGCGCGTACTCGAGGCACTCGCTCGAAACGGGACACGTGGCACAGATTCGTTGCGCGATGATCACGCCGACGCCATCTCGTGGAAAGAAAGTCCCTGCGGGGTACTCACGGCACTTCCCGTCTGCCATCCATTCGGTACTCATGCTCACCCCCGTCAGCCGGTTCTCTCTCTCACAGTAGCGACACTTTGTGTGACGAACTGATAACGAAAGGTCTATTTGTTCACAAGCCGACGGTTACCAGACTCCTCACAGACGGTTGTAAGCCCTTTCAAAGACAAGGCTCCGAAGAACGCTCCATATCCAGTAACTAGAATGGGCTCTCGCATTAGTCGCAACGCCAAAGGAGCACCGTGAGCCAGGTCCCAACCCCGGAGACCACTGAAGTCGTCGACCCGGTCGGTCACGTCCAGGTCATCTATCTCGGCCCCGTGGCGCCCCACTGGGAGTGCCGGATGGTCTTCGGTGACGAAGAGCAGATCCAGGCGTTTGTCGACCGCGTCGACGCGCGGCTGCGTTTCTTGCCCCCGCACGACCCCCAGTTCCGACGTAACCGCGAACGCGTGAATCGTGACGCCGAACGTGAGAACCTGCTCGTCGAGTGGAACCTCGGGTACGACGAAGAGTCCTAGGCCAGCGGCGAGTTCGTCACGCGTTGGTACCACGCGTTCGGATCGAGAATTTCAGCCGCGCTCGGCAACCCGTCGACGCGCAGTAGCGCGTCGAACACCCGCAGGCCGTAGTCCTTGGTGAGCGTGTCGACGAAGGTCGCCGCCTGATCGTGGTGCTCGCCCTGGGTTGAGATGCCAAAGAGCGCGGCCGCGGCGTCCTCGCCGCGCGCGTCAGTTCGTCGGTGACGCCGGTAGGCCTCGACGAGCGCCGGGCGCGGTCCGAGAATCGCGGCAGTGATCTGGTGGGCGGCGGCGTCGAAGAAGGCCAGGAGAACGCTGGCAGCGGCATTGATGGCTCGAGTGGCGTCGGTCTCCTCCGGCAACTCGATGCCGTCCAGCAGTGACTCGGGGTTCTCCATGAAGCCCGCGATGTCCTCGGGATTGATCATCGACTGCAGTCGGGAGAGCAGATCGCCCTGAGCCTTCGTGGACTCGCGAACCGAGTCGATCAACAGTGCGCGCAGGGCGTCGCCCGTTCCGGGCTGGGTCAAGACGAGTGAGGCGAGGAACTCTTGGGCGAGGGCGAAGACGTAGACCTCGTCGCGTTCGAGCGACCACGCCTCAGCGAAACTCGCGAGGTTGTTGACAACGATCTGGCGTTCTGCGTCCGTGCGCGGTAGCGGCAGGGCGGCGAGCGACCAGGCGCGCTCGGAGAAGTGACCGGCGACTGAACCCATCTGGAAGCCCGAGAAGAGGGGACCGAGCGTGGCGGCCATCTGGGCCATCATCTGGTTGTCACCGAGGTCCAGGCTGTCGCCGGTCGTCGAGGTACTCGCGACCATCGGTTCCATCAGCGGGCGCCACTGCGCGAGCGCCGCGATGGTGAGGGCGGACCGGTTGACGGCGACGACCGACGCGCCGATCGAAACGCCGAGCAACGAATCGACGTGACGCGCGACGAGCGGCGCGAGTTCCTCGAGTCGCTGGCGTTCGATCGGGAGGGGATTGGGGTCGCTGTCCTCACCGCGCGCGATGTTCAGCGCGAGTTGGGTCGCGGTCGTGAACCAGGCGTCGGGCCCCTGCTGACCCAGCAGGGAGAAGATGTCGCCGAACATGCCGCCGAACGGATTGTTATCACTCATATCGACAATTTAGAGCGCGCACGCGAGTGTCATGACGGCGTGGTGAACGGTGGCGTCACGCACGAAGGTGACGTGGGCCACGCTGAAGGCGGGCGTCAAGTACAGGGCCGTGTCGAGTGCGTCGAAAGTGTCTATTTGCTTGCCGTTCAGCGCCGTGACGACGTCGCCCTTCTTCAATCGCCACTGCGCGGGGCTCTTCGGGATGACGCGCGACACGGTCACGCCTCCACCCTGGGCCGTGAGGCCGACGATGCCGAGACTCGCGTGACACCCTCGGCCCGTCGCCACGATGTAGGCGATGCGCGCGACGAACTGCGCGGAGTACCAGAGATGGTCAGTGGAGAGCACCGCGACGACTTGGCCGCTCTGGTTGATCGCGATGGCGTCGACGAAACTGTTGAGATTGGCGTCGGACTTGGTCGAAAGATAACTGATGACCCCGGTCGCGTCGCTCTTGGGGTCGCCGAGAATCGTGTTCGCCCACGCGTACTGGGGCGACGTCGTCGAACTCCTCAAAATGGGCGACACCGCGACGACCCATTTGCTGGCCGGGAGCGCAGCGAAGCTCAGCGCGCGAACGTGGCGGCCGAGGCGAACGATCGAGAAACCCATCACCTGGTCACGTCCGACCCAATGGACCGGGAAGTTGACGTCGCCCGGCGTAGAACCCGTGATGAGCGCGTTGGCGGGAATCTGCGTGGTGGTGACCGCGAGGTTGTGGGGAAGCACCATCGCGGCCACGACGTCAACGTGGCCCGGTGTCGAGATCGAGAGGTCCACCGTGTCGGCGGCGGCGGTGCGTGCGTTCGACGGGAGTTGGCTGAGGGACGTAGCGAGGTGCGGCGTCGCCGGGGGATTGCTGGATTGGGTGAGGTAGAGGCCGGCCGATCCCACGATCAGGGCGACCGCCATCAACGTCGCTACGGCGCGGGCCGCGGGCGACTTAATTGGCCAGATTTGGTGGGTGCGGAGCTTCTCAAAACTCGGTAATTCACTCGGGTGAACCCACTCCCGCTCACCCCTCGGAGGGGGTGTCGCGTGCGCGCGTCGACGACGCCACCAATTCGCTCGTCCCCGACTCTCCACTCATTGAAGGCTAGTTACCACGGGTCCTCTGGTTGGGGTCGGCCTAGCATCGTTAACCATGGCAACGGACGTCGCGCTCGATATAGGGACTTCGAACACACGACTCGCCACCACCGAACGAGGCATCATCTTCGACGAACCGACGATGGTCGCGATCGACACCAACTCCGGTCGCGTCGTCGAGGTCGGCCACGGGGCCCTCGACGTCGTCGCCCGAACGCCTCGCCACGTCGTCGTCTTTCGACCGCTCGCCCAGGGCGCCACCGTCGATTTTGACGTGACCTCACGTCTCATTGCGGGGCTGTTCGAGCGCGCGGGCGTGTCCAAGATGAGTCGAGCCCGGGTCGTGATGAGTGTGCCCTCGCTCGCGACGTCGATCGAGCGGCGCGCCCTGCGACAAGCGGCCATTCAGGCGGGTGCGCGCGAAGCGACGCTGATCGAAGCGCCCATCGCGGCGGCGATCGGTATGGGCCTGCCGGTCCAGGACCCCGTGGGATCGGCCGTGACCGTCCTGGGCGCCGGAGCCTCGGAAGCCGCAGTGATCTCACTCGGCGGCATCGTCACCGGGAGCGCACGACGTCTCGGTGGCAACGACCTCGACGCGGCGATCGCGACGTCGTTGCGAGTTCAGCTCGGGGTCGTGGTCGCACCGTTGGTGGTGGAGAGCCTGAAGATCGCCCTCGCCTCAGCGCTCGGGCGCACGAAGGGTCGATCGGAAGTCGTGTTGGCACGAACGGTCGACCGTGGCGATCTGGTCGAGATCGACGTCGACGCCGATCTCGTGAACGCCGCCGTCCTCGAAGTCGTGACCACGACGGTACGAATGATTCAGGAGTGCCTCGGTGACGCCCCTCCGGATCTCTCCCAAGACGTGAGCGCCCGAGGACTGGTGCTGACCGGGGGTCACGCCCGCTTGAGTGATTTCGCCGAGCTCATCGCCACGAATACGGGCGTGGAGGTCACGGTCGCTGATGATCCCGACACGGTGGTGATTCAGGGTCTTCGGCTCTGCCTCGAGGAGATGTCCGCACTGCACGCGCTCTATCGAAACGCTGACCGTTAATCGTCGTCGCGACCGAGTTGGTTGACCGCCGCTCGGACCTGCCAGTCACGGTCGGCGCTCGCGCGTTCGAGCGCCTCGTCGATGTCCGGCCCTTCAAAGTTCGCCAGCGCCACGATGGCGCGACGACGCACCGGCGGTTTGTCGTCGAGCGCGCCCAGGATTGCCGGACGCGCCCGGTCGTCGCCAATCGCACCCAGCGCGGCGATCGCTGACTCGCGACACCGCGCGTCCTCGTGACTCGTCGCGATCACGCACATCTTCTCGACGGAGCCCGCGTAGAGATGCTCTCCGAGTGCGAAGACGGCACCGTCGACCACCAGTGCGTCGTCGTCATCGAGGCAGTGCATGATCGCCGCGAACACGTCGTCGTCGTCGATCTCCTCGTGGGCGATCTGATTCAGGGCCTCACGTCGGACCTCGACGTCGACATCGCCGATGGCTCGTAGCCAGTCGTCGGACGTGGCGAGGCGTTGGCGAACGACGCCGCGAAGCGCGAGGACGCGGTGTCGTGGCACCGCGCCGTGCAAATTGCTGCGAAGGACGTTGACGTAATCGTCACCCATCGCGAAGCCGGCCCGCAACAGAGATTCCTCGGTGCTCTCCGCTAGCGTTGCGTCATCACTTTGCACGACCCCATCTCATCACCTACCAGGCCTCGTCGCGGCGCCATAGCGTTCTTCGTCGTTATGGTTCTCTTGCTGGCGGCCATCATCATCCTCGCGAAGTCGCCTACGAATGAGTACGCGTTGACCCCGGGTAACGCCACGCCCGTCGCGCCGCTCGTGAAGATCAAGGGAGTTTCGAGCGAAAATCACCGCGGCAAGATCATGCTCACCGACGTTGACATCCAGCCGTTGAACGCCCTGCAATGGGTGTTCATGCATTTCCAGAGTCACGTGCAGTTCATCAGTTCCGATCAGCTCGTTGAACCAGGCGTACCGACGAATGAACTTGACGCGCAGGGTTATCTGGAGATGAGCGACTCGAAGCAAGCGGCCGAAGTCGCGGCCTTCGACGCGGTGGGATGGAAGACGCCCTCGACGCCGACCGGGGCGATCATCAATTCGGTGGTTGCGCCGTCGCCGGCGCAGAGCGCGGGAATTCACGTGGCCGACGAAATCGTAGGAGTGAACGGCGCGAAAGTCGACTCCGCGTGTTCGCTCATCACCGCGATGCATTCGATTCCAGCCGGAACGAAGGTCCATCTCTCCGTTGAACGCGCGAAGATCTCGGCGGACGGCGTCATCACGTACCGAAGCGCGTCGACGGTGACCCTCACGACCTCGAAGCCCCCCGCCGGAATCGGTTCGACGGGCTGTTCGGGCGTGACGGGTGAGGGTACGTCGTACCTCGGTGTCGCGATCGAAGACGGGAACACCTACCGATTGCCGGCGCAGGTGAGCATCGACACGGCGAACATCGGAGGACCATCCGCGGGACTCGCGATGACGTTGACGTTGATCGACAAACTGAGTCGCCGCTCCATATCCGGAAACCAGCCGATCGCCGCCACGGGCACGATCGACGTCCACGGCAACGTCGGGGACGTGGGGGGCGTCGCCGAGAAGACGGTCGCGGTCCAGCGCGCTGGCGCGAAGTACTTCTTCGTTCCCGAAGTCGAGGTGGCCACCGCCAAGGCGGCCGCCGGACCAGGTCTCAAGATCATCGGCGTGACGACCCTCGCCCAGGCGTTGCGTGACCTGCGCGCGCTCGGGGGAGCGACCCCCAAACCCCTTACGACGCCTCGTTAAGCCATTTTTTACAAGGCCGACGCCGTAGTCTGGAAGGAATGGACGAACGCCGAATTCTCTCGACCGCGCGCCAATCGTCAGCCGAGATTGCCCGAATGAATTTCACGACCGTGCGAAAGGGCGGGTACGACCCCAACGAGGTCCGGATTCAACTGGAGTCGGTCGCGCGCGAGATGGGTCACCTCGAAGCGCGGATTCGAGAGCTGCAAGATCAATTGAGCGAGGCCCAGCGCCGAGCCGCCAATCCAACGTTCGACGAGGCCACGTTGGCGGGCGCGCTCGGCGCCCAGAGCGCCGCCATCTTGCGTTCGGCCCACGAAGAGGCCGGTCGAGTGACGGCCGAAGCCCAAGAACGAAGTGCCCAGGTCTTCACCGAGAGCCAACAACGTAGTTCCGCTCACCTGATCGAAGCCCAGGAGCGTGCCGCGGCGCTGGTCTCTGAAGCCGAAAGCACGGCTGCCCAGATCGACCATGACGCCCGACTGGCCGCGGAACGACTCGTCGAGTCGGCGAAGGTGAACGGGGAGGCCCTCGTGGAAGGCGCCCGCGAGCAGGGCCGCGCCATCGTCGAACAGTCCTACGAGGCTCGCAAGGCGGTCCTCAACGACCTCGCTGTGAATCGCAAGGCGCTCCAGATCCAGATCGAGCAACTGCGCGCGGCGCGCGACTTGCTCGCGACGTTCGTGGCCTCGGTCCAAGACCAGGTCGAGGGCGTGCTCTCGGGCATCAACAACTCCGACGAGGTTGCGCGCAATGCGGCCCTCGAAGTCCTGCGACTCCGACCGAACGTGCCCGAACCGTCCGAAGAAGAGGTTCTGGCCGGCACGCCGCTGCGCCAGGTCGCCGAACCGCAACTGCAAGAAGCGACTGACCTGCCCTCCGAAGCGAGACCGCGCGCGCGAAAGGCAACCAAGGAAGTGGCCACCGGCGTCGAGTCGGTGACCGAGGTCTCAATGTTGGATGACGACGGTTCCGGCACCGATGTCGTCAATGAGATATTCGCGCGACTGCGAAAGGCGACGTTGGAGGAGCGAGGTGCCGCACCCGTGCCGAAACGGGCCAACCCCGCGCCCGCCAAGGCGGTCACGGCGACCGGCGAACTGTTCGAACGGCGCGACGCCGCGCTCGCAGAGTCCCTCGCGGTCTTAACCCGCAAAGTGAAGCGAGCCCTTCAAGACGACCAAAACATCATGCTCGAGCGACTGCGCGACGTGAAGGCCATGATCACGACCGAGCTCGAAGACGAACACGAGCAACGCGCCCGTTACGCCGACGCGGCACTCGATGCCCTCTCCAACGCCGCCGCCGCCGGCGTGCAGTTCGCGAAGGATGAAGCCGGCGTCTCCGGAAACGCCGTTGATCAGGCGGCCCTGACGGACTGCGCGGCCGACTTGGCGGTCACGATCGTGCTGGCCTTGCGAAAGAGGATCCTCACCGACGGCAGCGGTGACGGCCCAGACCGCGCCAACGCCGCGTACAAGGAGTGGCGCGGGGCTCGAGTCGAACGCCTCTGTACCGACGCGGCGCGGCGGGCCCTTTCGATTGGTGTCGTCGCGGCGTCCCACGGCCGACACGTTCGATTCTTCGTCGCTCCCAGTGACGCGCCGTGTGACGCGTGCGCGATGGATGCGGCGTCGGGGGAACGGCCCGCCGGTTCGAACTTCCCCAGTGGATCGGCCTTCCCGCCGCTGCACGCCGGATGCGCCTGCGCCGTTCTTCCCGTTTGAAAAACGACCTAGGCTCGCTACGTGCGTAGTCCGACTGATATCCCGCCACGTGCACGACGACTTGGTCGGTTCTCTCGAAGATTCTGGCTCGGTCTCGCCTTCGTCATCGTCCTCATCGGCTTTCTGTCGCTGCGCAATCTGGCCGTGCTCTGGACTGACCAGATGTGGTTCTCCTCGGTCGGCCTCGGGAAGGTCTTCTCGACGCTCCTGATGGTGAAGGTCGGGCTCGGCCTGACCTTCGGCGCGATTTTCTTCTTCATCATGTGGGGCAACTTGCTCCTCACCGACCGCTTCGGTGCGCGCGACCTCTCCTTTGACCCCGAAGACGAGGTCGTTCGCCGATTCCAGAACGTCGTTCGTCCCTACGCCAAACGTATCTACGCGGCCATCGCCGTCGTGATGGCCTTGATCGCCGGGCTCGACGCGACGGGGCAGTGGAACAAGTACCTCCTCTTCGCCAACAGCCAGCCCTTCCACCAAAAGGACGCCCTCTTCCACAAGGACTTGAGTTTCTATATCTTCACGCTGCCCTTCGTGTCCTTCGTCGTGACGTGGTTCTTGGTGGCCCTCATCGTCGCCCTGATCGTCACGACGGGATTCCACTACTTGAACGGGGGGATCCGCGCGACGAGGGTCACGCCTCGCGTCTCACCTCGGGTGAAGGCCCATCTTTCGGTCATTGGCGCCGGCATCGCGCTCATGAAGGCCGCCGGCTACGTCATCGCCAAATGGGAGTTGGTGAACTCCACCAATGGATTCGTGCAGGGCGCGGGTTACACCGACGTGCACGCGCGCATGCCCGCCCTCACGATCTTGTTCTTCCTGTCAGTCGCCGCGGCGTTGATCCTGCTCGCCAACGTGCGAATGCGTGGTTGGTCGTTGCCGGCGGTGGCGGTGGGACTGTGGCTCTTCGTCGCCCTGGTGATCGGTGTGCTCTACCCCACGATCCTGCAAGCCCTGAAGGTCAGTCCGAATCAGGACTCGCTCGAAGCACCGTATATTCAGCGCAACATCGAAGCCACGCGCGCCGCGTTCGGTCTCGACAAGGTGAAGTATTCGAACTTCGCCGGCTCACCCACGATTTCGCAGGCGACGATCACCGACGATACGGCCACGCTGAACAACATCCGGCTGTGGGACCCCGCGCAGAACATCGCACTCGCCACCGTCACCCGTCGCCAGTCGATTCACGCCTATTACACGTTCACGACGCTCGCGGTCGATCGCTATTTCATCAACGGCAAACTCACGCCGGTGTTGATCGGCGCGCGACAACTCAACCCGGCGAACCTGCCGTCGCAGTCCTGGGTGAACTCGCACCTGCAGTACACGCACGGGATCGGCGCCGCCGTTCTTCCGGCCAACGCCGTCGATTACACGACGGGTAATCCGAATTTCGTCGTCTCCAACGTACCGCCGCAGTCCACGAACGGCATGCCCGTGCTGACGCAGCCGGACATCTATTTCGGCATCAAGGACCCGGGTTGGGTTGTCGCCAATACCAAGCAACTCGAGCTCGACTATCAAGTGAACTCGGGCGCCAACGCGGGCCAACCGGTCGAGACCCACTACGACAGCACCGGCGGCGTACCGGTCGGCAGTATCTTCAGCCGCATGGCCTTGGCGCTGCGCCTCGGCGACTTCAACTTCCTCATTTCGAACCAGATCACCTCGAAGAGCCGCGTCCTCTTCGTTCGCGACGTCCAACAGATGGCGCAAAAGGCTGCGCCGTTCCTCTCCTTCGACGCGCACCCGTACGCCGTCATCGCCGACGGCGAAGTGCAGTACGTACTCGACGGTTACACCACGACCGATCAGTACCCCTACAGCGAGAACGCCTCGAACCTCAACGTGAATCAGGGAGGGCTTCCCTCCAGCTTCAACTACGTACGCAACTCGGTCAAGGTCGTCGTCAACGCCTACACCGGCGCCATGACCTTTTACGCGAACGACCCGAACGACCCGATCTTGAAGGCCTATCGCGCGGCTTTCCCTTCGATGTTCCATCCGATGAGCCAGATGCCCGAAGCCATTCGCACACATCTGCGCTACCCCTCGGACATCTTCGCGGTCCAGGCCGCGACGCTGGGCAAGTATCACATCTCGACGGCGAGCGCCTTCTTCGCGGCGTCGGACCGTTGGGAAGTCTCACCGACCACGGGCTCCGGCACCCCGAGCCAGTCGCTCGCCCTGACGCAGGTCACCAATAATGCGGGCAACGTCATCTCGTCCTCGCTCGCGCCGATGAGCCCAATCTTCCAGGTCGGTTCACTCCCCGAGGCGAACCACCAACAGCTCCTCGAGAACATCGCCTACGTACCGGCCGGCAACACGGCGGCCGTGCAGGGTCTCACGGCGTTCATTATCGCCACGAGCGACCCCTCGGACTACGGCCAACTCCACGTCTACGTCACGCCCCGCGGTACGTCGGTCACCGGTCCGGTGCAAGCCGACTCCGAGATCCAACAGAACTCCACGGCGGCGAAGGATATTTCACTGCTCGACCAGCACGGTTCGCAGGTGCTTTTCGGCAACAACATCATGGTGCCGTTAGATCAGAGCGTGCTCTACATCCGTCCGCTCTACGTGACCAGCACCTCGAACCCGCTGCCGCAGCTGCGCTACGTCATCGCCGTCTTCAACCAGGACGTGGCGATTGAACCGACGTTGTCCCAGGCGCTCTCCTCGGTCCTCGGCGCGAACGTCTTGACCGGTCCCGGCACAACGGGCAACGGCGGCGGGACTACGAAGTCCGGGCAGAAAGCTACGGTCTACCTGAAACAGGCGGCAACGGACTGGAAAGCGGCCGAGGCTGACCTCACCAAGGGCGATCTTGGTGCCTACCAGGCCGAGGTGAACGCCATTCACCAGCAGTTGCTGTTGGCTCAGAACGCGCTCGCCAAGAAGTAACTCAGATCCGCGAGGTCGCCAGCGTCCGACACCTCCATCGACACGAGCGGCGGCGGCGTGTCAACGACACCGATCAATTCGACTGCAACTGATTTCACACAAGTCATCTTCACGGGTCTGGCTCACGGCACTACGTGCTACTTCGTCGTGCGAGCGGCGAACAAGAACGGTAGACGCAGCGTCGAACGAACTCTCGGCGACGACAAATCAACGAGGTTGTCGACCTTTGCCGGAGCGACCAATGGCCAAATCTCGCCGTGCAAGTTGTCGAATGACGTGGCGCAATCGATTGTCGTTGCGACGACGGCCACTTTGGCGTCGATGACCCTGCGATATAGTGGACTCTGCATCGCGGGGTGGAGCAGTCTGGTAGCTCGTCGGGCTCATAACCCGAAGGTCGCAAGTTCAAATCTTGCCCCCGCCAC
>OCTA010001030.1_pt1 | contig 25973 bp, 17 predicted proteins | sample 1538991 | NCBI WGS metagenome assembly OCTA01 (sample SAMEA3539302, study PRJEB22396) | soil metagenome | biome: tundra; feature: field; material: soil | place: USA | collected 2010-05 | depth 0.15 m | reverse complement strand
TGGTGGAGCTGAACGGGATCGAACCGTCGACCTCTTGAATGCCATTCAAGCGCTCTCCCAACTGAGCTACAGCCCCACGCCGGTCGGGGCGCGAAAGGTAGCATCGCCCGACGGCGCGGTCAAACGGCGACCGGTGAGGGTAGCATCCTCCGAGGAGACCTCCGATGCGCTGGGATGCCGGCGAACAGAGTCCCGACATCGAGGACCGGCGCGGCGAGGGCGGAGGGCTCGGCTTTGGCGGCGGAGGCTTCCGCCTCGGGTGCGGCGGCATCGTCCTCCTCGCGATCCTCAGCCTCGTCTTCAAGAAGAACTTCTTCGCGCTTCTCGACTCCAACTCGGGCGGCCCCGCCGCAGTCGACATCACGCACTCCGGCCCGCCCGTCTCCCAGTCCGCCGACGACCGGGAACGCGTGAAGTTCGTCTCCTTCGTCGTCGAGGACGTCCAGCGCACGTGGGAGAAGGAATTCCCGCAGCTCGGAAGGAACTACCAGCGCGCGAAGCTCGTTCTCTTCCGCGACGCGACGCGTTCGGGCTGCGGATTCGCCGAGTCGGCGATGGGTCCCTTCTACTGCCCCGCCGACGAAAAGGTCTACCTCGATCTCGGGTTCTTCGACGAGCTGCGCTCGCGATTCGGGGCGCCGGGCCGGTTCGCGGAGGCGTATGTCATCGCACACGAGTTCGGGCACCACGTCCAGACCCTGCTCGGCACCGAGGAAAAGGTGCGGCGCGCAGAGGCCAAACGTCCGTCGCTGAAAAACACGCTCTCCGTGCGCGTGGAGCTGCAGGCGGACTGCTTTGCCGGTGTCTGGGGACATTCGACAGACGAACGCAACCTCCTCGAGAGCGGGGACGTCGAATCCGGCCTGGCCGCCGCGGCGGCCGTAGGAGACGACCGGCTGCAGAGAGCCGCCACGAGCCGCGTGAATCCCGAGTCCTTCACGCATGGCTCCTCGAAAGAGCGCGTGGAATGGTTCCGGCGGGGCTTCCAGACGGGCCAGGTCGGAGCGTGCGACACATTCGCCGCGGGCACGAGGTGAAGGCGACACCGTCTCCCGCGGGAAGCGCGTAAACCCGGCAAGGCTCTTGCACGTCACTCCCGCGGAGGTGCTCCTTTGAAGAAGAATCCCCTTCTTCTCGCCGCTTTGGTGCTCGCGGGTTGCTCTGTGCTCGCGGGCTGCTCCAGCGTCGAGACCCACATCGACTATGAACCGGGAACGAATTTCTCCTCGTACCACACGTTCGCTTTCAAGGACGTGCGCACACCGGACAGCCCGATCTCCATGAGGCGCGTCCAGAACGCCATCTCGCGGACGCTCTCGTCGCGCGGACTTTCCCAGGTGCCGGAAGGGACGCCCGACCTGTGGGTCGTGATCCACACGCGCGCCCGCCGCGAGACCCACGTGACGAGCTACTCTTCGGGCTGGGGCTGGGGCTGGCGCTGGCGGGGAGGATACTGGGGGAACGTCGCCCGGGTCGAGCAGATCCCGGTGGGCACGCTCATCGTCGACCTCATCGACACGAAGGCCAAGGAGCTCGTCTGGCGCGGCAGCGCAAGCCGGGTCATCGACCCCGACGACACGCCGAAAGAGCGCGCGAAGGACGTGCAGGAAGCCGTCGAAAAGCTCTTCGACGGCTTCCCTCCGAGATCCTGACGCCTCGAACGCCTGGCTAGAACGCCGCTTCCAGTCCTGCGAGGAAGCGGCGTCCAGGCGCCGGAAAACCGCTCACCTCGACGTAATCCCTTCCGAGGACGTTCGTCACGCGAACGAACGGCGCCAGCGAGAGTGCGAGCGGCGGCAGCGTGACCGCCGCGTCGACCCTCAAGTAGGACGGGTCCTCGACGATTTTCGTGAAGTCCACCGCGTCGCCGTCGCGGCGGGCCCCCACCCACATCGCCGTCAGGCTCACGGAGCCTCCCGAGACGAACGTCGTCGCCCAGGTCGCCGAGGCGCGATGCCGCGGGCGCCGCAAGAGAAACGTGTGGGTGTCGAGATCCTTCGCGTCGAGGTACGTATACGACGCGCGCACGAAAGAGCGCGCCCCGACGGGCGTCCGAAGAGCCACCTCGACGCCTCGCGTCCGCGCGCTCCCGATGTTCTGGTTCGTGAACGTCGCGGCGTCGTAGTCGATGAGATCTCTCAGGTCGTTCCAGAAACCCGAGATCTCCGCGACGACGCCTCCCCCAAGCGTCTTTTCCAGTCCCAGCTCGTAGCCGTTCGACTTCTCGGGACGGAGCGACGGGTTGCCGGAAAACGGGTAATACAGCTCGCCCGTCGAGGGCGCGCGAAACGCGGATCCGGCCGCCGCGCGCAGCTTCAGCGACGGCGTGGCGCGCCACGCGAGCGTCACGCGCGGGCTCACGGCGCTGCCGAACGCGCTGTGGTCGTCCCAGCGTACGCCTGCCGTCAGGACGAGCCGCTCGCCCGCGAGGGCGACGCGATCCTCGGCGAAGAGCGCGAACGTGCGCGTCGACACGTCCTCGAGAGCTACGCCGAAGTTGCTCTCGTTCGAGACGAGCGTGCGTTCCCAGTCGGCGCCCGCGGCGAGCCGCTGGGCGCCGAGAATCGACGTGAATACGAGGCGTGCTCCGGCGCGCTGCGCGTTCGTGGAGGACGAGGTGAAGGCGGCGTCCGGATCCGAGAACGTCGGGCTGTCCCTCACCCACCGGAACGACGCCTCGACGGATGACTTCGCGGAGAGCGCGAGCGAGACCGGCGCCTCGAACGTCGTCGTCTCGTTCGTCGTTGCGCGACGGGGCGTCGGGAGCCCGGAATCGAACGGAATGCCGGTTCGACCTTCGTCGCGACGCGCGACGAGTCCCACGCGCAGCGCGTCCGTGAGAGCCGCCGTGATGCTGGCGGATACGTTCGTCGCCTCGAAGAACTCGTTCGGAAGGTCGCCGTCCGCGAGCGTGCGCCGGAATCCGGCGGAGCCCGTCAGCGCCCCGGAGCCGAGCGCGATCTCGGCGAAAGCCTCTTTCGCTGAGGCGGTTCCGAGCGCGAGCGTCGCGCGGCCCGAATCCTCCCCTTGCGCGGCGCCCCTTCGCGTGAAGACCCGTACGACGCCGCCGATCGCCTCCGAGCCGTAGAGCGCCGAGAAGGGCCCGCGCACGACCTCCACGCGCTCCACGTTCGCGACGGACAACGCCGAGAGGTCGGTGCCGCCGAAGTACGGGCTGTTCAGCGGGACGCCGTCCACGAGGACGAGCGTCTGCGTGGAGCTCGTTCCGCGCAGGAAGAGGGACGTCACCGTGCCGGGGCCGCCGGACTGCACGATGTCGAGGCCCGGCACCGTGCGCAGGAGATCGAGGACCGTCGTCGCTTTCGACGCCGCGATCTCGGCGGCATCGATCACCGTCGCGGCGACGCCGAGGGACGCGGCGGATTCGGGCTCGGCCTCGGCCGAGACGACGACGTCGGCGGCGAGCTTCGCGGCGCCCGGCGGCGGCGCGGGCTGAGCGAAGAGGGCGGGCGCGAGGGACAGGAGCAAGGCGCACGACGACCGCGGAAGAAAGACACGGGACACCATGGAACACCTCCGTTCCGCTGGCTCCGCCTTCCCATCGGAAAGGCGGCGGCGTTCCGGCTGGACGCCGGAGCGGCCGCGACTTCCCGAGCCCCGGAGAAGGCGTTGCGAAAAACGATGTTCCTCGAGCAGGTCTCCTGGCTCCCGGATCGTCCGCGCCCGGCCCCTTCCCGGTAGCGCGACCGGCCTTTTGGGACCGATCTTTCGCCGCCAGTGGATCTCGCCGGGCGCGTCCCCGGTCACAGTGGCGGGGGCCGCGCGGGAATCTCACCCGCTTCCCTCTTCACGTGATGCGCGCACGGGCGCCTCACGTTCGCCCCCCGGAGGTCACAAACTTTCAGGGAACTCGAGGACGATGAAAAGAGCCGTACGGACCTTACCACGCAGCCGCGCCGCGCGCGGCGTCCGGATCACGCCGGCGGCGTGTCGAGAACCTCGCGGAGCTTCGCCGCGAGGGCCCGCTCGTTGAACGGCTTGGAGAGGAACGCCGTCCCGTCCTCCGTACCGAGCTCCGTGGGGACGTCGGCGGTGTATCCCGACATGAACACCACTTTGATCGTCGGCCTGTTCGCCCTCACGCGCGCGGCCAGATCGCGCCCGTTCATTCCCGGCATCACGACGTCAGTCAGGAGGACATGGATGACCCCGGTGTGCTTCTCGAGGAGATCGAGCGCGGCGGCCCCGTCCTGGGCGGCGAGCACGACGTACCCCTTGCGCTCGAGAACCGCCCGCACGAGGTTCCTGACCGCCTCCTCGTCCTCGACGACGAGCACGGTCTCCGCCCCGCGGCTCGCGCCCACACTCGGGTGCGTGCCCGAAGTCGTCTTCTCGTCGGAGCGCGGAAGATAGATTTGGAAGCTCGTCCCCCTCCCGGGAACGCTCATGACCTGAATGCGGCCGTCGCTCTGCCTCACGATTCCGTAGACGGTGGACAGCCCCAGCCCCGTTCCCTTGCCGCGCTCCTTGGTCGTGAAGAACGGCTCGAACGCGTGCGAGAGCGTCTCCGCGTCTATTCCGCAACCCGTGTCTTCCACGGTCATGAGGACCCAACGGCCGGCCGGAAGCTGATCGGGGAACCCGTCGAGCGGGTTCGCCATCGTCAAGCTGCCCACGGAAACCGTCAGATGGCCTCCGTTGGGCATCGCGTCCCGCGCGTTCACGGCGAGGTTGAGCACGACCTGCTCGATCTGGCTCGGATCGGCTTTCACGTTCGCGAGCTCCTCGGGCGTCACGAGCGATAGGGCGATGTCCTCGCCGATGAGCCGCTCGAGCATGCGGCCCGTCTCGCGCACGACAGTGCCGAGGGACACGACCTTCGGTTCGAGATGCTGCTTGCGGCTGAACGCAAGGAGCTGCCGCGTGAGCGACGCCGCGCGCCCCGCGGCCTTCAGCAGCTCTCCCATGCTCTCGCGCCGCGGGTCTCCGGAGAGGGAGTCGCGCACCAGCTCGCCATAGCCCTGAATGACCGTCAGGAGATTGTTGAAGTCGTGGGCGACGCCGCCTGCGAGGCGGCCGACGGCTTCCATTTTCTGTGCCTGCAGGAGCTGCTGCTGCGTCTTCTCGAGCTGCGCTTCGCCCTTCCGAGCGCTCTCGCGTGCGTCGAGCACGTCGAGGGCATAGGAGAGATCCCCCGCCAGCTCCTCGAGGAGCGCGAGCTCCTCCTTGTCGACGAATGCCCTCTCCGCGGCGTAGACGGTGAGGCCTGCGGTCACCGCGCCCCCGCGCGGGATCGGGAGGGCCGCGATGGACCCGATACCATGGCGAAGCAAGAAATCGCGCCACGGAACAACCGTCGGGTCGACCCGGACGTCCGCGACGATCGCGGGGCGCCCTTCCCGGATCGCAATTCCCAGCGGGCCCCGGCCCTCGGGCGTGTCGTCCCACCGCACCTCGATGCGATCGAGATACCCGACCTCGGCTCCAGCTCTCGCAACCGGCACGACCCGCATCGTCTCCCTGTCGGCGCGCCCTATCCAGGCGAGCGCATAGCCACCGTAGGAGACGAGAATCCGGCAGACGTCCTTCAGGAGCGACTCCTCGTCCGTCGCGCGGACAAGGAGCTGGTTCGCCTCGGTGATGGTCCGGAGGAGTCGGTTGAGGCGTCGGATGCGCTCCTCCGCTGCCTTGCGCTCGGTGATGTCGCGCACGATCGACAGGAAGAGCGTCTCGTCTCCCGCCTTCACGAGAGCCATATTGACCTCGACCGGGAACTCGCTCCCGTCCGCGCGCCGGTGACGCGTCTCGACGAGGAGGCTCCCCCGGGCGGCGGCGGTCTCCATGTCGTGGCGGAGCGCGTCGCGCGTCGCGCTCGCGCGCACATCGGCCGCGTGCATCGAGAGAAGCTCGTCCCGCGTCCAACCGTACGTGACTTCGGCCGCGCGGTTCGCCCGGAGAACGCGGCCGTCGCTCCCGACGAGGAAGATCGCGTCGGTCGCTTGCTCGACGAGAGCGCCGAAGCGCGCCTCGCTTCGCGCGAGCGCCACCTCATGCGCGGCGACGAGAGAGCGCCAGAGGCCGAACACCGCGGCGATCAACGCGAGCAGGAGCCCGCCCCACATGAGCCCTCTGCGAAGTACATCCTTGCGAAACGCGGCGAGCGCCTCGTCCTCGTCGACCTTGACGACGAGGCTCCAGGGGGCCCGCGCGAGCTTGCGTCTCGCCGAGAAGACATTCACGCCACGGTAGTCGACGAACGATCCAAAGACGTCGTCCCCTTCGAAGGCTTCCCGCGCCGTGGCACCCGGCGCACGCAGCCGGTGGCGGAACGTGAGCGGCGGGTCGGGGCGGAAGAGGAGCGGTGAGAGGTGAAGAACGGCGTCTCCCTCTTTCCGCACGAGCAAAATCTCTCCTGTCCCCGCCGCGGAGGTGAACGGTTGACGCAGGAGATCGAAGAGCGCCTCCCTCGCGTCGGCGACGATGAGGACCGCCCCGCGCGCCTCGCCCCCCGGCGATTCGGATGCACCAGCTTCCGCCCGCACGGGGACGGCGAGAGTAAAGCCGGTGACTCCGTCCGGCTCGCGGACGAGATCGACCCGGGCCTTTCCGGTATGGGCGGCCTCGCGGGCGAGGGCGAGGGCGTCCGCTCCGGGCCCGGGTCCGTCGCTCGACGCTACGGCGACCCCCGCGGCGTCACAGATCGAAATGGAGCGTTCGCCGTAGACGTTCCGGAAATACGAGAGGATCGCGTTGATGTGAAGGACGGATCCCTCGCCTGCGCTCTCGTGCGGGGCGGACGAGACGAGGGCCCGGACCGAGGGAAACGTCGCGACGAACGACGCATTCGCCAGACCGTCCGAGATCCGCCGGTCGAGGAGGTCGCGCCGCGTGTCCGCGATGAGCGAGAGATCGCGGCGCCAGCCGTCGATGGCACCCTGCCTCTCGCCCGGGATGAAAAACGCGAGGAACCAGAGGATGCTGCTCGCTGTGATGACGAAAAGAATCGACAGGCCCAGCGCCTGCGAACGCGCGACGAGCCACCGGGTGAATCCGCGGGGAGAGGTCACGTTCCGGCCGGCCCGAGAGTCTATGCCCGGCTGGGCCGGGTTCGGGGCCGCGATCAGCCCCTCTTCTGCTTGCTCTTCGGGTTGTTGAGCGCCTGAAGAAGAGAGGTGCCGAAGCCGGAGACGGACGGCACCGCGGCCTTCTCGCGCTTCGCGGCTTCCTCGCGGTAATTCTTCAGCTCGCCGCGGTCCGCCTCCGCCTTCGCACCCGACGCCGAGAGCGAGATGCGTTTCCTGGCGGTGTCGACTCCGATGACCTTCACCTCGACCTTCTGGCCGGGAGCGAAGTGGCGGCTGACCGTGCCGGGCGGCACGCCGGATTCGGAGTTCGGGATCAGGCCCGTGAGACCGGGCTCGAGGCGCACGAACACACCGAAGAGCGCGACGCTTTCCACCTCGCCCGACGCGACGGAGCCTTCGGGATGGCGCTCCTGGATGCCTTCCCACGGATTCGACGTCGCAACCTCGCGCAGCGAGAGCGACAGCCGGTGCTGCTTCGCGTCGACTTCCTTCACCCAGCCCTGCACCGTCTGGCCATCGGCGACGGACGGATCCTTGAGCGTGACACCGGGCGGCAGCGCCGAGACGTGAACGAGGCCGTCCACGCCCGGCTCGACCTCGACGAAGAGGCCGAAATCCGCGTGGCGGGCGACGGTGCCCGTGAACGATGCGCCGGGAGCGAAGCGCTCCGGCAGAGTCTGCCAGGGATCGGCCTCGAGCTCCTTCATGGAAAGCGAAATGCGCTTGCCCTCGCCGGCCAGCTTCGTCACCTTGACCGTGACCTCCTGGCCGACGGCGAGAACGTCCTTCGGGTGCGCGACCCGGCGCCGCGAGATCTCCGTGACGTGTACGAGCCCGTCCACGCCGCCGAGGTCGACGAACGCTCCGAAATCGGTGAGGGAGCGGACGCGGCCGGGCAGAACCGCGCCCACAGTGATCTTCTCGCGCGTGACCGCGGCCTTCTCGTCCTGCTCGACCCTGAGGAGCGCGGCGCGCGAGACGACCACGCGGCGCCCGTCCTCGGAGTACTCGAGGACGCGGAAGTCGTACGTCTGCCCCACGTAGGCCGCGAGCGCGGGCTCCTCGTGACGGCCGAGGTCGATCTGCGAGACCGGGCAGAAGGCACGGAGGCCGTGGGCGCCTCCGATCATCACCTCGAACCCGCCCTTGTTCCGCGCCATGACCTTCCCAGCGACGGGGATCTTCGCCTCGGAGGCGGCGTGCAGCTCGGCCTTCGTGCGATGTCCTACCGCGAGCTTGCGCGAGAGACGCACGTCCGGGCCGGCTTTCACGACCACCGCTTCGATCCGGTCGCCCACCTTCTCGCCTTCGAGCTCCTTGAGGTCCATGAGCGCTTCGGATTTGCCGCCGATCGAAACGAGCACGATGTCAGGCGTGATGCCGGCGATGATGCCGTTCACGACCTGCCCCTCCAGGAGCTTCTTCCTCGGAGCGGCCGCATCGGCCGCGAGGGCGGCCTCGAAAGTCTTGCGGTCGGCGGACTCGGCGGATTCGACGGACCGGGCGATGAGGGTCTGGGGCACGGATCGTTCTCCTGGCCCGCCAAACGAGATTCCCCCGGAGAAAAGCGTCCGGGGCTGCGGGACCGCGGATTCTACCCGAAGCGGTAAGATGAGACTTCGTCTCCGGCAGGCATCCCCAAAGCCCCGGAGAGACCCCTTTTTGGAGGAGTGGTGGAATGGCCGAACCGGGTGTCCTGACAGCCGCGGGCGCTTCGCCGTCCGAGGCCGCCGCGACGATCGCGCGACTCGCCCCGAGCCGGGACGAGCTGAGGCGCTGGTACGGCCTGATGCATCTCGGCCGGCTCCTCGACGACAAGGCTCCGAACTACCTCAAGCAGGGCCTCGGCTGGTCGTATCACGCACCGAGCGCGGGGCACGACGGCATCCAGGTCGCGCTCGGGGTCACGTTCCGGCCCGGACACGACTATCTCTTCCCCTATTACCGGGACCTCACGACCTGCCTCGCCGCCGGAATCTCGGCCGGGGAGATCCTGCTGAACGGGATGTCCAAGCGCGACGACGTCGCCTCCGGCGGCCGGCACATGTCGAACCACTTCGCGAAACCCGAGATCCACATCCAAAACGTGTCGTCCTGTGTATCGAACCACGCGCAGCACGCCACGGGCCTCGGCCGCGCGCTCAGGACCTACGGGTCGGACGCGATCGTCTTCTGCTCCGTGGGCGAGTCGTCCACCTCCGAGGGCTACTTTTACGAGGCCGTCAACGGCGCCTCGCGCGAGAAGCTGTCAGTGGTCTTCGTCGTGCAGGACAACGGCTACGGCATTGCCGTTCCGAAGAGCGACCAGACCGCGAACTCCTTCGCGGCGGACAACTTCTCGGGGTTTTTGAACGTCAAGATCGTCCACTGCGACGGCAAGGATCTCTTCGACTCGCTGCGCGCCATGCGCGAGGCCGTGGCGTTCGCGAGGTCGGGCGCGGGCTGCGCCCTGGTCCACGCCGAGTGCGTGCGCATCCACTCGCACTCCAACTCCGACCGGCACGAGCTGTACCGCTCGCCCGAGGAGCTCGCCGCCGCGAGGGCGCAGGATCCGCTTGCGCACCTGCGCCGCATCCTCGTCGAGGGCGGCGCGTTCTCCGAGGAGGAGATCGCCGCGATCGAGGACGCGAACCGGAAGACCTACGAAGAATCCGACGACCGCGCCCGCCGCGCGCCGGACCCCGACCCCGCTTCGATCTTCGAGCACGTCGTGCCCGAGCCGTGGGTGCCCGAGGGCGACGGCCTCGCGACGACGCCGCTCACGCCCGAAACCGTCGACGGGAAACCGACGACCGAGATGTCGCTCATTCAGGCTTTGAACGGCACGCTCAAGGAGATGTTCCGCGAGAACCCGGACACTTACCTCTGGGGGCAGGACGTGGCCTACAAGGAGAAAGGCGGCATCTTCAACGTCACGAAGGGCATGCAGCACGAGTTCGGGGCGAAGCGGGTCTTCAACGGTCCCCTCGCGGAGGACTACATCCTCGGCACGGCGGACGGTTTCTCGCGCCTCGACGACAAGATCCGCGTCGTCGTCGAAGGCGCGGAATTCGCCGACTACTTCTGGCCCGCGGCCGAGCAGATGGTCGAGATGTCGCACGAGTTCTGGCGCACGAACGGAAAGTTCGTCCCCAACGTCACCGTGCGCATCGCCTCGGGCGGGTACATCGGCGGCGGCCTCTACCATTCGCAGAACATCGAGGGCTGGCTCACGACGCTGCCCGGCATCCGCGTCGTGGTGCCCGCGTTCGCGGACGACGCCGCGGGGCTCCTGCGCACGGCGATGCGCTCGCGCGGAATCACGCTCTACCTCGAGCCCAAGTTCCTCTACAACTCCACGCAGGCCAAGGCGCGCGTCCCTTCGGGGTTCGCCGTGCCGTTCGGAGTGGCCCGGCGCCGGCGCGAAGGCACCGATCTCACGATCCTCGCGTACGGCACGCCCGTGCACTTCGCGCTGGAAGCGGCCGACGCGCTCGCGCAAGACGGAAAGAGCGTCGAGGTGCTCGACCTGCGCTCTCTCGTGCCGCTCGACTTCGACGCCATCGCCGCCTCGGTGAAAAAGACGTCCCGCGTTCTCGTGGTCCACGAGGACAAAGTGCACGGCGGCTTCGGGGGCGAGCTCGTTGCGCGAATCGCGTCCGAGCTCTTCGAGCACCTCGACGCCCCGGTCGATCGCGTGGGCTCCACGTTCACCCCGGTCGGCTTCAACCGCATCCTCGAGCGGGCGATCCTTCCGAACGCCGAGAAGGTCCTCATGGCGGCAAAAAAGACTCTCGCGTACTGATCAGACCCACCCTCGTGACGGAGCAAACCTCCGCCCGCGACCTCCTCCGCCACGCTCTCGCGACGCTGATTGACGCGGACCCACCTCAGAATGCGAGCGCGACGTAAAACACCGGTCCGCTGTAGTGGTAGCGAACCTGCGTCAGCGTGTCGGAATCGCGCGTGTAGTCGAGGCGGGTGTAGTTGTAGCCGCCGCCGATGCCGAATCCGCGTGTGATGAAGACATCCAGCGTTCCCGTCGCTTCGAGCATGCTGCCGGACGAGCCGCTGATCGTGGCCTTGAAGCCGCGCGCCTTGGCGTTGAGAAACAGCCGCGGCGTGAGCGTGAACGTGAAGTAGCCCTCGAGGGCCGGAATCGGCGCGATGAAGTCCTTTCTCTCGCTGACGGCGGTGCCGCCCACGGTCCCGCCCGGCCCGGTGACCGTCCCAACCGCGTCGAGTGAGGCTCGGTTGAAAAAGACGCTCGCACCGAGGCCGAGGCCGACCTCGAGATCGCCGTTGTTCACGAACGAATATCCATAGTAAAGCTCGCCGACGTTCACGTTCAGCGTCGAGTCGACCTCGCCTCCCACGGAATAGGTCGCCCCGTTGAACTGGACCTGCCGCGAGAGGATCTTCGCGGCCGAACGGTTCCACTGCTGGTACGCGAAGTCGAGCCGCGCGTGGCGTCCGAGACGAAGATAACCGTCGATCTGGAGAGCGAACTTCTTCTCCGCGAGCCCGAGGTCGTTTTCGAGCGCGATCTCGGTTCCCGGCACCGCGACGGTCCCGTATTGAACGGTCGTGTCGAAGGTTGGATACAGCCCGCCGAGGTTCAAACGGAACGTCTCGTCCATGCCGCGCTGGTGCGTGTAAACGGAGCTGGATCCGCTCTGCGCCGTGGCGCCGCCGGCGGCGGCGAGGAGAGCGGCAACGACGACGAGCCACGCGAAGTGCCGGGCGGCGAACCGTGCGGTCATCAGGACTCCTTCGTTCCCCCGGGAGAGCCGGGGAACTTCCTCGCCGAGTGTAAGGCCGCCGTGTTCCGCCGCCTGTTCGAGCGGGAAGAGTCTCCGCTCAGTCGGCGTGTTTCTTCTCCGCGAGCGCGCGCACGGTTGCGCCCGGAAGGGTCCCGCTGATCGAGACCGTGTCCTTGTCGCGCGAGACCGTGAACTTGCGGAGGACGGCGACCGTGTCGGGCGACTTCTCCTGCGCGGCGAGGCGCCATGCCGCGAGAACGCCGCGCAGCGTGTCCTCGATGAGGCCGGCTGTCTCGGCGTCGTTCGCGACTCCGGTCGCGGCGAGCTTCAGGGCATCGCCCTTCGCCGTGGCCTGGAGCGCGAGGAACTGGACGGATTTCATGGACGACACGAGCGCGGTCGCGGCGTCGTCGCCCGAGGCGTGAGCCTGCGCGTGCCTCATTGCGGCGTCCTTCGCCGGAATGCGCGAAACGTCCACGAGCGCCCAGGCCGAGGCGCCCGAGTCGATGCGTGAAAGGTGACGGCCGAGGCCGGCGCCCGAGGTGAAGCCGGTTCCTCCGGCGCTCCGCTGCGCGAGCGCCGTGACGACGGCGGACTCGGAGCCCGCGATCACGAGGTGCGCGCTCGCGAAGGCGATCCCCGCCGGGCCGCTGCCGTGGCCGGAGGAATCGGCATGGCGATCGGGGACGAGGTAGTAGTCGCCCGCGGGCGTGGATTTCTTCGTCGCTCCCCTTTCGACGAGAGCCGCCGAAAGGCGCGCCGGGTCGAATCGTCCTTCGAACAGCACGAGGCCCCAGCCGTCGCTCCCGCCCGCGCCCTTCGGCGAGCCGGCCGCGACGACGAGATCCACGTCCTCCTTCGGGTTGAGGCTTGCCTCGTCGAGGAAATGCTGGGCGTCGCCGGCGACGCTGATGTGGTCGGTGTCCGAGAAGAGGCGCGCGGCGAGCGGGCTCGTCCGCAGGTCCGCGACGTGAATGACGCCCACGGACGCCGCGTCGGCCGGGACGAGCGCGAGCGCGTCGTCGCCGCTGCTGGCGGTGGCCGGAAGCGCGAGAGTTGCGGCGAACGCGAGGACGAACGGGATGGCGGCGAATCGCTTCATGGTCAGAAGTCCTTTCTCCGGAATCTCAGGCACGCGAGGGCAAGGCAGACGGCGCCGAAGAGGCCCGTCGTGACGAAGGGTTGGAGCGTGAGAGCGTCGCGCATGCGCCGCGGCCCCTCGTCGCCCATGACGAGCGCGACGACGGCGGCGCCGAGCTGCGCCGTCTTCGGGAAGATCCAGTAGAGGCCCTGGACGAGCGTGGCCGCCCACTGGGCGGACAGCGCGGCCGCGATGCGGTCGTGATTCGAGAGGATCGCCGAGAGGAAGAACACCGCGAACGTCGCCATGATCGAGACGGCGGTCGAGGACGTCAGCGTCCCGATGAGGAACGCGAACGCCATGAGCGCCGCGATCCCGAACAGGATGATTCCCGCCGCAAAAAAGAAACGCGGGTGCACGAGATGGGTCTTCCAGATGACGAGGAGCCACATCGCTCCGAGGAGGTAGATGACGTTCGAGGCCGAAAGGAGCATTCCCCCGGCGTAGCGCGAGAGGAGAAGCGGCACGCGGCCCACGGGGCGCGAGAGATAGAGGTCCACCGTGCCCTTCTCCATGAGGCGCGGCACGAGATGCGCCGTCGCGAAGATCGCGAGGAACGTCCCGACGACGTAGAGGAAGCCCGCGAAGCCCGACTCGAAGCCGAGGACGAGCTTGTCGAGGTCCACGCTCTGGCGCCCCATGTGGACGTTCTGGCCGAAGATCTTGGCGCCGGCGAGCGCGCCGTTCACGACGTCGAGGTTCACGGCGACCGCGAAGATCAGGATGAAGAGAGACGACAGCGCGAAGTACGCGACGAGCGTCCAGCGCGCCGCGGCTTCGCGGAAGACTTCTTCGATGTTGGCGGCGAGGGCTCTCATCGAGGCGGCTCCACATCGGGGGATGCCTTCACGAGGTCCACGAACACGTCTTCCAGGGTGCTCTTCTCGGGAGTCAGTTCCGTGAGAAGGGCGCCGCGAGCGCGGGCGGCGTCGATGAGGGCGTTGAGGTGCTCGGCGTCGCGGGCGAGGAGGCGGACGTGGCCGTTGACGCGCTCCGGGCTCGCGCCCTTCTCGTGAAACTCGGCGAGCAGCTCTTCAGTGAGCGGAGCGGCCATCAGCCTGTAACCCTTCGAAGAACTCTTCTCTTCTCTCTTCGTCAATTCGTCGATCGTCCCCATCGCCGCGACGCAGCCGTTTCGGAGCACCGCGACCCGGTCGCACGTGAGCTCGATCTCGGAGAGAAGGTGCGAGTTCAGGAGAATCGCGCGCCCCTTCGCCGCCTCGGCCTTCAGCAGATCGCGGATCTCGCGCCTGCCCACGGGGTCGACGCCGTCCGTCGGTTCGTCGAGCAGCAGCACCTCGGGCTCGTGCACGAGCGCGGCCGCGAGGCCGAGACGCTGCGTCATGCCCTTGGAGAACTTCTTCACCTTCACGTCGATCCACTCCGACAGCTTCAAGCGTCCGAGCAGGTCCGCAATCCGCGGCGCGAGCGCACGCGACGAGACGCCCGACATTCGCCCGAAGATGGACAGCGTCTGACGCGCCGTGAGGTAGCCGGGAAAGCGGTGGCCCTCGGGCAGGTAGCCCACGCGGCGGCGGCTCTCCGGATCGGCGACGGGTTTTCCGAGAAGCGAAGCGCTCCCGGCCGTGGCGTGCGTCAGGCCGAGCAGAATCTTCACGGTCGTGGTCTTGCCGGCGCCGTTCGGCCCGAGAAGGCCGAACAGCTCTCCCGGCTGGACCGCGAGCTCGATGCCCGCGAGCGCTTTCACCTCGCGGCCGCCGAGGCCCGCGCGGTAATTCTTCCGGAGCCCCCGGACCTCGATTGCGGCGCTCATGCCAACATCCTCACCCTCGAATTACGAGAGGAACCGCCCCAAGGTTCCCGAGCAGGAGCGCCATGGCCCCGAAGCACCTCGAAACGACTCTCTCCGTCCGCGTTCCCCTGCGCCTCCTCGCGGCCGGGGCGACGGGAGGGCCGGGGCCTGCCCCGATCCTGATCGGCATGCACGGCTATGGACAAGACGCCGAATCGCTCCTCCCCATCCTCCTCCATGTCGCGCCGCCGGGATCTCTCGTCCTTTCGCTGGAAGGGCCCGAGTCGGCCTATCTCGAAGGCGCGAACACCTCCGTTCCGAAGCGCGGCTTCCATTGGGGCGTCTCGACGCGCCCGGACGACAATCGCGCCGTCCACCGCGCCTGCGTCGCGGAAGCGATCGCCTGGGCCAGCGCGCACGGCGGCGACCCGGAGCGCGTCCTTCTCTTCGGCTTCAGCCAGCCGTGCTCCTTCAACTACCGCCTCGCGCTCGCCCCGCCTCACGGCGTTCCGTTTCGCGCGATCGCGGCGATCTGCGGCGGCATTCCCGGCGAGTGGACGTCGAACGACGCGGGCACCGGCGCCTCGCGCGAGACGGATGTCATGCACGTCTCGACGCGCGAGGACGAGATATACTCCCTCGACAAGATCGCTCACTACCGCGAGCGTCTGGCGGCGCGCTTCCGCAGCGCCACGCACAGCCTCTATGACGGAGGCCACCGCGTCCCATCGGCCTCGGCGGACGAGGTCAGAGTCTTCCTTTCGGCGCACGGGTGAAAGCGAACGCGGGAAGAATGAGCTGTTCGAATCATGGCGCCCAGGATCGGGGCGCCTTAGAGTTTGAAGTGAGGCCCTTGCGGGTCGTGAGGAGGATGCAATGATCGACGAAACCCTGACGATGATTCCGGGCCCGACCCCCGTTCACCCCCGGATCCTGGCGGCGCTGGCGCGACCGACCGTCTCCCACGTGGCGCCGGCCTTCGTCAAGGAGTTCCGGGAAGCTCTCGATGCGTTCCGCGGGCTTTGTCAGAGCGCGTCCGGCCAGCCGTTCGTCGTTTCCGGAGCCGGCACGCTCGCGATGGAGATGGCGCTCGTCAACGTAGTCGCCCCCGGCGAGAAGATTCTCGTCATCTCTCACGGCTACTTTGGCGATCGGTACGCTGACCTGGCGGGCGCGTTCGGGATCTCGTGCGACGTACTCCGCTCGGAGTGGGGCCGCGCCGTGCCACCCGAGGAGCTGGCCCGGAAACTCGCCGAAGGTAAGTATGCCGCGGTGACGATCACCCACGTTGACACATCCACGGGCACCGCGTCGCCCGTCGAGGACTACGTGCGGCTGCTGCGGGGACGAGACGAGCTCGTCATCCTGGATGGCGTCTGTGCGACAGGCGGCATCGACGAGCCGTTCGACCGCTGGGGGATCGACGTCCTTCTCACGGCGGCGCAGAAAGCCATCGGCGCGCCCCCCGGGCTCGCTCTCTGTCTCTTCTCCAAGCGCGCGATGGAGCGTCGCCGGTCACACACCTCGGTTCCGGCCTACTACGCGGACATCAACCGCTGGCTCGCCGTCATGGAGGACCCTGGCCGCTACTACTCGACGCCCTGCGTCAACGAGATCGTCGCCCTCGGCGAGGCTCTGCGCATCGTGCACGAAGAAGGGCTCCCGGCCCGTTTCGCCCGCCATCACCGTATCGCCTCGGCGATGCGAGCGGGCCTTCAGGCCCTCGGGTTCGAGATCTTCACGAACGCGGCCTGTCGCGCCGACACCCTGTCGGTCGTCCTTCTTCCAAAGGGCGTGGCGGACGCCGCCCTCCGAAAGGAGACCGCCTCGCGTGGCGTGGTGCTCGCCGGAGCGCTCGGACCGATCGCCGGCAAGGCCTTTCGCCTCGGCCACATGGGAAACATCGGCGTCGGAGAGACGGCGGCCGTGCTCGAGGCGATCGAGGAGAGCCTGCGCGCGCTCGGCCTGGCACCGACTCCGGGCGCGGCGGTCTCGGCGGCCGCGCGGCACCTCGCGGAGATGGAGATCGTGCCGGCTATGCACGCGTAACGGGCGCGCCACGGCCTCTGATCCTTCTGTATCAGCGCGGGCGGCGGCGGGTTGCGCCTAAGATGCTCCGCCCGCCGGTCCTGGCGGGACTGCCGGAGGACACATGCAGGACAGCTTCAAGACGAAGGCCCGCCTGAAGGTCGGGTCGACGAACTACACGATTTACAGCCTTAAGGCTCTCGAGAAAAAGTTTCCCAGGGTCAAGAAGCTCCCGTTCTCGCTCCGGATCCTCCTCGAGAACCTCCTCCGCTACGAGGACGGCCGCTCCGTCACGGCACAGGACATCGAGGCACTCGCGACCCGCGACGTGAAGACGTCTAACGACCGCGAGATCGCCTTCCGCCCCGCCCGCGTCCTCCTGCAGGACTTCACGGGAGTGCCCGCCGTCGTCGACCTCGCGACGATGCGCGAGGCCCTCGCCGAGATGGGCGGCAACCCCGACAAGATCAACCCGCTCGCGCCGGCCGACCTCGTGATCGACCACTCGGTCATCGTCGACCAGTTCGCCACGTCGCAGGCTTTCGGGGCTAACGCGCGGCTCGAATTCGACCGCAACCGGGAGCGCTACGCGTTCCTCCGCTGGGGCCAGAACGCCTTCCGCAACTTCCGCGTGGTCCCGCCCGACACGGGCATCTGCCACCAGGTGAACCTCGAGTACCTCGCGAGCGTCGTCTTCGCCGGCGAAGGAAAGACCGCCTACCCGGACACTCTGGTCGGCACGGACAGCCACACGACGATGATCAACGGGCTCGGCGTCCTCGGCTGGGGCGTCGGCGGGATCGAGGCCGAGGCCGCCCTCCTCGGCCAGCCGCAGTCGATGCTCATCCCGGACGTGATCGGCTTCAAGCTCGTCGGGACGCTCCCGCCGGGCGCGACCGCGACGGACCTTGTCCTGACCGTCACCCAGATGCTCCGCAAGAAGGGCGTTGTCGGGAAGTTCGTCGAGTTCTACGGCCCCGGTGTCGCGGGGCTCGCGTTGACCGACCGCGCGACGATCGCGAACATGGCGCCCGAGTACGGCGCGACGATGGGCTTCTTCCCCGTCGACGCCGAGACGATCCGGTATCTGAAGTTCACGAACCGCCCGGCGAAGACCGTCGCGCTCGCCGAGGCCTACTGCAAGAAGCAGGGCCTCTTCCGCACGGTGGACTCGCCCGACCCGGTCTTCACGGACACGCTCACGCTCAACCTCAAGAACGTCGAGCCCTCGCTCGCGGGCCCGCGCCGCCCGCAGGACCGAGTTCCGCTGCGAGACAGCAAGAAGATTTTCAGAGAGAGTTTGAAGGGTTTCTTGGAAAAGGAATGTGCGGATGTCGACCCGAAGGTGATTGCGAAGTGGCTCAGTGAGGGCGGCGACGGCGGGATGACGGCGCCCGCTGCCGCGGCGTCCAGGAATTCTTCCTCTTCGTCTCCCTCTCCTCTCGGCGCGCTCGCGAAGACGCACCCAGTCGCCGACGGGCGCGTGACGTACGACCTTCCGCAGGGCGCCGTCGTCATCGCGTCGATCACCTCGTGCACGAACACGTCGAACCCCTCCGTCATGCTCGGCGCCGGCCTCCTCGCGAAGAAGGCCGTCGAGCGCGGCCTGTCGGTAAAGCCGTGGGTCAAGACGTCGCTCGCGCCCGGCTCGAAGGTCGTCACGGACTACCTGAAGGACGCCGGACTCATGCCCTACCTCGAGGCCGTCGGCTTCCACCTCGTCGGCTACGGCTGCACGACGTGCATCGGCAACTCGGGCCCGCTGCCCGCGGCCGTCTCCGAGGCCGTGCGCGCGGGCGACCTCGTCGTCGCGGGCGTCCTCTCGGGCAACCGCAACTTCGAAGGCCGCATCAACCCGCAGGTCAAGATGAACTATCTCGCCTCGCCACCGCTCGTCGTCGCGTACGCGCTCGCGGGCGAGATGGACAGGGACCTCACGACCGAGCCGCTCGGCACGGACCGGAGCGGCGCGCCCGTGTACCTCAAGGACATCTGGCCGACGCCGGAAGAGGTCCAGGAGGCGATCCGGACGGCCGTGAAGCCCGCACATTTCAAGAAGGCGTACGGCGAGGTCTTCGACGGCGACGAGAGCTGGCAGGCCCTGAAGATCCCGAGGGGCCGGACGTACATCTGGGAAGACTCCTCGACGTACGTGAGGAAGCCTCCTTTCTTCACGGACATCCCGAAGGAGCCCGCCCCTCTGAAGGAAATCTCGGGCGCCCGCTGCCTCGTCATGCTCGGGGACTCCGTGACGACCGACCACATCTCGCCGGCCGGCAACATCGCGAAGAGCTCTCCCGCAGCGAAGTACCTCGTCGCGCACGGTGTTTCCCCTGCGGATTTCAACTCCTACGGCGCCCGCCGCGGCAACCACGAGGTCATGATGCGCGGCACGTTCGCGAACATCCGTCTCAAGAACTTCCTGATCCCGGGCAGCGAGGGAAACGTCACGGTCCACTTCCCTTCGGGCGAGCAGATGCCGATCTATGACGCGTCGATGAAGTACCAGGCCGCGAAGACCCCGCTCGTCGTCCTCGCGGGCGCGGAATATGGCACGGGGTCTTCGCGCGATTGGGCCGCGAAAGGCACGATGCTCCTCGGCGTCCGGGCGGTCATTGCCAAGAGCTTCGAGCGCATCCACCGCTCGAACCTCGCGGGGATGGGCGTCCTCCCGCTCCAGTTCGACGCCGGACAGGACGCGCGGACCCTCGGGCTGACGGGACAGGAGACCTTCGCGGTCACGGGCGTCGCGAAAGACCTCGCGCCGAAGAAGAAGCTCACGGTCACGGCGACGGACACGGAGGGCAAGAAGACGACGTTCACGGCAATCTGCCGCCTCGACACCCCGAACGAGGTCGACTACTACCGCCACGGCGGCATCCTGACTTATGTGCTGAGGCAGCTCGCGGCGGCCTGACGCGGCGCCCTATCGAGACGGAGCGACGCTAAGAAGGGATTCAAGGCTCCGTTCATCGGGAACCGAGGCACGCTCGACGAACTTGACGCGCCCGAGCTTGTCCACCAAGAACGCAGTTCGTGCAGCGAACCCGAAATCGGAAAGGTATACGCCGTACTGTTGTGCGACCGCACCACGTGGCTGGAAATCGGAAAGTAACGGGTAGGGGATGTGATAGGCGTTTGCAAAGGCGCGGTGGCTCCAAACGGAGTCGACGGAGATGCCGAGGACTTGAAGGCGGCTGGAGTACGTAGGGAACATCGTCACGCACTTGACGTGTTCTGACGAGCACACCGGTGACCAGTCGAGCGGGTAGAAGAGCAACAAGACGTCGATTTGGCCTCGATATTGCGAAAGGGTAATCGTCCGAGCGGCCGGTCCGGCGTCACCGCCCTCGCGCGGGGACGGATGCGTTTCGGCCAAAGTCGCGGGAAGGGAGAAGTCTGGGGCCGTGTCCCCGAAATCGATCACGACGCGCCCGATTCTACTCCCCGCCAGAGGCGACGTCGTACTCGCTCTGAACCCGTGCACAGCAAGACGAGCGTTTTCGTGATCCAGAACGAGCGGGGAGCGCGCGGGGAAGAGGCTGAGGTAGTCTCTGCCGTCACGTGTCCACTTCCACAGATCCCCTGATCGGGAAAGGCGTCTCCCATTACACCGTCGTGCGCCGTCTCGGAAGCGGCGGGATGGGCGTCGTGTACGAAGCGGAGGACTCACGCCTCGGCCGCCGCGTCGCAGTCAAGTTCCTGCCCCCCGAGCTCGCCCAGGACACTCCGTCGCTCGAGCGCTTCCAGCGCGAGGCGCGTGCCGCCTCGGCGCTGAACCATCCCGGAATCTGCACGGTTTTCGCCATCGAGGAGCACGAGCGGCAGCACTTCATCGTCATGGAGCTCCTCGAAGGCCAGACGCTCGCACAGATGATGACGGGGCGTCCGCCATTCGACCCGGAGAACCTGCTCGCCGTGGGCATCCAGATCGCCGACGCCCTCGAGTCGGCGCATGCCCGTGGCATCGTGCACCGCGACATCAAACCGGCAAACGCTTTCGTGAACGCGCGCGGGCAGGTGAAGATCCTCGACTTCGGCCTCGCCCGCATCGAGGGAGCGCGCCGGGAGGCTGACGGGGCCGTCTCCCTCCTCGAGACCGTCGGAGCTCAGCACGACCTCACGACGCCCGGCACGTCGATGGGCACGGTGTCGTACATGTCCCCCGAGCAGGCGCGCGGGCAGCTCGCCGACGCCCGCACGGACCTCTTCTCGCTAGGGACGGTCCTCTACCAGATGGCGACCGGCACGCTGCCCTTCCCGGGCGAGACGTCCGCGGTCATCTTCGACGCGATCCTGAACCGGGATCCGCTCCCGGCCGCGCAGTTGAACTCCACGCTTCCACCCGAGCTCGGGCGCATCCTCGACAAAGCGCTCGAGAAGGACCGCAACCTGCGCTACCAGACGGCCACGGACCTGAAGACCGATCTCACGCGCCTGAAGCGCGACATGGACTCGGGCAAGAAGCGCGCGGCCGAGAAGAGCGACTCGCGCGGGGGCGGAACCCGGCAGGCCGAGAAGTCCATCGCCGTCCTCTACTTCGAGAACCTTTCCGGCGTGAAGGAGGACGAGTACTTCCGCGACGGCATCACCGAGGACATCATCACCGAGCTCTCGAAGATCAAGGGCCTGAACATCTTCTCGCGCCCCACGGTCCTCGCCTATCGCGACAAGCAGGTGACGCCCGCGCAGATCGGGCAGCAGCTCAACGCGGCTTACGTCCTCGCGGGAAGCCTTCGCCGGTCCGGAAACAGGCTGCGGATCAACGCGCAGCTCGTCGACACGCACACCGACTTCCCTCTCTGGTCGGAGCGCTACGACCGCCAGATGGAGGACGTCTTCGAGGTGCAGGACGAGATCGCGCGCAAGATCGCCGAGGCCCTCCGCATCACGCTTTCGCCGCAGGAGGAGGCGGCCCTCGCTTCCAAACCGACCGAGAACCTCCAAGCTTACGACCTGTACCTCCGCGGAAAGAGCTACGCGCGGCGTCTCACGCGGCAGGACTTCGAGTTCGCGCTCCAGATGTTCGAGAACGCGACGGCGCTAGACCCGGATTTCGCGCTGGCCCACGCCGCCATCGCGAACGTCTGCGCGCAGACCCATTACCACTACGGACGCGACCCCGTCTGGCTGGAACGGGCGCTGGCAGCCTCCCGGAAAGCCGTCGCCCTGAGCCCACAGCTCCCCGAGGCTCTCGTCGCGCAGGCTTGGATTCTGTATGCCGAAAGCCAGTACGACGCGGCGGCGAGCTGCGTGCGGCAGGCCATCGAGCGCAAGAGCGACTGCGAGGGGGCGTACTACGTCCTCGGCCGCGTGCTCTTCGCGTCGGGGCGTTATCAGGATCTTGCAAACGCCGCGGACGCGGCCATGGAGGCGAGCGGACAGGACTACAACGTCTACGTGCCGATCCTGAACGCCCTCGGCGCGCTCGGGAAGGATGAAACGCTCCGCAACGTCCGCCAGCGGACGGTCCTGGCGCTGGAGAATCACCTGAGGTCAGTTCCCGAGGACGCCCGCGCGCGCGTTCTCCTCGCAGCCAACTACGCTTCCCTGGATCGGCGCGAGGATGCGACCCGGGAGGCGAATCTCGCAATCGCCTTGCGGCCGAACGACGCGACTGTCCTCTACAACGTCGCGTGTGTGTTCTGCGGGCTCCAGAACAAGGCGGAGGCTCTGGAAGCGCTCCGGAAAGCGTGGAATGCCGGTTTCAAGGACCCGGACTGGGCCCGCCGCGACCCCGATCTGGCGTTTCTGCACGGCGATCCGGAGTTCGAGCGGCTCTACCCCGAGCACCCGGCCGGCGCCTGACCGCGCCCGGGAGTGCGTCTCACGATCAACGGTAAGATCCGCCCACTTTGAGCGCGCGCGCGGCGCAGTGCCCGAACTGCGGGGGTGAAGTCCGGTTTCTGACCGGCGCCTCGCTCGTCTCGATCTGCCCACAGTGCAAGTCCGCCGTCGCGCGCAAGGGCGCGAACCTCGAGGCCATCGGGAAGGTCGCCGAGCTCGTTCCGACGTCCTGCCCTTTCAAGGTCGGGATGGACGCCCGCCCGCAGAAGGGCATGCGCCCGTTCCACATCGCCGGGCGTCTCCAGCTCTCGACCGGCGAGGGGACGTGGGACGAGTGGTACGTTGGATTCACCGACGGGACCTGGGGATGGCTCGCGGAGGCGCAGGGCGGTTTCTGGCTCATGACGCCAGTCAAACCTCCGCAGGTGCCGGCGTACGAGCAGCTCCAACCCGGCGAAACGCTCGACCTGGGCGCCTACGGAAGCTTCGCCATCGTCGAGGCCCGGGAGGCCACATACGCCTCCGCCGAAGGCGAGCTGCCGTTCGCGGCCCCGCCGGGATCCGTCTTCCGCTACGCCGACCTTTCCGGCGCCGACGGCAGTCTCGCGACGCTCGACTACGGCGACGGCCCCGGCCTCGACGGCTTCTACGTGGGCACGCCGGTCGCGCTCGCGAGCCTCGGCATCGCGGAGCTCGTCGCATGGTCCGACCGCACGGTCTCCGTCAAGGCTCTCGCCCTGAACTGTCCGAACTGCGGCGGCGCCCTCCAGCTCAAGGACCCCGCGAACACGGTGCGCATCGCCTGCCTGTTCTGCGGCTCGCTGCTCGGCTCAGCCGACCGGAAGGATCAGGGGGCGCCCTCCAAGTTCGCCGTCCTCGAGAAACTCGCGGCCGTCCCGTTCAAGCCGGCGCTCCCGCTCGGGGCCGAGGGCACGCTTCGCGGTGACAAGTACGCGATCCTCGGCGCGGTCCAGAAGGCGACGTCCTCGGGCGGCGAGGACTACTTCTGGACGGAGTACCTGCTGAAAGACGAGAAGTCCGAGGCTTACCACTGGCTCGCGGAATCGAACGGCCACTACACGCTCCTCGAGCCCGTACCCGCGGGCGAGGTCACCGATGGGCCGCGCGTCGCCGTCTTCCACGGCAACTCTTACCGCGTCTTCTCGCGCAGCCAGGCGCGCGTCGCCGGCATCCTCGGCGAGTTCTACTGGGCCGTCAAGACCGGAGAGACCACCGAGGCCACGGACTACATCAAGCCGCCGCGCATGCTCTCGAAGGAGAAAGCGAAGAAGGAGATCGCGTGGACCGAGGGCGCGTACGTCCCTCCCGAGGAAATCGCCGCCGCCTTCGCGCTGAAGAAACCGCTCCCGCCGCCGGAAGGCGTCGGCGCCTGCCAACCGTGGCCGCACGCCCAGACGAGCCATCTCTGGTGGAGAACGGCGTGGCTGCTGTCGGTCGCCGCGATCGTCGTCTATTTCCTCGCGAAGCTGCTCACGCCGCACGCTGTCGTCTACGACCAGACGTTCGATCTCACGGACCCGCAGCGCGCGATCTACTCCGTGCGGGGCGGCGCGAGCTCGACCTCGGCCGACTGGACGCAGGGCGGCGCGACCCCGGCCCCGAGCCCGGCGAGCCCCACCGCAGCGCGCGAGGCCGCGGAAGCCGCGCTTTCGGCCGCGCGCGTCCTCATTTCGGAGCCGTTCGAGACGAAACGCGGCGCGAATCTCGCCGTGGACCTCTGGGCGCCCACGAACAACACTTGGGTCCAGGTGGAGTTCGACCTCATCTCCGAGGCCACGGGCGATGTCCGATCGTTCGACCTGATCTCGGACCGCTATTCGGGCGTCGACGGCGGTGAGAGCTGGAGCGAAGGCAGCCAGAACCGCCGCATCTTCGTGCCACGCATTCCCCCCGGGCGCTGGATCCTGCGCCTCGATCCCGAGTCCGAGGCCGGGAAGGCGCCGCCCTCGTTCCGCGTGAGGCTCACGAGCGGCGTGCCGCACGTCTCGCATCTCATCCTCGTGATCTTTTTCCTGTTCCTCGTTCCGACGTTCCTCGTGTTCTCGAAGTTCGCTTTCGAGGGCCGGCGTTGGGCCGAGAGCGACTTCACGACCGCCGGCGCGGGACGGGAATCGGACGACTCGGACGACAAATGAAGGAGGCCCGATGAGACGCATCTTCCAGGTCTTCGGCGGCACGCTTCTCCTCGCGTACTCTCTCGCGGCATTCTCGGGGTGGGAGATGGCGGGAAACACGAAACGCAACACGCTGCCTCCGGGCGCCCGCAACGCGGGCGGCTACCGGACGTGGCACTTCTGGAGCGGAGGCAAGTGATGGACTGGTGGGCGCAGCACGGGCATCAGGTGACGTCGACCGTCGTGTTCTCGGTTCTGGGGATGGTCCTATTCGGCATTTTCTTCGCGATCCTGCCGAAGCTCCTTCCCTTCTCGCTGAAGAAGGAGATGGAAGAGGACCAGAACACGGCGCTCGGCATCGTGCTCGGGTCGATCGTGATCGCGATGGCGATCATCATCGCGGCCGCCGTCACGGGAGGCTGACCGCATGGGCGACCGCGAGGGAAGCGCCGACGCTCATGAGGCGCCAGCCCTCCGGCCGGGGCCCGTCTACCTCACGGTTCTCGCCATCGCCTCGTGCGGCCTCGTCTACGAGCTCGTCGCCGGCGCCCTCGCGAGCTATCTCCTCGGCGACTCGGTCACGCAGTTCTCCCTCGTCATCGGGGTCTACCTCACGTCTCTCGGCCTCGGCGCGTTTCTCTCCCGGTTCGTCGTGCGCGGCGTCGCGCGGCGATTCGTGGAGACGGAGATCGGCGTGGCGCTTCTCGGCGGGCTGTCCGCGCCGATGCTCTTCTTCGCCTTCTCCTCGCCGCGCTGGTTCCCCCCCGTCTTCTACGGCGTCGTCGTCGGGATCGGGACGCTCGTCGGCCTCGAGATTCCTCTCCTCATGCGCCTTCTCAAGGACACGGTCGTCTTTCGCGATCTCGTGGCGCAGGTCCTCACGTTCGACTACCTCGGCTCGCTCGCGGCGTCGATCCTCTTTCCGCTCGTCTTCCTCCCACGTCTCGGGCTCACGCGCACGTCGGTTCTCTTCGGCCTTTTGAACGCCGCCGTGGCGTTCTGGTCGATCCGCCTCTTCCGGGACCGGATCGGGCCGCCGGGTGGCCTCTTCGCGCGGGCGGGACTCGTCACGGCGATCCTCCTCACCGCCTTCGTCGTAGCGGATCGCCTCACGGCCGTCGCCGAGGAGAACCAGTACGCCGACGAGGTCGTCGTGGCCCAGACGACGCCGTACCAGCGCATCGTCGTGACGCGAAATCGCGCCGGCTTCCAGCTTTTTCTGAACGGGCACCTGCAGTTCTCGTCCGTGGACGAGTACCGGTACCACGAGGCGCTCGTGCACCCCGCGTTCGCGGCCGCGCCGCGCGCCCGGCGCGTCGCCGTGCTCGGGGGCGGCGACGG